>WBZS01000816.1_pt1 | contig 31327 bp, 11 predicted proteins | sample 5204201 | NCBI WGS metagenome assembly WBZS01 (sample SAMN12344357, study PRJNA552823) | activated sludge metagenome | biome: Activated sludge suspended growth; feature: Nitrification reactor; material: Wastewater; isolation source: activated sludge from nitrification reactor of wastewater... | reverse complement strand
CGATCCTGACGCGCCGACTGTGCCCAATGGACGCGGCGGAGCGGGTCGCCCCGTCGATAAGGGCGAAGCCCCAGCACATCGCCCGAGGTGCCGACTCGTCGACTGCCGAAGTCTCCGTGATGTTCCTGAGATCCCACCGGATCCATAATGGATCGCACGGGAAATGTTTTAGGCCAAACCAGCAAGGGTTCGTCACAGGCTATGTCTTTGGTGGCGGTCCAAATCCCAAACGGAAATCCCACGGCCAGCTTCCAAATTGGCGAGGGATGCACGCCCCGCCGTTTCGGAACATGAATCAGTTCGACGAGCGTCGATCCAAGTGCCGGCACACATTCGATGGCGACCGAGCCGCCGACGATCTCGATACCCCACACGGCTAACGGTAGGCGATTTTTGGCCAATAGGGTCGCCGAAATCTCTTCGCCTTCGACCACTCGGCCCGTGGCGAACTGCAATTGGGCGTCCAGCCCGCGGAGGCTGGCCCAAGGCCAAACCAAGCCGAGCGCCACGACGCTTGCCATGGCGGCCAAGAGAACAAACCCATTGTGGTGCAGGAAGACTCCGACGACACAAGCGATTCCACAGCCTACGATTAAGACGGTCAGCGGGTTTCTTATCCAAGTAATCGACCGGTCGAAGTTCGGACAGAGATTGTGCGTGAACATCTGTCCAATTACTGCTTACCCGCCGAGACTTTTCTTCCGGATTAATGCCAGCATGGCCTGCTCATCTTGCAGATTGGATAACAACGTATAACTTATGATACGTTGTTATACCTTCTCCGGTTCAGCTTGGCCAAGGATTTCCTGGGCTTCGGGTGTGTTTAGCTGCGTGGAAGGTGCGATCGACTGTGTTTCTGGAGACTAGAAACAACAATCGGATTATGGTATGATCTTGATTGATCGCCAGGTGGATTTCGCTCGGGCTCAACGACGATGAATAAATGCGTACGTTGGTGGCTCGGCAACGTTCGTCAACCTCATCCAACAACGTGTCGACATCGACTTTCCGGTTTGGAGTCAAACCCCTTTTAAAAGTGAAAAAAAGGAGTACATCATGGCCCACGTTCACAAAGACCACAGCCATCAACACGGACCAAACTGCGGTCATACGGGAATTGTTCATGACGGGCATGTGGATTACCTACACGACGGTCACTTACATCACATGAGCGGGTCGGAAGTCGAAGAGCATGCCTTGGCCGTCGATTCGACGAACCCAGCCGACTGTACGCCTTCGCATGATTGCGGTGGACATCCGAAGGGCCACAAGCACGGGCCGGATTGCGGGCACCCAGCCGTGCCGCACGGCGACCATACCGATTACCTCGTCGATGGCCATCTGCACCATCCGCACGGCGACCACTGCGACGATCATGGTCAGGTGAAGAAGGCATAAACCGTTCTCAGACGAATCGGAAACGGCCTCCCCAATTTCAGAGCGAGATCCAGCATGGCGAAACCTGTGATTGCTCGATGGTCGCCGCGGGTAGCGTTCACGTTGATTGAATTGCTGGTGGTAATTGCCATCATCGCGGTCTTGATTGCCCTTCTCGTGCCCGCCGTTCAACGGGTACGGGAAGCGGCGGCAATGACACAATGCCGCAATAACCTCAAGCAAATCGCCTTGGCGGTTCTGAACTTCCACGATTCCGAGAAGGCGTTTCCGCCGGCTCGAATCGTGGAGAGACCCACGGGCGAAGATCCACCTTATCTGAAAGCGGGCGGCGAGCATCCGACCTGGCTCGTTCGGATCATGCCCTACATCGAGCAAGACGCCGCCTTCAATCAGTGGAATCTTTCGCAGCGATTTCAGGACCATCCAGAACCGGTTCGTCATTTTGCGGTTTCGACCTACCTCTGCCCAAGTCGCCGAGGCACGGGCAATGCCGTGTGTCCTTCGAGTATGGGCAAGCCGATTGTGCTGCCGTGCGGTTGCACGTTCCCCGGCAAGCCCGTGTTCGGCGGTGCCACCGGAGATTACGCCGGAAACCATGGCGACCTCTCGCCAGGCACCTCCGGCCTGCCGACAGACTTTCAATGGGGTGGTAACGGCACAGGCGTCTTGATTTCAAGTCGCGGCATTGCCATCAACAACGAACCGATCCGCTGGTACGATAAAATTCGAATCAGCAGTATCACCGATGGCACATCCAATACTTTCCTGGCTGGTGAAATGCATGTGCCTCAGGGTAAACTCAACGCGGCTCCTGAGAATGGTCCTGTGTACGATGGCAGTCGTTTCTACCACATGAGCCGAGTCGGTGGCCCCGGAGTTCCCATCGCCCAGGGACCCAACGATGATGTCTTCGGGATGGGGCTTTTTGCTTTTGGAAGTTGGCACACGGGCGTTTGTCAATTTGCCTACAGCGATGGCAGGGTCTCGTCCGTGTCGACCACCGTGAGTACCACCATCCTCGAAAGGCTCTGCCATCGAGCCGATGGCCAGGTTGTCGACCCGCAGTAGCCAGGAGCTTGGATGAATCACTTCGTACCGTGTCCATTCGCCCCTTTGACAACTCGATTCGCGCTCTGGCTGGGGCTCGGTATGCTCGTCGGATGCGGCGGCGAGGCTTTTGTCCCAGTATCGGGTAAGGTGTGCTATTCCGACGGAACATTGGTCACGCATGGCGTGATCGAATTCTCACCGAAAGGTGATGGCGCGAGCGCACGCTCGGCCATCAAGGAAAATGGCACCTTCGAGCTCAAAACGGGAACGCGTTCTGGAGTGGCTGTCGGCACCTACCGCGTCGCGATTGTTCAGGTCGCCAGTGCCGAAGATGTGCCTCCCAAGTTTCACGGACACGCAAAGGTCCGTGCGGTGCCGTCAAAATACCGGCGACCAGAATCATCAGGCCTAGAATTCACGATCGAAAACCGAGGCACGAACGATCTGACAATCCGCTTGGAATAGCCTTCGGGCACGGCGAATTGGTAACAAATGCGAGTGCCCTCTTCGCCACGCAATTTCTGGGTGCCGGCGATCTGCGACAAGTCGCATCGGGTGAAGTCGTCGGCCATTTGCATGCCGATTTTTCAATAGCATCCCGGTGCAATCCATTTTGTTTACGCCCTGGCGGACTCAAAAAGACAACGGGCCTGCAGGTGGGTTTTCATCTGGGAATAGCCGCTGTTCCCCTCAATGATTCACGCCGGCATAGCGACGCGTGGTCCATCAACCAACTCTCAGTGTGGATACAGTTTACACGTTTCGCGACCGATTCGGTGCTGCTGAAAGGCGTCCCGTGCATTCTCGCTCCCTCCTTCCGATCCTTTACCAAATGTCGGCACGCTCCTTCGATCACTCCGCGGGCAATCGGGGAGCCGGCCGCCAAATACTCGTCGTGGCGCATGTGGGCCAAGTTTTTCGCCAAGTATTTGCACGTCTTCAACAGCGTTTTATTTTGTCGCCTGTCAGCTCCTGCTTGGCCATCATCTCTTATAGGCCGTGGACAATCCCGCAGCTCCGCCTCGCAGCACTCGCAAGCAATGTTCACACACGAACGCTTCCGCTTCATCGCTGCCCTATTTGAAAAGCATATGGGCGGCCTGCTACAACCGACGGAACGTAAAACGTGGTAAGAATAGCGATACTACATCGTCAAGCGAATTTTGCCTTGTCCCCAGCGTGGCTGCAGGCATTCTTAGGCGTTGACGGTGAAAGCGATTGTTGTGGCTAACGTTAGTGCCCCGCTCGTGACCTTGAGTTTGTAGCCGGCACCTTTTCGATTCAGCGACAGCCCGGTGAAAGTGGCGATGCCTTGCTTGGCTGTTACGGTCACACGTCCCGAAAGCGTTGCTCGACCAGGATTAGCCGATAGGGAGACCTTTACCGGTTTGTTGAACGTGGTATCCACGTTGCCGAACGCATCGAGAACATTCACGGTCAAACCAAAGAGTTTGTTGACCCCCAAGCGGCTCGGCGGCTGGACTTTCACAAGCAGCTTGGTTGCGGCTGCCGGCGTCACGGAGAACGTACGTGTCGTCACCGTACCGAAGCCCGTACTTGAGATCTTGATGGAGTAACCTTTGCCGGCTTTGTTCACAGTTAATCCTGTGAACGTGGCGACGCCATTGGCCGAAATTCGGGTCAGTGTTCCTTTCAGGTTGACACCTGCGGGCCCGTTCATCGAGAGGGTGATGGGACCTTTGAACGTTGGATCGACGTTGCTGAACCCGTCCTCAGCCCGGACCATCACGGTAAACTTCGAACCGGCCTTCAAACTCGCGGGTGGGGCCGTGCGAATCACGAGACGATCCGCGGTCACACGAATCGTGCTCGTCGCCTTGCCGCTCACGAATGGCGAAGAAACCGTGAGCGTGTACGTGCCGATCCGGTTCAACTTCAGGCCGGCGAAGGTGACCACACCACGAACGGCCGAGCTGTTGATAGTCGTGGTCGATGAGCCATTCTTGATCGTCAGCGTCACCGTGCCAGAGAAACTGTGAAACGCGGGATCGACGGTGCCGAAGACATCCTCGGCTTTGACGACAAAGCCGAAGGATGCCCCCGCCTTGACCGTCGTAGGCGGAGCCGTGCGAATCACCAGGCGGTCCGCAGTCACGGCAAGGGCGTTGGTGGTAGCCAGCGCCAGATTCCCCGATGCCACGCGAAGCGTGGTCGCGGAGCTGATGTGATTCAGTGTCAGGCCCGTAAAGGTAGCCACGCCCTTCACCGCTGCGACCGTGACGGTTCCGCCGAGCGTGCCGGGTCCGGAGGCGACGGAAACAGTGACATTGCCCTGGAAGCTTTCATCGAGATTGCCGAGCAGATCCTTTGCCTGCACGACGAAGCCAAAGCCGGCTCCCGCCGCCACGCTCGCCGGGGGTTGGGCGGAGATGGTCAACCGCGTCGCCTTGGCCAGTGCCGCGGCGAATACGGTGCCTGTCAGGCTAGAAACCTGGGGGACCGTGGAATCGCTCAGCGTGGCTTGGATGGTGACTGTAGCGGTTCCGGGTGTCGGCGAGTTGAGAACGACCGAAAGCTGAATCGGAGCCGTGACCTGCACCCAACGTGTGCCATCGAAATAAAGGATGACTAGATTGCTGAGCTGATTGTTGGGGATCTGGAATGTGTAGTTCGCGTTCAACCGCGCACCGGCGCCGGGCGAGACCCCTGCGACATAGGTATCAAATTGTGCCACCGCCTGGGCGGTTCCCGTTCCGCTTCCCGTGGTGAAGGTCAACGATCGGTCCGCTCCCAGCGTTCCCGTCGGATCCGAACCATAGCTGGCGACCCAAATCGACGCGGGTGTCGAAACGGGCGAGGCCAACACCAATTGGCCTCCGATGTGGCTGGTGTTGTTCGGAGCGTCGGCGGTCGCGGTCGTCGATTGCGTTTGCCCCGGGGCGATGAACTCGTTGTCCGAATCCGCAACCGTTCCAGATTGCGTGGGCGGAAGGATAATTGCCAATGCGTAACTTAGATTTAATACGGCATTGCTCGTGTCTCGAGTGGTTAGGGTCAAGTGATAAAAGCCGTCGGCGTTGATGGTCAAATCGGTGAAGGCTGCCAGGCCATTGGAGAACGCGACGGTCGTGGTTCCACCAAGCAGGGACGACGTCGTGTTCGTGAAGGCTTCGGTGACCGTCCCTTGGTAGTTCGGATCGACATTGCCGCTGTTGTCCACGGCCGCGACGGTCAAGCTGAACGGGGCCCCGATGGCGACGGCGGTGGGTTCGGTGGAGACAATCGCGTGCGTCGCTCCGGTTTTTACCTGGACCGTTCCTGTGGCCATGCCGTTCGCGGAGACCTGGAGCGTGTAGGTCGCGAAAGCGTCGAGGCGGAGGTCCTCGAAGGTCGCTTCACCGCCCGATGCGGTTGCAGTCAGCGTGCCGGTGAGTTGGCCGTTCCCTGAGAGAATGCTTGCGGTGATCAGGCCAGAGTAGCTGGCATCTGTATTGCCCAGTAAGTCCTGGCCCTTCACTTTCAGGGTAAAAGCTTGTCCGAGTGAGACGTTGGATGTCGGCGCCTGGGTGACGACGAGCTTGCCCGCCTTCACCTGAATCGCAGCGCTGGTGGTGGCGGTTAGGCTCGTGCCGCTGGCGCGAAGCGTCACGTTTCCTAGGCGGTTCAAGGATACATCGGTGAAGTTGGCCACGCCGTTGACCGCCGCGACGGTCAGCGTGCCACTCAGAGTGCCGAGTCCCGTGGCGATGCTCAGCGATACGTTGCCGGAGAAGGCGGTGGCGATGTTTCCTTGGGCGTCGCGTGCTTCGACGCGAACGCTGAATGGAGCGCCAGCGGGCGTGGAGCTTGGTAACTGGGTAATGGCAAGCTGGTAGGAATTGGCGAGATCGAAGACGGCGGGGGCGGCGCCGCGTGTCGAGGCGGTGACCGTGTAACTGCCAAAGGTGCCGTTTGCCGTGGCGGTCACCTGGCTTGTGTACGGGCTGATGCCGATGGTGAACGTCCCGCCGCTGAGGGTTGCCGACTGGCCGTTCGGGCCAGGGTTTGCTGTAAACGTAATCCTGCCGCCCGTGAGTGGTTCGTTGAAGGGGCTGGCGATCGTGACGCCGAGCGGATTAGCGAAGGCTTGGCCGGCAAACGCGGTTTGGGGTGTGGACCCGGTGGAACGGGTCAGCGTGAAGCCTCGGCTTTCGTAGGCGCCGATATCGACGGGGCCAAAATCCGAACGGCTGATTCCTCGCTGATCGGTCGTGGGGGCACCGGTCGAGGTGCCGGCGTCGATGGCGGGGCTGCCGGGCAGAAGGGGGAGGCTGTTTTCGTGGTCATTGACGGTAGTCAAATTCGCATTCAATAGCGGATCGATCGGGTTGGTGGTGGAGCCGACAAGGTCTCCACTGACGGCATGGGTGAATCCCGTGGCATCGGTTCCATTGCCGACGAGGTTGTTTCCCAGCGTCGTAAAAGCCCCCCAGAGGTCAGGACCTTCCGTGAGGGCGACATTTTTGGCCACCAGAGTATTGAGGAGCGTTGCTTGGCCTCCGATTCGTGCGATGCCTCCACCGTAGGCGGCGCCGCTCAATCCACGTGTGCCCGTGTTGGAGTTGCCCGGACCCCGATCCCCAGCGGCGCCCGGGTTGGCGCTGTTACCTGCAAGGGTGTTGTTGGTAATGTTGGCAACGCCATCTCCGAGATAGATCGCTCCGCCGAAGCTGTTACCTCCGTTGCCTCCGTTGCCGCCATCGCCACTAGTTCGGAAATTATCGGCAAGGGCACCGTTTCCACCTTGTCCGCCTATTCCGCCGGTAGCCTTGTTGCTGAAAACTAGCTCACCATTTGTGATGCCTCTATAGCTGAACGTGGAGTTCGTAAGGGTTAACGATCCGTGCAAGAGAGCGACGGCGCCTCCAACGGCCTTGCCGCCTTCTCCTCCCTGACCGCCAGGCTGGCCGGCCTGGATAGGATTGGGATAGTTGCCCCCGTTGTAACCGCCGGTGCCACCTTGACCACCATCGCCTCCACGCGCGGTGCTGCTGGAGAAATGAGTCCGCAGAATCGTTCCGTTCCCGCCATAAATGGCAACAATCCCACCATAGGCTTCACCGCCAAGTCCGCCCATTCCCGCGTTGCTGGCAAGTCCCTGAGAAAAGCTAGCGCTGCTGCTGCCACCAACACCACCGCGACCACCCACGCCGCCTCGGCTGCTGTTCGCGAAACATCCCGAAAGGTAAACACTGTCGAGGGCGAAGGAGCCTCCAGCACTACACAACGCGCCGCCCGATGCCTGGGCTCCCGCACCTCCTTGGCCAGCTTGGCCGGCGTTCCCGCCTATTCCGATATTGGCGTTACCTCCGAGCCCTCCTGCGCCCCCGTCTCCGCCGGATCCGCCGAAAAGGTCATTGCTGTGATTTGCCTGGCCTACGATTGAGCCACCACTAATGGAAAGCGTCCCGGAAAGATTATAAATGGCACCTCCCCGAGAAAAACCAGGCGAGGCTCCATCCGAACCGTTGCCCCCCAAACCACCTTGGGCTCCGGTTTGGAAAGAAGCTGTTCCGCCACTACCTCCGTCACCGCCATATCCACCACCGGTTACGACCGTTTGGCCATTGATCGTTGTGTTAATGATTTGAGCCGAGCCAGCCGCGTTGTATAGGAACCCTCCTTCGGCGTCGCCGCTCGGTAAGGCCGTTCCCCCGTGGCCCCCGCGGCCGCCCACTCCGTTAGGGGAGGTGACCGAGCCTCCTGGCCCGCCGGTGCCTGCAGTCCCACCCCTTCCCGAATTCGCCGAACTTAATCCGCCGTTCGTGAGTTGATCGAGGATTATCGAGCCGGCACCGCCATTGAAAATACCGGCACCTGCGGCGCGTCCCCCCGCTCCAGAGGCGCCGCCATTACCACCGTTTCCGCCCATGGCGCCCGAGCCGCCCGCACCACCATCTCCACCACCTCCGCCATGTCCCGCAGTTGCGGTTCCCGCAATGGCGCCGCCTGTGGCTTGGAACGATCCGCCGTTGTTGTAGATGGCTCCTCCCAACGCCGCGCCACCGTTGCCGCCATTGCCTCCGTCTCCGCCAACACCGGCGACGCCCGTGGCATTTTTTCCGTTGCCGCCGTTGCCACCATCGCCGCCATTGCCACCGGTGACTCGACTTTCGCTCACCGAGATGCCCGCCAAGACAACGACGCCAGCGTCGTTAAAGATGCTGCCTCCCATCGCGTTGCCACCGTCGGTGCCGGCACTTCCCTGAGTCCCATTTTCGCCCGGGGATGATCCGTTGACGCCGGCAACTCCATTGGTGCCGTTAGCCGCGGTTGCTGAATTGCCGAATAATTTCGCGGACTCTTGCATGTTCAAGGTCGCACTGGCGGCATTAAAGATTCCGCCGCCTCGCGCATCCATGCCGGCGCCGCCCAGCGCTTCGTTGAAATAGATGTTGCAGCCTGAGAGTATCAACGTGCCTGAATTGTGGATACCGCCGCCGTCATTGAATCTACCGCGAGTGATCTCCATGCCGGACATGGTAACGGCGGAGCCTGCGAAGATTTGAAAGACTCGATCGAGCCGGTCTGCATCGACCTTGGTAAGCGTCCCGGTAACAACCGTACCAACGATCGTAAGGTTGCTCTTGATGTCGAAATCGCCGGTGTCGGCGTCGTCTTCACCGGTTCCCGTTCGGCTGATGAAGTACGTGCCATTCGGCAGATTGATCGTGCTGCTTTCGTTGTTGTTCGTCGCTGCGAGGAAGTTGGCTGCCTGAATGGCCGAGCGTAGTGAGACGGCGTTCTGGGCGTCTTTGCCGGTCGTCAAATTGACGGCGATCGTATCGTTGAATGTGGTTACGTTAAAAATCGCGGGTGACCAGCGATCTTCCAAAAAATCAAAACGGAGTTCGGCGACTCGACTTGGCCGCCTAAAGATAGGAGTTAGGGTTTTTCCAAACCAACGAGCCCAGATTGCCCGGACCAGACCCCGAATATCGAAACAATCTCTTGTCTGCAATGAATCCCAAGCCAGTTTCAATGGCGCACCACGCGACTCGAACTGCGAGACAGAGGCACAAGTTGGGACTCTTTTCCCCATGTTTATGTCACCCAGGTATTCCGAGGCGTATTTCGCCGAAACATTGATTTTTTTCATGGGCAAACGTGGTTCTGAAAAGCGTTCGCGGGTTTCCCGCGAAACGATACGTCCTATTCGCCCTAGCCCATTAGGGTAAGAGCATAGCGGACTTTTGACCTATGGGAAAGGCAAAAAGTTCGAATAGGCCTCGTTTGATCGATCGCCGTAAATTGAGACGAAACGGTGAGAATGCTGATGGAAAACTTTTGCTAAAACAATTCCTGGAAATTACTGATCGTCGCATTAAGGCGGTCGAATTTTCCTAGGGGCAAACGAGCCTGGGCAAAGACGAGTTGAAGGACTCCGGGCTTCTTGTTGACGAATTCAACGGCAGGATAAACCACCTATTATATTCTTGAACGTCATAAGGCGACGGGAATCGCATACCGACGTTCTTAACGAAAAAGGTTCACGTTCCATTTCCACCGTGCCCTCCCGGCCCGATGATGAGGCCAACTTGGCATCGATAACGTGCGTATCCCAGGCTTTTCCGTCGGCGGAAAGGCAAGGACGTAAGAAAGTTCGGGCATGCGGGTCGCCTTCGACTACAATCAGGGAAAGGCGTGCGATCGCCGAACGACGGTTAACTTTCGAGTTTCAGATTCTTTAACCACTCCTTCAGTCGGATCCATTTCAAAAATCGCGTAGGTTTGAGTCACCATGAAATCCGTGCCGATTGGCCCCTGCGATGAGTGAGGTGACGCGAATTCTGTTGGCGATCGACCAAGGTAATCCACACATTGCCAAGGAATTGTTGCCGCTCGTTTACGAAGAGTTGCGCAAACTTGCGGCGGTATGGCTGGCGAATGAGAAGCCAGGCCAAACGCTCGACGCGACGGCCTTGGTGCATGAGGCCTACCTTCGCCTCATCGGCGATCAACATTTCAAAAATCGCGGGCACTTCTTCGCCGCCGCGGCGGAGGCGATGCGGCGTATCCTGGTGGAGCAAGCGCGGCGCAAACGGCGAAAAAAACACGGCGGCGGACTGCGTCGTGTAGAGCTTGATGAGGCACTCACCACCAAAAGCCCTGCGGAAGAGCTCCTTCGACTAGATGACGCTCTCAAGCGATTTTCGGCAATTGATCCCCTGGCTGCCAAGCTGGTGGAGTTGCGGTATTTCGCCGGACTGACGATGGTCGACGCGGCCGCATCGCTAGCGATTTCCGTCCGCACCGCCGAGCGGAATTGGACGTACGCTAAGACTTGGCTCCATCGCGACCTGAGCGAAACGCCCAACCAGGGTGAACATTTCGACGAAGATTGAAACTTTTCTTTTTTTTTGGCGGACTCTCCACGGTTTCGTCGCACTGCCTTTCAGATGCCGGATCCTGGAGCCCAAAATGAACGCCGACCGCGATCGAGCCAAGAGTATCTTTCTGAACGCAGTCGAATTGGCATCTGCCGATCGAGCGGCATATCTAGATGCGGTTTGCGGCGGCGACCCGGTGCTGCGTAGTGAGATCGACGTACTGCTTGCACATTATGGCAAAGCTGCCGATTTTTTGGATGAACCACCGCTGAATATGGATGTGACCGTCGATCGACCTACGGCGACGGAAATAATCGGTCAATCGATTGGTCCCTATCGGTTGCTCCAGCAGATAGGTGAAGGCGGAATGGGGACCGTCTACATGGCGCAGCAGTCCGCACCGATCCATCGGAAGGTTGCCCTGAAAGTCATCAAGCCAGGGATGGACAGCCGCCAAATTCTCGCTCGCTTCGAAGCCGAACGCCAAGCATTGGCGATGATGGACCACGTTAACATCGCCCGCGTTTTGGACTGTGGCACGACCACAGGCAGTCCCGGTGGAGTTAGCGCAGGGAGGCCTTATTTCGTCATGGAACTGGTCCATGGCGTGCCCATCAACAAATACTGCGACGACAATCGGTTGACGCCGCGACAGAGGCTAGAACTTTTTGTACCCGTTTGCCATGCGATCCAGCACGCGCACCAGAAGGGCATTATTCATCGCGACATCAAACCGTCCAATGTGATGGTGACTCTTTACGACGGTAGGCCAGTTCCAAAAGTAATTGACTTTGGCGTGGCCAAAGCAACCGAGCAGAAATTGACGGAACGTACGCTGTTCACGCAATACGGCACGATCGTCGGCACGCTTGAATACATGTCGCCTGAACAGGCAGAGATGAGCGCCCTCGGTGTCGATACGCGAAGCGACATCTATTCGCTTGGCGTGCTTTTGTACGAACTTTTGACGGGAAGCACGCCGCTGACCCACCAACGGATGAAGGAAGTGGCTTATGTGGAGATCCTTCGCATGATCAAAGAAGTGGATCCACCCAAGCCAAGCACGAGGCTAAGCGATTCGGGCGAAGCGTTGGCGTCGATTTCGGCCAACCGCCACACTGAGCCAGCCAAGCTGACGAAGCTGGTGCGTGGCGAGCTTGACTGGATTGTGATGAAATGCTTGGAGAAGGACCGCAACCGCCGATATGAGACGGCCAACGCCTTCGCAGCCGATGTGCATCGTTACCTGGCGGATGAGCCGGTGCAGGCGTGCCCGCCGACCCTGGGATATCGTTTTCGGAAATTCGTTCGCCATTATCGCGGTTCAGTGATTACTGCCGCGACGATTTTACTTGCTCTGATCGGCGGAGTGATTGGAACGACGTGGGGAATGGTGCGAGCCACCCTGGCGGAAACGGAGGCGGTGAGCGAAGCTCAGCAGAAGACCACGGCACTGGGCGAGAAAGAAGCCGCCCTGACGGACGCGAAGAACCAATTGTTTCAAGCACTGGTCCAACAGGCAAGAGCCGAGCGAAGCAGTGGACGTGTCGGTCAGCGTTTCGAATCTCTCAAAGCGATTCAAGCCGCGGCGCGTATCCGCATCACGCCAGCACTGGGCACGGAAGCGACCGCAGCTTTGGTCTTGCCCGATGCGGAGGTTGTCGAAGAGTGGGAAGGAATGTCTGCCCACATTTCCAGTTTTGACAATTCGCTTCAGCGTTACACGCGGGTGGACATCAAGGGTCGCCTGACAGTGTGCCGACGGATCAACGGCCGAGAAGAGATTTTGACCACACTTCCGGATCAGGGCAATTGGCGCTATTGGGGTGTCCATCTGAGTCCGAACGGCCGATACGTTGCGGCTGGCTACGGGCCCACCAACAGCATGAAAGGCCATGTTCTTGTCTGGAAAGTGGACGCATCCGAACCGGTCGCGTTGCATCCCGAATCGCCGGGTATCTATGAATACGCGTACGCCTTTCATCCGAATGGCCAACAATTCGCAGTCGGCCATGTGGACCAGACAGTCGATGTTTATGACTTGGCAACGGGCAAGAAAGTCCACCATCTGAAGGCGAGCGCCAAACCCTTCTGGCTGGTTTTTCATCCGCGAGAACACAAGTTGGCTGTGGCGGCGGACAACTGCATTTTACTATTTGATACGATCACTGGAAAAGAAATCCCGACGCTCCGGTACCTGGCTGGGGTCACTCAGACCTACAGTCTTTCGTGGCATCCCGACGGTCGGCGGTTGGCGGCCGGGTGCAACGATCGCAAAATCCATCTCTGGGATACCCAAACCGCCACGGAAATTGCGTCCCCGTGGGTTGGGCATTCAAACTCGGGCCTGGTCGTCGCGTTCAACGAAACCGGCGATCAACTGATCAGTAGCGATTGGGGCGGGCAGACTCGGATTTGGGACACTGCCTCTGGGCGAGAGTTGTTGGATGTCCCTTTTTCTGGGCGATTCAGCTCGGATGGTCGCATCGCGGCGGTTCACATCATTGGCGGTAAGGTTAAGTTTTGGCGTTTGGCCGGTGGATCCGAGTTTCGCGTCCTTCGGCCCCGCAAGGCCGGTAAGCTGGACCCGATTGTCACCCCGGTTGTTTTTCCTGATGGGCGAACGCTGGCGGCGGCCACGGTCAACGAAATCTGTTTCTTCGACCTGATTCGCGGCGAGGAGCTGGCTTCAGCGAAATTACCAAAAGCCGATGGAGCTCGGCCGGTCTTCTTCGATCCGCCTTTCCCAAGGAAACCCTCGAAATCGGGAGAACAAGGGGATCGGCCCATCGGGTTGATGACCGGCGGACACCTTGGACTCAACCACTGGCCCGTCCGCTCTTCGAAGGACCGGCCCGAGCGTTGGCAAATTGGTCCTCCCGAGCAAATCACTCCGAATCCCGGCGGTGGCTTTTCCGCTGGCGCACGAAGCAGCGCGGACGGGCGCGTCGTGGCCGTGCCGCAGGGCCACTCGACGTTGGTTCTGTTTCGCGACAAGCCTGGCCGCCGTTTGATTCTTGGCCCGCAATTCGACGTGCGCCATTGCGCCGTCAGCCCCGAGGGTCGCTGGGTGGTCACTTGCGGATTCGGCTGGGATGGCCAATCCTCGATTCATTGGATTTGGGATGCCTATACCGACGCCCGAAGCCCCGTCGCGGAGGTGTCTCACGGATCCATTGCAAAGGCAACATTCAGCCCCGATGGTCGTTGGCTCATGACCGCCGATTCCAGCGGGACGCGCCAGTTGGAAGTCGGCACCTGGCGTGAAGTACGTCGCTTTGACCAAACGGCACCTTCAGTATTCAGTCCGGATAGCCGATTGCTCGCCGTCAGCGACACGCATAGCGTCATTCGTTTGCTCGAATCCGAAACCGGTCGAGAGGTGGCAAGGCTGACCGGACCGGATCGCATCCACTATGTTCCAGCTTGTTTCACACCGGACGGCACCCGGCTCGTCGCTGATTCAAACGCTGGGACGGCGCTCTATGTTTGGGATCTACGCCTCATCCGCCAACAACTCAAGAAGCTGGACCTGGACTGGGATTGGCCTGAATTTCCCCCAGCGGCGCCAGATCTCGGGAAGACCCTCCACGTCGAGATCGATCTCGGCGGCGGAATCACCACCAAACTCTGGGACGACCTGAAATCCGGAAGAGGCGATCAACACCGCTTCAGGGAGAAAATGCTCGACGGAGAATTAACGAATGCCTTCGCCAAGAAGAAGCACACCATAGAAATGCAGGCCGGAAAAACGTATGTGTTCGACTTGGAAAGTGCCGCGTTCGATCCCATCTTGACGTTGGAACGGCTCGACGGGGGATTACTTGCGGTCAACGACGATATCTCGGAAGACAACCTGAACGCTCGGATTATCTTCACCGCTCCTATCACCGCCCCGTGCGACCTAAGTGTAACACCTTATAAGGTAGGTAGTGCCGGTCGTTATACACTGCGAATCCGCGAATGGTTAGCAGGAAAGTGATCGGATCGGCGCTGGGGATTGCGTGCCGCACGTGAGGCCTGACTGCCAAACAAGCCCCTCACCCAGTCGACACCGTCCACTTGCTCGGTTCGCGTAGGAGCCAATGCCGCTCACCAACGCTCTCGAATTTTTCGGATACGGGAGCACTTTTTTTGGAGTCACTATGATCAGGATCAATAACCGCGATTTGTTCGTTGAAGAAGAGGAAACGTTGGGTGGCTTGGAAGACCAGTTCATCCTTAGTCCCAGCCAGATGATTATTCTAAAAAACTTCGATCTCAACAGCACTCGCAACGATCTCCTCAAAGTTCACCAGGACATTTTACGCGAGCGGGTCGCCCCCTTCTTGAAGAACAACAGCATGGGATTTGCCGAGATATATGCGATGACCGACCGGTCCGGAACTCGCCAGGTCAATTACCAAGTGTCTACAAAGAGACTTGCCATGGTCCGGCTTGCACTTTTGCGTTTCGGGGTGCCATTCACCAAGGTGTTTCACGGTTTCGCGAAAGCCATCGGCGAGGATTTCTGGGAGTTCCGAAGTAACCAATTCGCCGGTAAGAATCCTGTCTTCCAAAATGGTCTCCGTGATTCCGCGTTCCGAAGTGTATCGCTCGCTCTGTCGCCATCACCATTTGGATTTCCAGTTCGCCAATTCCTACGCCCGACCTTTTCCGAGATGTTGAGATTCTGTCGAAAACACGTCCAACGACGAAATTGATTCCCAATTTCTCCGACACAGAATCGAAGTGAAGTCTACGAAAACTGCCCAAGAACTCAACTTGGGCGACAGGAACGGTTGACGGCGCGCTGGGTGCAAGCCTCCGCTCCGTCACGGTCGCGACTCATTTTGTCGGGTGTTGTTAAGTAAAACGCGGCTGGTGAGGCCTTACCGCCAAGCAAGCTTCTCACCAGCTCGGCAACGCCCTAGCGCTCGGTCTGCGCGCTGGGAACGATGTCCCTCCACCGTAACGCAGACCGGATTTTCAAGGAGTTTCTTCATGTGTAACCTTTCCTGTCTGCGATTGTTTTCGAACGGCTACTCAACATCGAGATTGCTCAGCTCGTCGCGAATTTCGCGTGTTAAGCCGAAGTTTGAACGGCTAGAAGATCGCACCGTTCCGGCAACGTTTCACGTTCGCAGCCTTGCCGACAGCGGCACCTACTCGTTGCGAGACGCGGTTCTCGCCGCCAACACCAACCCTGCGCCGGACACGATCCGTTTCGCCCAGGCTGCACGTGATGGCACCATCACCCTCACAAGCGGTGAATTGGCCATAACCGACGATCTACGCATCGACGGTCCCGGCGCTCGACGTCTCGCCGTGAGCGGAAACGACGCTAGCCGAGTGTTTCGCATCGATGTCGGGGTGACGGCGAGCATCGACGACCTGACCATCACGCACGGCAATGCTTCCTTGCGAGGCGGCGGGATTCGCAACGATGGCACTCTAACGTTGACGCACAGCATCGTTTCCGAGAATCGTGTGACCGGTGTTCCTGGCGTCGGCACGGCCGTCGATGGGTTAGGTGGCGGGATCTTCAACACCGGATCGCTGAAGGTAAGCCACACGCAGTTCAAGGGCAATCGTGCTGTGGGTGGCACAGGCATTGCAGGCACGCCTAGCAGTGCCGGTCTAGGCGGAGCCATCATGTCGCTGGGCTCGGCGACCACGCCCGCGGAAGTTACGGTTTCCCAAAGCAGTTTCGTGGACAACCAGGCATTGGGCGGACCGGCGGGAGCCGGACCGTTCGCTCGCAACGGGCTCGGCGGCGCCATTATGAACGACGCGGGGACGTTCGACATTGATCACAGCCGATTCGTCAACAATCGCGCCGTCGGCGGATCGAGCGCCAGCACGTTCGGCGGAGCGGGCATGGGAGGTGCGTTGATGAACGCCGCCGCAGTCGGGTATGCCACCCTCAATGTCAGCCATAGTCAGTTCGCAAACAACTGGGCGATCGGCGGATCCGGTGTCACCGGCGGCGCGGGACAAATCGGGCGCGGCGGCGCCATCGGCAACTTTGTCCCGCCCTTTGTTCCACCCGCGTCTACCGTTCAAGCTGTGGTCAACGTCTCTCACAGCACGATCCTCGGTAATCATGCTGTCGGCGGCGCGGGCGTGATTGCAGGGAATGGCCAAGGCGGGGGAATCGCCAACGAAAACCGTGGCATTTTGACCGTGTCCCGTTCGTGGATTGCGTTCAATATGGCCATCGGAGGAGCGAGTTCCACCGGCGTCGGCGGGAACGGTCTCGGGGGTGGAATCTACACCGGTCCGGCCAACGCGTTCGGCCCAACGATGCTGACACTGAATCGCAGCAAAGTTGCGTTCAACTCCGCCCAGGGGGGAAGTGGCACGACGACCGGTTCCGGCATCGGCGGCGGACTCTACGTCGGCCTCGGCTCATTGGCCAGTGCCGATTCCCGAACGTGCTTTTTCTGGAACGACGCCACAACGAGCGACAACGACGTGTTCGGAATCGTGATTTGATCTTCACCTGAAATTGAAAGCAGCCGGTGAGGCCTTACCGCCAAGCAAGCCCCTCACCGGCTCGGCACCGCCCCAGCGCTCGGTTTGCGCGCCGGGAACGATGTCTTTCCATTGTATCGCAAACCCAAATGGAGAGATTCCACCATGGCTCGAAAACACCGCGCGCGATCTTCCCGTTCCACTCGCTCACTCGCGACCACCTTCCGGTTGCACGTGGAACGGCTGCAAGAACGCCTTAATCCCGTCGTCAACTCGGCGGCCAGCTATCCCGCGACCGTTGGACCTGGCGGCGCGTACGACGACGTCGTTCGCATCTTCACCCCTGTAGGGTCCTGCACGGGGACACTTTTGCCTTCAGGAAGACACATCCTAACTGCGGCACACTGTGTCGACTTTGACATTGATGTCAACGGCGATGGAACACGAGATCGAGGTGATGGCCGCGCCGATTCCGGAACCTACACGATTCAGTTCGACCTCGTCGGAAGACTCATTTCCTTCCGCGTGACGGAGGCGAACGTTACCGTCGCGCCCGGCTGGGATGGCGTGTTCAACAACGGTGCCGACATGGCCATCATCGACCTGGGCGAACTTTCACCGTTCCTCGGTCAACGCCGTGAAATCTATCGTGGCTCGGCGGAGGTCAACCAAGTTTTCGAGTTCGTCGGCTACGGCAACACCAATAACGTCAATCCCGCCAATGGAGACGTGCTCGACGGCAACGGCGGCGCCACCACGGGTGCCTCCGGCACCAAACGGATCGGCTACAACCGTGTCGATTCCATCGTCACCCTGCCCTTCACCATCAACCGGGAAGATTACCTTCGGTTCGATCTCGATCCGTCGGTCAACCTTGGACCGCTGTTTGGCTCACCCGCCGTCGGCGGCGAAGCGATCAGTGCACCCGGAGATTCGGGTGGGCCATTGCTCCTTGGCAATCGTATCGCCGGTGTTTGTTCCGGCGGATCGCGGCAGATCCAGTTCTTCGCCATCGCCGACTACACCCGCGTCACCACGCTGGCACGCTGGATCGACGACTCCATCGCCGGTCCCTACCAACTCGTACTCGACATGAACAACCAACTCGTCGGAAACAACAACGGGACAGACACACTTGAACTTCGAAGAGTTGGCAGTGGTCTCGAGGTCATCGTCAACGGTGTCACCTACCACCGCGATTCACTGAACAACATCTCATCAATCGTCGTTCGCGGCAGCGACGACGCGGACAATCTCACGGTTTCGCCCGATCTCGGAGTGCAAGTCGACTTCAACGGCGGCGCCGGCACGAACCTTCTTGTCCTCGGAAATGTCGCGGGAAGGTCCAGCGTCGATGTTATCAACGGACTCCTGGGCATCAGCACCGGAGGCCGAAACATGTTGCTCCTCGCTCAGAACGCCCAGCGAATCACCGTGCAGGGCGATGCTCGCGATTCCGTCCGCGTTCTATCTGTGTTGGCTGGCACGCCCGTTTCCGTGATCAGCGTCGGCACCGTCAACGTGTCCGGCTTGAATTCGATCCGAGACAGGGTCAGTGTCTTGGGTCGAAACATCTCGAATCTAACCATCGACGACTCCGGCGTCGCTACCGCTCGATCCTATTCTGTTAGTCAAAACCTCTTTAGCATGTCAGGTTGCGAGATCGATTACGAAGAACTTCTTTCCACTCAGATCAAAGGAGGAAGCGGCGGAAACACCGTTCTCGTTCTGGGTACGCCAACAAAGCTGACGCTCGACACGGGGGCAGGAGCCGACGAAGTTGCGGTTCGCGAAACGAATGGCGCCGTCACCGTCAACGGACAAAACGGACGGGACACCCTGTTCATCGCGGGGATTGGTGGCGTACCTATTTCCCAGGTGCTCGGTGGAAGCATCAATGTGACGAATACCTCCGGCTACACCGCCGTCACCATCGACGACACGAGAAATCCCGATTCTCGCACGGTCATTGTTTACAAAAACGGCACCAACGCCATCGTGAGTGGGTTCAGCCCAGCGGGGGATGTCATCCTGCGTTCCCTTGACCTGGGTTCGCTGACGGTTCTCGCGGGCAGCGGCGGCAACACTTTCCGCATCCACGACACGCCCAAGAGCAGCATCGCAGGCGGATTGCGCACCACCATTCGTACCGGCGCCGGATCCGACAGCATTACCGTCAATGGCACTTCGGGTGCTCTCACGCTCGATGTTCAAGGGGGGCTTAACGGCATTGATCTTGGGCAAACCGCCGGAGTGGACCGGATTCAAGGAGCCATTTCCATCATGGGGGTGGACGGCACCAACAATCTCGCCATTTCGGACCTGCCCACGACGAATGGCCGATCGCTCACGCACACGATCACGGCCGTCTCCTACACCCGCAGTGGTGCTGCGCGAGTGGATTGGACCGGAATGCACAACTTCTCACTCCAGGCCGGCGGCGCTTCCGATACGCTGAACGTTCGTGGGAATCCAGCCATGGGACAGTTTGCCAGTTCTCAGTTTCTCGGTGGAGCTGGCAGCGACACCTTCAACATCGGCACCTCGAACAACCAGTTGGCCGGTACAGGAGGTATCCAAATCGATGGTCAGGACCATAATGACACGTTGAACATCCTCGACCAGGGTGCTATTACCCCCAAAACCTACAGCTTTGCCTTGGCGTTTGGCTTCGACGCTTTCCCAGCGTTTAGTAGCTCCGACTCCAGCTTTGTTTATCCGAACTTCGAGGCCGTTAACTTAAGGGGCGGGGCTGGCGGAAATCTGATCCAGGTCGCTGGCGTTTCGTCGCTCACGTCGGTACGCATCTACCCAGGCCTCGGCGATGACGTCGTTGACGTCGGAACGTCGGCCGACTTGCTCGACGCGATTCGTTCCCTGAACATCGTCGATCAGGGTGGATCGGATCAGTTGATTCTTCGCGACCAAGGCCAAACAGTCGCCCGATCCTACGTCAGTGACTTGAACTTCGGGTTGCGTTTGGGAGCCGTTATCACACGTTCCACGTTCGGCGGCATTCCCGCAGCCAACATTACGTATGACCGCGTCGAATCGGTCACGCTCCACACGGGCAGTGGAAACGACACGTTCCAAGTTGCCGGCGTTCCCCTTGATACAACCTTTACCGTACACGCCGGACTCGGCACCGACACCATGGACGTTGCCAACTTCGTTTCGTTCGACAACGAAGGCGTCGAAATCCAGGCCGCAAACACGCTGGATCGAATTCGAGGCCCCCTTCACTTCGACGGTGAGGGAGACGCCGACAGCCTGGTAATGCGAGACAACGGCAGCACCGCCCGCCGAGACTACACGGTCGCCCCGACGAGCGTCACCCGATCCGACAGGCCGACTGCACCGATTTCATATTCCAACTCCGAGACTCATAACCTTTGGGGAAGCGACGGCAACAACGTTTTCTTGGTGACGGACACCGAAATCAATCATTCGATGTCGATCGATGGCGGGGCAGGCCGAAACACACTCGATTACTCCAACGTCGCGGTCGGCGTGGGACAGGGGCCGCCGGTTCCGCCGCGAGTTAGCTGGTATCAAGCCGAGGGCGATTTCGCGGATGCCTCCGGAGTGAACACAGGGACCCCGCACAACGGCGTTGATTTCGCGGCAGGCCGTTCGGGGCAGGCCTTCCAATTCGATGGCGTGGAATCCTACGTCGATCTCGGTAGCGACGCGTCATTGAACCTCACCGGCGACCTCACCCTCGCCGCCTGGGTGAACTACGACTCGCTTACGTCATACAAATATTTGATCGCTGACTTTCACGAAAACGGCGGCACCACGCAGGGTTCGATTGGGCTGGAAGATCACCGATTTTTCTGGGCCCAAAGCTCCGACGAGGAGCCTACTAGCTTCCTCTATGCGAACACGGTGGCCATTCCCGGCCAATGGTACCACGTCGCCGTCGTCCGCGATGACACGGCCAAGACGATTCGCCTGTTCATCAACGGTGTCGAAGATGCAAGCACGACGTACACCGGCAACGTCGTTGACCTGCAAGGAACCAAAGTGCTGGGAACGTCCCGGCCCACCGGTTTTCCTTCCGACTTCTTCCATGGCCGAATCGACGACGCATCCATCTTTGGAACAGCATTGACGGCTGCCGAGATCACCAGCCTTTACGGTGGCGACGCTTCTCAAGGCGACGTGGTTGTCAACCTGATCCGAGGAACCGCCACGGGACTGACGGGTGGGATTTCGAGAATTCAAGACGTCGTCGGCGGCGCCGGAAATGACATACTCGTGGGCAACGGCGGGAACGTGTTGCGGGGTGGTGCCGGCCGCGACATTCTGATCGCCGGTGCTTCCGCGAGTTCGCTCTTGGGCGGCGACGATGACGACATTCTCATCGCAGGCTCAACCATCTACGATACCGACCCCGGCGCGCTGAACGCTCTTCGTTCGGAATGGACCTCGCTTGCCGCCTATGCCACGCGAGCAGCTCGCCTAAGCAACGGCCTACTTAGCGACGGCACGTTCACACTCAACGGCCAAAGCAACACGCTTAGAGGACAACGGGGTCTGGACATGTTCTTTGGCAAGCTATCCGACGTTGGCGATTGGACTGCCGAAGAATTTGTTTACCTCGGATAATGCCTGGCCGTTCCGAACGCACGTGATCCCATGATGAAATATATCTGGCCACGTGCGTTCTGAGCTATGGATACCCCAACTCGCACCTGGAGTCGACGCGAGATCCGATCAGCTTGGAGCCTTGTCAGGAATCTGCACCGACATCGACCCCCTTACGCCACAGCAACCCGGCGCGCTGCCTGAACTGGTGCACTATCAAACAAACGAGCGATTCGGGAACGATTCACGAGAAGGCCGACCGGCCACCTCAGCAAGTAACGAAATGGGAAATCCCGCCTTAACTTGGCCACGCTTCTTTTCTCGCAAGTGTTTCGTGCGAAGGGCGGATACACGTTATTCCGATCACGGTGGCGCAGGGCCCGCAAGGCACTTCAGTTGCCAAATCGCCGTTGTTTCAACCTCGTGCCGAGTTTGCCTTGAATCAAGATCAATCTCGTCGACAAATTTGAATCAAATCACCCCGCAAAGAACAGCGCACGCACCAAACACAAAAAGTCACCGTTTGCGTTGATTTGGTTCCCTCAAACATTGGTAAGAAAGTCGTCTGCCGACCGTCTCATCCAAAATCCACAGCTCGAAAAACATTTCGCGATTTTTCGGCAAAGTCGGCGGCGTAAGTCCGTAGCTCAAATTCGTGGTCGGGCACGGGGCGACGGATTGCAGCAAGAGATGTCTGTTCGTAGCGATCCAGGTGAGACTTCTACGACATTGCCCTTTTCATTTTTTGATGGAAATGCGAATTTTTAACTAGATATCTGCATAAGCCATGGTAAAATGCATGCACTGCGTGAAATGGCTGATTCCGCTGACTGGGTCATCTCGGCAATCCCCAATGCTGATCTCGCCACACGAGCGAAGAAACCTTACTTGCTGTAAGGTGTTTCGGAATCTCGTCCTCGCGATCTTGCGGTCCAAATGCAATGCAAGAGTGCAATTTTTGCCATAAGCCATTATATTGAAAATATTTGTGTCGGTTCTGTTGAGTCATTGGTAGGCTAAGGATTTCGGCGAAAAATTCGCTCTGGAAATTGCTGAAAGGTGGCAACGTTTCCTTATTTGTAGTCTGGATTGCTTGGTTCATTCATTCTTTTCATCCTCGGAACGATACTATGCTGCATTCACTGTTGGCCCGTTGGAAATTTGCTTCAAACACCGATCGAAAAAAGCCTCGGAGCATTCTTCGCCCTTTGGTGGAGGTCCTCGAAGATCGCACGGTGCCGGCCACGTTCACGTTCAAAAAGCCGACGGCGACCGCATCGGGTTTGCTCACCGTCAACGGCACTAGCAAGAACGACACACTCACCCTTAGGATCGTCAACACGACGACCGAGTCTCGGCTCGTGCTCAAAGACGGAACCGTCGATAAAATCGTCGCCCGCGAACCGAAATCCACGCGCCCGTTCTCCAAAGTCTCCGTGGTGATGAACGGCTTGGCCGGCAACGACAAGCTCACCAACACCACCAAACTCGGCACGGTTTTCGACGGTGGTGCCGGCACGGACGTTCTTACCGGCGGTGACGGCAACGACGTCTTCAAATGGAACATGATGGGCTCCAAGACGTTCGTCGGCGGCAAAGGAAGAAACCGCATTGACGGCTCGTACCTTCGTAACGGCAATAAAGATTACACCGATGCTCGCTTTGTCATCACCAACACCTCCATCAAAGGCTCCGTCGACGAACGCGATGCCGTTACCTTGGGGGGCTTCACGGTATCTGGCTCCGCCACGTTTTCCAGCGTCGGGTTCATTCGCATCCTTGGCTCCAGGCTCAACGCGCAAATTAAGGGCGACGTTCTCGACGCCAGCAAAGCCACCATTCCTGTCTACATCGACGCCGGCAACGGCATCAACACCGTCCGGGGCGGAAGTGGCGACGACACCCTCATCGGCGGTGATTTCACCGACACCCTCATCGGCAACGGCGGAAGCGACTCCATCTTCACCGGCGAATCGCACCCCAACTTTCCCATGGACCGCGCCTTCGGCGGGGCCGGCAACGACCAGCTTCACGCGGGGTATCTCAACCGAAACTCCGATAAAGCCACGTTCTTGGATGGCGGCGCTGGCGACGATCTCCTCGAAGGGAACTTCGGCGATGACAGCCTCAACGGCGGCGAAGGCAACGACACGCTCACCGATCCAGGTGGAAAAGACAAACTCAACGGCGGCAATGGCAACGACAAGATCTTTGGCGCGCGTGGCAACTTCAAACCCAGAACCCTGAACGGCGACGCTGGCAACGATCTCCTCGTCGCCTTCTCTTCGAATGACCAACTCTTCGGCGACGCCGGCGATGATACCCTCAAAGGAAGCAACGAAAACGATACGATGAACGCCGGGCCCGGCAACGACGTCATCGACGGCGGCGGCGGCAATGACGCCGTCGATTCCGGTACTGGTATCGACTCGATCAGCACCGACAACCAGTACACCTGGAACGGACTAGGAACACCGCGTCTCACCTCGCCAAGTGTCGCCCTCGTCTTTCCGACGGCTGCCACCGCAGCGAACGTGACCGTGACCAACACGGTGATCGCCGTCACCTTCACGCTGAATGGCCAAACCCGAACAGGCCGATTGACCCTCACCGATGTGCAATTCGTCAGCATCACGGGTACGGACACCGCCGACACGATCAACGCCAACTCGTTCTCAGGTCCTGTCTCCATTGATGGCGGCGGTGGCGACGACGTTCTTAGAGGAGGTACCGGCAACGACTCTATTCGGGGTGGGCCAGGCAACGACACGATCCACGGAAATGCCGGCGCGGATGGGCTTCAAGGCGACGGAGGCAGCGATTTCATCGATGGCGGGAACGGCCAAGATTCCATCCACGGCGGTACCGGTGACATCAACGATCTCGACAGCGGCAACAACCTTTTCGGAGGCAACGGCAACGACTCGATCGTCGGCAGCGATGGCAACGACCGCATCGAAGGCGGCAATGGCAACGACTTCATCAACGGCTTCCCTGGCGACGACATCCTCAACGGCGGCCCCGGCGACGATCACATCGTCGGTGGCCAAGGCAGAGACACCCTCAACGGCGGCGACGGCAACGACTATCTCAAAGGCGGCGATTTCGGCGATACCCCCGAGGGAACCAACTCCTTCGATGGCGGAACCGGCTTTGACACGTATGCCCGTGGCAACCCCGCCGACGTGATCGTGCCGGACATCACCGAAAACCAGATCCTCTTCAACCCAGGCCCGCTCACCAACGATCAACTGGAAGTGGACGGCGTGCTCCGCGCCTACACCAACGGAAATGAACTCTTCGTGCTAGGCCCCAGCCATGCGGGCCTCAAATTCACGGGAACCTTCGTCACTAGTACCAACGGGTTCGGCCAAGAGGTCTTTACCGCCACCAGCAATACCGTCACTCTGAAAACCGCCTTCGGCGACATCCCCATTCCGAACGTGCCGGCCTTCCCAATCTCGGTGGCGACCAAGCCGGACAGCACGCAATTCTCGGGCGAATTCGCTTCGTTCACCCTCGGCGGAAGCAACGGCATTCCGCTGCAAATGAACGATCCGCTCAGCCCGCTCGGCAAGCTCGCCAGCCAATTCGGCATCTCAGGGGATTTCCCCGGCCAATCGTTCGGTATCGGCCTGGGCAAAGACCTCAAAGACCAACTGAACCTTCCGTTGGCCGACAGCCTTCCGTACTTCTTCCGACAAGTTAATCTTTCGCCTAGCTTCTCGTTTGGCAATCTAAGCATCGGAACCGGGCCTTTCAACTTCGCGATGGCGTTTGACCCGACCGATCCCTCGCTCTTCATTCGCACCGGCGATTTCGCGTTCGGCGGCTCGCTCCGTGGCTACATCCCCTTCGTTCCTGTGGAAATTCCCACGTTTGACGCCAACCGCGGCGCCAAGCCGGGCGATGTGTTCGGCTACGGCAATCTGTTCGGTCGCGGTGCGTTTGATCTGGGCGAAATCCCCGTCACCGTCAGCGGAGAAATGGTCGTCGGCTTAAACGCCACCCGCAGTGGTGGACCGCTCGGCATCAGTGGCAACAAGGCGAAAGAGTTCCTTAAGGGATCCAATCACTCCCTCAAGACGCTGTTCAGCCAAACTAGCATCAACGATGTCTTCTACGGCATCAACGGCGACATCGGTGTGGGCTACACCAAGGCGGGCTTCGACCTGAGCCTGAAGCTCGGCCAAGGCTCGATCATCTATCGCAACAACAACACGACCCTTCGCGGCGCCACGGTCGATCCGTTCGATGGCACGTTCCTTGAGAACATCATTAAGCCTACGGGCAACATCCGTGGTTCGGTGGATGGCTTCTTCGATTCCAGCAATGCGAACTTCAGCCTGGATGTCGACTTCTCGAACAAGGGAGGAAGCAGCCTACAAATTGGCAACGCCCTGAAGGTCGACGGCAAATTCCACCTGGGTAACGAAGGCATCGACGCCGAACTCAATACCGACTCGCTCAGCTTCTTGGGTGGGCCGTCCATGAGCCTGTCGGGGAAAATCCGATTCAATGGCGACTTCTCGTTCACCGCAGGCTTCTCGAATACGTTCGACGCGAAGGTCGTAAACATCACCACGCAGTTCAACGTCACGCTGAGCGTGGTGAATCGGGTGGCGACGCTGAATGTTCGCATGTTCGGCGGCTTCTCCACCCCGACGTTTTTGGGAAGTCGAGTCGCTGCGTCACTCGATGGCACGCTGAATCTTACGATCAGCGGCTCGGGTTTCTCGATCAGCGGTTCGGGCCGAGCGACCGGCACGCTCTTCGTCTTTGGCATCGGCGACGACCTATCGCTTGGCTTCAGCTTCAACAACAATGGCTTCACGGTCGACCTGCCGAGCCCGATTCCCGACTTGTCCGTGTCATGGTAATTCCCCCAAAAGCCCGTGGCCGAAAGGCCGCGGGGCTATGGGGCGGATGGATTCACCCCCCTGGCCTTTCGGCCACGGGCTTGTGTTTTCAACACGATAAGCAATATTTTGTACTCCCTATAAGTTCCATTCTGCTCATGCGTTGCCAGTATAGTGCATATTACGTAATACAAAGTAATTGGCGCCTTTGTGGTATAATTTGTTTTTATTCAATTTCCTAAGGAATCGCCGGATGTCCGTACGTAAAGATGAACCGTTGCTTACAAGAACGCGTAGATCTTCCTCGGGGAAGAAGTCTTTTCGCCCCAGTCTCGATTTCCTCGAAGACCGTTGCACGCCGACGCTTTTCACCGTGGACGCGCTCGGCGACGTGAACGACGGTAACTTCGGCGCAGGCCAACAAACCCTGCGGGAGGCGGTCGACCGCGCCAACGCCAACAACGGGCCCGATCAAATCGCCTTCGCCGCCACCCTCAATACGCAGGCGATTTTGCTTACTTCCGAGATTGCTCTCACCGATACCACCGGCACGACGACCATTACCGGCAACAATGCCACGAATACCTTTCTCGACGGCAACAACGCGACTCGAGTGCTTCGGATCGCGCCCGACGTTACCGCCGAAATCTTCGGCGTGACGATCCGCAACGGCAGCGTCACGGGGTCGGGGGGAGGCATCCGCAACCAAGGCACGCTCCTCCTTGAAGATTCCGCCGTGCGAAATAATACGGCCATCGGCGGCGGCGGTGACGGCGGCGGAATTCATAACGTCGGCGGCAATCTCACGGTCCGCCGATCCACGGTCTCGAATAACAGCGCCGGTTCCAGCGCCGGCGGCATCGGCACGTATTCCGCCGGCTCAACAACCCTTGAAAATTCCACCATCTCCGAAAACCAAGCCGTCCTTTTCGGCGGCGGACTCGACGTCAACAGCGCCAACCTGATCATCCGAAACTGCACCATCGTCAAAAATACGGCCCAAGTCAACGGCGGCGGCACCGGCGACGGCGGCGGAATTTCCGTCTTTGGCAACACCAATGTCTTGAACTCCATCGTCGCCGGTAACCATCGAACCGCCGTGATTGACGACGATATCCAACGAAACGTTCAAGCTCTCAGCAACAACAACCTGATCGGCGATCCCGCGTCGGCCGGCGGGCTCAACGAAGGCGTCAACGGTAACCGCCTGGGGAACGGTTCGGGCGTGTTGCTTCCTTTGGCGAATATCTTGAATCCGACCCTGAGCAACAACGGCGGCCAGACGCTCACGCACGCCTTGGTCACCGGGAGCCGCGCGATCGACGCCGGCGACGTCGCCAGCCAACCTTCGGGCACCGACCAAGCCGGACTGACTCGCAACGTCGGCACGAGCGTCGACATAGGCGCGGTCGAGTTCCCCATCACCCCGATCGTGGTCAGCATGACAACAAACAAGGTGACGCTCGACGAAAATGCCGCCGCGCCAGGCAACACCGCGACGTTAACTTTGACCCGCACCGGCTCGAATGCCGCCACACTCGACGTGAACCTAGGTATCTTCCTCTTGGAAGCGAGCGCGGGCGATTTCACACTGAACAGCCCTACGGGTGGCACTTTCGCTCCCCAAACGCTTGTGTTCACCTTCTCAGCCGGGAGCTCCACCGGCACCCTCGCTCTCACCGCAGTCAACGACGCGTTCGCGGAAGGCGCCGAGACCTTGTCTGCGGCGGTTTTGACGGGGTCCGGTTACACGGTGGGTTCGACACAGTTCGATATCACCATCTCTGCCAACGACGTCGTGCTGCCCACGGTCAGCTTGGTCGTCACCGACGCTGCCGCCAAAGAAGACGCCGCGTCGCCTGACAACCAAGCATTCATCACGCTCACCCGTACCGGCGACGCATCGGCACCGCTCGAGGTTGTGCTGTCGCAATTGCTCGTGAACGGCGCCACGGCGGGCGACTTCACGCTCGCTGCGGGCAGCGGCGGTACGTTCATCGAAACTGGGAATTTCTTCCTATTCAATGCTGGAAGTTCCACCGCCACGCTGATTCTCACGGCCGTCAACGACACCGCTCAAGAAGGCCAGGAAGCCATCGGCCTGACCATCCAGCCGAGCCTGGATTACAACAGTGGCCCGGTTTTTTCTGGAACGCTCTCGATCCTCGCTAGCGATGCCCCCAAACCGACCGTGACGATCAGTGCCCAGACCGGCGTGATCGATGAAAACGCGGGCCATCCAGCGACGCAGCGGACCATCACGTTGACTCGCACGGGAGCCACGACCACCACGCTTGCCGTTCCGCTCAACCAAACGTTCGCCGGCGCCGACGCCGCTGACTTTACTTTCGCGTCGGGTGTGGGTGGCAGCTTCAACTCCACGACCAAGGTCTTCACGTTCAATGCTGGCAGTGCGACCGCCACCTTCCAGGTGCGGGCCATCAACGACACGTTGGGCGAAGACCTGGAATCGATGACCCTGGCGATTCCCACCAACCCGACAGCGTACACCTTGGGCTCGCCAAGCTCGGCCACGGTCAGCATCGCCGCCAACGACGCTTTCCACGTCGCGGTCACGCCAATCTCTGGCGTCAACAACCTGGTCTTCACCGACATCACCGGAACCCGCAACAACCGCGTCACGTTGAGCCTGGATTCCACGAAGACCAAGATCGTGATCAACGATCCCTCCACGAATCTGACGACCAACACCGGCGTGCTCAGCCAAGACCAACACACCGTGACCGTTCCTCTCACCGCATTCAACGGCCCGATCCGGGTCAATACCAAGGGGGGCGATGACGTTGTTACCATCGACGAAAGCAATGGCCTCGTCAAATCGACCAGTTCGACGTCTTTCCTCATCGACACCGACACCGGCACGGACACGGTGGCAATTAAGGGCGATGGAACCGGATCTTTGCGTTTCCTGACCGGCGTCGGCGCCACCGCTTCGACCTCCGGAACATTGTCGTTCACGCCCACGGGGGGAACGGCCCTTTCCTACACGCTTTCTTCCGTTGACAAAGTCAATGCCACGAATCTCGACCGCTTCGATCTCGTCACTCGCGGCGGCGAAGACGAAGTCACGGTCAACAAAGGGACGATCACCGGAACTAGCGGCCAGGCCCCCTTCATTCCCGTGACGCATTCCGGCGTGGCCAACTTGGCGTTGTCGCTTTCCTCGGCCGATGTCGCCGGCACCATTAACAACACCACCATCGTCAACGGCGCGTTCTCAGCGGGCGGCGTGAACGCCAAGCTCAAGAGCTTCACCTACTCCGGCGGAGCGGGCGATGATTTCTTGGAACTGCAAAACCCCACCGACATGAAATTCCCCGTCAACGGAGGCACCTTCACCTTCAACGGGGGCGCGGGTACGCACGATGGAATTTCGATCACCTCCAAAAGCACCAGCACTGCCTTCACCCTGACGGACTCGAGCGTCGTGACCACCACCGCCGTGCTAGCGACGGTTCCCTCTGGCACTGGGCCCAGCCAAACGTTCGCTTCATTCACCGGTAGCATGGTCAATATCGAGCACTTCATCCTGATCGGCGACGGCGGCCCCAACTCCATGGACGCCACCCGAACTAACAGAACTGTGATCATGGACGGCAAAGGCGGCGACGATATCCTCAAGGGAGGCGGTGGCCGCGACATTATCATCGGTGGACTCCACAACGATACGATCACCGGCGGCGGCGGCGACGACATCCTCATCGCCGGCACGTTGGCGTTCGCCGCCGACTCGGCTGAGATGGGTGCCATTGTCGACGAATGGCTGAGCACTGCCGCCTACGCCACCCGTGTCAATCACCTGAAAGGAACCGCCACCGGCGGACTCAACGGCGACGCGAAGATCACGACCACGACGTCGCCGAACGATGACAGTAATATCCTCTCGGGGATCCCGCCGGTCTTAAAACAGGACGTACTCACTGGCGAGGTCGGCAACGATTGGTTCTTCGCATATCTGACTGGAACCAAACCCGATAAGCTTGCGGATCGTTCGACTTCCGAAATCTTAGGGTAATCGTCCCCGACACGACCAACCGCTCGAAGCGATGCGTAAAATCACCCTAATCCCGGCCCTGAGTGTCCATCGTTCACAAATAAGCCCGTGGCCGAAAGGCCACGCGGGTGATGAGGCAGAATTTTAACCCCGTGGCCTTTCGGCCACGGGCTTTGTTACAACTTGTCTGTTCCCATCGTGAGCACGAAACCTGGACAGTAAAGTCATCCTGGTTTCCTTTCCATTCCGTGCCCCAGAGTTGGTCCACCCCACCGTCTTCAGACATATGGACATGCTCGCCAGAGGACGTGGGTGGTTCTCCTAAGATATCAATGGCTTCCTGCAATGGAACGTTCTCACCCATCCGGTCATAAGTGGAGACCAGCGGGTTGGATGTGTACCACGAATAAGCCCATAGGCTCACCAGGCTCAATCAGCCGAACGTAGCGGCCCTTACTAACTGTTCAAACACCTGCACACTACGGGTCGGGTAGCGGACGCAACCGATTGCATTGGCTCCGCGTGGAAGCCGCGGTACTCCTTCATCGAACGCTAAAGGATTCGAAGGAACACGGTCACGCGAACGCTTTTTTCAAGCCCGTCAAAGTACTGAAACACGAAAGAGGTCG
>WBZS01000815.1_pt1 | contig 31340 bp, 20 predicted proteins | sample 5204201 | NCBI WGS metagenome assembly WBZS01 (sample SAMN12344357, study PRJNA552823) | activated sludge metagenome | biome: Activated sludge suspended growth; feature: Nitrification reactor; material: Wastewater; isolation source: activated sludge from nitrification reactor of wastewater... | reverse complement strand
CTTTTAATAGATGGCTGCCCTGAAACAGAACCCAGGCAGATAAATAAAATAAAGATGAGGCAGATGTACCGTAATGGATTAAAGGGTATCATGTTTTGATTCATTTTCGGACGCATAGAGGGTATTCCATTTTTGTTTTTTACTGCCACTATACATTTCAAATTTGCAAAGCAAAGACGGAATACTGCCGTTAAGCAGTTGTTTTTTAGATGAAGGCCTTAATCCCAGATTTTTAATAGCAGTTAGATGTCCTGATAATATCCAGGCGGTACAATCCGAAAATGATAGTTTTAATTTATCCCCTATATGTTTATAAAACAGCATGACATCCTCTTCTTTTAATCGGCCATCATAGGGCGGATTAAATATTAAAGTGGAATTGGTGCTGCCTTCCAGATAAAAGAAATCCTCCTGCTCTATTTTTATATAATTTTCAAGTCCGGCAGCGCTGATATTAGAAATTGACGCATGAACCGCTTTGGGGTTAATGTCATATCCTATTAATGTGGGCATATCAGCAAATGAAATTTTTTCAATGGACTCCTTACAAACGTCCTGCCATAAGTCTTCGTCAAATGATTTCCAGTTTTTGAAAACAAAGGGGTGTTCTGAAGTATGGGGTGGAACGTGAGCAGCAATTCTGGCTGCTTCACATAAAATAGTGCCGGAACCACACATCGGGTCTATCAGCGGACTTTTTTTATCCCATTCTGATAGAAGAATAATACCCGCAGCCAGTACTTCATTTAGCGGAGCATCAACCGATTCCTTCCGGTATCCCCGCATATGCAGGGACTGACCACTGCTGTCAAGACTCAGTGTAACAATATCTTCACGGATGTGGATATTTATTTTTAAAGTTGGAAAAGAGGTGTTAACATCCGGCCTTTTATTATACTTTTCGCGAAATCGGTCGGCTATGGCATCTTTGGCTTTCAGAGCAATGTAATTGGAATGCCTGAAAATAGTGGAATTTACTACGGAATCAATCGCAAAAGTATCATCCGGACTTAGATAGTCTTCCCATGCTACCTTTTTGATCTCATTATACAGGTCTTTTTCAGTTTTAATCTGGAATTCCTGCATAAAAACCAATACCTTGATACACGTTCTGAGTAAAAGGTTGGATTTATATAAAGTTACCTTGTCACCGGTGTAAGCTACAGCCCTTTTCCATATTTCGATATTCTGAGCACCTATTTGCTCCAATTCGGCAGCAAGCACCGTTTCCAGGCCTTCCAGCGTTTTTGCAATAAACTTCAATGATAAGGTATTTAATATATAAGACCAGATAGCATATCTCTGCCGGAAATAAAAATAAGTAGTTTTATCCGCCGCACTCTTTTCTGAGCTCTACAATCAAAGTCGACCAAAGATCTTTTATTTCCTGAACTTCATCTTCGTCACAAAAATCTGTAATTTCAAGAATTGTCTCATTGGTAATATCTGATTTGTACATTCGGAATTCTAAAAATTCGCCCGAATTATCTGCATTTTCCCATTCAAACCGCACTCTTTCATCTTCAATATCATCCAGAAGATAGGCAATTTCACTGCTGCCACTCCAATAAAAAGTGTAAATGTCATTGGTGATATCTACATCATCACAATACCATCTGACCAGGCATGCGGGAGTCGTCACAAAATTATATATAATTGTGGGTGACGCTCTGAAAATAAACTCCATGTCTAATCTAACTCTCTTCATTGACCAATAAATAAATAGTATTAATAAGTAACTTTGAATAAAAGCGCAATAAAAAATATTTTTTTCAATTGGCAAAACAATTGAACTTTTTTTACAAATAATTAATTTATAGTATTTGGTCCTTTATTCCTTTCGCATTGATTAACATAATCGTTTTGTTAAAAGTTTCTTGAAATTCTAATTTAGCTTCAAAAACTCAAAACCATATCTGAAATTATTTTAATAAATTGGAATATAGACGATTAAATTCAAAAATAAGTTATAAAAAAAATTATCTTTGCGGCTCTTTTCTAAAATCGTCATTCAAATTGTTATAAATACTCATAATGAGACAGTTAAAAATAACTAAATCAATTACAAACAGGGAAAGTCAGTCCCTTGAAAAATATCTTCAGGAAATAGGGAAGGTCGACCTTTTAACTCCGGAAGAAGAAGTAGATCTGGCACAAAAAATAAAAGAAGGGGATCAGGAAGCCCTGGAAAGACTAACAAAGGCCAACCTGAGATTCGTAGTATCCGTAGCCAAACAATATCAAAATCAGGGTTTGTCACTCAGTGACCTGATTAACGAAGGGAATCTTGGATTGATAAAGGCAGCACAACGATTTGATGAAACACGGGGGTTTAAATTTATTTCATATGCAGTCTGGTGGATCAGACAATCCATCTTACAGGCTTTAGCTGAACAATCCAGGATCGTTAGGCTTCCTTTAAATAAAGTAGGTTCATTAAATAAAATAAACAGGGCTTTCTCAGAATTGGAACAGGAATTTGAAAGAGAACCGTCACCTGAAGAGCTGGCAGAGTTACTTGAAATCCCTACTGAAGAAGTTGAAACAACACTTGGCGTAGCAGCCCGGCATGTTTCCATGGACGCCCCCTTTATTGATGGTGAAGATAATTCGTTACTTGATGTATTGGAAAATAACAGTACCCCGGATACAGACGCTGCTCTGGAATACAGAGAATCATTAAGAAAAGAAATCGAACGCTCTCTGAATACACTGACTGACAGACAGGCGGATGTGATAAAACTCTATTTTGGAATAGGGATCGAACATCCTATGTCGCTTGAAGATATCGGAGATAAATTCGGACTTACCCGGGAGCGGGTCAGACAAATTAAAGATAAAGCCATTAATAAACTCAGGTCTGTAAACCGAAGTAAGTTGCTTAAAAATTATTTAGGCACCTGATCGTAGTTCCATTTTATTACAACGATATTTTTTGATATTTAAAACGGTATATTGCTTTAATGAGCGATTACAACTTGAATGGCATAGAGGCTGTCATATACGTATTTTAGCATACTCCATATTCTGTACCTATGCATTAATACGGGTAGTACTGATTTAATGGTCTTTTTTGAAATGGAGGCTGAGCTTCCGCTGAAGACACGTTTATTTATAATCCGCTCCTTAATCTTATTCCCTGGCCCAGTCAAAGCTGGTTCCCCCATTGGCAATACTCATAATAAGGAACAAAATTACTGGTATTATTGCTAACCACATTAACATGTAAAAATAGGATTTGCTAATTTTCGAACGTTCAATTTTTTCCGCAATCAGCGATATCAATAATATACCGGAGAAAATAGGAACAGCTATAAATGTCAATAAAACGGCAATATACTCATTGTTGATCCAGATCAAAATGAATAGAATTGCTTCTATAAGCAGGACTTCTTTAATGTATTTCATAAATTTGAACCTGACAGTGATAAATCGTTGTTCCCTAACTTTTTTGTTTACATCATTAACATATGTTGAACTCTTTAAGATAAAGGTGTGTGATAGTCCTGTTTTAAAGGAGGATCGATTCCCATGTTCAACATGATTAATTCTGGATGTATTATTCGTTTTGCTTCAGATAATCTAATATGTTTTTCCCCTCTTGTCTGAATTTTTCCAGCTTCCCGGCATAGATAAATACCGTATCCGACCATAAGTAATAATAAAAACGCAACCAAAATCCCAGCAACAGCTGTATGACTAAATAGATCAGGGGTAGGTGAAAAGTTAAAATAACAAAAAAACAAATTATATAATAGATCAGGCCTAACACCAGTGAGGAAACCATCAGAATGGAGGCTTTAAACTCTTTTTGTTTTACTTTAGCCCTGGTAAAATAAGCTGCAATGGCAAAGGGAATAAAGTGCGTTACCGCTCCTGCTATGCCGGGGATCAGCCCCAATAATAATACAGTCAGCCTCCTGGCATCGCAGGGGTGCTTTTCCAGGTCATTCAATGTTAACTTTTCCTGTTTTATGTCCGATTCAAGGTGTATCAGCATTTCCCCGATACGGTTTGTTTTTTCTTCAGAAATGGTATGTAACAGCTCAGCCAGGTTTTTTTCTTCTTTAAGTGGTGCATCTGTCTGCAGAAAAACAGGGAGATAGGAATATTTTTTAACAGATCTTTGAAGCAATGCAAGTTTCTCAAACAAGTGTATTTTGTGCTGGTCTTCCAAATGAATGATGTTCTTTTTCATTTCGGTATAAATATCCTGAATCAGCTCTTCTTGTTTGTTTTTACTACTGGATTCGTCATGCATAAAATAATGTCCTGCCTGTATTGGCTTGCCAACTTTTAACATAACGACACTGTTAAATCTGGAGGGAAAAGTAAAGTTGATACCGACAGGAAGGACTTCAAGGTCTAATGCTGGTTTTTTTTCCAAAGTCTGGAAAGCAATTCGTGTTATGCCTTTTTGCAAGGGTCTCAGTTTTTTTATACTCTCTGTGCCTCCTTCAGCAAATATTAATAAGTTTTTATTTTCGAGCAATACCTGTATACTTGCATCCATGGTATTCGTATTCTCCCTGAGTTTTGAAAAACCATCCCTGAATCTGAAAATAGGAATCTGATGGGTGGCAACAAGGACGGGCTTAAGAAATGGATTGTCAAAAACATCCCCTCTGACTAAAAAATGTAGTGGTTTTGGGAAAAAACAAGCCATGATCAGGGGTTCAAGGAATCCATTCGGATGATTGCTTGCTATAAGTTGGGCTTTGTTATTATCTATGTGTTCAAGGCCTGTAATATAAATTTTTTTAAAAAAAATCTTAAGTGTAAATCTGACCAGGATCTTGAGAAAACTATAAAACATCTTCAGGTTTGTATATTTTTGCGACGTAAAGCTAACAAAAGCTTTATGGCAAACACAAATTCATTGCAAAATAAATTTCTGATCATTATTGCCGGCCCGACTGCTTCAGGCAAAACAAACATGGCAATTCAAATTGCACAAAGATTTGACGCCGAAATATTTTCCTGTGACAGCCGGCAATTATACAGGGAGATGACCATTGGTACTGCCAAACCGGATCAGTCAGATCTTAATACGGTTAAACACCACTTTATCGACCATATTAGCATCCAGCAACCGTATAGCGTTGGCCACTATTCGGATGAAATGCAATTTGCACTGGATAATTACTTTAAACATAAAAACATAGCTGTAATAACAGGTGGGACGGGCCTTTATCTGAAGGCAGTGATGGAAGGACTGAATGATTTTCCGGATGTCCCCCCGGAAATGGTTCAGGATTATCAATCATTGTATGAAAGGGAAGGAATCACCAACCTTCAGAATGAACTGCTACAGCTGGATCCATCGTACTATAATAAAGTGGATTTGAACAACCCACGCAGGTTAATACGTGCTTTAAGTATCATTAAACTGTCAGGAAAAACCTTTACCTCTTTCCTGGAACAAACCAATCCACCTGCCTCTAATTATCATCAAATTCCTATTTTACTGGAATTGCCCAGAGAAGTGCTGTACAAAAATATTAATGCACGTGTTGACATAATGATGGAAAAGGGATTGCTACAGGAAGCAGAACGATTATTTCCTTACAAAAATTTACCAGCTTTAAATACCGTAGGGTATACGGAAATATTCAGTTACTTAAGTGGAGAAACAATTTTACCCAATGCCATAGAGTTAATCAAACAAAATACCAGAAGGTATGCCAAAAGGCAGTTAACCTGGTTTAGGAAATATGGAAACTGGAATACTTTTTCTCCGGATGATTATCCCGGCATAGAATCATTTATTGTGGCGTCCCTGCCGGAATCAGGACTGATTTGATTTGATGTGTTAAAATATCCTTAAAACTTTGTGGGCCATAGCCAGTTTAAAACTATATTGGAATATATTTGTTGCAACAACTATTAATATTATTTTTAAACATTTAAACTTTTTAAACATGAAGTCTTATTTTTTCTTTTTAAGTTTTCTTTTCGTTTCATTCCTTGCAGTGGCTAACGGCGTTGAGCCAATGACAAAAAACATTAATCTTTCTACATCCAAAATCATGTGGAAAGGATACAAAGTTACAGGTTCCCATGAGGGAAATATCAAGTTTAAGTCAGGAACACTAAAATTTGACGGAGAAACACTGGTCGGTGGTGAATTAATGGTGGATATGAATTCTATTGACTGTACCGATTTACAGGGTGGAGGAAAAGGAAAGTTGGAAGGCCACTTAAAATCAGATGATTTTTTTGGAGTTACTGCATACCCTGCTTCATCAGTTAAGTTTACAAAAGTAACTTCAAGAGGTGTTGCCGGAGAATATAAAATTACCGCAAATATTACCATCAAAAATATTACAAAAGAAGTGAAATTTAATGCAACCGTGAAAGGTGGAACAGGCAGCGCAACGATTAAACTGGACAGATCAGAATTTGATATTAAATATGGTTCAGGTTCATTTTTTGATAACCTGGGAGACAAAACTATTTATGATGAATTTGATTTAAATATTGCTTTAAATTATTAAAATAAAAATCGAAATATTTGATATTTATTCTAAAGAATCGTAATTTTGCATTCAGATTTGAATGACTTTCACTAAAGAATTACTATTTTTATTAAGTTATTCATACCCTTTAGAATATTAAGTTAAAATTGATGCTTTAGTCAAAAGGAGACAGTAGTTTTTTTCATAGTTAGAGGGTCGGGTCGCCGGACTCGGCCCCTTTCAAAAGTAAACCAACGTCTATGAACTTTTTAATGAAGTATTGTGTTGATACAGATGATATAAAGATATCCATCTTACAAAATAAATGATCATTTTGATATAAGGAGACAGTAGTTTTTTTCATAGTTAGAGGGTCGGGTCGCCGGACTCGGCCCCTTTCAACGAAAACCATGACGTCTGAGAATTTATCAAAATTATTAAATATACCATTTTCATAAGAGACAGTAGTTTTTTTCATAGTTAGAGGGTCGGGTCGCCGGACTCGGCCCCTTTCAAAAGTAAAACAACGTCTATGACATATGAAAATAAAAATTGATATGCACTGCATAAGGAGACAGTAGTTTTTTTCATAGTTAGAGGGTCGGATCGCCGGATTCGGCCCCTTTCAAACAAAAAATAAACGTCTGGGAGTTAGCAGTGAAATGATTAAGGTCAGTCACATAGTATGTCGACTGACCTTTTTTTTGAAAATCTGAATAGTAAATACCTTGATTTTTTATTTATTTCAAATCATTGAACTGGATATTTCAATGGTGCAATCAATAGCACTAAAACTAAATAAATATTTTTAAAGCCATTTTCATGGCCTTGTTAAATGAAGGTTTATTAAGATGGAGGGCCACCCTTTTATTTTCGAAATATTGAATTACATTTTCTGTAGCCATATTTCCGGTTAACTCATCTTTGGCCATTGGACAACCACCATACCCTCTGATGGCAGCATCAAATCGTTTACATCCGCTGGAGTAAGCCGCTTCAATTTTTGGAAGCCAGTTATGCGGCTGGGTGTGCAGATGTGCTCCAAACTCAACATCCGGGTAGGGAGGAATTAGGTACTTAAACAAATAAGCGATACTTTCAGGTGTAGCTATCCCAATTGTGTCTGAAAGTGCCATGATTTTAACATCCATATCTGCCAGTTTATCGACCCATTTCTGACAAATTTCAACACTCCACACATCGCCGTACGGGTTGCCAAATCCCATTGAAATATAAATAACTGTTTTTTTATTATGTTTGGATGCTATATTCTGAATTTCTTCTACCCGGAGCAGCGATTCTTCTATGGTTGCATTGGTATTTCTAAGCTGGAAAGTTTCTGAAATAGAAAATGGATACCCCAGATAGGTAATTTCTTCAAATTTTACGGCATCTTCCGCACCTCGGGGATTGGCGATGATGGCCAGCAGTTTTGATCTGGTGTTTTCAAGATGAAGTTGAGATAATACTTCCGCCGTGTCTCTCATTTGAGGAATCGCTTTGGGAGAAACAAAACTACCAAAATCAATAGTATCGAATCCAACCTGCAACAATGTATTAATATAGTTCGCTTTGTCTTTTGTAGGAATAAACTCATGAATACCCTGCATGGCATCTCTTGGACATTCAATCAGTTTTATTGAAGCATTTAAATTTGTCGGGGTATTGTCATGCATTTCAGTATTTCCGATGTGCGGCATTGGACTATGACTTTTAGATTATTTTATCGTAAAATTAAACAATTATAAAGCCATTTTGATTTAAAGGCAGTTTATTTGCAGTATTAAAAATTTATTTATGAAAAAACCAGTTTGGACAGTGGTTGGCTTTGTGTTGTTTTCAATCGGTATTTTATCTTTTATTTTATCACTGGTAGGTCTGAAATTTACTTTTTTAAAATTTATTTCCAATCACGGCATGTTTACCGTAATATTCCAACTGCTGTTGCTGTTTGGGGGCATGATCATTTTATACGTGGCCCGAACCAGTGACACTGATTCATGACAAATATTATTTTTGTTGTAATCATTTGGTAAGGTTGACAGGAACAGTTAGATGATTGAAATTGTCGAACTCAAAAAAATACCATATTTATAAATTTGGGTAAATCATGTTCCCACCCATTCAAAATGAAAGTGGCAGATTAAGTCTTAGAACCACAAAATATTGTTTATAATTTAACCGGCAGCCCAATTTATAACAGTCGTCAAGAATTGTTTTAAAATTGCCTATGAATAAACAGCTGTTTTGGGGAAAAAGGCATAAATTTTTAGCATAATTGACAAAGCAGCAGGGCACGTTTTTTTGTCCTTTTATTGCACTTCTTTTTTTAAGCCAACCATAAACATTTATGGAAAAAAGCACCAACCTGGCTGAATTTTTTCCCTCCCTGTTGCATTCTTTCCTTTCCGTTTTGTCCCCGCAATAGTTGATTTGCAAAAGGGGTTGTCCCGAGGTTGTTCCGACCTTGTCCCGAGGTTGTCCCGACCATAAGCCATAGATACCCTATAGATACGCCATAGATAAGCTTAGGATAAGTTATACAAACATCTGGGAACCTTAACATCCGGATACCTTTTTTATTACCCGAAGTATTATTTAAAATAGAGCATAAATTCAGTTCACAGATCCTTTTCTATATCTTTTGGATGGTTAGAAAAATCGTGTGTAGAAACTTAACTATTAATGACAATAACAGTTCATGCTTTAGCCATATGCAGGAATAATAGGGACCGGATTACTTCCGGAACAAATCAATGAGTCTGTTCGAATGTATTCCTCGTGAAAAGAGTTAACCATGAATAGGAGTAGAGCCCTTTTTTTAATTATTCAGGAGTTGGGATAATCGGATAGTAATGCCATGATCCCTGAATCCTGCATCATCAAAAGACCAGGTATAATCTATATCAAATAATTGGAAAGGCCCGATTCTGAAATTTTCAATTCCTGCAAAAAGTTCGAGATAATTGCCGTCATGCGGTTCGTGCAATGCAGAAAAACCAATCACGGTTTTTAAGCTGGTTCGGTTCATCAAAGGAATCCTGTCCATAATAAAGCCGTTAAAGTGATGCCTGAAATTTATTTGCACATAGTATTTATCCGTACTGAATGCATAGTAAGGCAATAAACTAAAGCTACTTAAATCCGGGCTGAAAGGCAGTAATACCTCATTTCCCATCGGGTGAAAGTAGTCTCCGAAATAGGATGGATTACTGTTAAAGCTTGTCCCCCCTTCAATATTGTAGCTGTAATAGCCCAGCAATTTGGCATTGACATATTTATCTCTGACTCTCAATGTAAGCTTATGAAAGAGATTTGATTTTTTTTCCAATGGAATTCCAGCCTCATATTCCATTTCAATATTTGGCCAATCTGATACATCTCTTATTTTTACATTGGGATAACTGCTGTATTTTTGGGCCGGACGAAGCAAAATATTAAGTTTATTTTTCCAGTATATATTTTCGCGATACACGTCATCACTCAAATCCGGTCTTGGATTATTTTCTGCATACAATTCATTTTTTTTCCTGAAGCTGTATTGTGTGTTAACGGAGAGTGGTCTTCTGTCGGTGTAACTTGTCATAAAATCAATAAAAAGCCCATTGTGCACTTCTTTTCTATAGCTGAAATAAATAAAATTATTTTGATATAAACGAATACTATTAAATTTATCCCATAATGATGCCCAGGTGTTTCCTCTTTCGGCAATGGGTTGCCTTGGTTCATATTGCATATTCTGACGCCCGACGCCAAATGAGACAAATCCCTGGTTGTAATTGTCAAAGCGATATTCGGCGATAATCCTGGGTTTAATTACCTTGTCTGAGAATCCATATTCAAGCACCGGCTCTACGGACCATTTTTTTAACAATGTATCGGCTTTTTCCCACTTAATATTTAAACTGATTTTAAACCCTTCTACTGCATTAAACCGAAATGTGGAAAGTGGACTGGGGTAGGTCCAGGTTATTCTTTTATACGTGTTGTGATGGGTAAATCCCGTAAAAAATTTAAACGCAGTTAATTTATTATTTACCTTGTCGGTCGAATCCATGTACGGTTTAGAATTCCAGATTTTTTGAAGCGAATCTTTCTTAATATAATCTCTTTGTTCTTCATAGGTAAGTGGTATGGGTCTGGTTTGATTCCAGAATGCAGAATCCCTTTTTAAGGCATTGGGTTCTACTTTAAACGTCTCGCTATTATTAAATAGATAGGATATATCTTTATTCAGTATATAATTTGAAAAAATATACGAAAAGTTACCACTCATTTTAAAGCCAAGTAAACCGGCTTTGAATGAAAAGATTTGACTCATCAACCGCCATTTATCCGGTTTTTCAACCGGGATATACACCTGTCTGACGGCTATGGTATCTAAATATGTGTTTTTAAGCGCACCACCAGCAAGAATGATGTCCGTAGAGTAAATATTCCATAAATCATCAGTAATATAAATGTAGCCCTTTAACAAGGGTTGTGATTCAGACTTAGGTATAATTTTTATTTTATTGACGCTGTAGCCATTTTTATCAATAAATGTGTTTTCCAGCCGGAATTTATAAAACAAAAAAGCATTCGAAGCAATTGGCGATACAATTGATCTGCTAAAATTTAAATATTCAGAATATAAATCAAAGGAAGCCCATGAAAATTGGTTGGCGGTAAGCAGACTGTTATCCCCTGATTTTACCGTTGAAATCATAATTTCTTTTGTTTGACCGGGCTGCATAAAATAGAACTTCGACTTGGATTCTGAAAGATAAATGATTCCTTGCCGTGCCGTATCGAGTATTCCGTTTAAATCACCAATTTTTTCACCCAAGATCGATTTAGGGGCATCATTAATTTTAGCAACGCCTTTTACATAAAGATCTGCTTCAAAGCTTTTTATGTTATTTTTATAATATTTCCGCTTCGAAATGGCTTTTCTGATGATTTCATAGGCAGGATCTTCCCGGTCCGCTGATATGACGAGTTCTTTTATCACATTGTCATCGATCTCTAAAACCATATCTTTATGAATCGGGAAACCGGTATTTTCAATCAGTACCGTTTCTTTTTTATAACCCACATATTGATATGTAATCTGGTATTGTCCATTTTTTTTCAATTCAAGTTCGTATTCTCCTTCAACATTGGAAATCGTTCCGGTGCTTGTACCTTCAATATAGATTGTGGCATAAGGGAGTGCAACACCGTTGGTGTCTGTAATTTTTCCCGTTAACTGCCCGGATACCTGATGTAAAAGCCCCAATAAGGGTATTAAGGATAAAACAAATTTTAATTTTACAGGTAATGGCATACAATATCAATTCTATTTTACATCTGTCTTCGACCGGTTAAACGCTGTAATAACTATAACAATAAAAATTGTATTATAAAGTGCTGAATTCTAAGAAGAAATGCAGTACCGTGTATTCACTCCAATAAAATGGCTTGCCAAAGGTAGTAAATCCAACGTGACCTCCATGTTTTGGTGTCATCAAAAATATATTTTGATTGTTTTCAGCTTCATCATACGGATAGCATGATGCTGACAAAAAAGAATCATCCAATGCATTTATGATAAGAGCAGGAACTTTAATTTTATTCAAAAATTGTTTACTGTTACAACAGGTATAATAGTCTTCTGCATTTTGAAAACCATGGAGGGTAGAAGTATAATGTTCATCAAAATCCCATAAAGTATTGATTTTGTTTAGTTTTGAAATATTGACCTTTTCGGGAAATTGAAAATGTTTTTGGATTATCTTGTCTTTTAAAGATTTTAAAAATTTTTGTTCGTAAAAATAATTGCTGAATTCTTTTAATTTAATGCTGCCACCTTTCAGGTCACAGGGGACAGAAACGCCGGCTACCGCTTTAATTTTTTGAGACAAGTACTGGGCGTATTCACCGGTGTATTTCAAAGTGACATTTCCGCCAAGGCTAAAGCCACAAATAAATATTTCTTCATATTTCCCCACCTTTGTATCAAGAAATTGATCGAGATCAACGGTAAAACCACTATGATACAAACTCAGTTGTTTATTTATTGTACCGCTGCAGGATCTGAAATTGAGGGCAGCAATATCAAAACCATGTTGATAAAAAGCATGCGCACTTCCTAATATATATTGCGAAGAGGAAGAACCCTCGAGCCCATGCAGCAGAATACACAACCGTTTGTTTTTCCCGGACGTAAGCCAGTCAACATCAAAATAATCATTATCCTTCGTTTTAATGCGTTCCCGGCTATATTTATGATATTGGTTTTTTCTTAAATAATAAGGATAAAGCGTATTGATGTGACCATTGCGAAGTAAAAATGGGGGCTGATAAGAATTACTTTCTAATATTGGCATTGGTGTTAAAACTTGTTATTTTCAGTTTTTCATATTCATTGATAACCATGTCAGGATAATCAGAAATAATGCCATCAACACCCGATTTCAACAGTTTGATGACAGAAGATTTTTCATTGACCGTCCACGGTATCACCTTTATTTGATTGAGTTTACAATATTCCAATAACTTCTTATTTACCAGCTTGAAATTGGGACTATAGATTTGTGGCTTGAAGTTTAGGTTACTTAAATTGACCAGGAAAGTTTTTTTATTTTCAACCAAAAGGGCGATTTGAATTGCCGGATCTTTTTTGTGAACTATATTAAGACAATTCGGATTAAACGATTGTATAATACATTTATCCTTAATACCATACCCGGTTATTTCCCGGATTAACAAATCAGCAAACAGATCACAGGGTGGAAAGTATAACTGTGCACCCCGCTCGTCATACTTAATTTCAATGTTATAATTTATCGGTTTAAGTTTATTTTGTAATATATGACTTTCTACAGCGTCCAATACTTCATGCAGCGTTGGTTTCGTGGTTTTTATTTTATTTTGAAGCGGGAATCGTGGATGACTTTTTAAACCCACGTCAATATTTTGTATTTCCGGGGTTGTCATGGAATAAATATTATAATTCTTTTCCGTTTTAGCATCCAAATATTTGCCGTCCGGCAATGTTGTTATTTCATGGTTAAAAAATGGTTCATGGGATACAATGATTTGTAAATCTTTACTCACAACGACATCCATCTCCAGGGTTGTCACCCCCATATCGACTGCTGATATAAAACCGGCTATGGTATTTTCAGGCATTAGCCCACGGCATCCCCTGTGACCCTGAATATCCAGATTATAATTTAGCATGACAGTATGTTTACAGGCAGATATTCCGAATAGGGAAACAAAAATAACGATTTGAGCAATTCGATTCATTTATTTAAGAATAGTAGGATATACGGCACCTACGCTAAACACAAACTGCCCGTAATCCAATATCCATCGGGGTTCAATAAAATAGGTATATTTATCTGTAGGTACTTTTATAGAAACACCTAAACTTAAAGAATTATTGGTAACTGAAGTCCTTGTAAAATTAATTCCGGCCAAAGGATTTAAAATCAGCTTGTCATCAATATTTAATAATTTGTATTGCAGGTCAAAATCAAACGACCAGCTTGCTTTGCTGGCAAGATAATACGCAATATCCACATTTAAATCTAATTTTTCAGCAATGTCTTTACCTATTTTTCCATTAATGGCAAGTGCTTTAAATTCATTGTTTGTATTAAATTTCATGCCTCCACCATAATAAAACTGAGCTGAAACCTCAGAACTTATGATTAGAGTAGTCAAAACCACAAGCGTATATATATATAGATATTTCATTATTTATTGCAAATTAAACTTTAATTAAATACTCAATTAAAAGCGTATCCTTCATTTTGATGACAAACATATCATAATTTCCTGAATTTCCATGAGATCAGACGAAGATATCATCAATAATCCGCCAAATAAAATAAAATGTTAAATTAATTTAAAATATTAATTTCATAAATATTTATTAATCAGGTAATTAATATTGTTTTCCTGCTGATTCTTAATAAAATATCGTTAAAAAAGCAGCGTTTTGTGTTAAATATAAGTTAATATTGTGTTAGTAAATATCTGGTATTTGTATCAACACCTCCAGTTTTATTTTCAAAAAATACAAACTCAAGGTGAAATTAATAAATGATGATACAATAAATTGTATCATCCATATCAGGTATAATTATTAAAAGCGCTTAAATAGTTAAATCTGAAATTAACAAATGCTTAACAGGGTTATGTAGAATTTATTTTTTAATTACACATGCTCATGATTATATATATTATGAAAATTTTAATATTAAAACGATTTTACTTACGTGCAGCATTTCCTGTTAATTTTTCGTTAAAATATTATTAATAAAATTTATGGTATTTATAAGATCCTCTTATATTTGCCATTACTTATTTTCAGGGAAATATTATTTTAAAATTATTTATTAACAAAACAATTTAAGTATGAAACAAGTCTTTTTTTCGCTACTTGTACTTTTTGGAAGTATAAGTATGACTTTCGGGCAACGGACTGTAACAGGTAAAGTTACGGACTCCAAAGGCGAATCTGTTATTGGGGCAAATGTTGTTGTTAAAGAAGCAACGGGCATAGGGACCATAACTGATGTTGATGGTATGTTCAAACTTGCTGTTCCGGCAAATGCAGAAACCTTAATTTTTAGTTACACTGGCTATGAGTCTCAGAATGTAGTTTTAGGCGCTTCCAATGAAATCAATGTGATTATGTCAGAAGGAAAGCTATTGGATGAAATTGTAGTTACAGCATTAGGTGTTGAACGAAATTCACGAAATGTGTCTTATGCTAACCAAACTGTTTCATCCGCGGAACTTTTATCTACACCCAATAAAAATACCCTGGAGGCATTAAGGGGTAAAACAGCCGGTGTAAAAATAAGTACCGGTTCCGGATCAGTAGGCGCATCTACCCGAATTGTTTTGCGGGGTGAAAGTTCACTTACCGGAAATAACAATGCGTTGATTGTAGTGGATGGTGTTCCAATTGATAACGATGCTGCCAGAGGAGGAAATGGGGCAGCTACTACAGGTTATGCCGACTATGGTAACCGATTTAATGACATGAACCCTGAAGATATTGAAAGTGTGACTATCCTTAAAGGGCCTGCAGCTACGTCTGTTTATGGTTCAAGGGGTGCTTCGGGCGTTGTTGTAGTGACAACCAAAAAAGGAAAACAATCTAAAGGTAAATTTAATGTTGGTTTTAACACTACCTTTTCTGTAGATCAGGCTTACGTATTATTACAAAGACAAGATCAGTTCGGACAGGGTTTTGGTGGAAATACTTTCGACTCCGGTGAAAACTTTTCATGGGGTCCACGAGTGGATGGGCTAGTTAGACCATGGACAAGCCCTATTGATCCGGATGGGGATGGTGTTGTTGAATTTTTATCCAGGCCTTATAGTGCGGTTCCGGATCAATTGCAGCATTTTTTTAGAGATGGTTACACTTCACAAAGTAATTTATCATTTTCAGGAAGCAGTGACAAATTCAGTTACTATGCCTCTTATGGAAATGCGAAACAAAACGGTATTTTAGATAATACAGACTATCAAAGAAATTCCTTTAATTTTAGTGCAAGTGCAAACGTATCTAAAAGATTTAAAACAGAATTTGGGGTCAATTACTCCATTATTGAGCAAAATGGATCTCAGGAAGGATCAAGGGGTTTTGACGGTCAAAATGCCTATGCAGCTGCAGTACAAACACCTATTACAATTCCTTTTCAGGAATTACGTAATTATAAAAGTAAATATCATGACCTGAACGGGTACTATGGTTCTTACACTGGAAATCCGTATTACACTTTAAATGAATTTGTTAACAATGGAAAGATCAACAACTTACTAGGTAATATGTCTATGACTTATAACCTGTTTGACGGATTAAATTTACAGGCAAAACTTGGAACCAATGTTATCACCAGAGATATTACAACAATTACGCCAACTTATGCTTATGGTGACCAGTATATTTGGACCAACAATCTCACTTTGGTAGAAAGAGGAGGACGTACTTCAAATCCCGGAAGTTTGGATAAAAGTTTAGCAAACAATACCAACTTAAACTTTACAGGACAGGCCAACTATACAAAACAACTTTCTTCAACTCTAAAACTTGGAAGTACTGTTGGTTATGATGTATTTGATCGTAAAACAAGAATTATTGAAGGCCAGACTATCGGTGGATTTGTAGTTCCCGGATGGTATCAGCTTTCCAATAGTGTACAGCAACCTAAATCTTTACAATCTTCCAGTAATTACAGAATTAATGGAGTATACGGAAATGTTAATTTAGGTTATAATAACTGGTTGTTTTTGGACTTATCTGCCAGAAATGACTGGTCTTCAACCTTGCCTAAACAAAACAATTCATTTTTTTATAGTTCAATTGGTGCCTCAGCAGTGCTTTCGGATGTGCTTGGCTTGCAGGACAACAAATACATGGATTATCTGAAACTAAGAGGTAGTTATGGAACTACAGGTAAAGACGCCGGACTATATTTGTTGCAGTCTTCTTTTGCCGGAAATCAGGTCCTTCAGCCCTTGGCCAATGGACATGACCTTTTATTTCCTTTAAATGGTCAGGCAGGTTTTACACAGGGAAATTCCATTGGAAATCCCGAATTGAAACCGGAGTTGACTCAAACAACAGAAGTAGGACTTGATGTTTCTTTCCTGAGAAATATTATTTCTGTAGAATATACCTACTACAATTCAAACCACAATGATCAGATTGTTACAATCAATTTACCATCCTCTTCAGGTTACACCTCAACAACAAAAAACATTGGTCAAATCAATAACAGAGGCCATGAGTTGGGCATAACTTTAAGGCCACTGGGTGCCAATACAAAAGTGAACTGGGAGATCAACCTGAATTATTCAAAAAACATCAACAAAGTGGTTAAAATTTCTGATCAGCAAAAGGAATTGTCTGTTGGTGCTTTCCCGGTTAGTATCGTTGCTGCTGAAGGGCTTCCATTCGGAACATTTAAGGGCGTAGTTATTGATACTGATGATAACGGTAATACTATTGTGGATGCGTCAGGAAACCCTGTTTTAGCTGCCAACGAACAGTATTTAGGCTCTTATCAACCTGATTTTCTTGCCGGATTAAATAACAGCATCAGCTATAAAGGGTTTACTTTCAACTTTTTGTTTGATATGAAACAAGGTGGTAAATTCTATTCGTATACAAAAAACTTTTCTGAATTTAACGGTACAGGTATATCCACGCTGTTGAATGACAGACAGCCTTATGTTGTTCCGGGTGTAGTTGAACAGGCAGACGGGTCATATAAGGCAAATGAAAAAGCAATTAGTGTATATGATTATTTACTGAATTTACCAGATTCCAAACACCTGATTGATGCCAGTTATCTTAAATTAAGAGAAGTTGGTTTGAGATATAAATTACCTCAAAAAGTATGTTCCAAAATCCATGCTTCGAACGTTACTTTTGGCGTATTTATTAAGAATTTAAAATTCTGGTTGCCTGCAGAAAACACCTGGTCTGATCCTGAAGTGAACGGACCGGCACTTACAGGTAATGGAGTGGGTATTGAAACCACACAAACTCCGCCATCCAGAAGCTATGGAGTTAACCTAAGTGTTAATTTCTAATTTTAATAATTTTTAAAAAAAATGAAAATGAAATTTAAAAACTTAATAATAATAATCACATTATTCTTTGCTTCATGCACAGATTTTGGAGATATCAATGTTGACCCAGATGTGTCGCCTAGTGCAAATCCGAAAGAAGTGTTAACCAGTGCACAGGGTTTTTTAGCCTGGGTTTTGGAAGGTCAGTTAAATCCAAGGGGAGCGCTCTGGGCCCAATACTGGACATGGGGACCGGGAGTAGCATTGGGTAACAATGAAAGGTATATTGCCGAACCTGTTGATTTTAATAATGTTTGGACGCGTGCGTATGCTAATGCTTTAACAGATATGAAGTTTTTAGTCAATAGCAATGACCCTACTTATTCAGGTATGGCTAAAATTCTCCAGGCAAACACCTATCAATTATTGGTCGATCATTTTGGCGATGTCCCTTATAGCGAGGCTATAAAGGGTGCTTTAGTGGATGGTGCTAATTTTGCACCAAAATATGATGATGATAAATTTATATATGGTGAACTGGTTAAGTTGATCGATAGCGGTATAGAAGATTTAGGAAAAGCTTCCAATAACCCGGGTACGGCAGATCTGATGTATGGAGGAAATATTGCAAACTGGATAAAATACGGAAACTCCCTGAAATTAAGGTTGTTAATGAGACAATCCATCACAGGGGATCAGACTGCCATAGGTAATGCTGTAAAAGCACTTGTAGCTAATGGTAATTTTATTTCATCTTCATCAGAAATGGCAAAGATGAATTTTATTGGAACGTCCGGCTCTGAAAACCCTATGTATGCCAGTTTTGAAGTGAGTTTAGGTAACTTTTATGTCGCCAGTAATTCCTCTTTAAATGTGCTGAGAAACGACCCCAGGTTGTCCAAAATTTATAATGTAGCCCCTAACTCCAACACCTATGTGGGAATTGATCAGGGCGCCATTGATGCCTTGCCTTTTACAGTTGCCACTAAAGATTTTAGTCAGGCTACTTCAGCCGGATATGCCAAAGACAATCCTGTTATTTTTATGAGTGATTGGGAGGTTTGGTTTTTAAGGGCTGAAGCTGCACTCAGATATGGTACTTCAGATAACCAATCTACCGCATTTTCTAATGCTGTCTCTTCCAGTTTTGCCTATATGGGTGCATCGGGAGCTGATGCATTTATTGCAGGACTGGAATATGATGTTAAAGATACTCCTGCTAAAATTGCTTTAATTGCAACTCAGAAATGGGTATCGATGAATGGTTTACAAGAATCAGAAGCATGGGCAGAAGCCAGAAGACTGGACACTCCTGATAATAAAATATTTACAGGAGTCAATGGATTATGGAAGACACCACTGAAGACTGCACTGGGTCCAAATGTCTTTCCAACGCTTTATTTATATCCTGAATCAGAGCGAAGCTTCAATCCAAATGCCAATGCTCAAAGACAACTGACTGAAAAAGCTTTTTGGGATAATTGATTACTTAATTAAAAATAAAATAAAATGAAACATATAAAAATATTAATGTTGATCTTTTCGGGTGTGTACCTATTTAACGCATGCAACACGGATGAAGAGGTGATAGAATACAAAGAAGGGGGTATTATCAAACTGGCAGACCCTTATATTCAAATCAACACCGCTGTCATTTCTTTTCAGGCGGGTATTGAAGATTATACACTTGGATTAAATCTTATCAATGGCAATGATCTAAAAGTGACTAAAATCAATGTTTATAGCCAGTACACCGATGCAAAAAGCGGTAAAAAGTCTAACGAAGCCTTGTTGACAACTATCGATGGTGGTACTGCCAATAAAATTGAAATTACCAAAAAAATCACTTACGCGGATCTTAAAAAAGGACTGACCGTGAATGGTGCACCATTGCCTGATGATCAAAAACTGCTTGCAGTTGGTTCAGGATGGAAACTTAGATTTGAAGGAGAAACTTCCAAAGGAGTCAGAGAATTGCCCGGAAATATTAATTTGGGCGTATTAAGCCGATTCGCCGGTTTGTACAAAGTAGTGGAATCCAATTATTACAGGATCAATGTATTTACCGGTAATTGGAACGGTCAGGAGAGGTTTATTGGATCTGTAAGCGATACCCGTTTTTCCTACAATAACTATTGGGGATTTTTTGCCTGGCCGGATAAAGCATTCCATTTTGATATTGATTTTGCAACCAATAAAATTACTGTCCCTATCACACCTTTTGGAATTTTTTCCGGAACAAGGCCTATAGGATGCGATACAGATGCCAATTTATTTGTTGAATTTCCTTGTTCAGATTATAATATACTTCAGATAAATGAAGCCACAGGTAAACACAGAATAAAATTAATTTACGGCTATTTTACGAATGGAAGTGGACCAAGGGCATTTTATGAAGTATTAGAAAAAATTTAATAATATTGATAACTTAATATAATATGAAAGATTTTAAATTTTTATTAGCAGGAGCTTTATTATGCTCGGTTCTTTCCTGTAGTAAAGAGGCTGCCGAACCGTCAACTGTAACCAAATTTCAGTCATTCGGATTCAACATGGCGGATAAAATTGAAGTAGAAGAAGGCAAACTAATCAAAATTCCTTTTACATTTGATGATAATCAGATTTTTGATTTTGACGTTGAAATTCACGTGGATGCCAATACTACAGCTACGGAAGATGAAGATTTTCATGTAGAAACGGGACTTTCTATTCAAGCTTTAGCTAAAAAAGGCGAATTTGAATTCGAAGCCTTGGAGGACTTGTTTCTGGAAGATAATGAAAAAGTATTTCTAACATTAAGCAGTACCTATCCCGGACATTTGCCACTTACTAAAACTATTGAAGTGACCATTAAAAATGTTGGTGGTTGTCCTAAATTTATTCAAAGCGAATTTGTGGGGGATTACACTGTAGTATCCGACGATTGGCAGGATTGGAAAGCTGGTGATGTAATTAGTGTTACCAATGAAGGTGTCAATATATTGGCGTTTAAATACAATTGTGGCGCTGATGCTTTGCCTATTCTGATGAAAATTGACCCTGCAACTTTTGGTATTTCCGGCACTAAACAGGAATATTGCAGCTATAGTTTGCCTCCGCTGACAAAGTTTTTTGGTGATATTGCCGAAGCGACAAGTGCTGTTAATACCTGCGAAAAATCATTAAGTGTAACTATCGCTCACTCTGATGCCAATGGTACCGCATATGGTTCAGGTAAAATTGTATTAAAGAAGAATTGATTTTTTTCAGAAGGACTGTAATCATCCGTACATTCGCATTTGGACCTGTCGGCAGTGTTAAAAAACGGTGCTGTACTGATTCGAGTTGATGGATGATTACCAGATGCAGCTTTCTGATCGATACAAAATAATACGAGTAGGGTGGAAGTCTCAGGATTTCCACCCTTTTTGTTTTAATACGGCACAGTTTTGGATGTAGGTACTGTTAACATATGTGCTTCTTATTAAAACTTGTTGTCAAATGAAAAACATTAAAATAGTCTTATGTCTCTTTATTGCTTGTTTTTCAGGCGTTTATTTGTATGCTCAGGAGTTAAAATGGGTGTACAAAATCGGAGGTACCACTGCGGAATATGGTAGTGCAATAAGTATAGATTCCGATCAGAATATGTATGATATTACAAATTTTATGGGTTCGGTTGTAGTGGGGCCAAATATAAACTATACTTCATTTGGTGCAGAGGATATCCTGCTCAGAAAAAGCACTTCCCTGGGTATATTGCAATGGGTTAAACAAATCGGTAGTAAAGGGCAGGATTTGGGTTATGATGTAGCAACCGACAGTGATAAAAATATTTATGTTGTTGGAACTTTTACGGACTCATTATTTATAGACCAACAATTTGTATTATCAGGCAATCAGTCACGAACCATCTCTTTTATATTAAAACTTAGTCCGGAAGGCACGTTGCTTTGGATTAAAAAAATGGACTCCGATGTTTCTTTGAACATCAGGTCAGTGAGTGCCGGATTGCCCGATGAACTGGTTGTTTCCGGTTCTTTTGAGGGGAACGCTTTTTTTGGAATAGGCTTTACTTCAGGAAGTAATGGTGGTCATGATATTTTTGTGGCTAAACTGAACAGCAGTACGGGAAATCCAATTTTTTTGCGACGTATAGGTGGGACAGATCAGGAATTTGTTGCCCAGCATACCCGCGACAATATGAATAATATTTATTTAACAGGTGATTTCAGGCAGGCACTGGATTTTGATCCGGGACCGGGCGAGGCAATTTTTGATGTAAAAGGATTAACGGATGCCTTTGTTCTAAAATTATCTTCTGCAGGAACATTTCAATGGGTCAGGACAGTAGGTGGAATAGGCTTGGATTACGGGCAATCCATAGCCACAGACGCTCAACGCAATGTTATTTTTACCGGCAGATTTTCTGAAACTGTGGGATTTGGCAACACTACTCAAGTGTTGCAATCCAAAGGTGGAACAGATATATTTCTGGCCAAATTGAACGAAAACGGAGGAACAGAATGGGTAGAGGGTTTTGGCGATATCAATAATGATCTGGGAAACCGCGTAATTGTTAATACGAACGGCATCATTTACCTGGCAGGAATATTCAGAGGCAAGGTGGACTTTAACCCTTCTTTTCAATTCAACAACAGTACGGAATCACATGGAGGGGCAGATGGTTTTATTGGCCTTTATAATCAGGATGGGTCATACAATGAACATTTTACTTTAGGTGGAATCGCCAATGAGCAAATGAATGATTTAGTTTTAAAAAACAATGGCGAGGTGATTTCGACGGGTGGATTTGGCGCCATAGTGGATTTTGACCCGGGCTCTTCTGAAGTTAATATATTTTCGACAGGAGGTCTTGATGCCTTTCTTTGGAACACGTTTGTTTGCGTCAATCCATATATTAAGGATCTTCGAGTAGTTAAATCTGAAATTTGTCTGGGCGAAAAAATCTTAATACAAATAGCTGAAGGCTATCTCAATAGTGCAACACAATGGTCATGGCAACGGGATAGCTGCAATAATATTACTTTCGCGAGTGGCAACTTTTTAAATATTCCTGTTGAAAAAAACACATCTCTTTTTGTAAAGGGATTTGGGGGGTGTGTAGTCAACGATGAATGTAAAAAAATTGATATTCGGGTTTTTACAGACAGCCTGAAGTATCAACAAATAGATTTGTGTCAGGGAGATACCATTCGTGTTGGAAATAATAAATATACCGCTGCAGGTGTATTTATTGATTCATTAACATCTGTCTCAGGATGTGATAGTGTCGTAGTTACTGAGATAAGTTTATTTCCGAAATACTTTGCCACCCAATCTTTTCAGATATGCCCGGGTGATACAGTTCGGGTTGGTAATACAAATTATACGTTTTCAGGTACTTTTACCAATGTTTTTTCAAGTGTGCACGGATGCGACAGCGTTATCGTGACTACCATAAACGTGCTCCCTACGATTATTGACAATGCAGAGGCCATAATTTGTGAAGGAGAAAGTATTACAATTGGTAATGAAACGTACAGCGCTTCAGGTACATATATTCAGTCTTCAGAAGGAGAAAATGGATGCGAGGATATATTGATAGTTAAAATTACAGCACTAAAAGTAAATTTTTCACAACAGGTGCAAATTTGTGAAGGGGATAGCCTTAAAGTGGGTATAAAGTATTATAAAACAACCGGATTTTATACAGACCAACTTGTATCTTCTTACGGTTGTGATAGTATTATATCAACGCAATTAACTGTAATTCCCCATACCAGTTTCAATCAGGAATTTTCGCTTTGTCAGGGAGACAGTATAAAAGTTGGACAAAAAGTGTATAAAAATACGGGGAATTTTATTGATACTTTGGTGAATGTAAATGGATGTGACAGCATCGTATTTACTGATATCAGAGTTTACCCGCTTCCAGCTTTGGTTTCCCAGGAATTCAGAATTTGTGAAGGCGATAGTATTGTTGTCGGAACTAAAATTTATAAAACTGACGGACTGTATCGCGATACACTGGCATCTATAAACGGTTGCGACAGCATCATTGTAACCACATTAAAAGTGGATCAAAAATTATATTTTGGACAATCAGAAATATGCCGGGGAGATTCAATTGTAATCGCAGGTAATTCATTATCCAATAGTGGCGTGTATACCTTTAATCTGGTCAATAATTATGGTTGCGACAGCATTATTACCTATGCATTAACTGTGAATGAACATTTCCAAAAAAGTAATGAATACCGAATTTGTCCCGGTGATTCCGTCTCAGTTGGAAGCAGTGTATTTAAGTATCCCGGAAATTATAGTGATACACTACATACTTCCAAGGGTTGCGATAGTATTCTCAATTCAATAATTATCTGGAACCATGTTGACAAAAACCTTTCTTTTGCTGTATGTAAAGGACAGGGCATTACGGTAAATGGAAAACTATACAAAGAAGCAGGTTTTTTCAGGGATACCCTTCTGAAGTCGGACGGATGTGACAGTATACTTAACATCACTATCATTGTTCATCCAAATTTTGTGACAGACACTTTATTTGAAATTTGCAAAGGTGAAAGCGTTACTGTTGGTACGGGTACTTATTTTAATTCCGGTAAATTTGCTGAAATTCTCGAATCTGTAAATGGTTGCGACAGTTTAGTCAATTTTGAAATTAAGATCATAAACTTTGTGCCGGTATTTTTCGGTGTTAGAGACACATTAAAAGCATTTAAAATTGTTGGTGCTGAATATCAGTGGTATGAATGTATAAATGGGGAAAAAGTGCCTTATTTTGGGGCAGTTCAATCTGAATTTCCATTGTTTAAATCCGGGAAATATGCTTTGAGCATCACCTTTAAAGGATGTACCTATTTTTCGGATTGTCTGGAATTTATTGTTTCAGGTACCGGTTCTGTGCCTGTCTCCAATTTTAGTTTTTACCCAAATCCGGTCAGCGATGAAATTCGGGTGCACATCCCTGAATCAGGTTGGATTAAAATACGGGATGCTGCAGGTAAATTAATGTATACTTTAAAGGCAAGTGAAGGCGAATTGGTCCTGAATGTGGCTGAATATATTTCCGGGTTGTATTATTTGGAGTTTCAAAATAAAAATAAAAACGATAAATTGAAATTCATTAAGCTGTAATGAAGGTTAAAGGAAATACAGCGCAAAGATCAATATTAAATGCCGGTGTAATTATCATTTAAATTACATGAATTCAAGATTGTATCATCAAATCTTCAAATTCAAAAAGTTCAGTATAGTACAGGATGATTGTGCTATGAAAGTCAATACAGACAGTGTTTTATTAGGCGCCTGGAGTGAGTTGTCCAATAAAGGCAGCGTATTGGATATTGGCACAGGCAGTGGATTAATTGCTTTAATGCTGGCTCAAAGATGCCACAAAGTTCATGTCACCGGAGTTGAAATTGATCCTTTAGCCTGTGAAAATGCCAGATATAATGTAGAAAATTCCATATTTGCCGACAGACTACAAATTTTTGAAGATCCAATTCAGAATTTTGGCCACGGAGAAGACCATTTATACGATTTGATTATCAGCAATCCACCATATTTTAATACTGGTCCAACGGCTGAAAACATACATAAGGCTCAGGTCAGACATACGCTGGCACTTACGCATCACGATCTTCTGCTGGTAGTCCGACGATTATTGGCCAAAGACGGGCATTTTGATTTGATTTTACCCTATGAAGAGGGAATGCAGTTTTTAGATCTGGCATCTTCACATCAACTTTCATTAGTTAAAATTACAGAAGTTAGATCCAGAGTAAACAAAAAAGTTGAAAGGGTGTTGATTCGGTTAGGACATAAGACCATATTTCCACCAAACAAAGATGAATTGATTATCCATGATGGTCCCGGACCTAAAGATTATACAGAAGAATTTAAGAACCTTACAAAAGAATTTTATATTTTTCTTTGACTAAAATCAACAACTTTTGTGTCTATATATTGAACACATTAATTTTTATAATTATTTTGGGTAAAACGACATTTTAATAATCAAGTTTTTTATTCTAAACTTCATTATGTTATTAAAATTAAATTAAATTTATAATTTTGCGTTTTTAAGTATTTTGTATATCATTTTTCTTCTATATCTTATAATTAAAATATTTTATTAAATGGCGGCTAAAGGTTTTACATCAAAACTACTTTTAATTTTAATGTTTTTTGTTTTGCTTCAATTAAATACAATAATTTGCCAGCAGGTAGCAAGTTTTGAAGCACTTAATGATAAATTTTCGCATTATGAAATTTTAAATATTGATTCCAAAAATACGTATGAGCGTATTCAAAACGGAACTGATCTGGATGATTTTGAAATAGATTTGCAAAATGGCACTACCTGGAAACTGCAATTAAAAATTTCCAAATTACTGGCTCCTAATTACGCTGTCTTTACCAATGATAACGAACAAATAAAATCACTCAAAGGGACTACCGCTATCCCTACAGTGGGTAAAATTAAAAATTTGCCCAATAGTGAAGTCGCATTAACATTTAATACCCATTTTGTGTATGGCTTTATAAAAATAGGATTTGAGACCTACTATATTGAACCTGTTCATGGATTAATTGCTACAGAACCATCTGATTCCTTTATATTGTACAATGCAAAGGATGTGATCAATAGCAAGGAATTTAAATGTGCTTATGAGACTGATAAAGAAAAGTTGCATGAAATTAACAGAAGTACCAAAAGAGGCAGCGGAAACAGGTTAACAGGCGAATGCATTGAAATAAGATATAACATAGCATCTGACTGGTCCATGCGTGTAAAATATGGTAGCAATACTGGAGTGGAAAATCACAATATTGGTGTGATGAATGATGTTCAGACAAATTACGATAACGAGTTTGCAGATGAAATACAGTTTACCATCATGCAGCAATACATTACTTCGTGTTCGACTTGTGATCCATGGACAGCCAGTACCGATGCAGAAACGCTATTAAATTCATTTACTGCCTGGGCTCAGAATGGATTCAGTGCCACGCATGATCTTGCCGGTCTTTGGACCAACAGGGATTTGGATGGCGGGACGGTTGGTATTGCCTGGGTCGGCGTTTTATGTACATCTGCAAAATACCATGTTTTACAGGATTTCAGCAGTAATGCTGCTTTCCTGAGAGTAATGACAGCGCATGAAATTGGTCATAACTTTAATGCTTCTCATGATGCTGCAGGCAGTAATACCATCATGGCCCCTTCAGTGAACTCATCCACGACCTGGTCTGCTGCATCCATAGCAGCAATACAGGCAGAATATGGAAGTGCAAGCTGTTTAAATAATTGTGCCGGCAGTTCAGTTCCGGTAGCAGATTTTGACTTTAATGTAAACTCATTTTGTGTTCCTGGTCAGGTTCAGTATTTTGATCAATCTACTAATGCCGTTTCCAGAACCTGGTCATTCCCTGGCGGTAGCCCTTCGAGTTCAACGGCCTTAAATCCTATTGTCAATTATAATGCAGCTGGCACTTACAATGCGACGCTGACCGTTTTTAATAGCTCCGGAAACAGTAGCACCAAAACTATTAATAATGTTGTTTCTGTCATTAACTATGCCGTTGCTAATTTTAGTTATACTGTATCCGGAAATAATGTGGTCTTTACATTTACAGGCTCTAATGCAAGCACTTATTTTTGGGATTTTGGTGATGGCGTGACCAGCAATGCTATAAATCCAACCCATACCTATCTTAATGACGGCGTATACTCTGTATTATTGTCTGTTTCCAATTCCTGTGGCAGTGATTTTATTACATTCCAGGTGACCATTGCAACAGCACCTTCTGCCGGTTTTAGTTCAAATGTGCAATCCGGATGTCAACCTTTAACGGTGAATTTTATTAATGAATCTTCTACCAACTCGTTAACGTATTTGTGGTCTTTTCCAGGTGGAAATCCATCTACGTCCACTTTAAAAAATCCCACAGTAACATATGCTAATCCGGGTTCATATAATGTCACATTATCTGCTTTTAATAATAATGGCACCGACATAGAGGTTAAAAATGGCTTTATTTCAGTTTCTCCTCTGCCAGTACCTGCATTTAGTTATACAGTAGACGAAGCTTCAGTTTCCTTTACCAATGTTTCTCTTCATTCCACCTCATACTTGTGGAATTTTGGAGACGGCGTGACCAGCAATGCGATCAACCCCAGCCATCAATTTAATTCAAACGGAAATTTCAATGTGACGCTAACAGCGAATAATGCCTGTGGTCCGGTCAGTTTTTCTCAGCAGGTTACTATTGAAGCCGCACCGGTTGCCGCTTTTAATTCCGGCATTTCTGCTACAACCTGTTCCGGCCAAGTAGTGCATTACAATAATACCTCCACTTACGGTCCTTCTACCTATTTATGGACATTTGAGGGTGGGATTCCTGCGACTTCTACCGATGTAAATCCTATTGTGCAATACAACAATCCGGGCACCTATGATGTCACGTTAGTTGTTACCAATGCATTTGGGTCGGATGAGCTGGTTCAAACTGATTATCTGCAGGTTATCGGTGCACCTGTTGTTGGGTTCACCGAAACAATTGATAGTTTTACTGTACAGTTTACGGCTTCGATAAGTGGGGGTACAAATCCTTTTTGGGATTTTGGAGATGGTCAAACCAGTAGTATGGGAAATCCAACACATACGTATCTTTCAGAAGGTCTTTACGAGGTAAGTCTGAGGGCAGAAAACCAATGCGACACCGTTTTATTTTCGAAGTATGTTTTAGTTCAGCTGGCTCCGCAGGCTTCATTTAATGGCACGTCCACAAACGTTTGTGTCTCCGACACCGTTTACTTCTTTAATCAGTCATCGCCGACGGTAACAGAATGGACCTGGACATTTGAAGGAGGGAACCCTTCCACTTCCAATGAGGCTAATCCAATCGTACACTATGACACTCCGGGTACATACAGTGTCACTCTGGTTGTCCATAACCTGGTTGGGCAGGACAGTCTTTCCATAAATGATTTAATTACTGTTACCGGACTACCTTCTACCGGATACGAGGTGAATTTAATTGAAAACTTAATTGAACTAGTAAATATTTCTGCACCGGTTGACTCCGTATTGTGGACTATCACTGACGGTAATGATCAAATGATGGCCTCCGGTGATAGTATTGTTTATGTAGCACCGCAAAACGGCGTGTATAGTTTGACTCAAACCACATTTAATTTTTGTGGATCATCAACGACAGAGGCTCAGGAAATCAATTTGAGTGCTTATGCAGAAGCTAACTTTATAACAGAAAATGGTTGTGTAAACCAGCCTGTTGCACCTGAAAATCTATCTGTGAATGCCCTTTCTTATGCCTGGCATTTTGAAAATGGTGTTCCTGCTGAATCCAATGTAGCAGATCCTGTTGTCTTTTATAGTCAGCCCGGGGAATACAATATTTCTCTCATCGTCTCCAACACACTGGGCGTTGATACTTTTATTTCTTCCATTATAGTTTCACCCGATCCTGTAGCGGGATTTGAATATATAGTGCTATCCTCACAAGTTGACTTTGAATTTACAGGAAATAATACATCTGCCTATTTTTGGGATTTTGGAGATGGCAGCACCAGTGATTTAGAAAACCCGAGCCACAGTTACACTGCTTCAGGTAACTATTTAGTCAAACAAATTTCAGAAAATGCATGTAGTCAGGATACTGTTTCCAAAATACTGAACATAATCATTTCTTCCACACATGATGTAGGTGTAAGTCCGTTTACTTTATATCCTAATCCGGGTAACGGTCACTTTTATCTGGATGTAAAAAATGCCCGACCAGGGAGGTATCAATATCAAATTTATGATCTTTTAGGACGATTGATTGTTGCAGATTCGTTGCACATACAAGATCAGTCCTCCATGTTGGAGCTTAATTTCGAATGGCTGCAATCTTCTTCTTATGTATTAAAGATAGCGGGGGAAAAGCAAACATTTACTTCAAAATTAGTAGTAAGCAAATAGGGTAGGTTATTAGAACCAAATTTATGAATAATATCCCTCACCGTTTTTATAAAGCTGTGAGGGATATTATAAAACTATTTTACTATTTATTTTTTCCCGCTACTCGTTCGTTGCACAGTTTTATTTTATAAGCCGTTGCCAATTCCGGATGTCGGGCCGGATATATTCATAAGGTATCCATAAGATATGTATGGCTTATCTATGGCTTATCTATAAGGTTGGGTCGTCACAACGTCGGGACAACGTCGGGACAACCCCTTAAAAGGCTTGTTTTTTAGGGTACCGAAGGTTGCCAGTCCGTGGTTAAAACTTCAAATCAGCAACAAACTGTTGTAAATACAAAAATTAAAACAGGTAAAAGGTAAAAACAGGTAGGTTGAAACCAGAGCATGTCCGTGCAATTTACAGGACCATGTTGCTTTTTCTACGCAATATTTCCGCTTTAACTCCGCTTTAACCCTGATGTTGGGTGGCACTTAAATCCATTAATTCCAGTTCCATTTCCATAAAAACAAAGGCCTCTAAAATTTGATAGGTTCACCGGTGAAATGATTCATATATAGGAAATAAAATAAAATATGGGTATTTACCAGCACGGCCTTAGATCACATAACTATTGTCAAATTTCTGACAACTTACAAATTAGTCTAATGCTTTAGTGGGAATTTTGAACCATAGTAAATGTGGAGGTTATCGATCTATATGTTGCTTATAGTTGGGACAGTGATTGTTTTTCCAATTTTAAGAATATATTTTGCTTCAAAATGTAAAAATATTTATACGAAAAAGTTAAATATATATTAAAATCTTGTAACTTTGCCGGAATTAATAGCCTAGAAGTAGGTTTAATTATTTATAATGACGAATAAGAAATAAGGAAGCTACACCGGGACAGATCACAAATCCCTATAAATGAAGACGAAATTCAAAACTTGTGATCGAACCGTTTCTTTTTCTTATGTATGTTTTAGTATATAAATAAGGACGAAATCACCCTATATATTAATGTATACATCGTCGGCTAAGGTTTAATAATTAATGTGCAGTATCTTCCTTACAGGATGCTGTGGGTTAATGTCATGTTTTTAATATGGCTAATTTATTATTTTAAACATAACATTATTTAATTTTATCAAAACTCAATCTCATGAAGAAATTAAATTTCTTAGTTAAGGCGTTTTCCTTGGTGGTGATGTTTGCGTTTTCCAGTCAGTTTTCTGGCCTGAATGCGCAGTCATTTATCAGTGAAAATGCAGCGGTTGTTAAGTTGAACAGTAAACTGTCTCAGCTTGAACAAACACCGAATGCGACCGTCAGCTTCCCCAAT
>WBZS01000814.1_pt1 | contig 31388 bp, 20 predicted proteins | sample 5204201 | NCBI WGS metagenome assembly WBZS01 (sample SAMN12344357, study PRJNA552823) | activated sludge metagenome | biome: Activated sludge suspended growth; feature: Nitrification reactor; material: Wastewater; isolation source: activated sludge from nitrification reactor of wastewater... | reverse complement strand
AATAGGAATATCTTCCATCATTGAAGCCACTATCCGCATAAAGTTTAAAGCCGAATGTCATACGATATAGAACATAGGTATTCCGCTTATACTTGACAGAATTCTTGCAAAAAGCTTCAATTTTGATCTGAAAGGTAAAAGTCTGATAATAAAAATTTAGTTTTGTAACCCACTTCATGTACTTGGTCAGCTTCGCGCCAACTTGGGGTCCAATGATGGGAGAATATACATAACTTAAATTGAAATATGAAAAATTGCCTTGTTATCGGTACACTTTTACTTTTATTTACAAACTTTGGTTTATCCCAATGTCCAACAGATCTTTCTTTAACATATGCTACCCAATTTGATATTGATACTTTTAAATTGAAATATCCCAATTGTAAAAATTTGTTTTCAATTACTTTATTAAATTCAAACACAGATCCCATCCGAAATCTTTCTGGCTTTTCGAATATTGATTCTATTAGGCTGAGTTTGGTTATCCAAAATCAATCAGAACTTGTTTCGCTGGTAGGACTTGAAAAATTAAGAACTGTCGCCAATATACAAATTACCAACTGCCCTAAATTGCAAAATATGGTTGGTTTAGATAATTTAAAGCGGGTTAATGGAAGCATACAACTTAATAAAATTAACAATTTAACTTCTCTATCTGGTTTGAATAGCTTAGACTCTATTTTATATGATATAGATTTAAATGAACTACCAACATTAAATAATCTGGAAGGCCTTCATTTGATTAAAAATGTAGGCAACTTAAAAATCCGGTTTTGTTCTGCTTTAACCCAATTAACAGGTCTTGAAAACGTAGAGAAAATTAAGGGAAGTTTGTTAATTTCAGATTGTCCTGTGTTGAACAGTCTGGCCAAATTAGAAAAACTTAAATATATTAGAAATGATTTCATCATTTCTAATAACAATGCAATGATTGAGATAAGTAAAATCAATGCATTGGAGTATATAGGTGACGACTTAGAAATTACTTTCAATAAGAATTTAAGGAACATTATTGACTTTGCGGCCTTGAATAAAATAGAATTTGGTGGTTTAAAAATGAGTTACAACAACTTGTTGGAGACCGTTAATGGCTTTAATAAATTGAAAATTGTAAAAAAAGGCATCGAAATTACTGACAAATCTCTGATTACATTAAAAGGATTTAATGATTTATTAAGCGTAGGATTTAATTTCGAAAATTTCTCAAATCTGGTTGAAGTAAGTGGATTTGAAAATTTGAAAAAGGCTACAGAAGTAAATTTTATATTTAATGATAAATTAGCGGTGATACCTGCCTTTAATGCGGTAGATAGCATAACAGGAAATATAACCATTAAGTCTTGTCCTCTGATTACAGATATTATTGGATTCAATATTATAAAATATATTGGAGGCGAATTAATAATTAACAACAACAATAACTTAAAAACGATTCCACCCTTCAATTTACTGGAGTCTGTCAAAAGTTTGGCCATATCGAATAACCAAAATGTAGAAGCGCTCGGCGGCCTTGCTTCTTTGCGATCAATTGATGATATAGATATTAGTACAAATGCAAAATTACTGACCTTGCCCGAGTTCAATTTGATAAAAACGATGAATGGTAGTTTTCATATTTATAACAATCCTTTATTAACAAATATTCCATCGCTCGAAAATTTAACCAGTACATATTCCTATTATATTTTAAACAACAAAAGCATTGAAGTAATAAACGCTTGCCCAAAATTGGAAACAGTAGGTGCATTATTTTGGATTATTGGTACAGACAAGTTAACGGAAATTTCTGGTTTTGATAAGTTGCGAAAAGTAGGCGCTTTTGGTATAAGTAATAATATAATTCTGAAAAAAATTCCATCCTTTAATTCATTAATGGAAATACCATCTGAGTACCTAAGCATTAAAAACAACCCGGTTTTAGAAAGTATAATTGGGTTTAATCAATTGAGTAGTAAAATTTCTTACATCGAAGTGGATCAAAATGGGATCAAAACGGTAACTGGGTTTAATAATTTAGTTGAATGTAAATATATTCGATTTGAAAAAAACCCTGACTTGGTTAATATAGAAGGGTTTGATAAGTTGGAAAAAGGTAATATTTTTATTAATACCAACAACGCTTTGGTATCCATACCGTCATTCAATAACATTCATTATCCCACGTATAAAGACTATGAATGCTTAAATTTAGAAATTTCTTTTAATCCAAAATTAAAACAAATTAATGGATTTAGAAGATTGCAAAACGCAAGTAAAATTAAAATTACAAAAAATGACGCACTGGAAGAAATAATAGGATTTGAAGATGTAGTAAAGACGCAGGAAATAACAATAAAAGGGCTATCAATTCGTTCACTACCGGCATTTAATAAACTAAAAGTAATTGGTATCGAAACCGAAGATTTTGGTTTTACCTCCTATTCCGGTTTGTATTTGGAAGAAATGCCAAAGCTGGAGAAAATTTCTGGTTTTAATAGCGTTGACTCTATAAAAGGTTGGTTGCAAGTGGTATCTAACACTTCTCTTAAAGAGGTATCAGCATTTAAAAATTTGAAGAGAGTTCATCGAAACTTAATAATTTACCAAAACGATTCGCTAAAAACATGGACTGGCCTGGAAAACCTTACTTTAATAGGTGGACATTACGTGATTAAGAAAAACAACATACTGAAAGAATTACCCAACACAAGATCGCTTCATACAATCAGAGGTCAATATACATCCGGTACATTTGGTTTTGGTCCTCTGGATATATCAGGCGATTCCATAAGTACATTAAAAGGGCTACATAATTTAACTCGACTTAATGGCCAGTTAATTATAAGTAAAACAAACTTATCCGGTTTACAGGGTTTAGAAAACTTAGATCCTCAAACTACAGGTCTCCCTTACATTTTTGACAACCCAAAACTAAGCAACTGCTCCATTTACTTCCTGTGTGAAAAAATTAGACAAAAACCAATTGGATGTAATATAGTTGAAAACAATGCAACGGGATGTAACAAATGTAGCGAAGTTAAATGTGAAGATATGAATCTGGAAGGACTCGTATATTATGATTTTGATAAAAATAAAATGTACGGTTCTAATGAAGTGGCATTAAGCGAAATCAGGATCCTCATTTTGCCGGATAGTGTTGAATTATTGCCAAAAAGTAATGGGAAATTTGTATATACTTGTGAAATTGGTAAAAAATATAAAATTAAACCTGTACTAAATACGCTTTGGGATATAACTACGGATAGCCTGGAATACAATTTCACATTTCAGCAGAATATCGATCGAACTAAAAAGTTAAATTTCGGACTTCATCCAAATTTTGAAAAACACGCAGGACAAATAAGTATTATTTCCAGTCAAACAAGATGTAATACAGTGGTGCCATTTAATATCACTTATAAAAATACAGGGACCTTTGAAGAGTCAGGAAAATTTATACTTACACTTGATCCAATGGTTAATTTTGAATCTTCAGACCCAACACCCACTGTAGTTATCGGAAATAAATATGTGTGGAATTATCAAAAATTGAAACCTTATAATATCAATAGCATTAAGGCTAATTTGATGATGCCCGGTGAACAATCAGTAGGAAGCCTTTTGAATTTTTATGGCGAATTGTTTTCAGATACTAATTTATTGACCGATTATGATTATACACCAACGGTTATTTGTTCTTATGACCCGAATGATAAGTTAGTAATGCCCGCTGATTCAACGAAAGAAAACAAAATAATAAACAACCAGCTGCTGACCTATACCATTCGTTTCCAGAATGAGGGCAACGCAGAAGCCATTGATGTAATTGTTCGCGATACTTTTTCGGAATTATTGGATATGGCATCTTTTGAAATTGTAAACAGCAGCCACCCTGTCCAGACATGGATCAAAGGCAATACCGTAGAATTTTATTTTAAAAATATTTATTTGCCTTCCAAAAACTTTGATGAAACCAGAAGTCAGGGATTTATTACCTACAACATTCTTCCTGTGGTTGGCCTGGATCCTGGCCAAAAGATCATGAATGAAGCGTTTATTTATTTTGATCTAAACAGTCCAATTCAAACCAATCTTACGGTAAGTACAATACATTTGCCCAATGCAGTTTCGGACGTGGATAAAGATGAATTTATAAAAATTTATCCTAATCCTTCGAAGGGCATAATGTACGTGCAAAGTGATAAAAGGATTGACCACATAACCATTTATTCACTAACTGGTTCACAGATTTGTAGAAGCCATCAACCAATCATAGATGTTTCCGAAATACCGGCAGGCATGTACATTGCAAAAGTAAAAATTGACAACAGATGGTTTAGCGAGTTAATCGTAGTTCAGCCTTAATTTTTTTGTGTCTGTAACGGTCTGCAATTGGACGAAGCGGCGAAAATCGAAGCACATAGGTTTAGATTAGCTCGAATTTTTAATCGAATAACTGTTGTTGAATATAACAATAAACCCGCCAGTTACCTAAACGGTTGTGAGCTCCGTATTTTATTCCAATAATGCTATCTTTTCGTTTACTTTGTCAATGAAGTTGTGATACTTTGTTGGAACATTGCTTTTCATTTGGTCTAATAACCAAAATTTTCTAACTCCGTTAAAATTATATTCTATATGAAGTCCGCCCCAATCCCCGGCATCAGGTTGTCCGATTACAGTATCTGTTTCGGTAAGCAAGTCTGCCGGAAAACTGTTAACCAGGTCCTTGGTGTCATTAAATTTTTGTTCCGATAGTTGAATGTAGTTTCCGTCATAAAAGTCGTACCCAAATGGATATTTGTCTTTGGTGTCTTCAAAGAGTTTGTCTTGCTCCAATCTGAAAATTTCTACACATTTTTCTCCTTCACATTCACCATAGAAATGCCCAAAAATGAGGTATTCTGATTTTGAAAGTTCTATAGTGTCTTTCTCACAAGAAGTTAACAAAAAAAATGTCAGAAAAATCATCATTAATTTGTTCCGTGTCATATTTTATAACTTTATTAATTCAACAATTTATTTTTGCCCGGTCGCAATATGGCAGCTAGCAATTGCATTCCCCCAAAATACCCCCCCCATCCCAACTACAAATCTAACCCCTCCTGCCTTCAATTCCAAATCATCCACCACCCATTTTATTTCTTTAGTCATTTTATCGGCGATAGTTATTTATAACGCCTACATCACAGGCAAACGGTGACCTAAATTAGGGCTAATGCGATCGGATGGCTCCCCGCCATCCCATCGCTATTAACGAACCCTTCCCCCTTGCGGTCGGATGGCTTCCCGCCACCCCACCGCTATTTTGGAAAACTTCCCTCCTGCGATCGAATGGCTTCCCGCCATCCCATCGCTATATTTTGGCTGAATTCCCCCTAGCGGTCCGATTGTTAATTCAAAGTGCGAATGAATTGATTTTCAACAGCGTTTTTTTCTCATCTGCTACGCACACGACGAAAACCCAGTTCTTATCGGCTGGCATTTTGTGTTTTCAAAGCTTCAATGAGAATCTTTATACCATCTTTTGGTGATGTTGCTGACATACCGAAACGATGCTCAAATTTAGTGCTATCGAATACATAATCCTGTTCATATTGGTAAATCATCTCGGGAAACTCCTTCATTACAGGAATAAACAACCCAAGAATTTTTATCATCCACACAGGTATAGTTTGAATTTTCGCTTCTACCTTCAATTCATCTGCTATTAACTGAATCCATTGTTGATTTGTTAATTTATCTTTTGTTGTCGGAACATGCCATACCTGATTAAATGCATCAGCAGTATTTCCAAGAAGCGCTGTTGCTTTTGCTGCATCTGGTGTAAAAGTATAGGTGTGAATTTTGTTGATGTTGCCAAATGCCTGTGCTTTTTTTCCTTTCATAAAATTATCAACCACCATCATATTCAGAGCACTGCTTTTATTATCCGGTCCATAAAAATCAGCGGATCTGGCAATAAGGGCGGTCAGGGTATTTTTCTCAACTTCACTCATGATCATTTCGTGCAGTTGTTGTCTTACCGCTCCTTTTTTGCTTGGAGCATGAATTGGCGAAGTTTCAACCATGTGCGGAATGGCTGATGGTTCATACATATATACATTGTCAAAAAATACAAGTTTAGTTTGATGCGTTTTGCAGGCATCAATTACAGCTTTCATAAACGAAGGCCATTTTTTTTGCCAGACACTTAATTTGTATTCAAAGCCAATAACAACATAAACTACGTCACTTCCGGCAATGGCTTGATCAATTTTGGAGTGATCATTTAAATCAATGGGATAAAGTTCATCCGTTTCGTTTATCTTTTTTGGATTTCTACTTACCAGTCTGATCCGATCTGTATATTTTTTTAATTCTTTAGCTAATGGTATTCCAATAGCGCCTCCCGATCCCAGTATTGTTTGCATATCTATGGTTTAAAATTTAATGATTTATGTCTATGTTTCTGGATGCTTGCCGCTAACGTTTTTGTATTTCTGAAGGCAGGGATTTTTTAGCTCTGCATTTCATTTGAAGCACAAAATTTCCTTAAAGTGACTGTGCCCGGCTTTTAGAAAAACAATAGTAGCGGTTCATTGTTTTTTTTCGCTTCTGATACTGTTTCTAATTCATTTTTCAAACTCAATTTTAAATTATTATCTAACTACCTCCTTTTTTAGCCTTAAAGTCCGTGATGGTCTTTCCATCATAACGATAAACCCCATCACCAGACCCAAACCAAATATTTCCATTATAATCTTCCAGAATTCCAAATATCAATTGTTTACTTATTATTTCGGTTGCCATTGGCTTTTCACTATATAAAGACTTTTCATCATAACGGGAGAGCGTCCATGGCTCACTATACAATCCAGTTGTTGAAGAAGTCCAGATGTTTCCTTTTTTATCTTCAAGTATTGATAAAGTAGCTTTCTCCGATAACTTAGTAAATGTAATGCCGTCATAACGCAAAAGGCCATCGGCACCAAACCAAATATTGCCTTTTCTATCCTTGGTTATACCCCAAACATTGTAAAAGGCTTTACCGGCTTTATTCCTAAGAACATTAAATGTTTTTCCATCATAAATAAAAGCCTCACCCTTTGTGCCAAGCCATAATTTCCCGGTATTGTCTTCCATGATAATACTAACGCCAATAGGCTGTCTGTCCGGAAAAGTTTTTCCTGCCCGATCTTCATTTATAGCATTCCCATCTATGATATAATTTCGAAAGAATTTCCCGTCATAACAGCTTGCTCCTCCGGAAACACCGAACCAGATGTTACCTTTTTTATCTTCACAAATACTTGTAACTTCATTATTAAGAAGTCCCTCATGGATTGTGAAATTTTTAAAAGATTTCCCATCGTAATAATAAACACCTTCTCCAATAGTACCAAACCAGAAGTTTCCTTTTTTATCTTCTAATACCGAAAAAAAGCGTGCCGAACTCACTGTATCTGTAATATTGGTAAAAGATTTTCCATCGTATCGAAAAATACCCTCCCATGAAGCCATCCAAATATTGCCCTTTCTATCCTGTATGATTGTCCGAACAATGGAGGTAGGACCATGGAAAGGGATGGAGTCTTTGGTGTCGGACTTGATGGTATCTTTTGGCACGGTTGTTTGATTTTCTCCTTTGTTGGAAGTGTTGGCTTGATTGCAGCCGAAAAGCAGAAGTACAAATATTAAAGTCGTCATTTTCATTTGTTGTATTTAAATGTATGTCCGATGTCTCTGTCGTCTGCAATATCCGCTAACGCCTGGCTATGAGCAGTTGCTTTGGCCTTTAAAAATAAATTAATAAAGCAATTGATTATAGCTTTTGTTATAAGATGCTTCGATTTCTAAAGTTAAGTTCAACTGTTTCCCTTGTCCGATGTATTTTATTTTGTTATTCTATATGCAAAGGTCAACAGAGCTCCCGAATTGGATAAGCCTGAAATTCCATAAGTAGTACCGGATTCGGGGTCTGTTGTTGTCTCTGTAAAGGTCTGATTGTTTGAACTGGTGACCGTATAATTAGTTGTCTTTTTATTTCTTAAAAAACCAAAATAAATATGGGGCACAATCTCTCCGTAAACATAAAATGAGGAGTTGATTTTGTAAAATGCCCCAAATACAAAACCAATAGTGGGTCGCAATTCTTGTTTATTTGTTTTAGTTGTTCTCACATCCATTTGTTTTGTCCCGGTTACATTATTGATTGATACATTTACCTGGTCACTTTGATTTGTTGTATTTGTATACGTTAGTCCGATAGAAGGGCCGGAAACAAGTCCAAAATTGTCGGTAATAGTTTTTAGTTTAAGAATACTCAGGCCAAGCCCGCAGTAAAAATCTAAAGGTGTGGTATATTTGTAATTGTTCGAATATGTTCTGTTTGTCACAGGGTCCTGAGTTTGTGTGTTGGATTTCTTGTTATTATACGTTAAACCGCTAAATCCAACGTCACCACTTACGCGAAATAATTTTTTTTCATTGCCCCAGCGATATTGAAGTGAAAAATTACTTAAACCATAAAGCCCAATGCCATATTCTTTAATTTTAGTCGACTGTGCTTGGTCCTGCGCTTTCATAGTCGAAACAATAATTGTTAGTGTCAATAAAACGAAGATTTTAACTTTTTTCATGGTGTTTGTATTTATTAATGTAAAAGTAATTATTTGTCGCAGTAAATGTCAAAAATTTATGTTATCGACTTGGTCGTATGTCAATTGTGATTTTTTAACTGCGGTTGATGAGCCCGCTGACACGTCCACTGCAGTTGCTTACAACAATTAAATCCCCCAAATGCCACCCATCCCAACTACAAATCTAACCCCTCCTGCCTACAATTCCAAATGATTCAATTCCCATTTTATTCAACCCGGTACATTAGGGCTCCTGCGGTCGGATGGCTTCCCGCCATCCCACCGCTATTAGCGAACCCTTCCACCTTGCGATCGAAAAGCTCCCCGCCATCCCATCGCTATTAACGAACCCTTCCACCTTGCGGTCGGATGGCTTCCCGCCATCCCACCGCTATTAACGAACCCTTCCCCCTTCCTGCGGTCGGATGGCTTCCCGCCATCCCACCGCTATATTTTGACAGCATTCCCCCTGGCGGTCAAATTGTTAATTCAAAGTGCAAATGAATTGATTTTCAGAAGCGTTTTTTTTATAGTGTATGGAGCATACAACGAAAACGGAGTTTTTAGTGGCAGGCTTTTTTTCTTTACTTTTTTTCAAGTGTCCAAACATCATTATCATATCTGAAATTTGGGTGGTTGGGTGTTCCGCCATATTTTCCACCTGTCATATAAATTTTGTTGTTGTGAACTGCCGCTGCAATTCCACCACGAGGTAACCAGGGGGCAGTGTTTGATTGCCAATCTTTCCCGTCTGTACTGTATAAAACTTGGCTTGAAAATTGTCCGTTTCTGTTACAGCCAAGTAGCCAGATTTTATTGTCAAATACTTGTGCAGCGTATCCGAATATCTGCGCACCTTTAACTATCGCGTCAGATACTTTTTGCCAGTTCAGCCCATCTGTTGAACTCCAGACATCATTATCAAGCAAGTAAAGTGTATTGTTTAGCGCAACAATTTGACTACCGCTTCGCTTGCCAAAAGGTAGATTGTCTTTTTTTTAGTCCACTGAATACCGTCATCCGAATTCCAAATGTCTGAATATTTTGTGTTTTTGTCTTCGCCACCTATGATCCAAATCTTGTTGTCAAAAACGAAAGGGTGATAGAAAAATCGTTTTGGTAGATTACTGGTTTTTGATATAGTTGCCCAGGTCTTGAAATCGGTAGTTTTATAAATTTCAGGTCTAAATTCAAATTGTTCAATGTTACCCATAAAATATCCAAGTCCATAAATAGCGCCATTGAATTGAACATAGTCTAAAAATGCAAGATTGGAGATTGGGTTAGATAGTTTTGATTTGGTCCAGCTTTTGCCATCTTTGGAATACCAGGTCCCATTTGGATGAAATGTCCAAATGGTATCGCTTCGGCTGAACATTTGGAAGTTGTAATTCTTTTTCCACTCGGCACTATCCAATAGTTTTGTCCATACATATGAATTTTCAATAGTTGCATTTTCAGTTTTAACTTCTGCTATCTTTTCTTTTTTTGGTGTGTTTTGACACGAAAAAAAAATTAGAAAAAGTAAAGGAAACATATGTCTCATATTTTAAGTCTTTATACTGTTTGCGATGTCAGTTAAGCTTACCACTAACGTTTCGCATATGTTTTGTTGGGGGAGTTTGAAACAATTCTCGATCCCACGTTACAAAGCTAATTTAGTACAATTACTTTGAAATTAGCGATTAAACCCCCAATAAAATATATGCACTGTTAGCCACTGCCGTTTTTTATTTAATCATCAATATACCATTCTCTTTCTTTGCTATTATAAAAGTATTCAACTCCGATATATCCATAATATCCAATCCAGAAGTGATAATCACCAGCTTGATTTATTGGTTTAAAATACATAAAATTATGGTCAAGCTGCTCTGAATAATCGTATATAAAATCGTTCGGCAAAATCCCACTCCACGCTTTAGGTAATCTATCGATATACTTAGGTTTTAACGATTCAAGATTATATGGATAATGTCCATTGTCTTTTTTATAAGTCTCAATTTTTTGAATCAATATGTCCGCGTTGCTTTTAGTAATTTTCCCCTGAATACGAGCAATCACAAAAAATAAAATCATATTTATCAATCCTGTAAATAGGAAAACTTTACTTATGCTTAATAATCGCTTGTATCTCCATGTGCCACGGAGGAGTCGAGCCATTGCTGCAAATACAAATGTTATCCCTCCGACAATGAATAATCCATATGGTATCAATCCTTTTGAACCTTCAATAATTATGACAAAAAGCAAAAGTCCTAAAAAAAGATAAATTACTAAGCGAATCAATATTTTTCTAATGCCATTTGTCATTGCGGTACTGTTTTTTACGGTTGTGGCTAACGGTTTGGCTATGCGCAGTATCCCGTAGGGTATTGCGTATAGGTTTTGTTAGGCTACGTTTTTCTTATTTTATCAATCCTTGTTTTTTGAGAGTTCTATGCAATTCATAAAAAGTCTGTTCGATGTTATCACCACTAAATTCAATATATTGGAGTCCAGCGATGTTTGAGAAATTCTCAGTCTTATCCTCCTTTAATAGAACCACTTTTTGAAAACCAAGTCTACCTTGGAATAAACCGGATTCGTGAATTACGTTTTGACGGGCTCTAATTTTTCCGTCACCAGTTTCGTCTTCAGCGGTCATTACTAAAATTGCAAATGAAGCTGAATCAAGAAACTGTGTTAAGATATTAACAATACTCTGACTCGTTCGTGATTCAGATTCAAAGGTTATTGTTTCTAATTTAAGTTCATCTTGCAGGTAAACTTGGAGACGAGCCCAAATTTTATTTCGGCCATGTCCAATAAATATTTTCCCCTGGCCTTTAGAAATTTCACGTTGCTTAGGACGAATTGATTTGACTTCCTTATTTAATTGCTCAGAGCTCAATTTGCTCAAATCGCCAGTCAGTTTGTATATCTTTTTGACCGTGTTGTCATTATTACTTGTCTGATTTGGTGGTATGTACATTCCATCTCCAGATGGTCTCCATTTGGCAAAGAATTCTTCTATTTTACAAGAGTAAAGCTGAATTTCTGAAAGGTCATCTGTAGTTAATTCTGAGAAATCGTATTCAGCAAGTTTTCTAGAAAATGCTTGAATAGAAGAAAAAAACTTCAAATCAGACTTTACTGCTTCCCAAAGGGCTTCTGATAATATTTGTAATTCTTTGAGTATCATTTTTCAATGTGGCCTAACTTGGTTATAACTACAACAAATCTAAATGACCATAGCGGTTTTACAAACATTTTTAAAAATTTAATTCATTTTTCCTTAATCTGTCCAAAGGACTTACCACATTTTCAATACTCGCAGTCGTGACATGAGTATAAATCATAGTAGTCTTTACCCTGTAGGATTTGATTACCTTTGTAAAAACTATTCTTATGCTTTATTACTATGTTTATGTTCTTATGAGTGATAGTGATGGTTTGATGTATACTGGTTATACCAAGGATCTTGTCAGTAGGTTAAACGACTACACAAATGGTAAAGTACCTTCAACTAAAATGAGAAGACCCTTGAAATTAATTTATTGGGAAGGCTGTTTGCACCAACAAGATGCTACGAGACGAGAAAAATATTTGAAATCAGGGAATGGTAAGATCTACTTAAGAAAAAGACTTAAAATGTTTTTTGAGAATTCAACGGGGTGAAAATCTTTATGACCTAATAGTTCCTTTATATATGGCAATGGTGTGCCCACATCTATGAGATGTGTAGCATAAGAATGACGAAGCATATGCGGCGTTACCCTTATAGATATCCCTGCCCGAATGGCGGCTTTTTTGACTACCTGCTGTACACTTCGCTCGTTATAATGGCTTTTCTGATCTTGACCTTTGAAGAACCAGTAGTTTGGCGTGAATAATGTAATATACTCCTGTCTCGCTTTTGCTACTTTGGCAGACAGTATAGTATTTCTGTTCTTTTTCTCCATACTCCCCCATTTTTTAAGTGCTTATAATTCCTCTATACATCTTTTCACAGCCCTCCGGTAGTATTTATACCACAACAACACCCACCTAAACGCCATAACTTTAGACAAATATACATTTCCCATCAAATACCTGGTCATTTCAGCCCTACTTACTTCAATTCCAAATCATCCACCACCCTTTTTATTTCTTTAGTCATTTTATCGGTGATAGTTGTGAATATGGCCAACATCTCAGGCGAAGGATGTCCCCAATACGCCTGCACCTTTTATGCTTTTCCATAAATTTAAACAGGATTTGGGGGTAATCATGCTCCGGAATAATAAGCCTAAAATCCGAAGTAAGGGGTCAACATGTGCCGGAATGTCAGAAATTTCAAGGATTAAGAAAAGTCTGAAAATCTGGCGGTATCCCCATATAAGATATAAATTTCATTTTCCAAATCTGGTCCTGCTACCTGACTGAACGATCCCGCTGGGTGAAGTACGACAGTGCCTCAAGTGAAGGAACCGCGAAAGCGGATGGGATGAGTTCAACAGGGCGTTCATCGAATGTCCGTTGGACACGGCGAACGCTTAGTTGTTAGCAGTAGGCCTTATGCCAATAACCATGTTACTAAGTCATTTATTTCTGTATGGTCTGTCGGCAAAATAATATTCAAGTCTTCTATTTCTAATCTTGCATTAAAATTTGCCCAACCAATTTCGTTTTTAGCTATTCCTCCTAAATGATTTTCAATTGCTCCTTTTGTCCAAATATATATTCCAGCTGTCTGCATTTTTGCTTTTAACGAAGTAAGATTTGTTTGTATTGCAGGTTCGTTTGCTAATAAAGCAAAAGCCTCTGCTGCTGTCATAGCACTTAGAGTTTTTGTTGGCCAACCTCCGTTTAAGCTAATTGAATGAGTCGGTGCAATTATTGCAAGGTGAGCTTTAATAACGGCTACGTCTGCATCTCCCACAGCTAAGAACCCTTGATTTTCACCTTCCTTTAAAGCGTAATCGAGGTCAAAAATTGCTTTAGTCGGTATTGCCATAGCTGTTAGAACTTCAATTGTCTTGCGGCAACTACCTGAACCATCTAATGGCACTAATGCCGTTTTGTGAAGTCCTAAAGTTTGTCCTGTAACTTTCTGAATGATTTTTGGCAATAATCTATTTTCTGTTTTTCCTTCAGCTAAAATCACTTTTTCTGAAAACAATATGTTTGAAGAATTACTCAAAGAAAAGATAATTGCCAATTGACTAGGATGTGCCGCAGCAACAGTTGCAATAGCAGTTCTTAGTGAATTTCGTTTATGAGTTCCGAGAGTATCATTTTTTCTAATTAGTATCGTATTCTCAACGTCCTTTGATGTTATCATAAAAGGCGAGTGAGTTGTGAATATGACTTGATAACCTTGGTCTGATAATGTTTTAAGAGCATCTCTCAAAACTTCAATTGCTTGTGGGTGTAAATACAACTCAGGTTCATCAATAAGTAATATTGTATTCGAAGTTGTTCCGCCTGTTGATCTTTTTATATCCGCCAAGTGTCTAACTAACGCCATTTGAATAGAACGTTGAGCACCATGTCCCAACGCTGAAACATCTTTCCCACTTGGGTTTAGATTTTCAAATACTTTTATCGTTCCTTTTGAAAACACCTCTTTCAGTTCAGGTGTTGGAACGTGAACCTTGATGCTAACCCCAGGAAAAAAAGATTCAACTTTACTATTTACAGCAGTGTCAAATGCTGTTAGTTCTGTTGCTCTTGCTGTGCCGTCAGCGTCTAAAAGTTCTTTTATTCCGTTTAAAGCGGTTTGAACTTGAGTGCTATAACTAGTTTGTATTGGGCCAATTATCTCACCAAGCAATTTTCCGATAGTTGTTGTATTCTTACTCTTACTAACATCTTCTTCGGAATTATCCATTGCACCAATATGAATAGGGTCAGGAAATAAAGCTTGAATTGCTTGGTCTAAGCCTGTTGGGTTATTTCTCCATTCGTCTGGAGTTCCAACTTGTGCTGGGTCTTTTACTAGAAGACGAATTTGAGCAACTCCGGCATTTGGTGTTGGTTGTACTCTTTTGATATATAATGAATCCGCAAATAGGAATGGCGTGATTGCTGTTTGTTGGTTAGTTGGTAGTTGTCCTAAAATTACTGCCGTAATTCCTGAAATACGCCCTTTCATTTCAACAGGTTGGGCAATGTCATTAAAGTCAGAATCCGATAGAGAAGTTTTTCTTAGTAACCATTTTATAGCTTCTAAGATATTTGATTTCCCTGCATTGTTATATCCAACGAGAGGTGTAAAAGCAGACAATTCAAATGTTTCGTTTTGGATTGACTTGAAATTTCTAATTATTATTTCAGAAAGAAGATGTGTCATTATGTTTGATGTCGTTTTAGGCTTACTGCTAACTTTTTGTAGCTTGCCGAAGGCGGGGCTTTCGAAGCACTAATCTGTCAAGCTACAATTAAAGTTTATTAAGAACCAAAAGTTTCTGCCACCACTAACGCCCCGCTTTTGGCAAGGTGCTGTTGGCGGTAGTTATTCTAATGTTTTTAGCTTGTCTTTTTTCTTCTCCATTTACAATTTCAACAGAAGGAACGAATGAAACTATCGAATCAATTAACTTATTACTTAAAGTGTCAATTTGAGGAATAAATTTAAACTTATGCCCTAAATAAGTATCAGTACTATTCGTTTCTTCAATTATTACGAACCCTCTTTCAATATTAATTGTAGTTATTCGCCCTGTCTTAAATTTTTCAGGAGAAATATATACTGTAAGGTCTGTAATTCTATCTGTTAAATTATTTTTTCTTAAAATTGGAGAAGATTTGAATTCCATTTCAATACTTCGCAATATTCTTTTTATTTCATAGGTGTTTTGAACTGAAAGGTAATATTCACCCAAGACTACAAAAGCTTCTAATTTGTATAGCCCTTGTTTGAAGCTAAGAGAACTTGAGTTACAAACTGCCTTAAGTGCTTCTAGAGCCTTTCTGTCTTGTTTTGTTTTAAAAAGCAATATACCTTTTCTTAAATTAGCCTTAGATAAGGCGTTGAAAATTTTTGCATCTTTTGCGTTTGTTTCTAAGGCTTCAATACATTGACGAATTGCAAGATTATATTTCGATTCAGCTTCTTTATAATTCCTGTCTTTATTCAATGAATCACCCCAATTAATATAATTTTCGGCTAAACTAGTTCTGCAAATAACTTCATGCTTAACAGAATCAAAATTTGAATTTAATGCACTAAGAAGTAGTTGTTCTGCTTCATCGTAATAACCAAGCCAACATTTTGCCTGGCCAAAAGCATTTAAAATAATAGGGTCGTCTGGAGTTATTGAATGTGCTATTGCATATTTCTTATGTGCTTCAGTATGCTTTGAACTTTTCCTGTAAATATTACCCCAAATTAAAAATATTTGGGGGTCATTTGGGTCAAGTTTTGAAGCTTTTTCCATTAAACTATCAGCTTCGCTCAAATGATTTTCATACGCTTCCATTATAGCCCAATTTCTATATATCGGAGCAAAATTAGGAGCTACTTTTATTGCTCTTTTATATTCGTCAACAGCTAATTCATAATTTCCAGATTGGTATTTCTGAAAAGCTGTTTGAGCAATAATTGTTGCTACTTTTTCTTCATCAGACTTTGCTCCAAAATTATATAAACTATGTTTGTATTCTTTTTTTGCTCGTTCCGTTGTTGTTATAGTGTTTTCGACTTGATTTATTCTATTTTTGAGTTCTTCTCTAAGATTAATATTTTTGCTTAATTGTATCCTTGTATATCCTTTAGTTAATGGAAGTAAAGTGTATTTAGTTGAAATTTCTTTCTTTTCATTTTGATATTGTTCAGGAATTACTAGAGAAACTAAAATAAGTTCCTCAATCGCATCTTCAAATTGATGTTCCTCCAACTCAACAACATATTGTAAAATACTGGCGGTCGGTGTGTCATCGGTTAAACTTAAAGTGTACATTATTTTTTGTGAAGCAGGATTTAAAGTACTAAATATTTGCTCATAGCAAAACTTTGATATATCACTTTCATTCGAATGAATCGAGCTAATAATTTTATTTATATCCTTTCCTCTTGCAACTTGACCAACAACCCATTTAATTGCTAAAGGGTAAAATGAAACTTTTGAAACATAATTTTTTATTGTTTCTTCTGGTAATGAAATTAAGCTCGTTAGTTGTTTGTCTTTTGATAATTGTCTGAAAAGATAAACGGCTTCTTTTGCTTTTAATTCTCTTAGTTCATGTCGTCTCTCTAATTGTCCAAGCCCTTTTCTTGATGTTATTAAGAACTTTATTTTTACAGAGGCGTCAAGTATAAAATTTATGATTCTTTGGTCAGTAATTGTTTCTAGATTGTCAATTACAATAAGCATTTTGCTTGTTAAATCTATTATACTGTTAACTAATTTTTCTTTTTCCTCTATATTATTAGAATGAACTTCATTTGTAAATCCAAAAAGTTCTATTATTGTATCCAATAATTCATCATAATTTTTCAAAGAAGGCTCAATGTCCTCAATACCTAAATCTGATAATTTATTTTCTTTAGCACTTAACCAAATAATAGCTTCAAAATTTTTATTGTCAGGCTTTTCTGTCATGTCCTGTATTACCTTTAAAGCTAAAGATGTTTTTCCAACTCCTCCAGAACCAGTAATAGTAATAACAGGAAATTTTTCACTATTTAAATATTGAATTATTTTCTTTCTATCTTCTTCTCTCCCGACAAATCCTCCTTCATATTCATAATCAGGAACAGGTATGTTATTTAATATACCATTCCTATTCAGGAAATCCTCAATAAAATCTGAGGGGATTTTTATAATAATTGAGCTTGGGTCAGTTTTTATTTTTTCCAACAAGATGTTAAATTCTTGTAGACTTAAAGCATCTGAAATCAAGCTTGTCAATGAAATTAATTTGTCTAAATCTACGCTAGTAAAATATCCTTTTATGTGGGCAATTTTGCAACGTAACAAGTATAATTCAGTCATTGCCTCGTTAAATTCATTTTTTGATAACGAATTTTTTACTAACAAAGCAAAATGGTCTTTGTAAACTGTAATTTCTTTTAAGTCTGGAAAGTCTATGTTTTCGAAAAAGTCAGTTTGATTTTCAAATGATAGATTGTTATTTCTTGAAACAGCTTTTTCATAAATACCAGTCGGAATATTTTCATGAATTTTGTCATATTTCAAAGAAAGAACATTTTCTAAAAGCTCTCTGAAATTTTCTTCAAATCTTGATATTATTGTGTAACCTGCGTCTCTTCTATTATTTATTATCATGGTTTCTGTTTGTCGTTATAATTACCGCCAACGTTTATACTTAGGCCATAAACCTTCGTAAGTATACTGAATATACACCGTCCTGGTAGATATCCAGGTCATCAATAGGTCTTTTTATTTGTGATTTCATTTTATCCGTGATATGCGTAAAAATCTTTGTGGTTTTTATTTTATCATGTCCCAAATAAGTCTGTATGGTCATTATATCTATTCCATTCATTATCATGTGTGTAGCAAAACTGTGGCGGAACGTATGAACGAAAGTGTTTTCATCTATCCCGGACGTAATAACAGCCACTTTCAGGACATTTTGTACACTTCTATCTGAGTATTTAGCACCATCCTGACCTTCAAACAGCCAATAGTTGGGTTTAAATAGTGAGTTGTACTATCTTATTGCTTTTGCTACTTTCGGAGACAGTATAGTATTTCTGTTCTTTTTCTCCATACTCCGCATTTTTTATGTGTTTGTAATTCCCCTGTACATCTTTTCACAGCACATTGTTATAATATAACAACATCAAAACTCTAGCTCTTCCATAAAAACATAGACAAATATACATTTCCCATCACATATCTGGTCTTTTTAGCCCCACTTTTTTCAAAAATAAAATGGCCCCTGTTACAAATCAAATATAACTTTTGCCCAAAGACGCAAGCGGACATCATATTCAGCCCCCCAAATCCGCTTTAACCACTTTTTACACCAATGCCATCCCAAAAAAAATAGGTATCCCCACTTACGCCCATTCTGAAAAAATAATCGTATCTTAGTCTGTCATTATATTACAGAAATTTTGACCAAAATTCAATGTAAAACAACTTCCCACCGCTCATTTTATCCGCCCACTTAAAACTGTAAACTGACAACTGTAAACTGACTACTATAAATAGGGTTGTCCCGACGTTGTCCCGACGTTGTGCCGACCCATCCTTATGGATAAGCCCTGGATAAGCCATAGATACCCTATGGATACTTTATGAATAAACCCCCTCCAATTTCCAAAAATAGTATCCTGGATTCAATAAAATCGATCAGCATGAAAGCTGTTTGAGCCAAAACGACACCAATACCAAAGCAATTCTAACATTATTGGACATAATATAAAAATTAAGTAGGTTGAAAGGACTTTTTTGATGAAGGTATATCGTCCGCCTTTTTGTCTTTAGCTTAAAAGTATCTGGAGACGGAGTGAACAAAAAACTGTTTGAGCCAAAAGAACAATTTATCGAAGTACAAGACTAAAATAATTGGTAAGTAAAATTAAAGAACGGAAGTAAAAGGCGAGTTTTTTTTGTTTCCGTCGGGAAGATGACTTTTAAGCGTTAAGAAGACAAAACAGCGGCGGCATTTTTTGCACACTTTTTTTTGCTGCAGAAAAAAAGTGTGAGCCCGAGCGGCTTGAGCGGAGATTAATTAATGTTAAAATTACCAATTTAAACCTCCAAAAACCAGAACCAAGCACAAATAATTGAAATAATGTAAAATTTTAACCCCCTATCCTCATCTTTCCACAATCAATAAAATACAACCCCGCCCACCAAAAAATTGATCAAATTAACCCAGCCAATCAACAGCATGCCATGTAAATTCCCGGTATTGACCCAAACATAAAAAAATTCACCACACTCCCCAAAAAAACCATATTAACCCACGACTAATTTTATGCTTTTTAAGCCATCATATCATTTTTTTATATAATATTTTTTTTGTGATTTTATGTATTACTGCAAATAAACATATGATTTACAGGCACTTTCATAAGCCCAGTTAAAATTATTTCCAAAAATTACCAGAACTTTTTCCCCATTTTAAAATTCAGGCATAATTATTGGGTATAAACCATTAAATAGCACAAAGGGTATATAACCATTTTTGGCAAATGCACTTGTTTATTTATGAACTGAGGTATTTTGTTATTACTTTTGTAAAAGGATGCACCACCGTGTTTCCGCAACAGATTATCAGCTTCGGGTATTTACTAAATTTTTTTATTCATTAATCATTTTATTTAACTCCGGAAATGTATCCCTGATCCATTGCCGAAAAACCGTTAATACATGAAGAAGTTTTTAGTTTGTTTTACCCTTTTTATGGGTACCCTGCTTTGTATTCAGGCCCAATCCAACATCATCAAACCGGCTTTGTTGGTCAAAGAGGCTAAAAAAACCCAGACACCAAAAAATGTAGACCTTTTTACCCTGAACACCGATCGGAATGATCAGGATGTCCCGGCACAGATTACCCAATACACCATGCTGACGGTCAATAAAACCGGCGTGGAGCAACTCTTAAAATCTAAAAGTAAACTGATTTCGCTGACCCTCCCTCAGTCCGGCAGAAATGCCATCACCCTGGAACTGGTAGAAGTGAATCCCCTGGCTGAAGATTTTATCCTCCGCGAAGCACCTTCAATGAATATCCTCGAATTCAATACTGGCAAACACTTTAGAGGCATCATCAGCGGCCAGGATAAAAGTGTCGCAGCCATTTCTGTATTTAACGACCAGATAATGGGTTTTATAGCCCATCCTTTTGCTACAGGCAATATCGTATTGGGAAAGATGAAAAACTCCCCGACACATATCCTCTATCAGGACGATCAGATAGCCGCGCAAAATACCTTTGAGTGCCAGGCAAAAGACAATGAATTTGAATATACCGCCGAACAACTCCGGGGTATCCAAAACGGCAGCCGCTCGCTGACTGACTGTACAAGACTTTATCTTGAAGTAGATTATGATATATATGTCAACAAAGGCAGCAGCGTCCCGAATGTCAACAGCTACGTAACTGGCTTGTTTAATCAGGTAAGTACACTGTATGCCAATGAACAAATAAATACCTTGGTATCCGAAATCCTGGTCTGGACACAGGCCAGTCCGTACAACTCCACTTCATCCATTGGCATGCTGAATGCCTTTACGGCATACAGACAAGGTTTTAATGGCGATCTGGCCCAGTTGCTTTCATATAAGGCAAGTGGCGGCGTAGCCTACGTAGATGGCCTGTGCCGCACAAATCCGGATTTCAGCATGAGCTATGCCGGCATTAGCAGCACCTATCAGAATGTGCCCACCTACAGCTGGACTGTAGAAGTGTGTACCCACGAATTCGGACACCTTTTTGGATCACAACATACCCATGCCTGCGTTTGGAATGGCAATAATACGGCAATTGATGGTTGTTATACCACCGAAGGGGGTTGCCCCAATCCGGGTATTCCATCTCCGTCAGTGGGAGGAACGATTATGTCCTATTGCCACCTGACTGGCGCAGGTATCAATTTCAGCAATGGCTTCGGTACCCAGCCCGGCAACATCATCCGGTCAGAAGTGACGGTAGCACCATGTCTTCAGGCATGCAGCGGCGGCGGTGGTGGCGGCGGCGGCGGCGGTGGCAATCCGTGTACATCAAATACCCTCACCCTTGAAGTTAAAACCGATAATTATCCTTCGGAAACGACCTGGAATATCAAAAACAGCGTGGGAACCATCCTCTATTCCGGTGGTCCTTACTCCGCCCCCAATACATTAAACACCATTAGCCTGTGTTTGCCTTCTGCATGTTATACCTTTACCATCAATGATTCATACGGCGATGGCATCTGTTGCGCTTACGGCAATGGCTTCTACAATATTAAACAAGGTTCCGTTACGCTCATCACCGGAGGTACTTTTGGTTCAACAGAAACTAAATCTTTCTGCGCTACCAGCGCACCGGGCGCCTCCTGCACCGATGGAATACAGAACGGACAGGAGACTGGTATTGACTGCGGCGGACCAACTTGCCCGGCATGCCCTACCTGTTCTGATGGCATTCAGAATGGCACCGAAACAGGCGTTGACTGCGGAGGAACCACTTGTCCGGCTTGTGCAACGTGTAATGACGGCATCCAGAATGGCGGCGAAACCGGCATAGACTGCGGCGGTCCCGTATGTTCTGCCTGCCCGACCTGCACCGATGGTATTCAGAACGGCACAGAAACAGGCATCGATTGCGGAGGCAATTGTGCACCGTGTCAAAACAATGGAAACACCCAGGTCACCAACCTGGCAGGCCACTATTTCGAATCCGGTATGGACGGATGGGCAGATGGAGGCGTGGATTGTGCCAGGGTGAGCACGTCGTATTCTCCGGAAGGTGCGTTCTCCATCCAGCTCAGAGACAATGAAGGAGAGTTTTCATCCATGTCGTCCTCCACATTTAACCTGAGTCAGTACGATTCCGTCACAGTGGAGTTTAAATTCCGCGCAGTCAGTTTTGAGACCGGTGAAGATTTTTGGCTCAGATATTTTAATGGCTCGGTGTGGACCACCGTTGGTACCTACGTCACCCCGGCAAACTTTTCAAATAATATCGTATATACCCGAAAAGTAAAGGTTGCCGCACCATTATCGGCAAACGCCAAATTCAGATTCCAGACAGATGCTGGTGATAATACTGACCAGATATATATCGATGCGGTAATTATAAAAGGATATAAAACAACGTCCAATTCCAGTTGTACAGACGGCATTCAGAATGGCCAGGAGACCGGTGTAGACTGTGGAGGTCCGACCTGCCCTGCCTGCCCAACGTGTTCCGATGGCATCCAGAACGGCAATGAAACAGGTGTAGATTGCGGGGGTTCGTGCCCTGCCTGCCCTACCTGCAATGATGGTATCCAGAATGGCAATGAAACAGGCATCGACTGCGGAGGTTCTTGCCAGCCGTGCAGCGCTCCGGCTTCGTGTACAGATGGTATTCAGAACGGTCAGGAAACCGGTATTGACTGCGGAGGACCAACTTGTCCGGCTTGCCCTACTTGTTCCGATGGCATTCAGAATGGCACTGAAACAGGCATAGATTGTGGAGGTTCGTGCCCTCCTTGTAATAACGGAGGAAACTTCGTAGTGCTTTCCGGTCATTATTTCGAAACCGGCTGGGACGGATGGATTGATGGAGGCAGCGACTGCTTCCGCTATCAGGGCAGTTTATCCCCCGAAGGAACCTATTCCATCAGACTAAGAGACAATTCGGCGGAGCAATCGGCAATGACGTCTCCATATTACAACCTGACAACCTACAATACATCACAGATCGAGTTTAAATTCAGAACGGTGAGCATGGAGACCGGCGAAAGCATCCTGGTACAGTATTTTAATGGTACGGCATGGAGCACGGTGGCTACTTTGGTAAGTGGCACCAATTTCAACAACAATCAGTTGTACACTTCAATCGTAACCGTAACAGGTCCGCTGAGTAGCGCTGCCCGTTTCAGATTTATGTGCAATGCTTCCGAAAATGATGATGAAGTGTATATTGACGCCGTCATCATCCGGGCAGGAACAGGCACCGGTATCTTTGAAAACAATGCGGTGATCCGGGAGGAAGTCAGCCCGCTTTTCCGGTATGATCAGCTTGCAGGGGTACGTCTTTTCCCGAACCCGGCAAACGAGGTGGTCCGTGTTGAAGCGAATGAAGAGGTGCTCAAGATAAGTATCTACAATACCCGAGGTGAGTTGATTGTGCTGCATAAATCGGATCAGATTAATTCAGTGGACATTTCAGCCCTGCCTGCAGGTATGTATTTTGTCCGTATGGAAACCGAAGAAAATGTATACACCGAACGACTTATAAAAAATTAACCGACCTCTTGCAGGTTATAAACCGGATTTAAGAAGGCTTTTTGCGCACAGGCAGAAAGCCTTCTTTGTAAATGCACTATCAAAAGTAATTCCGGCGCTTTAAAGGCATAAATGCAGGTAAACCAGGTTCTTTTGAATTGAATTACTGGAAAGGAAATGAATTAGTGCAAATAATATGTATTGGCCATACCCCATTCCACGGTAACGCTATGGTTGTTTGTATAGAGTATAACAAAAACATTTCTGGAATCCGATAAATTATTTAATCCGGGAAATCGCTTATATTGGTATTTTATTTCATTTTTGTTGGTAAAATTGAGTACTATGTTAAAGTGGATATGCAGACTGATATTAAAGATTTGGGGCTTTAAGGTTACCGGACCAAACCCGGAAATCATCAGCAAAAAGGTGTATGCCGTGTACCCGCATACCTCAAACTGGGACTTCCCCCTGGGCATTCTTTTGAAATTTGCGATGCCTATTGATGTCAATTATGTGGGTAAAGATTCTTTATTTAAATGGCCGTATGGCTGGTTTTTCAGATGGCTCGGAGGTATACCCGTTGACCGGAAAAAAAGTACCAATTTTGTGGATAATATGGTGAGATTGTATAGCCAGTACGACAAACTGGCATTTGCCCTCGCACCGGAAGGAACACGAAAACGAGTACAAAAATTCAAAAGTGGCTTTTATTATATAGCACACAAAGCACAGGTACCGATCATTCTTGTAAAGTTTGATTTTAAAAGGAAAGAAGTGGATTTTAGCGAACCGTTTTATACCACCGGAAATTATGTTGAAGATTTAAAAAAGATAATCCGGCATTTTCAAGGTACGGTAGGCCTGAATCCCGATTTGGCGTGCCAATGGGAAGATGAATTTAAAGATGAATAATATTTTACAGATGACTTTCAGACAATTAGTGATTTTTGGTGGTTTTGTATCCGGTATGTGGTTTTTAATGTCAAATGCCGGTGGTGTACCCCAGGCCGTGACCAAAGCACCCGGCGAATCCCAGCATAATTCCTGTGCTACCTGCCATATTTCCCCGGGAAATTATGTGCCTTCCATTGCGCTCGATGTTTTAAATACGGATTCGGTAAAAGTGGCCTCCTATATTCCCGGCCAGACCTATATTGTACGCGTTCGGGTCAGCGCCACCAACAACCCGAAAGCATATGGCTTCCAAATGGCTTGTCTGGATTCGCTGACCAATACCGACAAGGGATTGTGGTCATCCTTCGGAGATAAAGTGAAACAACAGACACTCACCGTACAGCAGAAACCCAGGAAATACCTGGTACAGTCATCTCCCAAAACCAACGGTATTTTTACAGCAAACTGGAAAGCCCCCGCTACTGATGCCGGGAAAATTAAATTTTATTTTACCGGGCTGGCTATAAACCAAAACGGAGGGGAAACCGGCGATAACAACATATTTAGCCAGTTGACCATCAATAGTCCGTCTACTTCAGCAGTGACCAATATTGACCCGGATAACAAAATCCTGATGTTTCCAAATCCGGGCAGCAGTGTCATTTCTGTCTCCGCCACCACAGCAGTTTCTGCTGTCTGCTTTAATGAAGCCGGCATACCCGTTCATTTGAATGTAGTGGATGGCACCATCGACATCAGCGCTTTACAACCGGGCTTGTATTTCACCCTCTTTAAAAATAAGTACGGCGCCGCAATTGGGTCTTCAAAACTGATTAAAAATTAGTCACCGGGTATAAGCCATCCTTAATTTGATTGCAACATAGAGACGTTTTTCCAAAGTGGTTACGCTTATTCGAGTGTAAACAGGCTATATGTAAGTACATAAAAAACCTTCAACAACCATCAGCATGAGCAGAAGGGGCAACACCAAAGTGCTTTTTATACGCTTTGCTGAATGAAAACAGATCGCTGTATCCCGCATCCAGGGCCACCAGTGATACCGGACAATCGTTCTTTAGTATCATGTCCCGCGCCATCTCCAGTTTTTTTATTTTGATGTACTGATAGGGGCTAATGCCATACACGCTTTTAAACAATCGGAAAAAATGAAACTGGGATATGCCGGATTCCTGGGCGATCTGTTCAACATGGATGTTTTCACAAAAGTGCATCTCTATGAACTTTTTTCCGGTTTCCAGCTTTTTCAGCAACTCCCTTTTAGTTACTGCTTTGATGCCCCGTACCGACTGCAATTTTTTTACAACCGGGATATAATCACAAACAATACCTTCAGCCAGCTGATAATAAAACTCGTTGGTAAACTGGTAGTTGTCATAGGGGTTTTTATCCAGTATACCATCAAGCTGGTACAACAACACCCCAAGTGCCGTACTTTCTGCATGAAATTGCTGCTCCATAAAGTCAGAAGAATTAAAAAATAGATCCAGACTGAGGTCACTTTTCGAAGTATCCGGTTCCCTGTAACTGGCCACTACTTCCGACAATAGCTCCGGCAATAAATCAATACAGATACCCCGTACGGGTTTTTTGCTGTCTACCCGAACCGAGCCTTCGCTGTGGGCATTGCACAACAAATAATTTCCGGATGGTAAATTGTATTCGTGCTGGTGAATTGTATAAGTTTCATTCCCGTGCATTACATATTTGATGGAAAAGTTTTTAAATGGAACCTTTGATTCAAATGCGGTCAGCGACGAAAACATAACAAAATTGTTATCCCGCTGCTCAAAACCGGTATTAACGCCTGCTTCATTAAATATCTTATACATACTATCGTAGATTCATTGGTAAAATTAATCACGACGCGCACCCGTTGACCTGTTTTTAGACTAATTATCGGATGAGCCTGACCGTTTTTATAGTTTTTGTATCCACCGCGACAGAAACGAAATATATATCCGGCAACAGCGTTTCTTTTACCTCCACCATTATATCATTCCGCAATTCCTCCGTTTTACCGGAATATTGGCAGCGTCCCGCATTATACAGATCACAATCGGTTGAATATTTTAAACCATGGAAGTACTTAAAATCTGCCATCAGCTGTAATGTGTAAATGAGTTGTTTTGTTTTCGAAGTGCTGCCTATCCCTTTACCCTTTGTTGCTCACTCTCCGACCCGGAACCGGTATGCCTTGGTTTTTTGTTGGCCGACTGTCCAAACCGACAAGAAAAAGATACCGTTACCGAACGGGTATCCAGCCGGCTGTTCCAGTCAGCATCCGTATTCTTCAGGTTATTAATGATTCCGTCGGCTCTCCGGGTATATAAAATATCCTGAGCACTGACCTTGATATTGCCGCGGTCACCCCATACCTTTTTTTGTACACCCAGGTTCAAGGTGCCATAACTTTTAATGAGCAATTGTGCATACACAATGTCACTTTGGTAATCACCGCGCAGGTCAGCATTCCAACCCTTACCCATTTGAAATCCATTATTGATCGAAAAGTAATAGTACGTTCCGCTGGTGTTTAACTGTTCTGTGTACAACTGGCTTTTATATTTCTGATGCCCTAGTTCAGCATAGGTATTGATGTTGTACCACCCAAACACGGCTATGGAAGCGTCGTTTGATATAGAATAACTTGTATTGTTGGAGATATTTCCCGGACGGCTGTAATATATACCGTTCCTGATTTCCAGGGTTTCATTGATTCCATCCGTAGTTTTTGAATAACTGAAAGTAGTGGTCAGTATCCCTTTGTACACATGGGACAAAGAATAATTATGAGCATAGGTGGGCAGCAAACCCGGATTACCACCATAAAAAGTAAATTTATCCAGCGGACTGATAAACGGATTCAGATCCTGAAAAAACGGCCGGTCTATTCTCCGTCCGAAGTTAAAACTGATGACATGGTGTTGTGCGGTATCCACGCGCCAGGAAGCATAAAATGTCGGAAACAGATTATGGTACGTGCGCGTAAAACTGGTATCCGGCTTTTCCTTATTTCCAAGCTGATGTCCTTTCAATCGGGTGGTCTCGCCACGCAAACCTGCCTGAAGGTCTACACTTCCAAATGTTTTGTTGTAATTAAGGTAAGCCGCATGGATCCATTCATCATACAAAAAACGGTTGCTGAGGTTATAGTCAGGTGTAGTCACACCATCAAGAGTAGTGCTGTATTCTGCCTCGTTATCCGTTTGTGTAAAAGCGGATTTCACCCCGGCTTCAAACTTGGCACCCGGCCCCATAGGTTTGGAATAGTCTGCTTTAAATGCATATATCTGAATGGAAGTGGGAATGGACCCATTAATTTGATCCTTATAAAAAAGGGTATTATCCGGATTGTAAAGGTAATTTTGAAATAACTGCCGGCTACCCGAAGTATACGATACATAATCGGCATCTGCACTGAGAATACTACCCAGCGTGTCCGGCATATGCCTGAGATAAATATTAAAGGCAGTATTGTTAAAACTGTTTTTTGTTTCATTGTCCGCATTGACCCTTCGCAGTAATGTTTGTGTAGCATCGGCAACGATGGCATTATTATCCGTCTGATCCCCGCCCGGACTAACCATGCCCTTGACAAAAAAACCTACCGTGGTTTTTTCTGACATAGAGTAATCCAAACCTGTTTTGATATTGGCCGAACGCCCGTTTTTGACGATGTAGGAATTTTGAGAGAACGAAGACGTACGCACCTGCGCAGCATCTTTATAATATCGGTTGATATTTAAATCCTGAAAGCTGTTGCGGAATCCGCCATTGATCTGAGCATACAGACCCACCTTTTTTGTATTGAAATTCAGGTTTAAACTATTGTTGCTCCGGGTATATTTTCCCTGCTGCAGACTTACCACGGCGTTTCCGTGATATCCGGCCGTTTTGTTTTTTTTAGTGACGATGTTGATCACCCCAGAATTTCCGGCAGCCTCATATTTAGCCGGCGGATTTGGCATGATCTCGATTTGTTTGACCGAACTGGCAGGAATGGATTTCAAATAGTTTTCAAGTTCCGACCCGGATAGGTACGTAGGTTTATCGTCTATATATATAGCTACGCCTGCCCTACCCTTCAGTCTGATACCCCCATTCTGGTCTACGGAAATTCCGGGAGCACGCTCCAGGGCTTCCAGTGTATTGCTGCCTGTATTGGCAATCAAGGCATCCACGTGCACTACAGTCCTGTCCGTCTTCCTTTCAATATAAGGAATTTTTGCCGTAACAGTCACAGTTTCCAGAAGGTTTAAAGAGCTTTCAATCTGTATCTTCGGGGCACTGACCTGTTTTTGATCCCCGCTTATATCGACCAAACATTGAAAAGGTTCAAAGCCTGTCAGTTGCACCTTCAGCATATAAACACCTTCAGGTAAATTGCCAAATTCAAAGCTGCCATCCTGATCCGTAAATTCTGCCCTAACCCGGCTGGAATCAGCACTATGGGTTAAGGTAACCAGGGCAAGATCGATATTTTGATTGGCCTTGTCTGTAACTTTACCCGCCAGTGAATACACAGACTGAGCAGAAAGCAGAAAGGATTGGGTTACCACAAAAAGGACAACTGCAATTATCTTGGTCATAGGTAATTTAGAATAAAAAAATTACAACTCAGCATCGTTCAAAGATAAATCAACCTGCCTGTTTGACTGATTTAAATAGACAAGAGCGCCCGATATTTATACCAAATCATTTTATTTGGGTCTGGATTTGAAACAGATCAATGAATAATGGCATACAACCATTGTCCAAAATCAATACCGGCTCGTATGATCTGAATGACCATGCCGACAGCGATAATGGTTATCATTGCCGGAAATATTTTTGATTGACAGAAGTTTTCCTGTTTCATGGGTTGTCATATTTAATTCGGGTAAAGATACTGCCGTTGAATCACAACCAGTTTGTCCATTCCTGCTAATTTAATTTTTAATCACCCCGCATTTAAGCATAATGGCGCATGGAGATTCAGGCTGATATAGTTTCTTTTTCTTCAAAATGTTGAGTTATCAGTCTGTCCAGCCGGTAGGCCATCACCACACAAAGCAACACCAATACAATGCTGATATATCCGATAATATGATAATTATGAATGGCATAATTTTTATCACTGAAGGTAATCCACCCACTGGTTAATGTTGCCATCCCCGACCCCAGCGACTGAACACACGAGTTAAGACTCATAAAACTCCCCCTGGACTGGCTGTTTACCGCTTGCGTAGTCATGGCTTGTCCGGGTACAGTCCTTCCCGTGGCGGTACTGAACCATAGTGAAAATATGATCAGCACAAACACGAGGGGCATAGAACCCATATTGGTGATCCAGAAAATAAAGAAGGTAGAAATCAGCGCAGAGGATACAAATACCTGCCTTTTACCAAATCGGTCAGCCACTTTTCCGGCTATTTGTGCTGTAACTAGGGCACTCAGTCCCCCAAAAAGATAAATTAGCGGAGTAGATTCCTGATGCACTCCGACATTATAAACCATATAGGGGTTAATCAATGGTATGATAATAAAATGCCCCATTATCATCAACAGGCTGAATACTAAAGCCGTCACCTGCGTTTCATTGCTGAATATTCTGTAAAATTGCCGGGTTCTTTCTTTTAAATCAATCGGGTTCTCAAGATGCCCGTTTACATTTGGGATGTAACGGAGTAGAAGCGGATACAGCAGACTACCAACCGAAGCTACTACAATGAATGGGAAAAACCAGTCATAAGTATTAGCCAGAAATAAACCGAAAGGCACACCCACTACCGAGGCTAAGGCAAAACCACCCATCAGAAGACCCATAGCTTGTCCCCGCCGCTCATAGGGCACCACATCACCGATAATACTTAATACCTGTGCCCCGATCAATCCGCCGAATATGCCCGTCACAATTCTTGCAAGCAACATAGTACTGAAGCCAACGGCAAAAACGCAGCCAAAGGTTCCGAGTAAAAATCCAAAATAGGCCGCCAGCAACAGCTTTTTCCGATCAAAAATATCAGCAAAAAAGATGGCTGTAAAACTACTCACAAAGGCAGCTAAAGAATAACCGGATACAATAATCGCAAACTGGGATGTGGTCAGTTCCCATTTAGGCATTAGGATATTGCCTAATGGCATCATAATCATAAAATCCAGAATATGGGTAAAATTGAGCGAGGCAAGCAATGCCACCAGAATTATTTCGTTGCGTTTCAATGAGTGTTACTTTAAATTTATAATGACTTCTGTTTTTCTGTGGCCTGAAATAAAACAGAAGCAAAGGTTCATAAAAAGCAATATCAACCGTCATATTTAGGTCTGAAAGCTTTAGTTCATAACAACACCAAACTATAAGTTTTGTTGCCCAAAGCCATAATCCGGATAAGCTGCAATGGGCTTTTTTAAGCTCCGTAACCACTTAATGATTATCCAAACCACCAAAAACAGCCAAAGCGCTCCAAATAATAAAATCATCCTCAATGCTTGCCGCAAACTTTAATTTATTGCTGACGTATTCCATATTTTATGAAATCAGTACAACACTGATAGAGATAACACAGATCATACAACGTATAACATACTCTTCCCCTGATACAATCAAACAGTGGTATTCGTTTGCTTTTAATTTTCTGATCGTAAGTATATCCTGTACGGGTGGATTATACTGCTTATTATTGCATAAGCTTGTACCTGTTAATTAAATAGTATGCCGTTAACTATAAACCAAATCTGAAATCTACAACTACCTCACCGGCATAGAGTTTACCCTGACGTATTGTAAATGGCTTGTCTGCAGGTATAACCACTACGACAACAGAAGATTGAGCCGGAATGGTAATTCCGGTTACACCGGTGACATTTTTTTTAATAATTTTACGGGAATTCAAATTATAAAGATGACACACTTTTTTACCGGCATCAATGTCTATTTCTTTTGAAGTTTCATACGGATTGTAATACAAATAGGTTTGGTAACCTTGATGCGCTGCATAAAAGTCTGCTACATTGCAGTCGATCTGCA
>WBZS01000813.1_pt1 | contig 31405 bp, 31 predicted proteins | sample 5204201 | NCBI WGS metagenome assembly WBZS01 (sample SAMN12344357, study PRJNA552823) | activated sludge metagenome | biome: Activated sludge suspended growth; feature: Nitrification reactor; material: Wastewater; isolation source: activated sludge from nitrification reactor of wastewater... | reverse complement strand
CGGGACGTGGCATCAATCGTGATTTTCTTCCGCACATATTTGAGCGCTTTAGCCAAGAAGATGCATCCACTGCGCGCGAGTACGGTGGCCTAGGTATCGGGCTCGCATTGGTCAAACAACTTGTCGATTTGCATGGCGGTAGAGTTCGGGCATTCAGCGAAGGGGAGGACCTCGGTGCCACATTTACAATCGAGCTTCCCCTATCCGTGGCCCGCACGAGAGAAGTTGAAGAACTTAACGGCCGTAGTAGCGATGCATCTATATCCGCGGGGCCTGACTTGACGGGTCTAAGGGTGCTCGTAGTTGACGACGATGCCGACGCCCGGTCACTCCTTCAACGGCTTCTCGAAGGGCACGGAATCCTTGTAACGATGGCTGGATCGGTGGATGAGGCGCTAATTCAAATCAGCACTTCCCCACCGGACATTTTATTAAGCGATATAGGAATGCCAGGACGAGACGGCTACGAGCTCATCCGCGAGATAAGGGCGCAAGGGATAACAATTCCCGCCGCCGCATTAACCGCCCTAGCAAGATTCGAAGACCGGACAAAGGCGCTCCTGGCAGGCTTCCAATCCCACATCGCTAAACCGGTGGAACCGGTAGAGCTTCTGGCGACCATTGCTTCACTGGCGGGCAAAACGGGCAAGCGATGAAAGTCCGCGGTTGCCGCGCTCGGTGTAAAGTAAGCGTGTGGCGGTTTGGCGGATTGAATTGCTTGGTGGCGTGCGTGCCTGCTGCGCAGACCTTGTTGTGGACCGATTTCCCACTCAAAAAGCCGCCGCTATCCTTGCCTATCTCGCGCTGAATCCACGCAAATTCCACTCACGCGAAGTGCTCGCCGAGCTATTCTGGCCCGAGGCTAGTCCGTCGTCTCAGCGCCATTCCTTGCGCCTGGCTCTCTCCCGGCTGAGAGCAGCACTCGGCTCCGACCACCCTCTTGATACGGGCCGACTCGGGGTTCGCCTCGACCCGGCAAGGGTAATCACGGATGTTGCCGAGTTTGAGAGTGCCGTTGCCAGGCAGGACAACCAGACGGCAAGGCGGCTCTATGCCGGTCCTTTGTTGCCAGGTCACTATGATGCTTGGGTCATCGACGAGCAATCTCGCCTTGAAGCGCTCCTGGATGGCTTAGGCGAGGAGAGCAGCCAAATCCCCCAAACTCTTCCACAAGGCGTTGGCAGCCTGTTTGGTCGGACTGAAGAACTTGCAGCAGTTAGCCAACTACTTGGCAAAGGCAAGTTGGTCACTCTAATCGGCGCAGGAGGAATGGGAAAGACAAGGCTCGCAATCGCCGTGGTGCAAAATCATGATCGCTCAATCTGGGTTCCGCTTGCCGATCTTGGCGAGCCAAAACATATTGCGGATGCCATCCGCAGCGCGTTGCGCTTGCCGGTCCCAGCGCCAGGGTTTGCGGTAGAAGATCAGATAGAACAGGAGCTAAGGGCCTTAAGTCCTGTGCTTCTTGTGCTCGACAATGCAGAACACTTAGTATCTGAAACACTGTGTTCATTAGTCGCAAGAGTAACTCAAGTAGCGGACCTGATAGTCACTTCTAGAAAAGCTCTTGGTCTTCCTGAAGAAGAAGTGTTCCTTGTTGGTCCGCTTAATGAAGCCGATAGTGCAGCCCTCTTTGAAGATCGAGCGCGCCGGGCGCGAGCCGGACTTGTGGCTCCTAATGATGTCCTGACCCAATTGGCTAAGAGCCTGGGGGGAATTCCTTTGGCGCTGGAACTTGGCGCGGCGAGAGCAGGGGTTCAAAGCCTTTCTGAAATTGAATCGACGCACTGGGGAAGTGAAACTGAGTTCGGGGAGGCGATTGGAATTCCAGAACGCCAACGGTCTTTGGACCAAGTCCTTCGGTCGAGCCTCGCCCTATTGCCACCGGCGATGCAGACTGCATTTTGCAAACTTGGTGTATTTCGCGGTGGCTTTGATGCCGTTGCAGCCCACGCAGTTGCGGGAGCAAATCCAGCAACCCTTGACACTTTGCGAAGATGGGGACTAATACTTCCAATCGAAGAAGAGCAGAATCATTTGCGGTTCAGAATGCCAGAACCTTTGCGCGAAGTCGCGCAACAAAACAGTGGAGATGCGGCTCAAGCTCACGCGCAATACTTCGCCGATTGGGTGGAGGCAAATCGAGCCGATGACTTGCCACCGCCTCCTCGCCAATTCGCCCAGCGATTGCTTTTGCAAGAACGCGAACGGGACAATATTCTCGCCGCCCTCGAAACATGCCGCAAATCTGATCGTGAAACAGGATTGCGAATTGTTGCTGCGTTTTGGACTCACTGGTTTGTGCGAAATGCAGGCCAAGAGATGGAGTTTTGGGCCAGGTCCCTGCTCGACGGGCCGAGCGATAAATTTATTCGTGCAAGTGCCCAGCTTTCTCTCGCCCTTGCAATTCGAGAACGCGGAGCAAGAGAGGATTGCTTGAACGAAATCGAGAACGCGCTGCATGTATTGCAACAAGGTCCGCGAGATCGCAATCTGGCCTTTGCATATCACCTGTACGGATTATCACTACAGGACTTTGTAAGGTTTGACCAATCCGAAAGTGCTTACCTGGAAGCAGAATCTATATGGATTGAAATAGGCGACCAACGAAACTACTCAATCACTCGCCACAACAGGGGGATGCTGGCGGCAGAAACTGGGGAGCTTGAAAAGGCTGAAAGTTTGGTTGGAGAAGCCATGGAATTGTTCCGCGAACATTCAAGTACATACCTTGCAATCGGCAATGCAACCTTAGGAAGCATCCGCATGGCGAGGCATGAATACGCAGGGGCGGCAGCGGCTCTCACGGAAGCGATCCGCGTTCACCAAATCCTGGGCTACGTTCGTGGTTGGGCACAGAACGAAAGAGACTTGGCGCTTTGCATGTATAAGCTAGGCAGACCAGAAAAAGCTCGCGCCGCCGCCGAAAAAGCACTGGGCGCCTTCCGCCGAGTCGGAGATCGGCATGGCGAAGCCACCGCCTTGGTCATGCTCACCCAAGTTACCGGCGAGACCTGGCACCTGGATGAAGCCAAAGGAGTCATCGCAAGGCACTCGCTTCCGCTCACGGGAGACTTGCTCGCTTTATGAGACGATGTTGAGACGCTTGCCCTGTAAAGTGCTTGCATGCGCTTCAATCGAACCTCACTTTTTGCACTGACTCTGCTTGCTGCAGCGACCTCAAAGGCTCAAACAACTATCCATTCGCAAGTAATCGCAAAAGCCTTTGACCCAACTCAGCTTTCGCACGACATCGACTACAACTCTGCCGCCTCATGGGATGCGGCGGGCAAGACTCTTACCGACACGATCCATGCTGATGGGCACCCCTTTGATTCAACGGCGAATTTTGCAGATGCGTGGACTCACTTTGAGCAGCCCGACTTTGGGTTTGGACAGATTCGGTCAAAGAGTTACGCAAGCAGCGGATATTCCCACCAATCTCCTCGCGCATATTGGGCAGAGACGCTTTTACAAGCCAACTATCACTTGGAAATCGATGTGCCGTTCTACACCGGCAATGTCTCATATCGACTCGTACTCCCGATGCACGGGATTTTAACTCCCGAACAAGGCTGGTACCAGGGACTGACCCAAGGTTCGGCCTCAACTCGGGTCACAGTTGATGGTATTCAGGCGTTTGCCGGCGGCATATCTGTCGATGGTTACCGGGATTATAACGACCCAGTTCCCTATGTTGCCACCGGCGGATGGATCGGGCACGTTCAAGGGATTGTAAACCACATTCCATGGGACCCTGATGCAAAGGGTGTTGAACTTGCTTCGCTAGATTCCGTATCGCTTGGCGCCTCGCCGGGTCCAATGGGAGTTCAGATCGGTTATGAACTAAGAACTCGCGCATACATTAATGAGTCGTACGGTCACTACAGCCTTACTGACTTCAGTGGGACAGGCAGCTTTGAAATTCAAGCGTTTGACGATAACGGAGATCAGCTTACTGGAGTGCGAGTTCGACCGGTTGATGCAGTGCCTGAACCTGCAACTTGGCTAGTTTTGGGCGTTGGCTTCCTGATCCTTCAAAGGCGAAGAAAGCGCTAAATCCTTGACTCCAGGGGGAACAACTTCGCATCCTTAGTTACGTCAACCTTCCCATCATCAAATGCCGTTTCGCATGTGGCAGTTTTTGATGTAACGGACTTTACCATAAACCATTCAGATGTCTCAGGGATGGTCAGAAGTGTGCCGACAACAACGCCATTCTCTGACCCCCGAAACCGTGCAATGAGTCCGGATGATCTGGAATCGTGGCTCCAAAGCCAGCGGTACCGAAGTCACCCGATTTCCGCGAAGATGGCGCGGTGGGCTTATCAAGAATTGGCCCTAACTTGGGAGGCAAAGATTCAAGCATAACACCTGATTGGTCAAGAAGATCCCACATGGGCGATTAGTTTTTTGTGGCGTGAGCTTGAGAAGCATAAATCTACAGAGTTGGGCGACTGGGTTCTGGTTGCGATGGGGGCCAGCTATCGCCATCGGGACCATGAGGACCAGTCGGCTAACTGTTTAATCGAGTTGTACCACGACGAAAGCGCCCATCCTGATACTCGCGGTTCCGCAATCTTCGTTTTGAACACTGTCGCCCAATGTTGCGAATGGGAGCCACAGAAGAAGCTGACTGTCTCGTTAAGAGTGGTTTGTGAACATGCGCTCTGGAACATGGACAACCCCTATGATCGCGCTGGCGCGTGCTGGCTAGCAGAAACGCTTGGTGGGTTTGACGAGCGTTTGCGCGAATTGGCTGAAGATACCACGCCTAGCCGGTGTTGTGGCACTGTAGCAAGTCATGTTAACCTAGATTAAGATCATTGCCCCCTGCGACGAGCGCTGAGGGCAATGAGTCGCATCGTACTCTACGGGTGGGTCATCTCGTAGAACTCGGCGATATCGTCCATGTCGACATGCTTATTCTCGTTATGATCCAGCAAAGTGATCCAGTCAGGATTTGTAATCAGACCAACCGAAACCTTTGATGCACCAATTGTTTGATTGACATAGAGATTCCAATCGGTCAGATTAATAGCATCGTCCCAATTCAGATCAAATCGTTTGAAGATTGTGATCTTTGCTTTATTCCATACATCATTGACTGCGCCGCCATCACTGCATCGGAAGAGCAGGTACCAATTACCAACGGCAATGTTCGCAGTATTAACATTAGCAAATTGGTTTGTTCCGGGCATGTTTTGGTAGCTCAACAACTGTATTGGCGAACCAGAACCATAGGTCATGGATGCATAAAGTGAAACCGTTTTCGGATCACCTTCGGGATCGCTGCAGAGCCAAGTAACGGGGATCGTTGAATAAGCCTTCTCAACCCAAATAGGAAGCACTGGACTTGTCGGAGTGATGCTCGGCGGCAAGTTTCCGGCGGGCTCTATCTTTAAGGTGTAAAGAGGATTATTCGAGCTAACCTTATCCACTCGGGCAAAATAGTATCCGGCTGCTCGTCCACTGAGAGAGACATAGTCGTAGCCGGTATTGCTCGTTGATGAAGATAAGACAGTTCCAGAAGAATTACACAGTCGAAGATCAATATCTACGTTGTAAGGCGACGAAATCTGAATGTAATCGCCCGCGCCTCCCGTCTTATTAAGCTTAAACTTAAAGTAGTCAAAGGAATCCTCGATACTTAAATTGGTTATCGTTCGCAAGGAATTAATGAGGCCAAGATTTGCACTGTTTGGACCTCCTTCAATCTTTGCATTCACTTGCGCGACCGTGTCGTTATCTTCATAGACATCGGGCGTAGCAGTAGGGATGGGTCCAATATTAACCAAAATGCGCGCCGTATTATTGGTTTCGTCTTTTTCAAGCACCTTGTCATTTGGATCAACGGTTCCTTCAAGCCAATATTGTCCATTTGGCACACCGGTTATATCAATGTACTGATCGTCCAATGAATAGTCATACACATCTGATCGTCCGGGTCGAAGGCCTTGCACCTGACCACATGAGTTGTACCCAGGCGAGACGTTATAGCCGGGCAGTTGATCGTCATAAGTTCTCAGTTCGAGAATGCAGAAGCTTGTTTTTGCGCCCTGTTTTACAACGGGTCCGACTCCCCCGCCAGCCAAGACCGTGCGCAGCTTGAACACAGTCCAGTTGTCAAAGTGGATGTGCCCATGTGTAGGGTGATAGACAAAGGTACCGGCTGACCGATCATAGAATGTGCCGTTGCTACGGTAGATTCGCTGGTTTACTTCCTGCGTGGTTTGATTAATAATGGTTCCACCACGTAGTTCGAGGCGTCCATCGCCAATATTAGCCGTAGCAGTGCTCATGCGCAGGCATGGCCGACCAGCAGGAGGTTCGCCGGAACCAGTGGTCGAGATCACGTAGTCGGACAGAACGTCCTGCCAAATGATAATGTCTGGAAGTTGATCGACCACAGGCGAAGGATTCGCCATGGCGAGAATGAGACCTAGTAGCGTAGAAGACAAAACAACACCTCTCCAAGTTCGGGAACTATTCCCATTCTAACCCAGATCAGGCAAAATTCCAAGGCTCCGCCCCCTTATTTTTGCTGGGTCGGTTTAATCTTTGGATTTCGGAGCATGCTTAATCAGATGGATCGCCTCGGGCTCGATTCGAATCAGGCCCTCCTTGTATAGGGTACCGATCAGTTTCTTGAAGGCGCCTTTACTCAGGCCGAACAGTGCGTGAATGTCGGCAGGACTGGACTTGTCAGAGATTGCCAAGGTGCCGCCGCGGCTGGTTAGCGTGTTGATGATTCGATCGCGAGATTCGAGCACTGCTTCGTAGCCTTGTGGTCTAAGCGAAATCGCAATCCTTCCGTCTTCTGGACGAATTTGTTTTATATAAGCTCTGCGAGTTTCGCCAAGCTCCAGCCGCTCATGCCACTCGTCGGCAAAGATCGAGCCTTTGACTGCGTCATCGATGATAACGCGAATTCGGTCAGGTGCTCGCTCGGCGATGAGTATCTTCACTTCCTGACCTATTTCATACCCATCTTTGCTCGCAACTAAATAGTTATCGATGCGCGAACTGCAAACAACCCGGTGCGAAACTTCATCCAGATAAACTCGCACAACATAAGCAAATCCCTCGCGCATACGCTCTTGCTGCTCGCGCATAGGGCAGAATAAATCTTTGTCAATCCCCCAATCAAGAAACGCTCCGGCTCCTGTGACCGAAACTACACGAAGTTTTGCGAATTCCCCAATAGTCGCTCGAGGGTGTTTTACGGTAGCGACGGGGCGGTCTTCGGAGTCGGTGTAGACGAACACCCGTAGCGAGTCGCCGACCTTCATGGAGCGATGGCACTGACCGATAGGCAACAAAACCTCAACCTCCCCATCGCCAAGATAGAAGCCATGAGGCGACTCGCGGTTCACCACCAGCACCTGGTATTCACCAATTCGCATGAACCCATTGTGGACGATTCAGAACCTGGACGGGTCGTTTGTGACACCATGGAGAGACAAACTCCACCTCATGAAAAAAGACAAACCGAAATCAAAGGCGAAAGCGCCGTACCACCAGAACGCGGACTCGAGGCCGAAGCGCACCAAACTCGGGGGCGAAAAGGCGCCCAGCCTTTCCCCACGCAAGGAGTGGGTGGAACCTAAAACCGCGCCGAAGCCCGAGATTAAACCAAAAAAACAAGAGCCAGAACCGGTGCTTGATCTGCAGACTTTTGCCGAGCTCGGCCTGTCCGAGCCGATCATTCGCGCGATCACGGAGATGGGCTACGAATGCCCAACCCCGATTCAAGCCCGGGCAATCCCCGTCCTGATGCAAGGCGGCGACCTCATCGGAATCGCCCAAACCGGAACGGGCAAAACCGCCGCATTCGCGCTCCCGATGATTGAGCGCATCGACCCAACAAACTCAATCACCCAAGCCATCGTACTCGCCCCAACAAGAGAGCTAGCGGTCCAGGTCGCAGGCGGAATCTGGGACCTGGGTAAGCACACCGGGATGCGCGTTGTCCCTGTCTACGGCGGACAGCCGATAGACCGCCAATTCCGAGCGCTTCGCAATGGCGCTCACATCGTAGTCGGAACCCCGGGCCGGGTGCTCGACCACTTGCGCCGAGGCTCGCTTTCTCTGGCGGCAGTCAAGTTCTGCGTCCTCGACGAAGCCGATGAGATGATGGCGCTTGGCTTTGCCGACGACATGGAAGCAATCCTCGCCGAACTCCCCGAAGAGCGGCAGCTTGCCTTCTTCTCCGCCACAATGCCAGCCCGGATTGTCGCCCTCACCAACACGTTTTTGCGCAACCCACAGCGCGTCTCTATCGAGTCGAAAAGGCGCACAGTCGAGACGACCAAGCAGACCTATTACGAAGTCCCCAAGGGCAAAAAGCTCGAAGCCCTAGGCCGGGTTCTTGACATGGAAACCCCCGGGCCGACGATTGTTTTTTGCCGCACCCGGCAAGAAACTAACGACCTGTGCGACAACCTCCGCCTCCGCGGATACAACGCCGAGGCGCTTCATGGAGACATGGGCCAGTCTGAGCGCGACCGGGTTATGCGCCGGTTCCGCGACGGCCACGCTGACCTACTGGTCGCCACCGACGTCGCCGCGCGGGGGCTCGATATCGAGACCGTGACCCACGTCATCAATTACGACATCCCGTGGGACGTTGAGCAATACATCCACCGCATCGGTCGCACCGGTCGTGCCGGTCGCTCGGGCGACGCAATCACCCTGATCGAGGGGCGGCAGCGCCGCCAACTGGAAGCGATTGAGCGCATCATCGGCGCTCCCATCAAACTTGCAAAGATTCCGAACGCTGCCGATATCGCCTCGAAGCGACGAGACCAGTTCAAAGATTCTATTCGCGAGGCGATCGAGGCCAAGGGATTCGAGACGCATCTGGGGACGGTGCAAGACCTTGCCGAAGAGTTCGATCTCGCCGAGGTCACCGCCGCCGCGCTCCACCTGCTCTGGCAGAACCAGCACAACGCCCCCGCATCGGGCGCGAGCGAAGTCGATGGCGACTTCGAGCAGCCCGAGCTTGGGATGACGCGCATCTACATCGGCCTAGGCCGGCAAGACGGCCTGCGCCCCGGCGAGATCGTTGCCGCCATCGCAAACGAGGCAGGCATCCCCGGCAAGTCCATCGGAGTCATAGACATCCTAGACCGCTCCTCATTCGTCGAGGTCCCAACCTCAGAATCCGAGCGAGTGCTCGAGGCCCTACGCAACGCCATGATCCGAGGAAGAAAGGTCAAAGTCCAATTTGCGAGGCCAGCGACAGAAAATGCATTTGTTCCGCCGCGAAAAGGTGGCAAGAAAAAATAACTGCGAACTCGCGCCATGTGCGCGGTCGTCCATAATGTGACTTGTGAGCGTTCAACTTACACTGATTTTGGAGAAAGGCGAAGACGGGTTCTGGATTGCAACCATTCCAGAAATCCCTGGTGCCTTCTCGCAAGGACGAACGAAAGCTCAAGCGCGCGCCAATGTGATTGAAGCCACGCTGGAACTCATGGAGGCGCGCCGAGACCTTGCCATACAAAACCGCACAGCCAGTGGAATTGTTGAAAAAATGGCATTCCAAGCCTAGAGGCTGGTAGGGGCTGGGATTCCCAGTTCCTTGCAGATTTTCCGAACAAGATTTCGGTCAACTGTTCGGTGCCGGGGCACAGGCGAACTCATATTGGTTCCGTCGTTGTGCCAAACCTCGTGCTTGCCTTGCCGGATAAGGCGGCAGCCATTCTTAGCTAAATGCCGAACGAGATCGTGTTTGCTAATAGACATCGTACTGCACATCTGCAGAAGGTCTGCTTTTGATATCATAACTCTGAACAAGCCCTTTGTCAAGGCATTCTGAGCAATTCGTGGCTCCTTATATCTTCCCACCACAATTGTTTTGTGGTGGGACACCGCCCAGCTAGTCCTAGAGTCCTAGCTTTACCCAGGCTCGGAACAATCCCCTCATCCACAGACCAACGACATTCCTCAAACAAACGAGCAGACGACCAGGGATACTCCTCGATCCGCTCACAGATTCCGGCTCGGATTGGATTCAGATGGAGATATCGAATGCAAGCCCAAAACACCCGCTCGGTCCGAATGGGGATTCCGCGAAATGAGCGCATCCATAATGTGCGATTATCTTTACCCGCTTTCTTCAAGCGCTCTAAAATCCATGGTGAAATCGACTTCCGTAGTTCCAGAGCCGAGTGCCTCTTGAAGCTCTGCATAAACTTACTCATCGCCATACCCTGCGGTGCTCGAAGGACTAGGTGAACGTGATGGTCCATGATGCAATATGCGTGCAACACTGCTCCATGATAGCGGCATGATTCGAGTATGAGGCTGAGAAGATGGTCCTTTTCCCTTGGATTTCTTAGGGCAGGGGTGTATCCTAGTACCGTTGTGGTAACGAACATGAGGGCACCGGCATCTGGAGAATTAGTCCACCGGACATACCCATCCCCTGCCATGGGAAGGATTATGGCTTGCAGAGGCTGGGCAGGGGAAGTCGCTCGCAGAGTTGGGAGGCGTCCCACCACAATCCAATTGTGGTGGGAAGGAAGCAAGGAATTTGCTGAAAACGTACCAACACTCAGGGATTAAGAACGCTGCCTATCAGACAGATAGTGGTGGCACAGTTTCAGCAGTCAAGGAGTACGACGCCTTTGGCAATGACCTCGCATCGAGCGGGACTTGGCAGGGGCCGTTTGGGTACGGCAGCGGCTTTGGCTATCAATCTACCGATCGTTCCGGGCTAATGCTTCTGGGTCACAGATACTATGATCCTTCCATAGGACGGTTCTTAACCCCCGATCCCATCAAGTCAGGAGTTAACTGGTACGATTATTGCGAAGGTAACCCGCTGTCACTTGCTGATCCGAGCGGACTTAAGCCTCGGCAGCCCCGACTAGCTGAGCGAGCCTGGATAGGGGAAGCAATTAGAGCAATTGATCCGCTCGGGATAACAAATATTAGCATGGACCTGAAGCAACTACTAGCAATCGGTCAGCTCTTAGTAGATGATGAGATGGTAGGCAACGATGCGATAGTTCCAATTTCGCTTTGCAATCTGATTGTATCGGATAAGATTGTGTTGAATGGGTCGCTGTTATCGGCGCTGGCTGGCGATAAACACAAAGTGTTCCGGGCAAAGTGGGTATTCGAGGATTTATCATGGTTAGAGGCCGTTCTCGTTCATGAGTATAGACATTTCATGAACGATGGTTTCTGGGAGGCTATGATTTACAATAATCACGTTGAGGCTGCTGCATGGGGGGAGGAAATCAAGTACCTTGAACAAAAACTAAGGGGTGCTTGGGACTCCACGACCACCCGCAAAAACATATTGCTTGAGCTCATTGAGAGAAGTAAGGAAGGGCAACTTGAGTATGCAAGGCGTATCAGCAAATGAGAGTAAAAGCATGCATTCTCGGTATTGGTATGGTTCTTGGAATATGGCTGCTGCTAACAGTAACGGCTGGTCACGGGGATGGACCTCCTCGTGGAAAGCCCGCCAGCCTAATACGCGAATTTTGCGAGCGATTTAGGCTGCAGCCATCTCCTTCCATTCGTCAATACATAGCTGATGAGTACGGCGAAGAAGTCCTAAAGCGTTTTGATGCCGAGGTTGACGACTTGAGACTCACTGAGGGTTGTTCTTGGTCTGGAAGTCGTACGATTGCTACGTACAAGAGCGCTGCTTTCAAGCGCAAGGTTTTCGTGGACCGCATGGGTTACGCAAGAAATTACGACCCAGATAAAGGGTAGCCTAATACAACCAGGACGTGGAGCCAACGAATGTACCTCCCCTGGAAAACCCTCATCCCTAAGTCCCTTCTCCCTCCGCACACGAGCATCGCGCAGGGAGAAGGGACTTTTTGCGCCCTTTCCAAAAAATCCGTGGTAGTATAAATGCGTCCGCTTGTCGCGGCAATAATCCGTGGAGGGAACTGAATATGACTATACAAACTAGATTTGCATCCGCTCGGGCCTCTCTGCGCTTCGCTTCGTAATCTCCCAATTTCGATCCCGGTTCGCAGAATGCGGCTCACTCATTACGCCTCATTGCGCCCAAAAACAGTCGGCGCCTGACCGCTTTTTCTGCCCGAAACAATGGATCAAAATACAAAGAAACAACTCGAAACTAAGCTCGAAGCAATGTCGCCCGGAGATCGCAAGAAGCTCATGCGGCGCGCTTCGGAAATGCGCGACCAAGCCATGAGCCGACTGGCCCGGCGCGACGAACAGCGCGTGCGCCACAACGCCTTGGATGAAGACGAGGACGACTTCCGCCCCTCGCTCCGCAAGGCGGTGGCCCTGCAGGACGTCGTGCTCCAACTCTTGATGGCCGAGGAAACTGCGCTTGAACAAGACCTGGGATACGGCCCGACTTGCTTCGGCACCGTCATCGAAACCGGCTCGATCATCTACCGAGTGCAGACCGCCGAAGGCGTGCTCGATTGCCGCGTGCCGACCGCATTGATGGACCTGCAAGGCACAACCGTTGCCGCGGGCGATGACGTCGAAGTGCGCACCACCGGAGACGACCGCCAGATTGTGGCGATTCATCGGCGGCGGTCGATCTTGTCGCGCCCCGACCCAGATAAGGCTCACCAAGAAAAGGTGATTGTTGCCAATGTCGACGCCGTCGCAGTGGTGGTCTCGGTGGTCGCCCCGCCCCTGCACCCGGCGATTATCGACCGGTTTATGGTCGCCATCGGCAGGGGCGGAGCGCGCCCGATTTTGGTGGTGAACAAGATGGACCTGCTGCCCGATTCGGGCTGGCAGCGCGACGAGGAACTGGGCAAGCTCCAGCCCTATCGCCATTCCGGCGCGCCGATCTTCCAGGTGTCGTCCGAGACCGGCGCGGGCGTGGACGAGTTTCGCGAGAGCCTTAGCGGTTTGATGGTTGCCTTTGTCGGGCACAGCGGAGTCGGCAAGTCCTCGCTTGTCAATGCGGTGTTCCCATCCGCGCGCCAAATCGTGGGGTCGTTGTCGACGGGATATGGACGAGGCGCCCACACCACCACCAACTCCAGCGTGATCGACGTAGGCAACGGCACCCGCCTAATCGACACGCCCGGCATCCGCAGCTTCGGCCTATGGCAAGTAACCCCCGAAGAGCTAGCCCGCTACTTCCCCGAGTTCGGGCAACTAGGGTCAGGATGCAAATTCCGCGACTGCACCCACACCCACGAGCCAAGCTGCGGGGTGAAAAAGGCGGTGGAAAGCGGCACAATAGACGAAACCCGCTACGACACCTACCTCCGAATGTTCGAGTCTTTGGGTGGGTGAGGCTGGTAGAGTAAAATCTGAAGGCGGGCGGTTAGCTCAGTGGTAGAGCACTTCGTTCACACCGAAGGGGTCGTAGGTTCAAATCCTATACCGCCCACCAGGTTTGCCTTGTCCGTACCGAGGACATGGGTAACAAGTAAGCCCCGCTTGCTCCAATACGCCAACATGTTTCTTCATGCCCGTAAGAGTCATGTGGAACCTCTCAGCAAGCGCCGTGATCGAAGCATCCTCACGCCCAAGCTGCTCCAGAACGCCGCGCCGGGTAGCGTCCGAGAGCGCTCCGAACGAGGTGTCGAAGTGGGCTTGCTCATACTGTACCATGTGGTTCAGTATATCGCATGTTTTGACGGCATTGCAGGGGAGGCTGCATTGTCCGGCGTCCGGCTAAACTCACGGGACAGGCGAAGGTTCCGTTGTACAATATCGTCTTATGGAGGCTGCGCAATACCTGGATTCAAAGCAAGAAGGCATTGAGGTCCTTTGCCGTAAGTATGCTGTGTCGCGACTGAGGCTGTTCGGCTCGGCGCTCGGCGAGCACTGTAATTTGGAAACGAGCGACTTCGACTTCCTTGCCGAGTTCGGCCCGTCTCTGGGCATGAACGCCTTTGACCAATACATGGGCTTTGTGCTTGATATGGAAGCCCTGCTTGCCTGCAAGGTTGACGTCGTGGACTGGAACGCGGCAAAGAATCCGTTTTTCAGGCGGTTGGCAGACCAATCGGCAAACGAACTTTATGCGGCCTGACACCGCGTCTTTGCTTTAGCAAGATAAGGTGATTAATAACCATGCGACTTCGTACTATTTATCTGGTCCTTGCCCTCCTCCCTTCATTAGCCGGGGCGTGTATTAATGACCGGGATACTCTGGCTTTTGAGCTTCGCAATGTGGATGCGCTGCGGCGGGTTGAGTTGGAGACGGATGGGCGGAAGAGGCTGGAGGCGATTCAGGAGATTGCTCTTAAGGCGATTAGTGGGCGGTTTGAGCGGTTTCCGGCTAAGTATTACACTCTGCGCATTGCTCGGCTTGAGGCGAAGGCGCGCCTTAGCCTGAGCGAGGTTGACGATTTAGCGGTGGCTTATGAGCGGCTGGGCAAGACCGACCGCGCGATCCAGATTCTGAGTACCAGCCGCGCCGCGCGCAAGACGCCGGACGACCGGTACCGGTTCTACGCCAACCTTGGAACCTTCCATGTTCACAAGTGGCTCGTCTCAAAAGACCGGGCGACCAACAAGGCCCTGCTAAAGCAGAGCATCGCCGAGATTGAGAAGGCAGTCGACATCAATCCGAAGTCGCACTTCGGGCGAGAGAAAGTGCAGCTTGCATTAGAGCGGCTGTGGCTCAAGTCCGATCCGGAAGTTGATACGACCTCATACGAAAAAAGTGTTGGCTCTGATGAAGATTCAATTGTGGGTCTAGCGGGAATTGCGATAATGGGTTTGGGCTACGAACTGCCTGACATTTATTGGCTGATCTCCAAGTCCTATCTTAGTAGGCAAGCGGGTGAAACAGAGCTCCCCGGTTTTGCAAGTGCGCGATTTCGGGACTTGGTAGGAATGCGCCACTTTCCGGTACTGGCAGTCACAGATTATGGGCTCCCTGCTAGTAATGACGCTAAGTTTGCTGAGTTACGAGAAAATGGAGAGCGAGTGCATCAGTCGCGATTGGCGTATATGGAAACCAGATTTGCTCGCGGAGAACATCCTGATACGCATCCAAGCTTCTGGAGCGAATGGAAGGAGCCGCCAGTTCCAGTATTGAAGCGGATAGACCCCCCAGATAATAGGATTCAGATTGCGCTGTTCATTTTCGGAGCCGTACTTCTGGCCGTTATAGTCGTCGCGACATCAATAGTGCTGTTCATTCGGTGGAGAATGCGGGTGAAAGCAAGAACTATAATGTGAACTTCTGGCACCCTTCCGGGGTGCGAATCGGGGGATCGCTAACCCCGGGTCTTCGACCCGCGGCTATTCAGATCTGACCCCTGCCGGGGTCGGACACAACTGCCGCGAGCATTATCGGTTGCAGCAAATACCTATGAACAGCAAGCTTATCACCGTCAACGACTTAATGCAACAGGACTATTCTTACGTCCTGGCGCAACCAACAGGCAAGAACTTTGATCCGCGGTTCTTGCCTGAGTTAACTCCTAAGGAGATGTTGGAGCTAGGAGTGTTTGGCGGAAAGTACATGACCGATTGCGGGGCAGAATTCCCGGAAGACTGGTTTGCCGACGCCAAACTCTCGTCCGAGAAGCATGACGCGAAACTCAACTTTTTCAAAATCAACGCTTCCCAACCCCTGAAAGTCTGGCAACAAAAAGGATGGATCTATCACGAGGACCCGCGGGGGTGGTTTCAGTGGTATTGCCGCTACTTCATGGGTCGCCGGTGCGAAGACGACGAGCGGCAGATTAAGCGCTGGCGAGCCTTCGCCCGCCACGTGGCTCAAGTAAAACAAGGATGCCAGCCCGGGGATTGGTCGTGCCGGCCCAGGCAAAGACAAGCATTGCTCCACTGGGCCTACGATTCTCGAGCGTATTAGGCGAAATGATTAAAACGTTGCTGCTATTTGCAATGCTGTACCGATGGTTAGCATAATAACTCCGACAACAAAGAATGCCCTTCGCAATCGTCGATTGTTCGTAAGTTGCTTAATCAGCGCCGGAATCCATATCGTTTGCAACCTGCGATAGATCAGGAATTTGGGAATGAGGATGAGAGAACTAAGCAGCAGTGCGAGGCCGACTCGATGGAGCCACAGATAGCTCTCACGCAGGGCGAATGACCACGCTATTATTACTACTGTAATGGTCAGTACCGCAAAGAGAGTTGTCGACAAAAATCGCACAACTACATCTCCAAGTCTTTGCACCCTCTCCCCGCCAATAATCTCTGGGAGAATGAACCAAAACGATGCAAACTGGAGAAGTATTCCCAGCCGGTCCATCCACAAACTCATGGGTGACTACTGAGCGTTTGTTGGAGTTGGCTGATGGTCACAAACCTAAATCCACGCTTTTTCGCGTAAGAGATAATTTGCAGCAAGACATCCAGTGTTTCTTGAATTCCATCGTGCAATAGGATGATGCCACCATTCGAGAGTTTAGCTAAGACCCGTCGCGCTACAACATTGTTACTTGGGTGAGCATAGTCGCCTGGATCGTCGGTCCAAAGGACCGTAGTTAAGCCGGTCGCAGAAGCCGCCTCGATAACTTGGGAGTCATAGTCTCCTCCGGGCGGGCGGCAGTACCGCATCGATTTTCCAGTGACTCGTTTAACAATATCGTTGTTAGCCCGATATTCTGTTTGTATTTCTTGCTCTGGAATCTTAGTCAGAGTAACGTGGCTAAACGTGTGGTTTCCAATCTCCATTCCTGCATCATCAATCGCCCGCAAGAGTTCCGGATGCTTTTCGATCATTTTGCCAACAACAAAGAAGGTGGCTTTTACTTCAGCTTGTTCCAAGATATCGAGTAGCAATTGCGTATAGATAGGATGGGGTCCATCGTCGAACGTAAGGGCGAGGCATTTTAGCTTCGGATTGCCGCGACTCAGCTTGTGAAGAACCAAGCCCCGGTGGCGCTCTCGTTCGTCCTGCGCCTGCAATTCTTGAGTCGATCGATAGACTTCCTGTTGGGCACGGAGCCAGTAAGGATCGGTCCTCATGGGAACGGCGCTATTGACCCTCCGTGCTGGCATTGCCTCCTTTGATACCGCCTTAGCTTCGCCAGAAGGGGTTGCCGCGGTAGGATCGACCTCCGGACTAGCGAAGCAGCCTATGAGCAAGGCACTTAGGCAGATGGCCATCAAGATGAAGGAGATTGGAAAAGACCGCAAGAATCTATGCATGGTGAGACGAATCTCATATTGTGATCTATGCTGGATGTCGATTCATGGCAGCCTTCAGTCCACCTGGAATCCATCCGTACCTTTGGTAAAGCAATTCTGCTGAATGGAACGACCGAGCCGCGAGCTTGGCTTGCCCAAGCTTTTCCTGCACGAAGCCCAAGACACACTGGACCAGCGGATTGTCGGGGCAAATGTGGTTCGCCCTGGTCAGATAGAAAATCGATCGGGACAATCCTTGCGGTGTAGGGTGCTTCGCCAAGAATCCGCCTTGCGCCCGCTCGCCCCGGTAATAGTCGAATTGTGATCTTAAGAATGGCACGTCTAATCCTAGATCCTCAGGTGGTTCTGCTGCTCCGGCGAGTCCAGCTACCGAAAAAAAGGGTACCTCCCCCAATGCGTATTGGGGCTGAATGTAACGGTACCCGCCCTGAGTCCACCGAACAAACAGCCCACGATGCCGTGCGAACGGAGTCGGCTCAGAAGCATCGACAACGAGTTCCTTTCCGTTCAAAAGCCGAACCAGGGTCACGGCATGCCCGTTGTTCGTTGGCTCGCCCCGCTCGTTGCGATAGACCATCGCAACGCCTGCGTCCATGTTTATCTTCTGCATCAGGCTTGCAATCAGAACCGACTGTAAGAAACATTGTCGCTCGCCATATTTGGTGGTGTAAAAGAACTCAAACCCGCGGTCAAGGCTAAATTTCGGAATGGTTCGCTTCAGATCAAGGTGAAGTTTACGGGCAAACTCGATCTGTGCAGTGACTTTCGCCTGGTTTCCTCTTGCATCTCTGATTTGCGCATTGGAGACCCTTAGAAACTCCTGAACGCTCTGGCCACTTACCTTAGCAAAAGCACTTTCAAACGAGCGGTAGAAGTCGGTGGTCGAGTTCTTGCCAAACTCCTTAAACGAATCCATGACAAAGCTATCAAATACCTTGGCGCGATACGGGTAGGGTGCTGGTCCAAGCGCATATCCAGAGCGGTAAGCAGCAAGCGCACCAAGTATCGTGACGCATTGTAATGTCAAGTTGATCGGTCTCATGGTTGTCCAGAAACATGAACAACTTCAGGGACCCTGTAGTGCCATGGCTCCCGCTGTTTAGCGCGGGACCAAGAGGGCTTCGACTTGCTGGTTCGCATCGCGCAGCCTTTGGCAAAGGGCGAGCGAGATGTTTTTCAGGATCGTGTTTTCGAGCTTCATGTTGTTCTTCATCAGCTCGCGCAGGCGGTCGGCAGGGATGATGAGGATCTTGGAGTTGCCGACCGAAGTCACATTCGCCGTGCGGCTCTTCCCATCCAGAAAAGCAATCTCGCCAATCATGTCGCCAGCGCGAAGCTCGTCAATCAAGTCGCCATCTCGCGTCTCAACTCGGGCGCGCCCCTCGACCACCATCATGATGTCATTGCCCTTGTCCTTTTCAGTCAAAATCGGGTCGCCAGCCTTGAATTCGCTGATCTCGCTGATCACCTTAACATCGTTCACATCGCCAAGCGTCGCGCCCTTCAGCAAGTAGGTATCGGGAAAAGAGTAAGAGTCCAACATAATTTTGATGCTAGCACATGCGGCGTGCTTTTGTCGGCGGCCTTAACATAGCCCTTTGATCATGGGTATGTTGTCACATCATGGTGCAATACCCAGTTGTCTTGGTGCTAGAAGAAGATGGTCGGTACTCGGTCTACGCCCCGGATCTGCCCGGATGCACTAGCTTGGGTGAAACCCGAGGCGCCGCGGTTCGGCACTTTCGCGAGGCGATTGAGGTCTGGATCGAGTCGGCCAAAGCAGATGGCGCTCCAATTCCGCGACCCGGTTCAAATTTGGCTTATGTCAAAATTGCGGGTTAACACCATTAACAGCTTCTTAATATGTGTACCAGTTATCGGTGATACTATTGCCGGATTCGAACTATTTCGCGTTGCAATCGAGTCCTTTTGATTCCATAATTTAGATTCGGGTGCAGTTTCTGCATCCTTTGGAAAGGACTCACATATGTATTTTAATGCTTTTTCACGTACCCTTATAATCACCCTTATCATTGTAGGAGCTGCCAGTAGCCAGGCAGTTGGCCTGGGTAGCGCTTCGGCTTACAACCTCTTTGTTCTGAACAACGCTAACCTGTCCAACTCGGATACGCAAGGCCGGGTAGCGGCGCGCTCGGCTACGTTCTCCGGCTACGACATTGGGCTCAACGATCCCGGCGGAGACGTACTGGTGGTTGGGAATAACCTGAACTACAACAACGGCACAATCCGCGGCAACGCTCGAGTTGGTGGACTTGCGAGTCTGGTCAACGTTGCTTTCACCAACGGCGGAAGCCTGATTCCTGGTTCGACTATTGACTTCAATGCAGTGACGACCGAGATGACCGGGCTCAGCACGACGCTCGCCTCGGTCAACACCCACGTTGGAACGAGCAACACGCCGTTCTCGACCCTGATCCTTACTGGTGGGTTCGCCGATTACAACACATTCAACATCACAGCGGCGCAATTGACTGGGATTTTTGGGGTGGATATCCAAGTGCCTGCCGGCTCAACCGCTCTGATTAATGTCAGCGGTGCGAGCGTCAACTTTCCTAACATCGGCTACATGCTGAACGGGTCGCAAGACAACAATGCATTCCGCAAAGTTCTCTGGAATATGAGTTCGGCTTCCACGCTTGGTATCACCAGTCTGCGAGGCAGCGTGTTGGCACCCCTGGCAACCGCGAACACAGCATTTGGCGCGATCGAAGGTCAGTTTGTGGTGAACAACTTCACCGGCTCGGTACAGGTTAACCACTATCCGTTCAACGGCAACCTCCCCGTTCCAGAGCCAGCCACTTTCATCGCGCTCGGCGCGGGCGTCGCCGTCTTGCTCCGCCAGCGCCGCAAATAAGGTTCTGCTAACCTGGTCCACGGCCCGTCAATAACTGTGTGAAGTTCCTCGCATGGATATTGGCGGCGGCGGGCACGGGGTTGTTGCTCACCCTAGCTATGCCCCCAATCGGTTTCTGGCCGGTTGGGTGGATTGCTTTGGTGCCTTTATTTGTTGCCTCCCGGGGTCAGCGCTTTGTTGTCGCCTTTCTGCTTGCGCTTGTTTCTTGTTTTGTGCTCGGGTTGCTGAGTGTCTCGGGATTGCTGTATGCGCATCGCAGCTCCACGGGAGATCCTTTGTGGATTTATTTGGGGTGCGCTTTCTTCGGCGCGATTGTTGGGCTTACCTCTGGTCTGTTGGCTGAAGTTAAGACTGGAGACGTGCGCAGGTTAATTGCTTTGGCGGCTTTTGCAGTCCTGCTCGAAGCCTTATCCCTTAAGATCCTGCGCTGTCTCGTTCGCACTTTCTCAATCTGGTTTTGCAGGAATGCGAATGTTGTCTAGCTTGCTTGGCATTTGGCTTGTTTCGTTTGTTCTCTGGCTGGTCAACATGTTGATTTCGGAAGCCATACTAACTAAGAAACCACGGCTGGTTTTGATTCTCATCTCCGGGTTGGCGGGCATTGCGTTCGTCGGGATAATTTGGGCAGACGGTGCTGGTTCAGAGAACTATGTTCCCGTGGTCTTGGTACAGAGTAGCGACCAAGCTTCGCGCCTTGCAGAATTAAGCGGGCATAATCCGAAAGCACTTGCAATCTGGCCCGAGTTTGGCGGCCTTAGCGAGAATCAGGAATGGCTGTTGAATCTATCTAAGCGCGAAAATTTTCCAGCATTTGTCACAAGATTTCGAGACGATTACGAGCCGCTGCCACACAACATTGCCGCGCTGTTTTGGCGCGGAACAATATCTGAACTTTACGCAAAGCGTTTACTCTTTGGTTCGGAAGAGCAAATGCATTCTGCAGGCTCCCAGGCGGTTGTTGCAAAAAATTGGCCGACGGCCAAAGTAGGATTGACTATCTGCTTCGATGCCTGCGCGCCGGGCATTGTTCGCGAATCCGCCGGGAGTGAAGTTGACCTGATTGCGCTCCCAACAATCGATCCGCCATCGCCGCATTATTGGATTGCAGCGATGCACGCTGCATACACTCCCTTTCGCGCCGCCGAATCTAGCATCCCGATTGTCCGAGCCGATGGCTATGCGTATTCACAAGCGGTCGATGCATACGGCAACACCCATGCGCTTCTTGTACCGGGAGAGCGCGCTCAAGAAGTACAAGTTCTTCTAGGTCGTCGCTGGACTCTGTTTTCGAATTGTCGGAAATGTTTTCTTGGGAGTTTGTGGTTTGTTAGTAGTTTGGGGTTTGATCCCGAGCAAGAGGAAAAACCATTCCAACGCGGAGGCAATTGATAGCTTTGCCCAGCACTATTGACGAGAAGTCAGGCCCAACTTGGCCGAGAACAGACAGCCCAGGGCGCCGAGCCCTGGGACTAAATCAGTCGCGAGTTTGGCGTCTTGAAAGTACGCGATTCATTCTCATGCACGCACTATTATGCGGAAAGTGTGAGCAGAAGGGCAACGCGTTTACCGGTGCGAGGCCCCATGGGCAATCTATTCTTTGCCATTTGGGCCCGCAGTGTCGACCTGTCGCTGTCGAAGTTATTGCAGTTCGGAAGCGATGATTTGATTAACGACTAATCTATTTCAAGCGCTGGCTGCATTTGACTATTATTCTTCGCCGACTGAGTTCGAATTCACTTCGGGCTGACTTCGTATTGAAATCAGCCAATATCCAGTTGCACAAAGAATTGTGGCCAAAAGGAATGCTCCGATTGCTTCGCCGAACAATGCCAAACCTACGCGAAGAATTCCGCCGTAAAACAGTCCTAGCCCGGTAGCAAATGGTGCGAGTCCAATTATACGGATGAAATGAGTTTTCCTCGGCAGTGGCTGTTGTGATATCTGTGCTGATAAGAGCGTAATCCCTGATCCCACGACCATCGTGGTTGCAAAGGCTAACAACATGGCCATTGGTAATTGCCATGCAGGTTGCCCGATATGACCGTCTGCTTGCGGCCCCTCGCCTAACATCATGCCGCCTGTACCAACGCATCCTAGAGGGCATGCTAATGCACTGATCACGATTGCGACCCAGGTCCTTCCACGCTCTCTACTAGGGTCCAATTTTTACAACACCCCTCGGAGCAGTGAGCAAAAAATAGCTGGCAACAATAAAGACCAAGCCCAATACAATGGACACAATTCCTTCGCCCAAATTACCTTCTATCACTAATCGCCACGCAAGATAAAACTGTGTCACGCCAAACATCAACGGGCCAATGCCTGCAACCCTTACGAGCAGATAAGTTGAGGGCGATCGTTGCTTGGCTGACAGCCTGCCCACCAATAAGAGGCCGGCTGAGAGTGTGACAATTGAGGCAATTCCCAGCAGCCTCGCAATTTGGAATTGTCCAGGTGCTTGGCCGATGTGTCCGTCTGGCATCGGCCCCTCGCCCATCATGAGGGCAAAGGAGCTCCCGCATCCTAGCGGGCAGATCAGCCAACTGAAGATGATCGCCAGCCAAATCCTCTCCCGCTCTCGTATCTTCACTTGCCGAAATCTGCCTGGATTTGAAGCGAACGAAGTCGCGTCCCAGATCAGTCGTAGTATTCTGTGGGTCTAGATTAAATATTTTTATGCGAAAGGTCTTACTTGCTCTTGCTCTGACTGCGGCTACCTTTGCACAGGCTGCCCCAAGCGATGCAGCCCGGTGTGCTCACGAGGCTCAGCTGCGCGGTGCGTTTACTCACGGCCTGATGCCCAACATGACCCGCCCCCGGGCGCTGGATGTGTACTCCGACACCGATGTGAGCCACTACACGCTCAATATCGCAATGACTCCGCCGAGCAACGTGCTTGCCGCCGACACGACCATCGTCGCTACAAGCAAAAATAATAGCCTTAACGATTTTACGTTCCGCCTGAGCAATACCTTTACACTCGGGCAGGCCACCTTGGACGGGCGACCGATCACAATAACGCGGATCGATTCAACAACTTGCCGTGCAAACTTTGACCGGGCATATACTTTCAACGAAGAGTTCACACTGTTCGTGCCCTACGCCGGCCCCGCAGTTTCATCGTTCTTCGGTTCCATCGAGTTTGGAACGCGTAGCTCAGGTGCGCCTTATTGCTTTACTTTGAGCGAGCCATGGTACGCTTATACATGGTGGGCAAACAAGGACGACAATACCGATAAGGCAACATTTGATATCAATGTAACCGTGCCAAACACAATGAGTGTTGTGAGCAACGGAACCTTGCTTTGCACAGATGAGGTCGCTGGGGGAAAACTAAAATTTCGCTGGCGCACGCTCAAACAAATGGCCCCTTATCTCGCCAGCATTGCCGCCACAAATTTCACAACCTGGACTCGGCCCTACAACTATTCGGGTGGCTCTATGCCCGTTCAATATTGGATATGGCCCGAAAGTGATACCCCGTCAAATCGAACCGCATGGCAATTATGTGAACAAATGCTCGCAACTTATGCACCTTACTATGGATTGTATCCGTTTATTGATGAAAAATATGGGATGTATCAGTTCACCTTTGGCGGCGGAATGGAGCACCAAACTTGCACAGGAATGGGCGGCTTCTGGGAATCAGTCGTAGCCCATGAACTGGGACACCAATGGTGGGGCGACATGATCACGTGTGCCACTTGGCACGACATCTGGCTGAACGAGAGCTTTGCAACATATTCCGAAGCACTGTGGGCGGAGAAAAGGCCAGGTGGAACGTTTGCTGCATACAAATCAACCATGGCCGGCAACAAGCCTTCACAAACAAGCGGTACGGTCTACTGCTACGACATAACCGATCCGAACCGCATTTTCAGTGGAACCTATTCGTACAACAAAGGCTCTTGGGTTCTACATATGCTGCGCAAGATTGCGGGAGACACCGGATTCTTTAACATGCTCGCAATCTACCGCACGAACTTCGAATACAAGTCCGCAACGACTGATGACTTTATCAATTCATGCGAACAGGTGTATGGTCAGGATTTGAACTGGTTCTTTGATAAGTTTGTGTACGGAGGTGGAGCACCGATCTATCGATGGAATTGGCAATCGATTACTTCCAATGGCAAAAGCTACTTACTAGTTTATGTCAAGCAAAACCAGAGTACAACGTACGGCACATTCACAATGCCAATCGACATACGGCCAACGGTTGGTGGAGTAAAGCAGCAAAAGCAAGTTTTCAACAATGGCTTAACAGAAAACTACGTGATTCCGCTAACAGGTGCAGCTACCGCTTGTACGTTTGACGAAGACGCTTGGATCTTAACAGGTGGCAGTACGAGCACCGTCACCTTTGTCGCGGGCGGCCCAACAATTGTCGAAACCGTACCCGCCCCAGGGTCAGTTGTAGGCCCCGGCGTATCCCAAATCAAGGTCACCTTTCATACCAATGTTACAGCGACGGCTTCCGATTTCCTGGTTCAGCAGGGCCCGTTGGTCGATGCAAACGAAGTAGCCAGTAATGGCGGAAGGATTCCGTTCATATATTCCTATAGCTCCACAACAAACACCGCGACGCTAACGCTGAACAAGAAGCTCGTAGCAGGCACGTACATGGTCACGGTAAGAGATTCTGTTCGAGCAGTAAACAATAACGCCAAACTCGACGGAGAAGTCTTCAACAACGTCCTACCATCGGGCGACGGGCAGCTTGCAGGGAATGCGGTTTTGCGATTTAGCATACATTAAGTTAAGAATCGGATCATTTTGACTGTTTTGCCATTAGCTCAACCCCGTGGTTGCGAATACTGCTCATGATCGCCGTGGTCTGAGTTAGGCTTGTTTCATAGGTCACCAGAGCAAACTCTGCCATCTCAAGAGCCAGTTCAAGCTCGCCCATCACGATGCGTTGAATTCCTAATTCTTCGAAGTAAGGGATGTCTGCTGCTTGATGTGTGCGCACGCAAATCTCCACATCCGGGTTTACCTTCTTAGCGTATTGCACAATTGTTCTTGCTTGAGACTTTGCTGGGGTTGCGACGATTAACATTTTTGCCTGTTTCAAACCCGAATGATCGAGGATTCCTGGGCGGGATGCGTCGCCGAAAACCGTGGGCACCCCTCGCGTTTGAAGCTGCTCAATAATCGTCCGATCTAAATCTACGACGACATAGGGTACTTCCGCCTGCTCCAACGCGCGTCCAATAGTTGACCCTACCCTGCCATATCCAATCATAACCACGTGGTCTGCCAAACTCTCTGGGGCAATAAGGAACTGAGTAAGTGTCTTCGATTCAAACAGTCTCAATAACCGCGGAGATCGCTCCACGATGTTGGTCACCTTATCCATTAAGGTAAACACCAGTGGATTAATCGCTATCGACAGAATCGCCACGGCAAGTACGATGCTATGTGCTTCCTTTGGAATGAGTTGGAGCTGAATCGCGATGCCAGCAAGGATGAACGAAAACTCTCCGATCTGGGCAAGGCTTGCCGATATGGTTAGTGCTGTCCTCATCGGATAACGAAACATTAGCACGATCCCACACGCGGCAAGAGATTTGCCTACAACAACAATCGTCAAAGCCCCAAGAATATGCAACGGGTAATTGAGCAAAACTCGCGGGTCGAACATCATCCCGACCGAGACAAAAAACAAAACCGTAAACGTCTCCTGCAATGGAAGAATCTCGGCGCCAGCCTGGTGAGAAAGGTCCGATTCGGCAATAATGACTCCGGCAAAAAATGCTCCCAATGCAGGAGAAACTCCAAACAACTCAGCCGCGCCAAAGGCAATTCCCAAGGCCATAGCCACAACGCCAAGAGTGAACAATTCACGCGAGCCAGAACGGGCAACGCGTCCCAGCAATGCAGGCAAAACCCGCTTACCAATAACCATCATCCCGCCAACAAATGCAAAGACCTTCAGAAGCGTAAACCCTAGGGTCAGATAGATATTTGTCGAAGCCGCGCCTTCGTGGGCAACTCCTCCAAGGGGAACCGCAAGCGCAGGGAGCGCTACCAGCGCGATCACCGTAACCAAATCCTCGACAATCAGCCAGCCAATCGCGATCTTTCCGTTTGCAGATTCCAACTGGTCACGATCGCCAAGCGCCCGCAAGAGAACAACCGTGCTGGCAACCGATAAGCACAGCCCGAAAACTAACCCAGCGCCCAAGCTCCAACCCCAATAGCGAACCAATATCACGCCGAGCGCCGTAGCAACCGCAATCTGCACAAACGCGCCGGGAATGGCGACCTTGCGAACAGCCAAAAGGTCCTTGATCGAAAAGTGCAGGCCAACTCCAAACATCAGCAAGCTCACCCCGATCTCGGAAAGCTGGTGAGCAATCGTGCCATCAGCCACAAACCCAGGCGTGAATGGGCCAATTGCGAGCCCAGCGAAGAGGTAGCCCAGCAGGGGCGGAAGCTTGAGGCGGATGGCAATGAGGCCAAAAACAAAGGCAAGCGCCAAACCTGACGCGATGGTCACGATCAAAGAAGTATCGTGCCCCATTACGGGATTATAACACCTCGCCCCTTGGCGGAAATTTGCCTGACAGACCCCGTCGGCTAGCTCGGTCCGAACGGGAAGTAAAAGCCAATATCGAATAAGATTAGTGCGTTAGGTGAAATAGAACTATGTCCCGAACCCTTGTACTCGCAGCCGCCGCAATCGTCGTTGGAATCTCCTGTATCGTCTCGCCCGAAGCAAGGACAACCACCACGGGCCGGCAGGCTCAAACCAGCGTCTCCCGGTTCTATGCCGAAACCTGCGCAAAGTGCCATGGCAACAACGGACAAGGCGGCGGAGCGGGAACGCAGTCGCTCCTCACCGAAGAGAAATTCGACCAGAAGTACGACAAGCTATTCTTCAATTCAATAAAGAATGGCGTGCCCGACCAAGGCATGGAATCCTACAGCGCAACCATGACCGATGAACAAATTTGGGCTCAAGTCGTACACATTCGCGAACTGCAAGGACAGGCTCTGCGCGCAAAGAACGGCGGTCCCAAGGCGAAGGACGGAGTCTTCAGCAGCAAGAGGCAGAATTACCGAGTCGAAACGGTGATCCCCGAAGGCAAGGGGTTGCGAACCCCCTGGGCCATCGACTGGCTCCCTGACGGAAAGATGCTGATCACCAACCGACCGGGCTTTATGCTTGTGGCCACTGGCAAAACAGTCGGTCCGAGAGTCGAGGGCTTGCCTGAATCCAGAGAACTCGGCCAAGGCGGACTCATGGACGTCGCCGTCCATCCCGACTATGCCAAGAACGGATGGGTCTACCTCGCCTTCACCGACCCCGGAAAGGTCAGCGGCGGCATGACCAAGATCGTCCGCGGCAAGCTACAGATCAGCAAGGACAGCGCGAAATGGACTCAACAACAAACAATCTGGGAGAGTCCGCAGCAGTTCTACAACGGCGCAGGAATCCACTTCGGAAGCAGGATCGTGTTCGACAAAAAAGGCCACGTCTTCTTTGTCGTCGGTGAGCGCGGCGGCAATATGCTCGCCCAAGCACTCACTAATCCGTACGGCAAAATCTATCGCCTAAACGACGATGGATCGGAACCGTCGGACAATCCCTTTATCGGGAAGACAGCCGGAATAAAAGGCGTGTGGTCATACGGACACCGTAACCCACAAGGTCTTACATTCGATCTGGATGGCAATCTCTGGGACACCGAGCACGGACCCCGGGGAGGCGACGAAGTCAACGAAGTCAAGAAGGGCGCGAACTACGGCTGGCCGGTCGTCGCGTTCAGCATCAATTACAACGACACCCCCTTCCAAATCCCCTGGCCCAGGCCCAACCAAAACTTTGCGATGCCCGCATTCCGCTGGCTCCCTTCGATCGGAGCATGCGGCCTCGACGTGGTTCGCGGCAGCGCATTCCCTTCCTGGAAAGGCGACCTCGTCGCAGGCGGGCTGGTAGGTCAGAACGTCGATCGGTTGCGGATGAAGGCTGGCAAGCTGGTCGAGCGGGAGGAACTGATTTACGGTATGGGCCGAGTCCGAGATGTTGTCGTTGGGCCGGACGGTTACATCTATCTTGCTCTCAATCAGCCAGACAAGATCGTACGCATTGTTCCTGCTCGTTAAAAGTCGATCCCGCTGATATTTTTACTGGATTATTCCCGACAGGTTGAGAATTTGCATTGGTGCTGTAATATATAGTTCACCTAGGAGTCGTTATGAAATCATTGTCGCTGTTGTCTGCTTTCGTGATCCTCTCCGTCCCGGCTTATTCGTTTGTCGTCCCAGGAGCATATTCGTCTTCGGAGGGCGATCATAACTATTTCCTGATGAATACCTTCAACGAAGCGTTGACATATCAGTTCCTGATGGATGATTCGATTCTCGGAGGGCTTGCGGGTCAGCAAGTAACGGGCATCCGATTTAGGCTTGATGGGAGCCAAGGATCTTGGTTAGCAAATGACTTCACGCTTCCCGATTTTGAAGTACGCATGGCAGCAGGGGTCGAGGTTGCAGATATCTCGAATACTTTTGCCAACAACTTTGCTAGCTCAGCTATGCAAGTTCGAGACGGTCAATGGACAATTCCGGCGGGCAGCTTTCCAAGCACCGGATCGCCTCATGGTTTTGGTCCAGAGGTGAGCTTTGATTCTCCGTATGTTTACACGGGCGGCAACTTGTTAATTGACATGCGGCTTGTGATAAATCCACAACCTGACACGCAACTAATTTTAGATGCTGTTCATGTTAACGGCGGACCAGCAAATGGTTATGGTGTTGGATTTGCAGCAAGGCACTCTGGCATTCCAAATGCAACATCCGGAACTCAGGCAAACTTTATCGTTGCCGACCTAATAACTGCGCCTGTTCCAGAGCCAATGACACTATTAACTCTTGGTAGTTTGACGGCGTTGCTTGTCCGCAAACGCAACCGCAAAAGATAATCCTTGGTAGTTTCTCCCATTGCACGGTTAGAAGTCCAAGAACAGTTGCTCCAAAGCTGGTGTACTATTGCAGAATAACTCGGAGACTCAAATGCACGTTCCTCGACTTCTCGCCTTATCACTCCTCACTTCAATACTAAGCTCTCAGGCAAACGCACAATGGACGGTCACTAACCTGCACCCAGTCGGGGCAAGTGCTTCTTGGGCGTAAGCGTGCAGAACGGTCAGCAAGTTGGTGAAGCCCAAATGGGAAGCGTCCGGCATGCCAGCTTGTGAACCGGCACTGCAGCTTCGTTCACCGACCTGCAGCCGGCGTTTGCCGACAAATCGGTTGCCGCTGGAGCGAACGGGGGCAAACAGATTGGCACGACCGTAGTCAGCAACCCACCCCGAGCTTGCCTTTGGAGCGGCACGACCAGCTCCTGGGAGGATATAACCCTTTTCGGAGCAAGCGCATCTGAAGGATTTGGAGTTCAAAATGGGAAACAAGTTGGGCGGATCCTTACGGGTGCATGGCACGCCGCCCTTTGGAACAGCAACGGGACATGGGTCAATTTGAACCCATTGCTGACCATCGGGCAACACCCAAAGGCTCGGACAAGCATAGGCCTGACCGGTCAGGAGCGCCAATATGAGAAACCGAGATCGCAAAAGCGTCAAGTAACGCATTATAACAGACTTGGAGAAGGCACTTATCCCTAGGTTAAGTTGGTATAACCGAGCAACTCAGTCATGAATAGTGCGGCAAAAACTATGGCTGTGCCGAAAGTTTGGGTGGTCGTCGTCGCCTTCCTTACTCTTTCGACGGTTATTCTCGTAACTTGGCTCAACCGAGTGAAGCTTGACACGGAAGTAGTCCGCATCGACGTCGGTGACGCAGTACTTGAAGGCACGCTCTACTCGGCTGCACCCACAAAAGGGCGACTGCCTACCATCGTGGTGCTTCACGGTTCCGGTCCTGACGACCGGCAGAATCCCTACTATCGAACTCTTGCAAAGACCTTTGCGCGAGCGGGATTTGCAACGTTTGTTTACGATAAGAGGGGGTGCGGCAACTCAACTGGAAGGTGGATTGCCGCCCCCTTTCAGAGGCTTATCGCTGATGCGGTTAAGGTTGTTGGGCGCTTGCGAGAGATGCCACAAGTCGATCCGAAGCGGATCGTAGTTTGGGGCGGAAGCGAAGGTGCCTCCATAGCGCCAGAGGTCGCAGTTCGCTCGCGCGCTCGCGGCGTCATTGCCCAAAGTGCAAGCGGTGTTGCATTTTGGAAGCAGAATCGATTCCAGAACATTCAGTATCTAAGGCGTATTGGGCTTAGCGAATCTGCTATTCAGAAGGAGTTAAGTGTGCACGAGGCAGCCATGCACTACGCTCGGACTGGAAAGGATTGGACCCGGTTAGAAATAATGGGTCTCGACTTCCCATCACAAATACCAAGGATGATCCTTGGTGGAGCTGGTATCGCACAAAACTTGACTATGAACCTACTCCTTGGTTGCGCAAGTTGAACACTCCAATCTTGGCCGTTTGGGGCGGAAACGATGTGCTAGTGCCAGTCAAGGATTCTAAACAAAAGTTCAGAGAGTCGCTGCAACACAATCGAGATGTAACACTTACAGTTTTCACTAGTGCCGATCACGGCTTGGTCGCTAATGGAGGCTTTGTCCAACTTGAACGCTATGTATCCTGGTTACGGCGATTAGTTCAGACCGAACCAAAGTGAATCATCCTTTAAGTACAGTGCTATTTGAGGCTTGCCATATCGATGACAAACCGGTAGCGCACGTCGCTCTTCAGAATGCGCTCGTAGGCCTCGTTGATCGCGGACATCGGAATTACTTCGATGTCGCACACGATGCCTTTCTCAGCGCAAAAATCGAGCATCTCCTGCGTTTCTCGAATGCCTCCAATGAGTGATCCGCTTAGGGATCGGCGCTGGAAGATGAGTGGGAAGGGGGCGACTGGCGATGGGCCGGGAAGGCCCACGAGAACCATCCGCCCGTCCAGACCAAGAAGGCCAAGGTAGGCATTGAGATCGTGCTCGGCGGATACCGTATCGATGATGAACTCAAGCTTGCCCGCGTGAGTCTCGAACACGGCAGGGTCGTTGGTTGCTACGAATTCGTCGGCACCAAGCTTTACCGCATCCTCCTTCTTGCTAGGCGAGTGGCTGAGGACGGTTACATGCGCCCCCATTGCCTTGGCAAACTTCACGGCCATGTGGCCAAGGCCACCCATGCCAACCACTCCGACTTTCGTGCCAGCCTTCACACCGAAGTGCCGAAGCGGTGAATAGGTTGTGATACCAGCGCAAAGCAACGGCGCGGCTGCATCCAAAGGAAGCGACTCGGGCACGCGAACAATGTAGTTCTCATCAACCACGATCTGGGTGGAGTAGCCCCCGAACGTGATGCTTCCGTCCTTTTCGCGACCGTTGTAGGTGTAGGTCGCTGGGCCACTGCAATACTGCTCTTCACCCGACGCGCAGGC
>WBZS01000811.1_pt1 | contig 31508 bp, 34 predicted proteins | sample 5204201 | NCBI WGS metagenome assembly WBZS01 (sample SAMN12344357, study PRJNA552823) | activated sludge metagenome | biome: Activated sludge suspended growth; feature: Nitrification reactor; material: Wastewater; isolation source: activated sludge from nitrification reactor of wastewater... | reverse complement strand
CTTGAGGTCGGCCTCCAGCGACTCGGGGTGGTGGAACAGCACGTCGGCGTAGAACTCGCGCCAGGCCAGCTCGGCGGTGTAGCGCTCCGCGCCGCGGCCACGGCGTCCGGCCAGGTCGGCGAGCAGGGTGCGCGGGTGCAGCACCCCGAACTTGAGGTGGGGCGAGAGCCGGGAGGTGGTGTCCAGGTCGGGGCGATTGCGTTCGGCGTTGTAGTCGACCAGGCGCTCGTCGCGGAAGCCGGCCCACGCGCGCAGGGCCGCGGCCTCGCCGGCCGGCGGCAGCTCGATCGGGCAGGCGGCGAGCGCCCGGTCGAGCAGGGCCTGGGCGTCCGGGTCGGACGGCGCCTCGACCAGCCGCAGCCCCGGCGGCTCCACCGCGGGACCGCGCCAGCCGTGCTCGCGCCACGCCCGCAGGAACGGGGTGAACACCTGGTACGGGGTGCCCCCGCCGGTCTTGATCCGGCCGGGCGTGACCGCGTACGGCGAGCCGGTCTCGACCCATTCCACCTCCAGGTCGGCCAGCGCGTCGCGCACCCCGGCGTCGCGGCGAGCGCCGCCCGGCTCGGTCTCGGTGGACACGTGCACCTCCGACGCGCCGACCTCGCGCGCGAGCCGCGGCAGTTCCTCGCGCGGGTCGCCGACCCTCAGGCACAGGCGTCCGTCATAGGCCTCGGCGGCAGCCCGCAGCGTCGCGGCCAGCCAGCCGCGGCGCACGTGGCCGGCGCCGTCGAGGATCGCGGGGTCGAGCACGAACACCGGCACCACCCCCGCGCCGCCGGCCGCGGCCGCGCACAGGGCCGGGTGATCGTGGCGCCGCAGGTCGCGGCGCAGCCAGAGCAGGGCGGTCGTCATGGGGCCGGAGTGTACGTGGCCGGTGCCCCCTGGGCAGCCGGACGCCGCGGGGGTACCGTGCCCACAAGCGCACGCCCGTCGATGGAGGCCCGTCATGGATCTCAGCGCGTTCTACCAGCTCGTCGCGACCACGTCGTTCACCCTCGTGGGGTTGTGGTGGGTGATCGTCCAGCAGCGTCCGGCGTGGAAGTCCGACCCGGTGCGCCGGCGGCTGGCGGCGGGCACCTACGTGTCGTTCCTGCTGCCCGGCCTGATGGCGACCCTGGCCCAGCTCAGCCCCGAGACCCCGCTGCTGTGGCGCATCAGCTTCGGCGCGTGCGCGGTGCTGGGGCTGGTGTCGACGGCCCGGCTGCTGGCCGTCGAGCGGGGGCAGACGGTGGGCCCGTTCCGGCGGTTCCGGTGGCTGGCGGTGCTGGTGTACCTGGCGATCCTGGTGCTCGGGGTGGCCCCCGAGCTGGCCCGCGGGCTGGGCTGGACGCCGCTGATCGTCGGCGGCATCCTGCTGGTGCTGCTGGTGGCCCTGGCCCACGGCCTGACCTGGGACTTCATGATGGAGCCCGACGAGCCCGCCCCCCGCTGACCGCCGGTGGGACTCGGCTCACAGGGCCGGCGTCGGGATCTCCCCCCGCTCGGCCTTGAGCGCGATGTCGCGGCGGCAGAACAGGCTCGGGGCGTCGAGCGCGTCGACGGCGCCGTAGGCCGCAGCGCGGGCCTGCGCCAGGGAAGCCGCCCGTGCGACCACCCCCAGCACCCGCCCCCCGGACGCCACCAGCGCCCCCTCGGCGTTTCGCCCCGTGCCGGCGTGCACCACGTGCACATCGTCGTCTCCACCCGCCATCAGGGGCGGGCCGGCGATGCGCCCGCCGCGCTCGGGCGTGCCCGGGTAGCCGCGCGCCGCCAAGACCACGATCACCGCGCTGCCGGGGCTCCACCGCAGCTCCCCCACCCCATCGAGCCGCCCGGACGCCGCGGCGTCCAGCACCTCACCCAGCGGTGACTCCAGCAGCGACAGGACGGCCTGGGTCTCGGGGTCGCCGAAGCGGGCGTTGAACTCCACCACGCGCAGCCCCCGCGACGTCAGCGCCAGCCCGGCGTAGAGCAGGCCGGCGAAGGGGGTGCCGCGGCGGGCGAGCTCGTCGACGGTCGGCTGCACCACGTGGCGCATCACGGCGTCCACGAGGCCCTCGGGGGCCCAGGGCAGCGGCGTGTAGGCGCCCATGCCGCCGGTGTTCGGGCCGGCGTCGCCGTCGCCGACGCGCTTGAAGTCCTGCGCGGGTTGCAGGGCCAGCGCGGTGCGGCCGTCCGTGATCGCGAACAGGCTGACCTCGGGGCCGTCGAGGTACTCCTCCACCACGGCGGGCAGCGAGCCGGCCGCGTGGGCGAGGGCGGCGTCCCGTTCGGACGTGACGATGACCCCCTTGCCGGCGGCCAGCCCGTCGGCCTTGACGACGTACGGGGGGCCGAACGTGTCAAGCGCGTCCGCCACCTCGTCCAGCGAACGGCAGTAGACGGACGCCGCAGTGGGCACCCCGGCCGCGGCCATGATCTCCTTGGCGAACCGCTTCGAGCCCTCCAGCCGGGCGGCGTCCGCGGACGGGCCGAAGCACGCGATGCCGGCCGCGCGCACGGCGTCCGCGACCCCGGCGACGAGCGGCGCCTCGGGGCCGACGACGACGAGGTTCGCGCCCACCGAGCGGGCCAGGGACACCACCGCTCCGCCGTCCTCGGCGTCGACGGCGTGGTTGGTGGCGACGGCCGCGGTGCCGGGGTTGCCCGGCGCGCAGTGCAGGCCGACGACGGACGGGTCGCGGGCCAGCGCGAGCGCGAGCGCGTGCTCGCGCCCGCCGTTTCCGAGGATCAGGACCGTCAGTTCGCGGGACACGGCGTCAGCGTATCGGCCGGCTCCGACCACCTTGACGGGCGCCCATTCACCTAATAAGTTGTTCCACAGAACAAACGCAACCTCGACAAAGGAGCTCCCCATGGTTCGCGCGCCGCAACCGTCCGACAAGTTCTCGTTCGGCCTCTGGACCGTCGGCTGGACGGGCACCGACCCGTTCGGCGGCGACACCCGCCGCGCCCTCGACCCGTGGGAGTACGCCGAGAAGCTCGCCGAGCTCGGCGCGTGGGGCATCACGTTCCACGACAACGACGTGTTCGGGTTCGGCGTCGACGACGCCGAGCGCGCCTCCCGCATCGGACGCCTCAAGGACGCCGCGGACGCCGCCGGCCTCGTCATCGAGATGGTCACCACCAACACGTTCAGCCACCCCGCCTTCAAGGACGGCGGCCTGACCGCCAACGACCGCGCGGTGCGCCGGTTCGGCCTGCGCAAGGTGCTGCGCAACGTAGACCTGGCCGCCGAGCTGGGGGCCACCACGTTCGTGATGTGGGGCGGACGCGAGGGCGCCGAGTACGACACCAGCAAGGACCTCTACGCCGCCCACGCCCGCTACGCCGAGGGCCTCGACACGGTGGCCGCCTACATCAAGGAGCAGGGCTACGGCCTGCGCATCGGCCTGGAGCCCAAGCCCAACGAGCCGCGCGGCGACATCTTCCTGCCCACGATCGGGCACGCGCTGGGCCTCATCGCCACCCTCGAGCACGGCGACATCGTCGGGCTCAACCCCGAGGTCGGGCACGAGCAGATGGCCAACCTGAACTACACCCACGGCCTGGCCCAGGCCCTGCACGCCGACAAGCTGTTCCACATCGACCTCAACGGCCAGAAGGGCCTCAAGTACGACCAGGACCTGGTCTTCGGCCACGGCGACCTGCTCAGCGCGTTCTTCACCGTCGACCTGCTGGTCAACGGCTTCCCCAACGGCGGCCGCACCTACGACGGGCCGGTGCACTTCGACTACAAGCCGTCGCGCACCGAGGGCATGGAGGGCATCTGGGACTCCGCCCGCGCCAACATGGAGACCTACCTGATGCTCGCCGAGAAGGCCAAGGCGTTCCGGGCCGACCCGGAGGTGCGCGCCACGATGGAGGCCGCCGGGGTGTTCGAGCTCGGCGAGCCGACGCTGGCCGAGGGCGAGAGTGTCGCCGACTTCCTCGCCGCCGACGAGCCGTTCGACGCCGACGCCAAGGGAGAGCGCGAGACCTACTTCGTCCGCCTCTACCAGCAGGCGCTGGCCCACCTCATCGGCTGAGGTCGACATGACCCTCGTCGCCGGGATCGACACCTCGACCCAGTCGTGCAAGGTGCTCGTGGTCGAGGCCGAGACGGGCCGGGTGGTCCGGCAGGGCTCCGCCGGACACCCCGACGGCACCGAGCACCACCCGGACGCCTGGTGGTCCGCGTTCGTCAAAGCCGCGGACGCCGCGGGCGGGCTCGCCGACGTCGCGGCCGTCAGCGTGGGCGGGCAGCAGCACGGGTGCGTGCTCCTGGACGCCGACGGTGCCGTGATCCGGCCGGCCCAGCTGTGGAACGACACCAAGTCGGCACAGGCGGCGTCCGACCTGACCGCCGAGTTGGGCGCGGACGCCTGGGCCCAGGCCGTCGGGCTGGTGCTCGTGGCGTCGTTCACGGTCACGAAGCTGCGCTGGCTGGCCGATCACGAGCCCGCCAACGCGGCGCGCGTGGCGGCCGTGTGCCTGCCACACGACTACCTGAGCTGGCGGCTGCGCGGGGGCTTCGCGGCCGTCGGACTGGAGGGGCTCACCACCGACCGCTCGGACGCGTCGGGCACCGGCTACTACGACCCCGTGTCCGGTGCATACCGGCGCGACCTGCTGGCCCTGGCGTTGCGGCGTGGAGAGTCCGAGGTGGCGGACATCGTGCTGCCCCGGGTGCTCGGGCCGTCGGAGGCGGCGGGGTACGGGCATGAGGCGCTGGGGTTGGGCGGCGCGCTGGTCGGGCCGGGGTGCGGCGACAACGCCGGCGCCGCGCTCGGGCTCGGCCTGGGGGCCGGAGACGTCTCGGTGTCGATCGGCACGTCGGGCGTGGTCGCGGCGGTGTCGGAGACGCCGGTGCGCGACGCCACCGGGCTCGTCGCAGGCTTCGCCGATGCGACCGGGCTCTACCTGCCGCTCACCGCGACGATCAACGCCGCGCGCATCGTGGACGCCGCCGCCCGCCTGCTCGGCGTCGGCTACGACGAGTTCGACGCCCTGGCGCTGGCGGCCGAGCCGGGGGCCGGCGGGCTGGTGCACGTGCCGCACCTGGACGGCGAGCGGACGCCGAACCTTCCCGAGGCCCGCGGCACGCTGGCCGGCATGACCCTGGCCAACCTGACCCGGGAGAACCTCGCCCGCGCCGCCGTCGAGGGCATGCTGTGCCTGCTCGGCGTCGGCATCGCCGCGCAGCAGGCCCAGGGCGTGGCCGTCGAGCGGGTCACGCTCATCGGCGGGGGCGCCCGGTCGCGCGCGACGCGGACGCTGGCGCCCTCGATCCTCGGCGTCCCGGTGGACGTCCCGCGTCCGGGCGAGTACGTCGCGCTCGGCGCCGCCCGGCAGGCGGCGTGGGTGCTCTCGGGGGACGAGCGCCCACCGGTGTGGGCGGCGTCCGGGGGCGAGCACGTCACCGGCGAGCCGACACCCTGGATCCAGCAGCGCTACGACCGAGTCGCCGCCCAGGTGGCGGGTTTGGTGCTCTGAGCCGCGCGCTCAGCCCGGGTGGACGATCGTCTTCAACCCCACCCGGGACGCGGCGCGCGCGAACCCCGCGGGCGCGTCGGCCAGGGCGACGTGGTCGGTGACCACCGACGCCAGGTCGACGATGCCGCGCCGGGCCAGGGCGATCGCCGCGGGGTACACCTCCCCCATCCGCCGGACCACCATGATCGTCAGCCCCTTGCGCCGCGCCAGCGACGCCGGGAACGTGGTCGTGTCGTCGTCCGGGATGCCGACCAGGCACACCCGCGCCCCCGGACGCGCCAGCTGAAGCGACGCGCGCACGGCGTCCGGATGCCCGCTGACCTCGAACACGACGTCGTGGGTGTTCAGCTCGTTCGTGACCTCGGACGGCGTGAGTACCTCGTCGGCGCCCTGCTCGGACGCCGCCCGCCGCCGGTGCTCCAGCGGCTCGACGGCCGTCACGTGGCTGGACAACCCACGGGCCGCCAGCTGCACCAGGAACAGCCCGATCGGCCCCGTCCCGACCACGGCGATGCGCGCGGCCAGCGGCACGTCGGCCAGCCCCCACGCGTGCACGGCGACGCCGAGCGGCTCGAGCATGGCCGCGTCGTCGCTGGTCATGCCGTCCGGCAGGGGCACCAGCCGGTCCGTGGGCCAGGCCAGGCGCTCGACCAGACCCCCGTCCAGGCCGGCGTGGCCGGCGAACCGGACGCCCGGGCACAGGTTGTGGTGGCCCTCGATGCACCGCGCGCAGCGGCCGCAGGGGATGGCCGGATCCACCGCCACCACGCGCCCGGCGTACGGGCCGTCCAGCGCCACCCCGCCCACCTCGTGCCCGGGCACGAGCGGCACCGACAGGCGGGCGTCCCCGATGCCGCCCTCGCCGAACCAGTGCAGGTCCGACCCGCAGAGCCCGACCGACCGCACGGCCACGAGGCTGTGCCCGTCGCGGGGCTCGGGTTCGGGCAGGTCCTCGACCCGCAGGTCGCCGGCCGCGTGCAGTCGTGCGCCGCGCATGGGTCCTCCTTCGTCTCGCCCGAAACCCTGCCTCGTCAGGCGAGCAGGTCGTGCAGCATGACCACCTGCTCGCGGCCCGGCCCGACGCCGATGCCCGAGATACGGCAGCGGATCAGCTCCTCCAGCCGCCGGACGTACGCCTGCGTGGTCGCCGGCAGCTCGTCGAAGTCGCGGCAGCCGGAGATGTCCTCCGTCCAGCCGTCCAGGTACTCATACACCGGCTTGGCCGCCACGAGGTCGTCCATGAACACCGGGTAATGCTCGACGAACGCGCCGTCGATGTCGTAGCCGACGCACACGGGGATGCGGTCCCAGCCGGTGAGGATGTCGAGCTTGGTCAAGAACACGTCGGTGACGCCGTTGTACGTGCACGCGGCCTCGACGACCAGCGGGTCGAACCAGCCGCAGCGGCGCGGCCGTCCGGTGGTCGTGCCGAACTCGCCGCCCTCGGCGCGCAGGCGATCGCCGTCGGCGTCCAGCAGCTCGGTCGGGAACGGGCCCTCGCCGACGCGGGTGGTGTAGGCCTTGGCGATGCCGACGATGCGGTCCAGGCGGGTGGGGCCGACGCCCGAGCCCGTGCACGCCCCGGCGGCGATCGGGTTCGACGACGTGACGTAGGGATAGGTGCCGTGGTCGACGTCGAGGTGGTGGGCCTGGGCGCCCTCGAAGACGACGAGCTTGCCGGCGTCCAGGGCGTCGTTGAGCTCGCGGGCCACGTCGCGCACCATCGGCCGGACGCGGTCGGCGTAGGACAGCAGGTGGTCGGCTACCTCGCGGCCGTCCACGGCCAGCTGGTTGTACACCTTGACCAGCAGCTGGTTCTTCTGCGCCAGCGATGCCTCGACTTTGTCGCGCAGGAGCTGCTCGTCGAGCAGGTCCTGGATGCGGATGCCGACCCGGTTGATCTTGTCGGCGTACGCCGGGCCGACGCCGCGGCCGGTGGTGCCGATCTTGCGCTTGCCCAGGAATCGCTCGGTGACCTTGTCGAGCACCTTGTGATAAGGGGCGATGATGTGCGCGTTGGCTGACACGATCAGCCGGGACGTGTCGACGCCGCGCGCGGTGAGGGCGTCGATCTCGCGGAACAGCACCTCCAGGTCGACGACGACGCCGTTGCCGATCACCGGGATGCCCGGGTTGAGGATGCCCGAGGGCAGCAGGTGCAGCGCGTACTTCTCGCCGTTGACCACCAGCGTGTGCCCGGCGTTGTTGCCGCCGGAGTAGCGGACCGTGTAGTCGACCGCGTCCCCCAGCTGGTCGGTCGCCTTGCCCTTGCCCTCGTCGCCCCACTGGGTGCCGATCACCACGATGCCAGGCATGATGCCCCTTCGCGCAGCGGAAGCCCGGCAACACGTTGTCCGGGCTCTTACCCGCGCATCCTAGCCGACCCGTCCCGCGCGGCGGTTGCGGGATCAGAGCGAGAGCGGACGCGAGCGCACGAGCTCGACGTAGCCCTCCTCGGACGCCTCGACCAGGAACCCGACGCACCGGTCGTACTCCGCCTGCTCCCCGATGCGCCACGCCGCTCCGGCCAGCGCCCACAGCGAGCGCAGGAACCCCTGGTTCGGCTCGTGCGCCCACGGGATCGGGCCCTTGCCCCGCCACCCGGCCCGGCGCAGCGCGTCCAGGCCGCGGTGATACCCGGTGCGGGCGAAGGCGTAGGCGGTGAGGTCTCCCTGCGGCGTGTGGGCGCTGAGCGACCCTTCTGCCAGCAGCGCCCACACCAGCGGCGAGGAGGGATGGCGCGCCACGATGTCGAGGAACGCCCCCTCCCCGCGCGCGACGATCTCGGCCAGCGCGGGGTCGTCCGCGAGGAGCGTGTCCGCGGGGGGCGTCGCCATGAGCAGGGTGCGCGCATCGTTCGCCATGGGGGTCAGCGTAATGGGGGCTGGGTTCCAACTCGGGGACGCCGCGATGGCAGACTGATCCGGTGAGTTCGGCGTCCGGGGGCAGCGCGTCCGGGGGCTCGTCGTCCGGGTGGGCGCCCGGCAGCCGAGAGTACGGACGCATCACGGTCGGGCTGTTCCTGGCCGGGCTGGCCACGTTCGCGCTGGTCTACTGCACCCAGCCCCTGCTGCCGTTGCTGGCCGACGACTTCGGGCTGACGCCCGCGGCGTCCACCTGGTCGCTGTCGGTGACCACGCTGGCGCTCGGGGTGGCGCTGCTGCTCTTCGGGCCGCTGTCGGACGCCGTCGGCCGACTCACCCTGATGCGGGCCTCGGTACTGGTGGCGGCGATCCTGGCGGTGGCGTGCTCATTCGCGTCCGAGTGGGGCTGGCTGCTGGCGGCCCGCGGGGCGATGGGCTTCGCGGTGGCCGGACTGCCGGCCGTCGCCACGGCGTACCTGCGCGAGGAGGTCGACGCCGCGTCGGCGTCCGCGGCGACGGGGCTGTACATCGGCGGGACGGCCATCGGGGGCATGTCCGGACGCCTCCTCACCGGCCTCCTCGCCGACTGGCTCGGCTGGCGCGCGGCGATCCTGGCCGTCGGGATCCTGGCCCTGGCCATCGCGGTGGCCCTGGGGCTCCTGCTGCCCCCCGCGCGGCGATTTCACGCCACGCCGCTGCACCACCGCGAGCTGGCCGCGAACGCGCGGCGGATGGTGTTCGACTCCGGGCTGCTGCGGTTGTACGGCATCGGGTTCCTCGGCATGGGCGGGTTCGTGGCGGCGTTCAACGGGTTGGCGTTCCGCCTGGTCTCCCCGCCGTTCGACCTCAGTGTGGGCCAGGCCAGCCTGGTGTTCGCCACCTATCTGTTCGGGTCGATCAGCTCGCCGGTGGCCGGACGGCTGGCGGCGCGCGTGGGGTCGCGGAAGGTCGTCCCGGTGAGCCTCCTCGTGTTCGGCGCGGGGGTGGGGTTGACGCTCGTGGAGCATCTGGCCGCCGTCGCGTCCGGCGTGGCGCTGATCACGATCGGCTTCTTCGCCGCCCACGGCACGACCAGCGCGTGGGTCACCGCCCGGGCAGCGAACAAGGGTCGCGGCACCGGGATGGCGGGCGCCCTCTACCTGGCCGGCTACTACTTCGGCTCGTCGGTGTGCGGCGCGCTGGCGGGGCTGGCGTGGGCGTCCGGGGGTTGGCCGCTGGTGGCGGCGCTCGTCGCGCTGCTCGTCGCGGGAGCGCTGGCGCTGGCGGTGTCGATGCACTGGGTGCCGGCGGTGCCGTCGCGTCCGTTCGAGCCGCCGGCCCAAGGCTGAGCGACGATCGGCGCGGCGAGACGCGGCGAGGCGAGGCGCGGCGCCGTCAGGCCACGGCGTCGACCAGCGCCCGGGCCGCGGACGCCGACAGCCGCGGCTGGGCCTTGCGCAGCACCTCGACGGCGTACGGGCGGTCGGCGTCGGCGTCCACCCCGGCCTCATACAGGACCCCCAGGGCCCACCTGCGCGCCACCGGACCGGGGCCGTCCACGGCCGACTCCCCGAACAGCTCGGACAACTCCAGGTGCACCGGACGCCGCGCCCGGCGCTGGTAGAGCACCCAGAACACCACGGCCACCAGCGCCATGAGGAGGGCCATTTCCAGCGGTCCGATGCGCATGGGTCGACCTTACCGGTGGCGTCCGCGCCCACCCCAGACGCCGACACCCCAGACGCCGACACCCCAGACGCCGACACCCCAGACGCCGACACCCCAGACGCCGACACCCCAGACGCCGACACTCCATCGATTCGCTCGAACTTCGCGAGATCCATGGAGTCTGAGCGAATCGATGGAGTGTCGGCGCATCCCCAGCACTCATGGAGCGTCGAGCCCCGACCGGCAACCCAGGTTGACAACCGATCGCCGTCAACCTAAGTTGCTACCCATGACCGCACCCGAGGTCGCCACCGCGGCGTCCGACGACCGCGACCCGCTCGCCGCGCTGCGGGCCGTCGCCGCCCTGCGCCGGCTCACCGACACGCTCGAGTTGCAGCAGGTCGAGAACGCGCTGCGGGCGGGCTACGGCTGGTCCGAGATCGGTTTCGCGCTCGGCGTCACCCGCCAGGCCGTGCACAAGAAGTACGCGCGACGCCTGGCCCCGCTGCCCCACCGTCACCCGAGGAGCTGACATGTCCCTGCCGCTGGCCACCTATTGGCCGACCGCCGCCTGGCGCGAGGCCGCTCGCGTCGGCGCGCCGAAGGTCGACGTCGACCACCTCTACCTGGGGCTGATCGGCGTCGGCGGCGAGGCCGCCCGGCTGCTCGGACGCCACGGCGTCACGCTGGCGTCCGCCCGGAGCCGCGTCCGGGAGTCCCTGGACACCGACCTCGCCACCCTCGGCCTGGACGCCGCAGGCGTCCAGCTCCCCCCGCTCACCCGCCTCGACCGCATCGGCGAACCGCCCCTCGCCTACACCGACCGGGCCGGCGCGCTGATCCGCACGGCGGTCAAGCTGCCCGACACCTATTCCGCGCTCGTGGCGCTGCTGCAGGAGCCGTCCGGGACGGTCCGGCGCCTGGTCGCCGCGGACGGCCTCGCCCCCCAGCAGCTCGTCCCCGAGCTCAAGGAGGGCTCAGAGGAGTCGCTCAGCGCCGAGCCCACCGAACTGCGGCCCGGCCTGCTTCCGGGCCCCGGCTACGCACAACGCTACCGGTTGTTCGTCTCCGTCCCCCCGGACGCCCTCGCCGACGCCATCGCCGACCCCGAGCACCTGGCCTGGTGGTCGTACGACCCGGCCAAGGCAAAGACCGGCGACGACCCCGCCACCGTCACCCACCACGCCGGACGCCGCACGCTGAGCGTCCACTCCCGCGTGACCCGCACCAGCGAGGCGGACGCCGAGGTGATCACCTGGCTCCACTCCGACGCCGCCGACCCCGACGCCGGACCCCTGCGCCACGACCGCTTCGAGGTGCGTGGCGCCCCCGGCGGCTCCGACCTGACCTGGACGGCCGGCCACCGCACCGTCGGCGCACTCGGCGCGCTCACCGCCCCCGTGACCAAGAGGTTCGCCGCCTGGGGCATGGCGCATTCGGCGCTGGCCGTCGCGTTCGCCGCGGCGGAACAGTAGGTTGGCCCCATGCCCCGACCGCTGCGCCAGGAGCCTTGCCAGAGCCGCTGCGACTGGACTCCGACCGGCGCCGAGCGCGACGGCCGGCTGGTTTTCGCCTGCTCCGGCTGCGGCAGCGAGTGGGTCCGCGGCGAGGGCTGGACGCCGCGCAACCTCGACGGCGGGATCGCGGCGGCCGTGCAGGCCGAGCTGGCCGGCTGAACTCGACGGAGGGCTGCTGGGCACCTGGGAGCCGGCCCGAGGCGTCCGGTAAGGTCGGGAGCGAACAAGCCCGAAGGGAAACCCTCGCCATGTCCGACATCGCCCCCACCCCCGACCACCTCGAAACGCCCTCACCGCCGGTGCGGTTCACGGCCCGCTTCTCCACGGGCGAGCTACCGGCCGTTCCGCAGCGCTACCGGCTGGTCTGGGCGGCGTCCCGGCCCCTGGCCCAGCGCGCGGTGATCGTCCGCAACCTGCTGGGGCTAGACCGGGTCATTTCGCTGGCGGAGGTCGACCCCGTGCGCGGCCCGCTCGGCTGGGAGTTCTCCCTCGACCCCGACCACACCGACGCCGTGCTCGGCATCCGCTACCTCAGCGAGGCGTTCCGCGCCGCTGCGCCCGACGTCGAGGGCCCCTCGACGGTGCCCGCCCTGGTCGACGAGACGACCGGGGCTGTGGTGTCCGACGACATGGTGCACCTGGCGACCGAGTTCATGACCGCGTGGGAGCCGTTCCATGGCCCCACCGCGCCCAACCTCTACCCCGAAGAGCTACGCCCCCACATCGACGCCATGAACAGGGTGCTCATCGAGGACCTGTTCGGCGGCGTCGACGTCATTCGCTCGGCCACGTCGCAGGCCGAGTACGACGACGGGTTCAGCCGCGTGTTCAAGCGGCTCGACGACCTCGAGGAGATGCTGTCGAGCTCGCGCTACCTCTTCGGTCACGAGATCACCGACCCCGACATCATCCTGTACACGTGGCTGGTGCGCTTCGACGTCGCCTACTACGCCACCCAGGGCGTCAACCGGCACCGGCTGGGCGAGTTCGCCAACCTGTGGGAGTACGCCCGCGACCTGTACCAGACACCGGAGTTCGGCTCGACCACCGATTTCGGCAAGATCAAGCGCGCGTACGCCCTGGCCAGCCGCCGGTCCAACCCGCACGGCATCGTCCCCGGCGGCCCGGACGTGACGGGCTGGCAGGCCCCGGCCCAGCGGCTGGCTCTGATCCCGGCCCACGTGGAGCGGTGACCTAACCGGCCCGGACGCCGCCCACCGGCTCGCTCAGCTGCGCCGCGGGGCTGAGCACCTCGGCGTGCACGATGTCCACCAGCGCGCGGGCCCGGGCCTCGGCCACGTCCAGCTCACCGCCCGCGATGGCCGCGGCGATCTCGCAGTGCAGCCGCATCGACCGGTCGTCCGGGCGGTCGGCGAGGAAGCCCAGCCGGTTGCGCTCGGTGAGCACGACCCCGAACACGCCGGCCATCGCGGCCAGGTGGTCGTTGCCGCTGGAGCCGAACACCAGCCCGTGAAACTCCACGTCGGCGGCGAGGAAGTCGGCGCTCGCGCCCCGGTCGGCCAGACCGAGTTGACGCATGCGGTCGGCCAACTCGACGAGCCGCTCCCCTACCCCTGGCACGGCGGCCCCGGCCGTAAGCCGCGCCGCGATCGGCTCCAGCCCGGAGCGCAGCTGCATCAGCTGGTCGAGTTCGTCCGCCTGCTGCGGCCCGTTGAGCCGCCAGCGGATCACACGCTGGTCCCACACCTGCCACGCGTGCCGCGGCTGCACCACGTTGCCCACTCGGCGCTTCACCGACACCATGCCGAGGCTCTCCAGGATGCGCAGGGCCTCGCGCACGACCGCGCGGGACACGCCCGTGCGGGCCATGATGTCCTCCACCCGCATGACCTGACCCGCCCCCAGCCGGCCGTCGGCGATGGCCTGGCCCAGCGCGTCCAGGACGGGTTGGTGGAGCACGGGTGCCGGCATCGGCCTTCTCCTGCCATCTCGTGGAACCTGTTGCAAAGGTACTACCTTTGTGTCACGCTAGGGCACATTCCGGCAGGGACGCCGACAGGGGGAGTCGCCGCATGAAGATCGTGATCACCGACTGCGACCACGACGCGTTCGACGAGGAGTTCGCCGTCGCCGACCGCTACGGCGCCCAACTCGTGCTGGCCCAATCGCGCACCACCGAGGAGTTGCTGACCAACGCGGCCGGCGCCGACGGCCTGGCCGTGCAGTACGCGCGCATCACCGCCGAGGTGCTGGACGCCCTGCCGAGCGTCCGCGCGATCTGCCGCTACGGCGTCGGCTACGACACCGTCGACGTCGCCGCCGCCACCGCCCGCGGCATCGCCGTCTGCAACGTGCCCGACTACGGCACCGAGGCCGTGTCCGACCACGCCGTCGCGCTCGCGCTGGCGGCGGCCCGCGACATCCCCCGGCTCGACCGGGCGCTGCGCGCCGGCCGCGTCGACTTCCCCGGCGTCCGCCCCGAGTACCTCGTCGGCGACCGGGTGTTCGGCATTGTGGGGCTCGGCCGCATCGGGTTCGCCACCGCGCGCAAGGCAGCCGGCCTGGGCTACCGCGTGGTCTGCCACGACATCCTCGCCGGGGAGGCCGACGAGTTCCGCGGCTACCCGCACGTCGGGCTCGACGAACTGTTGAGCCGCAGCCAGGTCGTCTCGCTGCACACCCCGCTCACCGAGCTGACCCACCACCTGATCGGCGCCGCACAGCTGGCCGCCATGCGTCCCGACGCGATCCTGGTCAACACCGCCCGCGGTCCGGTGGTCGACACCGCGGCCCTGGTCGACGCCCTGACCGCGGGCGCGATCCGGGCCGCGGCGCTCGACGTGGCCGAGACCGAGCCGCTGCCCCCCGGCCACCGGTTGATGGACTTCCCGCAGTGCATCCTCACGCCCCACATGGCGTGGTACAGCGAGGAGAGCTACGGCGAGCTGAAGCGTCGCACCGTCGAGAACGTCGCCGCCCTGCTGTCCGGGCGCGCGCCGTCCGACCTGCTCAACCCCGAGGTGCTCGGCGCCCCGGGCCGCAACTCGGCGTTCGGGGCCGGCGCATGAGCCGCGCGTCGGCGCTCCGCCCGACGATGACCGGGAGGTGGTGCTCGCCCTAGCCGGTGCCGTCGCACCGACCTCCCCGACTCTGAACTTCCCTCCCCGCGGCACCGTCCCGCGTGCCAAACTGGGGCCGCCCGGCCCCTCGTCCGTCCTGAGTCAGCCGCCGGCTGACAGCAACGAAGCACAAGGAGAATGACCATGCAACCCAAGCGCATCGCCGCCGCCCTCGTGGCCGGCTTCACGGCGCTCGCCCTCGCCGCCTGCAGCGGCGGTACCGGCTCGACCGGTGGCACCCAGCAGCAGCCCGAGAAGGTGTTCCGGCTGGCCTTCAACCAGACGGAGCAGCACCCGCAGTACAAGGCGGCCGTCCAGCTGGGCGCCGACCTGAAGAAGGCCACCAACGGCCGCTACTCCATCGAGGTGTATCCCAACGAGCAGCTGGGCACCCAGGCCGACGTCGTCACCAACGTCAGCAACGGCACCATCGAGATGATGTACATCGGCGGCCCGGTGATGGAGTCGTTCAACCAGGACTTCATCGTGTTCAACCTGCCCTACATGTTCGACTCCCAGGAGGCTCAGGCCGCCGTCTTCGCCGACGACGCCGTCATGGGCAGCCTGAAGAAGTCGGTCGAGAGCTCGAAGCACATCACGGTGCTCGCGGCGCTGCACGCGGGCGTCCGCAACGTCTACAACGCCGACAAGGCCATCAAGACCCCCGCCGACCTCGCCGGCTTGAAGATCCGCGTCCAGCAGTCCGACTCCCAGGTCAAGATGATCCAGGCGATGGGCGCCGTGGCGTCCCCGATGAGCCAGGGTGAGGTCTACGCGGCCCTGCAGAGCGGCGTCCTCGACGGGGCGGAGAACAACGAGACGGTGTTCAACGCCCTCAAGCACGACGAGGTCGCCAAGTTCTACTCCTACACGCGCCACCTGATGATCCCCGACTACCTGCTGATCAACAGTGACGCCCTGGCCGCCATGTCCGACGCCGACCGCAAGGCGTTCCTGGACCTGATTCCGGGCACCGTCAAGGCCGCCAACACCGGGTTCCTGGAGTTCGCCGCCACCTCCAAGGCGGCCTCCGAGAAGGCCGGCGCCAAGTTCAACGACGACGTCGACACCGCGGCCTTCAAGGCCCTGGTCACGCCGCTCGTCAAGGCGTCCATCAGCAACGACGTGCGGCAGAAGCTGTACGACGCGGTTCAGAAGGCCAACGCGGCCAACCCGAAGAAGTAACGGCACCAGCAGGTCATCACCTCGGCCGGTCGGGTCGCGTCCCCGCGACGCGGCCTGACCGGCCCCCACCTCGGACCCGAAGGGGGTCACCATGCGGTATGTCGAAGGCTTCAAGCATGGCCTGGACGTCACGCTGCGTTGGTTCTGCATCATCTTGTTCGCCGTCTTGGTGCTGCTCGTCAGCTGGCAGGTCTTCGTCCGGCAGGTGTTGCACTCGGGCGACGCCTGGACCGAGGTGGCCGCCCGCGTCGTCTTCATCTGGCAGGGCCTCATCGGCGCCGCTTACGTGATCGGCGAGAAGGACGACGTCGCCATCGACTTCCTGGTCCGCAAGCTTCCCGAGGCCGCCGTCAAGGCCGTTGAGGTCCTGGCGCACGCGATCGTCGGGTTCTTCGCCGCCTGGGTGATGGTGTGGGGCGGCATGATGCTGGTGCGGGACACCTGGGACGACGTGGTCCAGTTGCTCCCCGTGACCCAGGGCCAGCTGTACCTGGCCATCGTCGTCAGCGGCGCGATCATCGTCCTCTACTCGATCATCCACATCATCCAGACGATCGTGAAACCGGTCGCCCAGCCCGTCGACCCCGACGAGATCGACATCTCGCAACTCACGGAGGAGTCCATCTGATGAACCAGGCACTCATGGTGGGGCTGATCCTCATCATCGGCATGTTCGGCCTCATGGCCATCGGGGTCTCCGTGTCGATCTCGATCGGCCTTCCCTCGGCGGTGTGCGCGGTGATCCTCATGGGCATGGAGCGTGGCGTGTTCACCTCGGCGCAGAAGATCTTCAACGGCATCGACTCGTTCCCGCTGCTGGCCATCCCGTTCTTCGTCCTCGCGGGCACGATCATGAACAAGGGCGGCATCGCCGCGCGGCTCATCGACCTCGCACGAGCGCTCACCGGCCGCATGCCCGGCGCGCTCGCCCAGACCAACATCATCGCCAACGCGCTGTTCGGTTCGATCTCCGGCTCGGCACTCGCCGGCGCCTCCGCGGTGGGTTCCATCATGGCGCCCGCCCAGGAGAAGGACGGCTACGACATGAACTTCGCCGCGGCGGTCAACATCGCCTCGGCGCCCTCGGGCATGCTGATCCCGCCGTCGAACACCACGATCGTGTACGCGCTGGTGTCGAACGCCTCGGTCGGCGCGCTGTTCCTGGCCGGCTACATTCCCGGGATCATGTGGGCCGGCACGTGCGCAGTGCTCGTGTGGTGGTACGCGCGCAAGCGTCCCGAACTGCGCGGCGCCAAGTGGGCCACCCCGAAAGAGGCCCTGCTCGCCCTGTGGCGCGCCCTGCCCAGCCTGGGGCTGATCATCATCGTCATCGGCGGTATCGTGTTCGGCGCATTCACGCCCACCGAGGGTGCCGCCATCGCGGTGCTGTACGCGACGCTGCTGTCCCTGCTGTACCGCACCATCACGTACCGCGACTTCCCCAAGATCCTCCTGGACGCCACCCGGACGTCCTCGGTGGTCATCTTCCTCATCGGGCTGAGCTCGATCATGAGCTTCGTGATGACCTACTCCCGCATCCCGCGGCTGATGGGCGAATGGCTGGTGTCGATCACCGACTCCAAGGTCGTGTTCCTGCTGATCATGATGGTCATCCTGCTCATCGTGGGCATCCCCCTGGACGCCACCCCGGCCGTGCTGATCTTCACCCCGATCTTCCTGCCGATCGCGACGCAGTACTACGGCATCCACCCGGTGCACTTCGGCATGATGCTGGTGTTCAACATGTGCCTGGCGGTGATCTCGCCCCCATCGGCACCGGTGCTGTTCGTCGGAGCCCGGGTGGCCGGGAAGAAGGTCGAGGACGTGATCCGGCCGCTGATGCCGTTCTTCATCGCCTTGATCATCACGTTGCTCATCATCCAGTTCGTGCCCGAATTGTCCCTGTGGCTGCCGCGCATGGCCGGCCTGATCAAGTAGGAGAGACTTCATGAAGCGCTTCGCCATCCTGGGGGCCGAGGACGGCCGCATCGAGCAGGTCGACGCGCCCACGCCCGGCCCCGACCAGGTGCGGCTTCGGGTGCGCTACGTCGGCATCTGCGGGTCGGATCTGCACTACTACTACGAGGGTGCCAACGGTGCGTTCGTGGTGCGGGAGCCGCTGGTGCCCGGCCACGAGCTGTCGGCGGTGGTCGACCTCGACCCGTCCGGGGAGTGGACGCCGGGCACGCCCGTCACCGTGCACCCGGCGACCTTCGGCCCGGACCTGCCCGGCATGGAGCACCTGCGGCACCTGCGGCCGGGCGGCTCGTACCTGGGCAGCGCATCCACGTGGCCCCACACCCAGGGGGCGCTGGCCGAACTGCTGCTCATGCCGCGGTACGCCCTGCGCCGCCTGCCCGAGGGGCTCGACCTCAAGCGCGCCGCGTTGGCCGAGCCGCTGGCCGTCGCCCTGCACGCCTGCACGCTCGCGGGCGACCTGTCGGGGAAGTCGGTGGTGGTGTCCGGGGCGGGCCCGATCGGGCTGCTGGCGGCGTTCGCGGCCCGCGCCCGGGGGGCCGCCCGGGTGGCGGTGTCCGACGTGCTGACCGGTCCCCTCGCCCGGGCCGGCGCGCTCGGCTTCGAGGAGACGTACCGGGCCGGGGTGGACGCGCTGCCGTCCGGGGCGTTCGACGTCGCCCTGGAATGCTCGGCGGCGCGGTCGTCCATCGCGGCCTGCATCGACGCGCTCAAGCCGCGCGGCGTCCTGGCCCAGGTCGGCATGCTGCCGGCCCGGCCGCTGGAGCTGACCCTCAACGCGCTGGTCTCCAAGGAGCTGACGTGGGTGGGCTGCTTCCGGTTCAACGACGAGGTGGACGAGGCCGTCGAGCTGCTCGCCGCCCATCCCGAGGCGGACGCCGTGATCAGCCACGTGGTGGGCGCCGACTCCGTCGTCGAGGCGTTCGCCGTGGCGAAGGACTCGGACGCCTCTGGCAAGGTGCTCGTCGAGGTGTGGCCGGCCTGAGCCGGCGCCGCCGCGTCCCGTCCCAACTCCCTGCTGCCCCGATCAAGACGTGAGGAACACTATGGACAACCGTTACAGCTGCGCCCCCGAACACGTGGCCACGATGCGCACCGACGAGCTGCGGCGCCGCTTCCTGATCGAGGACCTGTTCGTCCCCGGCGAGGTGCGGCTGGTGCACAGCCACCAGGACCGGGTGGTGCTCGGAGGCGCGGTGCCCACCGACGCGCCGCTCGCCTTGGGCGTGCCCGCCGAACTGCGGGCCGAGCACTTCCTCGACCGCCGCGAGCTGGGCGTGATCAACGTCGGAGCGGACGCCGTCGTGTCCGTCGACGGCACGGAGTACGTCGTGCGCGCGAAGGGCTGCCTGTACGTCGGACGCGGCGCGCGCGAGGTCACGTTCTCGGCCCCCGGGCGGTTCTACCTGTACTCGGCGCCGGCGCACGCGGAGTTCCCGACCGCGCTGGTGAACCCGGGCGAGGGCGACATCCGCGAGCTGGGCGAGCCCGCCACCTCCAACCGGCGGACGCTGAACCGCTACATCCACGCCGGCGGCGTCCGCAGCTGCCAGATCGTGATGGGCGTCACCGAACTCCACGAGGGCAGCATGTGGAACACCATGCCCGCCCACACCCACGACCGCCGCATGGAGGCCTACCTGTACTTCGGGCTGGCCGACGACGCGCGCGTCGTGCACCTGATGGGTGAGCCCGCCGAGACGCGACACCTGATCATGGCCAACGAGCAGGCGGTCGTCTCGCCGAGCTGGTCGATCCACTCGGGTGTCGGGACGCGGGCCTACTCGTTCGTCTGGGCGATGGCCGGGGAGAACCAGGACTTCGACGACATGGACCACCGCCCGATCACCGAGCTGCGCTAGCTTGGGGGGATGCAGAGCCGATCGTGGCCCACGGCGGCCGAGATCGCAGACGACATCCGAGGCGCCCTGGAGGCAGGCGACGACATCTCGGCCATGCGCGCGCTCATGGACGGCACCGACCGGCTCGCCCGAGCCATCACGCCCGACAACTTTGACGAGGCTCTCGCCCAACCCGCCACCATCGGCGATGCCCGCTGGGACGCGCTGCTGACCGGCTCGTTGCGCTATCGCCTCCACCAGGCCGGACACCGGCACCTTCCCGGCTGGACCTGGAAGCCGCCTCTGGACAGATTCTGGTGGCCGGCTGCGCACAGCCCGTCGAAGGCGTACAGCGACCAGGCGCACACGCCCGCCGAGCTGATGCGGCTGGGCATCTTCCTGGACGACCGGGAGTTCACGACGCCATGAGCGAGCACGGCCGGGCCCTGGACAGAACCGAGTTGCTGCACCTCCTCGGCCCGAAGAGGCTCTTCTACGCGGCCCGCCTGGTCTTCGACCGCGCGGCGTCCCAGGGCAGGCCAATCCACCCTCGGGCCGTTGGCGGTCCGGATGCCGGCAGCTGAACGGCACCAGGCACACGAGACGGCGGGGGCTGACGCCCCCGCCGTTCGTTGGATGACGCCGCTCAGCCCTCGTGGGTGCCCACGGAGCCGAGGTTCTGGCACGCCTCGACGATGCGGGCGGCCATGCCGGCCTCGGCCAGCTTGCCCCACGCGCGCGGGTCGTACTGCTTCTTGTTGCCGACCTCACCGTCGATCTTCAGGACGCCGTCGTAGTTGCGGAACATGTGCTCCACGACCGGACGCGTGAACGCGTACTGGGTGTCGGTGTCGATGTTCATCTTGATCACGCCGTAGGACACCGCCGCGGCGATCTCCTCGGCCGTGGAACCCGAGCCGCCGTGGAACACCAGGTCGAACGGGCGATCCTTGCCGTACTTGGCGCCCACCGCGTCCTGGATCTCCTTCAGCACCTCCGGACGCAGCTTGACCGCACCCGGCTTGTACACGCCGTGCACGTTGCCGAAGGTCAGGGCCGTGATGTAGCGGCCCTTCTCACCCAGCCCGAGCACCTCGATCGTGCGCATGCCGTCCTCGACGGTGGTGTAGAGCTTGTCGTTGATCTCCGCCTTGACCCCGTCCTCCTCGCCGCCGACCACGCCGACCTCGATCTCGAGGATCTGGTGGTTCTTGGCGGTCAGTTCGAGCAGTTCGGCGGCGATGGCCAGGTTCTCCTCCATCGGCACCGCCGAGCCGTCCCACATGTGCGACTGGAACAGCGGGTCCTTGCCGGCGCGCACGCGCTCGGCCGACACCTCAAGCAAGGGGCGGACGTAGGTGTCCAGCTTGTCCTTGGGGCAGTGGTCGGTGTGCACCGCGATGTTGATCGGGTAGTTCTTGGCGACCACGTGCGCGTACTCGGCGAGCGCGACGGCGCCGGTCACCATGTGCTTGATGGTGGGGCCGGACGCGTACTCGCCGCCGCCGGTGGACACCTGGATGATGCCGTCCGAGCCCGCCTCCGCGAAGCCCTGGAGCGCCGCGTTGAGGGACTGCGACGACGTGATGTTGATGGCCGGGTACGCGAAGCCCTTCGACTTCGCCCGGTCGATCATCTCCGCGTAGACGTCGGGGGTTGCGATGGGCATACTTCACTCCTTGCTTCGGACCGAGCTGACAGCCCCCATTCAACCGCATTCTTCACGGTCGCACAGGCGAGCCCACCCCCCGGCCCTCAACGCCGTCGAGCCGGACGCCGAGCCGGACGCCGGACGTCCGCCCGCCGCTGCCCGGTTCGGCTGCGGGGCAGGCACTTAAGTGGTGAAGTGGAGGCGTCACGGCCCTCCGGGGGCCGGACGTGCGCCACCGAAGGGGGCAACCATGGCAGACATCGTCGTGCTGGGGGCGGGCGTCGCGGGCCACACCGCGGCCCTCCACTGCAAGCGGTTGGTGGGCAGCGAACACACCGTCACGGTCGTGACGCCCAACTCGCACTGGAACTGGATCCCGAGCAACATCTGGGTCGGCGTGGGCGTGATGGGCAAAAAGGACGTCGTGTTCCCGCTCGCACCGATCTACAAGCGCAAGGGCATCGGCTACGTGCAGGCGAAGGCGGTGGCGATCCGTCCGGACGGCGACTCCTCCGACGCCCGGGGCGCTGTCGACGTCGAGTACACCGGGCCTCAGGAGGCCGGCCGCACCGGACGCCTGCGCTACGACTTCCTCGTCAACGCCACCGGCCCGAAGCTCCGGTTCGAGGCGACCCCGGGGCTCGGCCCGGACGGCCACACCGTCTCGGTGTGCACCGCCGACCACGCCGTGGAGGCCGACCACAAGCTGCGCCAAGTCATCGCCGACCTCAAGTCGGGCGGGCGCAAGACGCTCGTCATCGGCACCGGCCACGGCACGGCCACCTGCCAGGGGGCCGCGTTCGAGTACTGCTTCAACGTCGACCACGAGCTGCGCGAGGCCGGCGTCCGCGACCGGGCGCGCCTGATCTACCTCACCAACGAGGCGGCCCTGGGCGACTTCGGCGTCGACGGCATGACGTTCGTCGAGCGCGGCTTCGAGATGACCAGCGAGCTGTGGACGGGGTCGCTGTTCCGCGAGCGCGGCGTCGAGGGGATCGTCGGCGCGCACGTCCACGCCATCGACAAAGACGTCATCCACTACGAGACCCTGGACGGCGCCCGGCACGACCTGGCCTACGACTTCGCGATGCTCATCCCGCCGTTCGGCGGCCAGCCGCTCAAGGCGTACGACAGCGACGGCAACGACATCACCTCCGAGATGTTCGCTCCGAGCGGGTTCATGAAGGTGGATGCCGACTACACGCCCAAGCCGTACGAGGAATGGCGCGCCGAGGACTGGCCCAAGACCTACCAGTCCCCCGGCCACGACAACGTGTTCGCCGTCGGCATCGCGTTCGCGCCGCCCCACCAGATCTCGCGGCCGCGCAAGGCGCCCACCGGCACCGTGATCGCGCCCGCGCCGCCGCGCACGGGCATGCCGTCCGGGGTGATGGGCAAGGCGGTGGCCATGACGATCGCGGACCGGGTGAAGAACCCGTCGGCCCCGGCGCACAACGCGTCCATGGCCCGCATGGGGGCCGCGTGCGTGGCGTCCGCGGGTGCCGGGCTCGCGTCGGGCAGCGCGGCGGCGATGACGATGCTGCCGGTGGTCCCCGACTACGCCAAGTACCCGACCGGACGCGACGTCCGCGGCACCAAGGGCGAGCTCGGCCTGTTCGGGCACTGGGTCAAGCTCATGCTCCACTACCTCTTCATCTACAAGGCCAAGGCCCTGCCGGGCTGGCAGCTGATTCCGGAGTGATCACCATGTCGAACCCGACCTTCACCGCCTCCACCGGCGGCGACCAGCCCACCCTCGACCTCAGCCGGGCGATCAACCCGACCGAGGAAACCCTGAAGATGCGCCGGAACATCCCGTTCCAGCTGACCCGCTTCGTGGCCTTCATGGCCCGGATGGTGGTGATGGTCGCCAAGGGCCACGGCTGACGTCGCGCGGCCCGGGGCCGCCTACTCGTCGAGCGCCCCCAGCTCGATCCAGGAGCGGCCCCCGGACAGCGCCCGCACCGCGCCGTCGAGCGCCGACGGCGTCTGGCCGAGGTAGTCCAGCGGGAGCTCCAGCTTGGCGCCGGACGCAGTGCGGACGACCAGCCGGGCGCTGCCGTCGAGGCGTCCCGGCTTGGCGTCCAGCCCGGCCACCTCGGTCCAGGGCAGGTACGTGTCGTGCAGGTAGAGCCCGCCCCGACCGACGCCGAGGGCGAGACCCTCGTGGAGGCGTCCGACGTCGCGGCGCGCCCAGAACACCCGCAGGAACCCCCACACGATGCCGAGCACGGTGATGCTGACGCTGATGCCGGCCAGCCACCAGAACCCCTCCCAGAGGTCGTCGCGGGTGAACCACCAGATCGCGGCCCAGATGGCGACCGAGATCCCCAGCGACACGAACCGGCCGGTCCGCCGCCGCTTCAGCGCGTGCCAGCGTGCCACCGCAGGGCCGGGGTTGTAGAGCACGGGGTGGTCCAGCGCCGCCCGCGGGATGGGCGGCTGCGGCACGGGCGCCGGCATCGGCATCGGCACCTGCTGCTGCATCGGGACCGGCTGCTGCATCGGCATCGGCGGCGGCTGGCTCATGGCGATCATCGTACCTGCGGCGTCCGTCGGTCCCCCGCGATAGCCTGGGGGCATCGCCTGCACCGAGGACACCATGGGACTTTCCGAGCACACCATCTTCTGGCACGTGTACCCGCTGGGGTTCACCGGGGCGCCGGTGCGCCCGGCCTCGGACGCCGAACGGGCCCGCCTGCCCCGCCTGCGGCACGTCGAGGGCTGGCTGGACCACCTGATCGGCCTGGGCTGCAACGGGCTGCTGCTCGGCCCGGTCTTCGAGTCCTCGACTCACGGCTACGACACGCTGGACCACTTCCGCATCGATCCCCGCCTGGGCGGCCTGGACGACTTCGACCACCTGATCGCCGCGGCCCGCGAGCGCGGCGTCGCCGTGGTGCTCGACGGCGTGTTCAACCACGTGGGGGCCGAGCACCCGCTGTACCGGGCCGCGCTGGCCTCGGCCGACGCGCCCGAGAACGAGCTGTTCGGCATCGACTGGAGTTCCGGACGCCCACGGGCCCGCGACTTCGAGGGGCACGGCAGCCTGGTGGCGCTCGACCACTCCCAACCCGCGGTGGAGCACCTGGTCGCCGACGTGATGATCCACTGGCTGGCGCGCGGCGTCGCCGGGTGGCGCCTGGACGCCGCCTACGCCGTTCCCGCGGAGTTCTGGGCACGGGTGCTGCCGCGGGTGCGGGCGCAGTTCCCCGACGCGTGGTTCCTCGGCGAGATGATCCACGGCGACTACGTCGGCTACGTGGCGGCGTCCGGGCTGGATTCGGTGACGCAGTACGAGCTTTGGAAGGCGGTCTGGAGCTCGCTGCGCGACGGCAACTTCTTCGAACTCGACCACGCGCTGACGAGGCACAACGAGTTCCTGGAGGCGTTCGTGCCGCAGACGTTCGTCGGCAACCACGACGTGACGCGCATCGCGACGCGGGTCGGCGAGCCGGCGGCCGTGCTGGGCGCGGTGCTGCTGTTCACCGTGGGCGGAACGCCCAGCGTCTACTACGGCGACGAGGTGGCCGCCCAGGGCCTCAAGCTGGAGGACTGGGGCGGCGACGACCAGGTCCGTGGCATGTACCCGTCCACGCCGGCCGAGTTGCCGGCGTCCGGGGCGGCGATGCTGCGTGCGCACACCGAGCTGATCGGGCTGCGGCGGCGCCACCCGTGGCTGGTCCGGGCGCGCACGCGGGCGCTGCAGGTGGCCAACACCGCCTACTCCTACGAAGCGGTCGGGCCCGACGGCCAGAGGATGCGGGTGGACCTGAGCCTGGACGCCGCCGGCCCGGCCGCGACGGTGTCGGACGCCTCGGGCACGCTGTGGAGCACCGCGGGCTGAGCGTCCTCAGGGGCGCGGCGCGTGCTGCAGGGCCCAGTGGTACATGGCGATGGCCGCCGCCGCGCCGGCGTTCAGCGACCGCGTCGAACCGTGCTGGGTGATCGCGACCAGCCGCTCGCAGGCTGCGACGACCTCGTCCGTCAGCCCGGGGCCCTCCGAGCCGAACACCAGGCAGCAGTCCCGGGGCAGGGCGGCGTCCTCAAGAGGAACCGAGCCGGGCAGGTTGTCCACACCCACGCAGGCGATGCCGCGCTCGGCGAGCCAGGCGGCGAACGAGGCGACGTCCGGGTGGTGGATGACGCTCAGGTAGCGGTCGGTCACCATCGCGCCGCGCCGGTTCCAGCGGCGCCGGCCGAGGATGTGGACGCCCGACACGTTGAACGCGTTCGCCGTCCGGACGACCGAGCCGATGTTGAAGTCGTGCTCGAAGTTCTGGATGGCCACGTGAAGGGGGTTACGGCGGGCGTCCAGGTCGGCGACGATCGCCTCGAGGCGCCAGTAGCGGTACCGGTCGAGCACGTTGCGGGCGTCGCCGAGGGCGAGCAGTTCGAGGTCCAGGCGCGGGTCGTCCGGCCAGGGGCGCGGGTGCGGGCCCACCCCGAGGGTGGGCGCCGTCGGGTCGAGCGGGTCGGGACCGGTCACGGCCGCCCAGCCTAGCGAGCCTCCCTCGCGGCGACGGCAACCCGATTCCCAGCCCGCGGAGGCCCGCCGGTAGGCTGAGGCCCGACCATGCCCAGCCAACGGAAGACCCGCATGACGCACACACCCGGCACGACGCCCGCCGACGCCCCGCCCCCCGCCCGCAGCGCCGACCCCGTCGATGCCCCCGACGGCGTGGCGGCCTGGCTGATCCGGCTACTCAAGGGCGTCGCGATCGGCGTCGGGTTCATCCTTCCTGGCCTGTCGGGCGGGGTCCTGGCCGTGATCTTCAAGGTGTACGGGCCGATGATCGCCTTCCTGGCGAACCTGCGGCACAAGTTCTGGGCCAACGTGCGCTACTTCATCCCGGTGGGCATCGGCGCCGTGATCGGCGTGGTGCTGTTCTCGATCGTCGTCGCCGCGGCGTTCGGGCGCTACGAAGCGGCCTTCGTCTGCCTGTTCATCGGCTTCGTCATCGGCACGTTCCCGTCCTTGTGGCGCCAGGCCGGACGCCGCGGCCGCGCCACCAAGCACTGGGTGATCCTCGGCGTGTCGGCGCTGGCGATCCTCGCGATCATGATCGTCGGCGGCCAGGCCTCGCTGCAGGTGCCGCCGAGCATCCCCGTGTGGTTCGGGTCGGGGGCGCTCATCGGGCTCGGCGTCATCGTGCCGGGCATGAGCCCGTCGAACTTCCTGATCTACCTGGGCCTGTACGACAAGATGGCCGAGGGCATCAAGGACCTCGACCTGACCGTGTCCGTCCCCCTGTTCCTCGGCCTCGTGGCGTGCGTGCTCGCCTTCGCCAAGGCCGCCGACTGGGCGTTCGACCGCCACTACGCCGGCATGTACCACTTCATCCTGGGCACGGTGATCGGGTCGTCGCTGGCGATCTTCCCGACCGTGGTGTTCACCGCAGAGGCGCTGGAGAAGAGCGGGCTTGGGCTCGGCGCGTTCCTCGCGTTCTGCGGCGCGATGCTCGCCGCGGGGGTGTTCGCGTCCTGGCTGTTCAGCAAGGTCGAGGACCGCTACTCCAGCGAGCGGGAGGCCATCGAGACCTCCCGCTGAGGCCCCCTCTCAGCCGCCGTACGTGGGCGGCTGGTAGGGCCCGTCGGGACGGTCCGCCCGCTGCGGCTGCGCCGGAGGCTGCTGGGCGCCGGTGCCGTAGCTGCGGTCGTCCAACGCCTGGGGGTTCGGCAGCTCGCTGCCGGTCGTGGACCCCAGCTCGCCGGGCCGGGCCGCGCTCGGCTCGTCGCCGCGGCGCCCCAGCTCGCCGAACGTGACGTCGGGCGCCCGGCGGACGGCCGCGTCGTTGACCTCGAAGTACGTCGCCTTCTGGAACGAGAACATGTTGGCGAGGATGTTGCTCGGCACCGACTCGACGCGCGTGTTGTAGTTGCGCACGTTGGCGTTGTAGTAGCGCCTGCCGGCGGCGATGCGGTCCTCGGTTTCGGCGAGCTGCCGCTGCAACTCCAGGAAGTTGGTGTTGCTCTTCAGGTCGGGGTACGCCTCGACGCTCACCATCAGCCCGCGCACGGCCTGGCTCAGCTCCTCCTCCACCTGAGCCCTTTCGGCCGTGGGTACGCCGTCGCGCTCACCGGAGGCCAGAGCCTGGGCCTGTGACCGCAGCCGGACGATGCTCTCCAGCGTGCCCCGCTCGTGCGAGGCGAACGCGCTGACCGTCTCCACCAGGTTCGGGATGAGTTCGTAGCGGCGGTTCAGCTCGACGTCCACCTGACGCCAGGACTCCTGGATCAGGTTCCTCTGCTTCACGAACCCGTTGTAGGCGCTGACCGCCCAGGCGACGCCGCCCACCACGACCAGCAGCAACACGATCAGGATGATTCCCAGCCACTCCATGGACCCTCCTCAGCTCGACCTTGGGCCCACCCTAACGGCAACGCCCCGTTGCTGGTCAGCCCAGGCCGAGGTCGTCGAGCCCGACGGCGAAGCGATACGGCAGCCCGACGGCCTCGATGCGCTCCCGGACGCCGGTGTCGCGGTCGACGATCGTCGCCACCCCGACGACGATGCCGCCCGCCTCGCGGACGGCGTCCACCGCCTGCATGACCGACCCGCCGGTGGTGGAGGTGTCCTCCACCACGAGCACGCGCCGCCCGGCCACCTCGGTGCCCTCGATGCGGCGCTGCAGCCCGTGGGCCTTGGACTCCTTGCGCACCACGAACGCGTCGACCCGCTCGCCGGCCGCCGCGGCGGCGTGCAGCATCGCCACGGCCACGGGGTCGGCGCCCAGGGTAAGCCCGCCGGCCGCGTCGAAGCTCCAGTCGGCGACCAGGTCGCGCATCACGCGCCCCACCAGGGGCGCGGCGGCGCCGTCGAGGGTGACGCGGCGCAGGTCGACGTAGTAGTCGGCCTCCCGTCCGGACGCCAGGGTGACGCGCCCCCGGACCACGGCCAACGCCAGGATGTGCTCGATCAGCTCGGAACGGTCGGACATGCCCGCCAGCCTAACGGCCGCCCGCGTCACTTCTGCGCGGCGGACACCAGCCTGCCGAACGCGACCGTCCGGTCGTCGGAGCGGAACAGTGCCTGGCTGGTGGTGAGGGTGATCAGCGCCTCGGTCGGCTTGACCTCCGGACGCCCGGGCACCGGCTGGATCACCCACGTGTCGGTGTCCCTCACGGTCAGCTCGGCCGGGTTGTTGGTCAGCTCGTAGGTGTAGACGGACGTCCGCGTCTCCACGATCACCTGGTCGCCGGCCCGCAGGTCGCCCAAGGCGGCGAACGGCCCGCGCGTACCGCGGAGCCCGGCGACGGCGAAGTTGCCGATCTCGCCCGGCGCCGCGGTGCCGTCGTACCAGCCGAGCCCGCGCCGCAGCACCGCCGGCGCCGTGCCGGCCAGCACCACCTGCTCGAAGTCGTCGCCCAGCCGCGGGATGCGCAGCAGCGCGACGGCCTCGTCCGGCTGCACCGTTGGCGACGCCGTGGCACCGCTCTCCCAGGCCTGCCGCAGCGCGGCGCGCTGCTGGGCGGACGCCTGCTGGTCGACCGGCGGGTTGAGCAACAGCTCGTACACCGACCAGCCCAACGCACCCAGGCCCATCACGAGGAAGGCGACCGCGCCGAGGGTGAGGGCCCACCAAGCGGGCGAGCGCAGCGGGCGCGCGGCACGGCGGGCGGCGTAACGCGGGGCGGGGGCGCTCACGCGGTCAGTATGCCAGCGGTCAGGAGAACCACGTTCCGCGACGCGGCACGGGCGAATGCTGCGGATCGGCGTCCGTGAACGGCTCAGCGCCGCCGATCCAGTCGACGACCTCGCGCCCGGCGAGGAACCGGTACGGGAACGCCGCCCGCGCCGCGTGCCGGGACAACTCGGTGGCCGGGAGCACGGCGTCCGACACCACGAACACCAGGTTGCCGAAGCGGCGGCCCCGCCACACGGGCGCCTCGGCGCTCACCAGCACCTGCCGGAACTGCCCGCGCACCCCCGCCGCGAACCGCCGCGCCCAGGCGAACGGGGCCCGGTCGGTCACGTTGGCCACGAACACCGCCCCCGGACGCCGCCGCGCGGCCACGTCGGCGAGGAACTCCGCGGTCGCCAGCGACGCGGGCACCCGCGGGCCCTCGAAGGCGTCCAGCACGAGGGCGTCTACGTAGTCGGACGGCATGGCCGCCAGCCCGGCGCGCCCGTCTACGACCCGCACCTTGATGCCCGAGGTGCGCGGCAGGGGCATCAGGCGGCGCACCTCCTCGACCAGGTCGCTGTCCGGCTCGCACACGATCTGCGCCGTGTGCGGACGCCGGGCCTCCACCCACCGCGGGATCGTCATCCCCGCGCCGCCGAGGTGGACGACGCGCAGCCGCTCGTCCGTCGGACGTCGCAGCACCGTCGCGTCGAGCGCCTCGCAGATGCGCTGGACGTATTCGAACTCGATCCGCAGCGGGTCGGTGACGTCCACCCACGACTGGGCCGTGTCGCCGGCCAGCACGCGAAACGCCCCCGGATGGAACGGGTCGGACTCCACGCGCGCGGCCATCCGGCCACGCTACGCCCGCGCCCCGCTCAGAGCGAGCCGAGGAACTCCAGCAGCACGCGGTTGAACTCCTCGGCGTGGCTCACGTTGATGCCGTGCGGCCCGCCCGCGACCACGTGCAGCCGCGCCCCGGCGATCGCTGCGGCGGCCCGCTTGCCGGACGCCTCGAACGGCACGTTGTTGTCGGAGTCGCCGTGGATCACCAGCGTCGGCACCGTGAACGCCGCCACGTCCGCGCGCAGGTCGGTGGCCCAGGCCAGGATCGTCTCCTGCAGGGCGGCGTCCGACCCCTGCGCCGCGATGCCCAGCACCTCCGTGAACTGCTCGGGCGTGACCGCCAGCTCGCTGGGGTTGCTGAAGAACCACGTCATGAACTGTTCGACGAACCCGTTCCTGTCGGCCGCGCACGAGTCGCGCAGGTCGACGAAGCCCTGCCAGGGCATGCCGCCGTCGGGGTTGTCGTCGGTGACGCACAGCGCCGGCGTGATCGCCGCCGCCAGCACCGCGCCCGCCAGCCGGCCCTCGCCGTACGTGCCGATGTAGCGCGCCACCTCCCCGCCGCCCATCGAGAACCCGACGAGCACGGCCCCGGTGAGGTCGAGCTCGGTCAGCAGCTCGTTGAGGTCGGACGCCAGCGTGTCGTACTCGTAGCCGTCCTCGGGCTTGTCGGACCGCCCGAAGCCGCGCCGGTCGTAGGCCACGACCCGGTACCCGGCGCCCACCAGGGCGCCCGTGTTGGACGCCCACGCGGCGGCCGACAGGGGCCAGCCGTGGATCAGCACGACCGGACGGCCGTCGCCGCCCGAATCCTCGTAGTACAGCCGAACCGGGGTGTCGCCGGGAACCGTCAGGAATGCCATGGGTGTCTCCTCGCCGTGTGCGCCTGATCCGACCCTAGCCAGAAGGCGGCGTCCGCTCCAGGGGTCAGGCCACGACCACCAGTCCGGACCCCGCGGCGTCCACGTCGAACGCCACGGCGTCGCCGTCGTGCACCTCGCCGGCCAGCAGGCGGCGGGCCAGGGCGTCCTCGATGGTGGTCTGGATGAGCCGCTTCAGCGGGCGCGCGCCGTACACCGGGTCGAAGCCTGTGGACGCCAGCCAGGCCTTGCCGGCGTCGCTGACCTCCAGGGTGATGCGGCGGTCGGCCAGCCGACGGGCCACGCGGGCCAGCTGGATCTCGACGATGTGGGTCAGGTCCTCGGCCGTGAGCGGGTCGAACATGACCACGTCGTCCAGCCGGTTCAGGAACTCCGGCTTGAACGCCTGGCGCACCACGCCCATCACCGCGTCGTTCTTGAGTTGCTGGCTGAGGGTGGGGTCGGCGAGGAACTGGCTGCCCAGGTTCGAGGTCATGATCAGGATCACGTTGCGGAAGTCGACCGTGCGGCCCTGGCCGTCGGTGAGGCGTCCGTCGTCGAGAACCTGCAGCAGCACGTTGAACACGTCCGGGTGGGCCTTCTCGACCTCGTCGAGCAGCACGACCGAGTACGGACGCCGGCGCACGGCCTCGGTCAGCTGGCCGCCTTCCTCGTAGCCGATGTACCCGGGCGGGGCGCCGACGAGGCGCGACACGGTGTGCTTCTCGCCGTACTCGCTCATGTCGATGCGGACCATCGCCCGCTCGTCGTCGAACAGGAAGTCGGCCAGCGACTTGGCCAGCTCGGTCTTGCCGACGCCGGTCGGGCCGAGGAACAGGAACGACCCGGTCGGGCGGTTGGGGTCGCTGATGCCCGCGCGGCTACGGCGGACGGCGTCGGAGACGGCCCGGACGGCCGTCGCCTGGCCGATCAGCCGGCGGCCCAGGTGGGCCTCCAT
>WBZS01000404.1_pt2 | contig 31513 bp, 29 predicted proteins | sample 5204201 | NCBI WGS metagenome assembly WBZS01 (sample SAMN12344357, study PRJNA552823) | activated sludge metagenome | biome: Activated sludge suspended growth; feature: Nitrification reactor; material: Wastewater; isolation source: activated sludge from nitrification reactor of wastewater... | reverse complement strand
GCCGACCGCGCGCGCCGCGGCCATTTGCTCGGGCAGCGGGTCCATGAACAGGCTGACGCGCGCGCCACAGGCGCGCGCCTGCGCCACCAGCGGCGCCAGGCGCCCGGCGTCTTCGGGAAAACGCCAGCCGTGGTCGCTGGTCGACTGCTCGACGCTGTCGGGCACGAAGGTGGTCTGGTGCGGGCGCACCGCCAGCACCAACGGCATCAGGTTGTGCAGCGGGTTGCCTTCGATGTTGTATTCGGCCTCGGGCCACTGCCGCATCAGCGCCGCCAGCGTGTAGACGTCGTCGGGCCGGATGTGGCGCTGGTCGGGCCGCGGGTGCACGGTCAGGCCCTGCGCGCCGGCCTCCAGGATTTGTACCGACAGCGCGCGCAGGTCGGGAATCGGCAACTGCCGCGTGTTGCGCAGCAGCGCAATCCGGTTGACATTGACCGACAGCGCGGTACGCAGCGTGCGGGCGTGGGCTTCGGGAGCCACCAGGGGATTCATCAGGGCGGGGTCGACGACGAAAAAGGCGCGGGCGCCGGGGGGCGCTGCGTGGACAGGCGGCGCAATTCGAGCATCAGTTGCCGGGTGCGCAACTGCGGGCCGGCCAGATGATAGTGAAGCAGTGGCCGCAACTGCGTCTTCAGCGGCGCCAGCGCGCCTCGCGCGGCGCTGCGCAACGCCTGGCCGTCGGCTGCGGCCAACGCGGTCTGCAGCGCGGCGCCGGTGTGGCCGCTCAGCGTCGCGCCGTCGCCTTCGGTGGCGGCGACCACGCCGTGCTCGGCATGCAGCCGCCAGGCGCTGTCGGCGGCCAATGGCGTTTGCGTCTGCGTCACGCGGTCAAGCTCGGGCAGCACGCCGGTGGCGCTGAGCATTTGCAGCTCAAAGGCGCGCAGCGCGGCCTGTTCGTCGGCGTCACCCGAGGCAGCGGCCAGCGCGGCCAGCGTGTCGGCGTAGGCGTCGAACAAGGCCTCGTGCGGGTCGTTGCGCGCCAGCAGCTTGAGCAGCAGCTCGTTGCAGTAAAAGCCGGCCATCAGGCGCGCCGGCGGCAGCACCGCGCCGGCGCCGGCGTAGTCGGCGCTGCGCAAGGTCAGCACCTCGGGCGTCTGGCCGTCGGCCGTCGGGCGTGGGCGGCTGAACACCAGGTGCAGCCGCTGAAACGGCAGCAGCACTGCGCGCAGTTGCGAGTACGGCCGCTTGGCGCCCTTGGCCACCGCGACGACACGGCCCTGCGGCCGCGTCCACAGCTCGACGATCAGGCTGGATTCGCTCCAGTCCCAGCCGTGCAGGACATAGGCGGCGAGCGTCACGCGCGGCGCAACCAGCGCTTACTCGTAGCCATACGAACGCAAGTGCTCTTCGCTGTCGGCCCAGCCCGAACGGACCTTGACCCACAGCTCCAGAAACACCTTGCCGCCGACCAGGCGCTCAAGATCCTGGCGCGCCTCGCTGCCGATGCGCTTCAGGCGCTCGCCGCCCTCGCCGATGACCATGCCCTTGTGCGCCTCGCGTTCGACGACGATGGTTGCCGCGATGCGCCTGAGCGCGCCCTGCTCTTCGTAGCGGTCGATGACCACCGTCGCGCCGTAAGGCAGCTCGTCGCCGGTCAGCCGAAACAGCTTTTCGCGCACCAGCTCGGCGGCCAGAAAGCGCTCACTGCGGTCGGTCAGCGCGTCGGCGTCGAAGGCCCACGGCTGCTGCGGCAGGTAGGGCGTGACGATGTCGAACAGCCGCTCGACATCGGCCTCACGGGTGGCCGACAGCGGCACGAATTCGGCAAACGCAAAGCGCTGCTGCATGTCCTGCAGCCAGGGCAACAGGTGGTCGCGCTGCTTGACCAGATCGGCCTTGTTGGCCAGCAGCAGCACCGGCTTGGTCGGCGTGCCGTCGGCACGGGCCGGCAACTGCGCCAGCACCTGCGCGTCGTTGGCGCCAAAGCGCCCGGCCTCGACCATCAGCAGCACCACGTCAACGTCGGCCAGCACCGCCTGCACGGTGCGGTTGAGGTTGCGGTTCAAGGCGCTGCGGCCGCTCAACGCACGGGTCTGGAAGCCGGGGGTGTCGACGAACACAAACTGCGCCGCGCCGCGCGTGCGCACTCCGGTGATGCGGTGGCGCGTGGTCTGCGCCTTGCGCGAGGTGATGCTGATCTTCTGCCCGACCAGCGCGTTGAGCAACGTCGACTTGCCGACGTTGGGCCGGCCGACGATGGCGATCAGGCCGCAGCGCGGCGGCGTGCCTTCGACAGCACCGCTCATCGCGTCGGCGCCACCACCGGCGGCGCGTCGGCCAACAGCCTGGCCAGCAGGCGCTGCGCGGCGTCTTGCTCGGCGGCGCGCCGTGAATGGCCCTGACCCGGCATCGCCAGGCCCAGCGCGGAGACCAGGCATTCGACCTCGAAGGTCTGCGCATGGGCACGGCCCTGCGTGGCGACAATGCGGTAGGCCGGCACCGGCAGCTTGCGCGCCTGCAGCCACTCCTGCAGCTCGGTCTTGGCGTCCTTGCGCCAATGGCTGACTTCGGTCGTGGCGATGACCTCGCCAAACAGGCGCCGCACCAGCGCCTGCGCGGCGGCGAAACCGGCGTCGAGGTAGACCGCGCCGATCAGCGCTTCAAGCACGTCGGCCAGGATCGAGGCGCGCTGGGCGCCGCCGTCATGGATCTCGCCTACAGACAGGCGAACCACCTCGGGCAGGCGCAGTGCCAGCGCGGCGCGGTGCAGGCTTTCCTCGCGCACCAGGTGCGCGCGCATGCGGCTCAAGTCGCCCTCGTCGGAACCTGCAAAACGATCGTAGAGCAGGGTCGAGACGGCCAGCGTCAACACCGCGTCGCCCAGGAATTCAAGCCGCTCGTTGTGCTCGCTGCCGACGCTGCGGTGCGTCAGCGCACGGCCGAGCAAGGCTGTCTGGGTAAAACGGTGGCCCAGCCGCGCCTGCAAGGCGTCCAGGCCATCGTCGCGCGGCGCGGCGGCGTCCGCTTCAGCGCCGCGCGGCGCAACCGACTGGTGCCGGCTGGACGCCGCCGGCCAACGTCCGCGCACGGGGCGAATGCCGTCCGGCCGCGAGGGTGGCGCGGCGGTGGTCACTTCGAGCGGCCGCTGTACTTGATCAACAGGAACACCGGTCCGGCCAGCTCGATTTCCTTTTCGTAGCCGAAGCGAATCACCACGCGGTCGTTTTCCTTGGTGATATCCAGGTCGCTGCCCTTGAGCGAGCCCATCGTCGGGTCGATGTCGCGCTGGCGGTCAAAGCTGCGCCGGATCTCGGCGACGGTGGTCGCCGGGTTGGCGGCCAGGCGGTCAATCACGCTCTGGATGGTGTAGTACTCGGACACCGTCGGCACGATGCGCACCGCCAGATAGCCGGCAAAGCCAACCACCACCGCCCAGCTCAGCAGCCCGATCAGCGTGAAGCCGCGTGGCAAAGCCGTTGCATGTCGCATGAGAAAAATCACCCGGCCGATGCCGTCGGCAGCGAAGCAATCACTGGAATGAACCGATGCGGCGCAAATTGCCGAAGTTCATCCAGACAAAGAACGCGCGGCCGACGATGTTGTCCTCTGGCACAAAGCCCCAGTAGCGCGAGTCTTGCGAGTTGTCGCGGTTGTCGCCCATCATGAAATAGTGGCCCGGCGGCACCTTGCAGCTCACCCCTTCGGCACTGTAGCGGCAGTGGTCGCGGAACTTGTCGAAACCTTCGATCGGGCGCACAAAGGTCGGCCGCTTGGGCTCGACCAGCAGGCTGTGGCTGACGCTGCCAAGCTGCTCGCCGAACTTCGGCGCGTAACGCATGCTGTCTTCGTCGTAGTAGTCGCCCTGGGCGGTGACCGGCACCGGCTTGCCATTGAGCGTCAGGATCTGGTTCTGGTAGGTCACCTCGTCGCCGGGCAGGCCGACGACACGCTTGATGTAGTCGATGCGCGCGTCAACCGGGTAGCGAAAGACGATCACGTCGCCACGCTGCGGCTCATGGTTGGCGATGATCTTCTTGTTGATCACCGGCAGCCGCACGCCGTAGTGAAACTTGTTCACCAGGATCAGGTCGCCAACCAGCAGCGTCGGAATCATCGAGCCCGAAGGAATCTTGAACGGCTCGAACAAAAACGAGCGCAGCAAGAAGACGATCAGGATCACCGGAAACAGCCCGGCGGTCCAGTCCAGCCACCAGGGCTGCGCCAGCAGCTTGTCGCGCGCCGCGGCAATGTCGCCGTCGACCTGGGTAATGCCTTGCTTTTGCAGTTCCAGCCGGCGCCGGGTTTGCTCGGCCTCCAGCGCTTGCGCGGCGGCGGCGCGTGATGGCGCGAAGCGGTAGCGCTCGGCCAGCCAGTAGCAGGCCGTGACCAGCGTCAGCACGAACAGCAGCAGCGAGAAGTTGCCTATCCACCAGCCCAGCCACCAGCCGATGCCGTAAACCGCCAGGGCGCCGTACAGCACGGCCGTCAATGCACTCATCATGGGGATTTGTTGGCCGAACGGCCGTCAATCAGTCAGTCTTCGACCTGCAGGATGGCCAGGAAGGCTTCCTGGGGCACCTCGACCGTGCCGATCTGCTTCATGCGCTTCTTGCCCGCCTTCTGCTTCTCGAGCAGCTTGCGTTTGCGGGTGATGTCGCCGCCATAGCATTTTGCCAGCACGTTCTTGCGCAAGGCCTTGATGTTCTCGCGCGCGATGATGTTGGCGCCGATCGCCGCCTGGATCGCCACGTCGTACATCTGGCGCGGAATCTGCTCGCGCATCTTGGCGGCCACCGCGCGGCCGCGGTACTGGCTTTGCGCGCGGTGCACGATCATCGCCAACGGGTCGACGCGGTCGCCGTTGATCAGGATGTCGACCTTCACCACGTCGGCGGCGCGGTACTCCTTGAACTCGTAGTCCATCGACGCATAGCCGCGCGAGACGCTTTTCAACTTGTCGAAGAAGTCCAGCACGATCTCGGCCAGCGGCAGCTCGTAGGTCAGCATCACCTGCTTGCCGTGGTAGGCCATGTTCATCTGCACGCCGCGCTTCTGGTTGGCCAGCGTCATTACCGGGCCAACGCAGTCCTGCGGCATGTACAGGTGGACGGTGACGATGGGCTCGCGGATCTCGCGGATGCGGCCCAGGTCCGGCATCCTGCTTGGGTTCTCGACCTGCAGCACGCTGCCGTCGTTGAGCTCGACTTCGTAGACCACGCTGGGCGCGGTCGTCACCAGGTCCTGGTCAAACTCGCGCTCCAGCCGCTCCTGCACGATCTCCATGTGCAGCAGGCCCAGAAAGCCGCACCGGAAACCAAAGCCCAGCGCCTGGCTGACCTCGGGCTCGTAGCGCAGGCTGCTGTCGTTGAGCTTGAGTTTTTCGAGTGCGTCGCGCAGCGCGTCGTACTCGCTGGCTTCGGTCGGGTACAGGCCGGCAAAGACCTGCGGCTGGATTTCCTTGAATCCCGGCAGCGCCTCGCTCGCCGGACCGGCGTTGTTCGGCAGCTTTTTCTCCAGCGTCACCGTGTCGCCGACCTTGGCCGCCTGCAGCTCCTTGATGCCGGCGATCAGAAAGCCGACCTCGCCGGCGCGCAACGCGTCGCGCGGTTCGCTCTTCGGCGTGAAGACGCCCAGGTTCTCCAGCGGATAGACGGCGTTGGTGGCCATCATGCGGATGCGGTCGCCCTTGGTCAGCGTGCCGTCGACCACGCGCACCAGCATCACCACGCCGACGTAGTTGTCGAACCAACTGTCGATGATCATCGCCCGCGGCGGACCGTCGGGGTTGCCGCGCGGCGCCGGCATGCGGCTGATCACCGCCTCCAGGATGTCGTCTATGCCCATGCCGGTCTTGGCCGAGCACGGGATGGCATGCGTGGCGTCGATGCCGATCACGTCCTCGATTTCGGCCTTGGCATTGTCGGGATCGGCCTGCGGCAAATCCATTTTGTTGAGCACCGGCACGACCTCGACATGCAGGTCGAGCGCCGTGTAGCAGTTGGCCACCGTCTGCGCCTCGACGCCCTGGCTGGCGTCGACCACCAGCAGCGCACCCTCGCACGCCGACAGCGAGCGGCTGACCTCGTAGCTGAAGTCGACATGCCCGGGCGTGTCGATCAGATTGAGGTTGTAGACCTGGCCGTTGGCCGCGGTGTAGCGCAGCGCCGCGGTCTGCGCCTTGATGGTGATGCCGCGCTCGCGCTCGATGTCCATCGAGTCGAGCACCTGGGCCTCCATCTCGCGGTCGCTCAAGCCGCCGCAGCGCTGGATGATGCGGTCGGCCAGCGTCGACTTGCCATGGTCGATGTGGGCAATGATCGAGAAATTGCGGATGTGGTCCATGCGGTCAGACAGGTGCGCCCAAGCGGTGTGCACAGGCACTGGCGCTGCGGTCGCCTGGCCGGCGGCACGCCGGCCGCGCGACACTGAAGTGGTCAATTAACGCCATAAATGATTGGCATAAAACGCCGCATCGACAACCGCCGAAGGCTTGCTGCACGGCGCATCGTCGAAGCCGCGTGGGTGGGCCAACGCGCGGCGAAATCGGCCGCCGCCAGAGCCAAAAAAAAGGCACGTCCAAGAGGAGACGCGCCTTCCAACAAAACGTATGGCAACTGCTTGTTGGGCCTTCATTGTAGCCAATTCGACCGCGCTGCAACCCGCGCCAATCCTGGGTTTTTGCCCGTTGCCGGGGTCCAACAGCAAAAAATTATCCACAAATTATCAACAGGAATTTTCGCACCAGAACGACCCACCGCAAACCTTAAAAGCATGGCCTAACTGCGCGTCAAAGCTGAACAATTCTAGGCGCCCGGGAACGCTGACCGGGCGCGTCAGAAGGCCGGAAACACCGCAATCGCGCAAATGGGCAGGCAAAAATCAGCAAATAACGCAAAAACGTATTTTCATTATATGGAATATATTTCAACCGGCGACGCCAGCGCTGGCCGGCGCAAAAAGCGCAGTCGCCGGCCTTACTTGCCTGGACGGATCACCAGGTAGTTGACCCACTCGCCGCGCCGCACCATGACGCTGACCGGCTTTCCGGCCTTCTCGACGCGTTGCGCGGCGGCGAGGAACTGCTTGACGTCGGCCACCTCGGTGTTGTCCAGCGCCAGGATGACGTCGCCCTCGCGCAGGCCGGCACGCTGGGCCGCGCCGTCGGCGGCCTCCACCCGGACCCCGCCACGCAGCTTCAGTTCGCGCCGCTGCGATTCGGGCAAATCGGTGACCGCCAGGCCCAGCGCCGACTTGGTGGCCGCCGGCGGCGTGGCGCCTTCCGCATTGGGCGCGCGTGCCGGCGAATCGGGCTCCATCTCGGCAACGGTGACGGTGAGGTCACGGTAGCCGCCGCGGCGGAAGACCTGCAGCACCACCTTGCTGCCCGGCTTGGCGGCGCCGATCATGCGCGGCAGGTCGCCGGCGCGTTCGACCGGCTTGCCGTCGACACGGGTGATGATGTCGCCGGCCTCGATGCCGGCCTTGTCGGCCGGTGCCCCGGCGTCGGCGGCGCTGACCATCGCGCCGGTGGGTTTGCCCAGCCCGATCGACTCGGCCACCTCCTTGGTCACCGGTCCGATTCGCACGCCGATGCGGCCCCGCACCACGCGGCCGACGCTGCGCAATTGGTCGGCGACACGCGCCGCCTCGTCGATCGGGATTGCGAACGCAATGCCCATGTAGCCGCCCGAGCGGCTGTAGATCTGGCTGTTGATGCCGACCACCTCGCCGCGCAGGTTGATCAGCGGCCCGCCCGAGTTGCCGGGGTTGATCGCGACATCGGTCTGGATGAAGGGCACGAAGTCGCCGGTGTCGCGCGCCTTGGCGCTGACGATGCCGGCGGTGACGCTGTTGTCCAGGCCGAACGGCGACCCGATGGCCATCACCCACTCGCCGACCTTGAGCTTGCCGACGTCACCGAACTTGACCGCAGGCAGCCCGCTCGCCTCGATCTTGACCACCGCGACGTCGGTGCGCTTGTCGGCACCGATCACCTTGGCCTTGAACTCGCGCTTGTCGGTCAGGGTAACGATCAACTCGTCGGCGCCCTCGACGACATGGGCGTTGGTCATCACAAAGCCGTCGGCGCTCAGGATGAAACCGGAACCCACGCCGCGCTGTTGCGGCTCGGGGTCTTCGCCGCCATGGCCGCGCGGCACGTTGCGCCCGCCCGGGCCACCCGGCAGCGGAATGCCAAAGCGGCGCAAAAACTCTTCGATGTTCGGGTCGATGCTGCCCAACGACGGTGCGCCGCGGGCAGCGCGCTCCAGCGTGCGAATATTGACCACCGACGGGCCGACACGCTCGACCAGATCGGTGAAGTCGGGCAGTTCAACCCGCGTCGGTGCCGCGGCCGAAGCCGGCACGGTCGGCGCCAACGCAGTCAGTACGACCAACACACACACCGTCCAATGACGCAACGGCCTGGCGGAAAATTCAAGGCAGTGGTCTGTGAAGCTCATTTGCAATTGGATCCTGCATTCAAGGTTCTGGCCGGCATCGGCCGTGCACTGTTTGCGTCCGCGCGCCGCGCTGCGAGCGCCGGCAACACGCGACACGCGTCATCAGGGCTTGCGCACGACGGCGGCAGCAAACTGCTGCGCGGTGGCCATGGGGACTTCGCCGATGACGGTCATCCACCAGTCGCCGCGCTGGCCGGTCAGGGTTTGTGTCGCGCCCAGTGTGGTGCGCACAGCGGATTTGTGGCGTCGCGCATCGTAGCGTTCGACAAACACCGACACATGCGTCAAGCCGTCTGAAAACACCGCCTGCAGCACTTCCGGCAGTCCACCGTCGACCGCCGCCGCATCAAGCACCCGCTTGCTGCAACTGACGAGCTGAAAACCAGCCACGCCGCCAACCACCTGCCAGCCCTCGTTGTCCAGATGCACGCGTACCGCGCTCTGGCGGATCAGGCGCCAGCCGTCGAGCCGCCGCATCGGCCCCAGCACCAGTTCGGGCGATGCCTTGGGCGCCAGGTCGATGTCGGAAAAGGTCGACGAATCCAGCACCTCGCCGTTGGCGCCCAGCAAGTCGCTGCGCAGCAACAGGCCACTGTCGCGTTCGACCCACCAGCGCTGCGCGTAGCGCCAGGCATCGCGCGGCTTGACCTGCACCACGGTGGCCTGGTGGCCAGCAATGCGCTCATTGCCCAGCGTCCGCAGCTCGTAGTTGTCGACCGCGCGTTGCGCGGCACTGCCCGGCAGCGCCGGGAAATCGACGACCGGGTCGCGCTGCTCGGCGACCGCCACCTTGGTGGCCGGCCAAAGGGTCAGCAATTGGTCGTTGTGCCGGAACTGCAGCCGCGCCTTGCCGTCCAGCGCCTCGATGCGCTCGTAGCGCTGCTGACCATCGGCGATATGAACCACGCGCGCGCTGGAGACCACCCCGCCGCCGCTGACCACGATCGTGCCCTGGTAACTGCGGCTGGACGCCGCGACCTGAATCCGCTGCAGCCATTGCGCGGCATCCGGCGGCCGCACCGTCGCGCCGCCGGCCGGCGTCTGCGCAGCCGACCAACACGGACCGATGGCCAGCGCCAGACCAACGCTGCACAGCGGCAGCCATTGCCGCCAGCGCGGCAGCCATGCCAGCGCTGTCCCGTTCACTTGGCGTCGAGCACGACGGTGTCGACGCTGCGCACCACGCCACCAGCGAACGCTGAACCGCCGCCATTCATGGCCTGGCGATGCGCGTCCAGGTACGCGCCTATGCGCGCGTCCCGCATCAGCGCCGAGCTGGCGGGCACCACACCAACGACCGCCGAGGCGGTGCCCGGCACCGTCTGGGCCAACACCAACTGCGGCGACGCCGCACCGGAGACCTGCGCCAGATCGTCAGTGCCTGCCGGCCGCAACACCATCATGGCGCCGGCAACAGCCAGAAACCCCGCAGCGGCCGCAGCAGGCGCCATCAGCCACTGGCCTCGCCGAACGCCGCCCTGCACCCCGGCGCCGGCAAGCGTGCCTGGCTGCGGTGCGGCCCCCAATGCATCGGTGGCCAACGGCGCCATGATCACCGGTTCATTCGCCAGTCGCTGACGAAACGCGCACAGAAACGCCGCGTCATGCCGTGCAGTGGAAGCCAGTTCCTGTGACCGCAGCGTGTCGCCAATCAGGTGGTAGGTGTGCCAGCAGGCGCGCAGTTCAGTGTCGGACTGCCACGCCGCGGCGGCCGCGGCCAAAGCCTGCGCTGCGCGCGCGTCGGTGGCCTGCAAGTCACCGTCCATCGCGAGTGAAAGCTCTTGCCTGACTGCCTCGCCAAGTCCCGCACGGGCCGGGCCTCGTCGGCCCGCGAGGGGTTGGCGCAAAAAATCATGATCGGCGCCAGGCGCCGCTGAATCGGTCGGATTGGTCATACGTTGATGGTTGAACTACCGGATGCGGGCAGCCGCGACAACGCAGGTTGGCGACTCTTTAATCATTGGAAGCGAGCAGCGGGCGCGGGTTCGTCACTGGACTGCATCGACTTGACCATGGTCAACACTTCATCGTCACCAACGTTCGCCGTCGCGCGTGTCCAGCAACGGCCGCAGCCGTTGGGCAATCGATTCGCGTGCCCTGAAAATGCGCGAGCGCACGGTGCCGATCGGACAGTCCATCAACGAGGCAATTTCTTCGTAACTCAGCCCTTCGATTTCGCGCAACGTGATTGCCTGGCGCAAATCCTCGGACAGCGCCTCGATCGCCGCGTTGACCGTCTGCGCGATTTCCTTGCTGGCCAACAGCGCGTCCGGCGTCTCGCCGTGGCTTAGTTCGCGGCCCGTACGGGAAGTTTCATCGTCGTCTTCGGTGTCGCCGCGCAGCGCACTTTCGGTCACCAGCGGGTCGCGCTTGAGCTCCACGAGCGCTTTTTTCGCGGTGTTGACGGCGATGCGGTAAAGCCAGGTATAGAACGCGCTGTCGCCGCGAAATTGCGGCAGCGCCCGGTAGGCGCGGATGAATGATTCCTGCGCGATGTCCTGCACCAGATCGACATCGCGCACCATGCGCGCGATCAGCCGCTCGATGCGGCGTTGGTACTTGACCACCAGCATTTCAAACGCGCGTTGGTCGCCCAGACGCGCCCGGGCGACGAGCGCCGAGTCGACATCGTCCACGGTCATGACCGGGCCGCCGCTGGCCGAACGGCCGGATCACCGGCGTGCGCAACACATGCCAAGCGCAGACCATGCCAGGCCGCGCTGCCGGCGGTTGACCGATGCGCGACCGCCCAGCGTGCCGCCGCGTGCCAGGGCCGCAGTCGAAGCAGCAGCCAGCCACCGGCGTCCAGGCGGACCTCCAGGCGCCGCAGCTCGCCGTCGCGCACGGTTGACCAGACCACGCCGTTCCAGCGCAGGCGGTCGGAGGCCAGTGGCGGCAAGATCTGACGCGCCAGATACGCGCCGCACACGCCACCTACACCGGCACCGAACAGCACCAGGCGCCACGGCGCCGGCGCATCGGCGTGCCGCGCCAGCCAAAACCCGGCTACCGCGATGGCCGTGACGTACAGCGCGGTGAGCGCCAGACGCTCAAACCGCGCGTCAGGCAGCAGCAACTCGACCGGCGGTGCCGCGCGCATGCGCCCTGCAGCAACCGCGGTCAGACATGGCGCAACACCAGCGTGCCGTTGGTGCCGCCAAAGCCGAAGTTGTTCTTCACCGCGTAGTCGATCTTCATGTCCCGCGCCGTGTTGGCGCAGTAGTCCAGGTCACACTCGGGATCCTGGTTGAAGATGTTGATGGTTGGCGGCGACACCTGGTGGAACACCGACAAGGCGGTGAACACGGTTTCAATGCCGCCCGCGCCACCAAGCAAGTGGCCGGTCATCGACTTTGTCGAATTGACGACCATGGCCTTGGCATGTTCACCAAAGGTGAGCTTGATGGCGTTGGTTTCGTTGATGTCGCCCAGCGGCGTGCTGGTGCCATGCGCGTTGAGGTATTGCACCTGATCGGCATTGATGCCAGCGCTGCGCAGCGCGGCCTTCATTGCCCGCTTCGGGCCGTCGACGTTGGGGGCGGTCATGTGGAAGGCATCGGCGCCCATCGCAAAGCCAACCAGCTCGGCGTAGACCTTGGCCCCGCGCCGCCTGGCGTGTTCGTACTCTTCGAGCACGACGACACCGGCACCTTCGCCCAGCACGAAGCCATCGCGGTCCTTGTCCCACGGTCGCGATGCGGTTTCCGGCGAATCATTGCGCGTTGACAGCGCGCGCGCCGCGGCAAAACCGCCGATGCCCAGCGGCGAGACGGTGCTTTCGGCGCCTCCGGCAATCATCACGTCGGCATCGCCGTATTCGATCATTCGCCCGGCCTCGCCGATGCAATGCAGTCCGGTGGTGCAGGCGGTGACGATGGCCGCATTCGGGCCGGTGAAGCCATAGCGGATCGAGATGTGCCCGGAGACCATGTTGATGATCGACGCCGGCACGAAGAACGGCGAGATGCGCCGCGCGCCGCGTGCGAGGTACTCGCTCTGGGTGTGCTCGATCATCGGCAAGCCGCCGATGCCCGAACCGACCATGCAGCCGATGCGTTCGGCCTGGTCTTCGGTCAGCGCATGGTTGGTCGCCAGCCCGGCATCCTGGACCGCCTGTATTGCGGCCGCCAGGCCATAGTGGATGAAGACATCCATATGGCGCGATTCCTTGCCGTGGATGTAGGCCTCGACATTGAACCCTTTGACCTCGCCGGCAATGCGGCAAGCCATTGCCGATGCGTCAAACCGCGTGATGGCGGCGATGCCCGAGCGGCCGGCGACCAGATTGGCCCAGCCCTCGGCCACCGTGTTGCCGACCGGGCTGATCAGCCCCAGGCCGGTGATGACGACGCGGCGACGCGTCATGCCTTCTGGTGCTTGATCGCGTAGTCGATGGCCAACTGCACGGTAGTGATCTTTTCGGCTTCCTCGTCGGGAATCTCGATGCCGAACTCGTCTTCCAGCGCCATCACCAATTCGACCGTGTCCAGCGAGTCGGCACCGAGGTCGGCGACAAACGCCTTTTCATTGGTGACGTCTGCTTCCGGCACGCCAAGCTGCTCAGCAATGATCTTCTTGACGCGTGCTTCGATATCGCTCATTGACTCCTCCAGGAGTAGATATGCACAAACCAGTGTGGAATTCTACCGGTGGCCCAGACGCGCCCCACGCGCGTTCGGCATGCCGGTCGGGCGGGAAAAAACGTTCAGGCCATGTACATGCCGCCATTGACATGCAACTCGGCCCCGGTGATGTAGCCAGCCAACGGGCTGGCCAAAAACGCCACCGCATGCGCCACCTCGTCGACCGTGCCAAGCCGACCCAGCGGAATTTGCGCCTGCAGCGCCGCGCGCTGCGCCTCGGGCAGGGCGTCGGTCATGTCGGTGGCGATGAAGCCGGGCGCAACGCAATTGACCGTGATGTTGCGGCTGCCCAGCTCACGCGCCAGCGCGCGCGTCAAGCCGGCGACGCCGGCCTTGGCGGCGGCGTAGTTGGCCTGCCCGGCGTTGCCCGATGCGCCAACCACCGAGGTGATGTTGACTATGCGGCCGAAGCGTTGCTTCATCATTGGCCGCACCGCCGCGCGGCACAGCCTGAACACCGCCTTCAGGTTGGTGTCGTGGACCGCGTCCCAGTCGTCGTCCTTCATGCGCATGGCCAGCGTGTCGCGGGTGATGCCGGCGTTGTTGACCAGCACATGCAGACCGCCATCGCCCTTGACGATGGCATCCATGGCCGCGTCGACCGCCGCGCCTTCGGTCACATCGAGCCGGATGCCACGTCCGCCCAGCGGCGCCAGCGCCGCGTTGACCGCCTGCACCCCGGCATCGCTGGTGGCCGTGCCAACGACAACCATCCCCTGGCCGGCCAGCGCCGCGGCAATCGCGCGGCCAATGCCACGGCTGGCGCCGGTGACCAGCGCAATCTGCCTGGCTGATTCGCTCATGCCAGCAGGCCTTTGACATCGGCCAGCGTGGCCGGGTCAAACAGCGCCGCGCTGGCCAGCTCGGCATCAATGCGCTTGACCGTGCCGGCCAGCACCTTGCCCGGCCCGCACTCGACGATGCAACCGATGCCGCGCGCGCGCAAGGCCTGCACCAGCTCGACCCAGCGCACCGGCCCAAAAGCCTGGCGGTACAAGGCATCGCGGATGGCTTCGGCGTCGGTCGGCGCGGCGACATCGATGTTATTGACGACGGCAATCGTTGGCGTCGCAATCGCCAGCTCAGCCAGGCGTTGCCGCAGCCGTTCGGCGGCCGGCCGCATCAGGCTCGAGTGAAACGGCGCCGACACCGGCAGCGGCAGCGCGCGCTTGGCGCCAGCCGCCTTCAGCAGCTCGCAGCCCTTGGCCACGCCGGCCTTGCTGCCGGCAATCACGGTCTGCTTGGGGTCGTTGAAATTGACCGCCTCGACCACCTCGCCGCTTGCGGCGGCGGCTTCGGCACAGCCGCAGCGCACGGCGTCGGCGTCAAGGCCGAGGATCGCCGCCATCGCGCCGGTGCCGACCGGCACCGCGTCCTGCATGGCCTGGGCACGAAAGCGCACCAGTGGCAAGGCGTCGGCCAGCGTCAGCGCGCCCGCGGCCACCAGGGCCGCGTACTCGCCCAGCGAATGCCCGGCCAGCGCCGCTGGCTGTGCGCCACCCTCGGCCAGCCAGGCACGCCAGCAGGCGATGCCGGCGGTCAACATCACCGGCTGGGTGTGGGTGGTCAGGTCGAGCTGCTCCTTGGGCCCCTGGCCAATCAAGCGACCAATGTCCTCGCCCAGCGCCTGCGAGGCTTCGTCAAGCGTGGCACGCACGGCGGGGTGGTCGCCCCAGGCATCGAGCATGCCGACGGCCTGCGAGCCCTGGCCCGGAAACACAAAAGCGAATGCGGTCATCTTGGTCTGGGTGACGACGGATACGACAAGGGGGAAGAAAACGGCGGCCTGGACATGCGCGGGTTCAGAACTCGACCAGCACCGCGCCCCAGGTGAAGCCGCCGCCCACCCCTTCTAGCAGCAACGTGTCGCCGCGGCGGATGCGGCCGGCGCGCACCGCGTGGTCCAGCGCCAGCGGAACCGAGGCGGCCGACGTATTGCCGTGCTGGTCAACGGTGACGATCAGCTTGTCCAGCGGCAATTTCAACCGCCTGGCGGTGCTTTGCATGATGCGGATATTGGCCTGGTGCGGGATCAGCCAGTTGATATCCGACGCCTGTCGGCCGGCCTTGGCCAGCACCGCGCGGGCCGCCGATTCAAGCACGCCAATCGCCAGCTTGAAGACCGCCTGTCCGTCCATGCGCAGCAGCGGGTCGCCGAGCACCTGGCCGCCCGACACCGTGCCGGGCACGCACAGGATGTCGACATGCGCACCATCGGCGTGCAGGTCGGTGGCCAGAATGCCGGGCCGGTCGGACGCCTCCAGCACCACCGCGCCGGCGCCGTCGCCAAAGAGCACGCAGGTACCGCGGTCGTTGAAGTCAAGAATGCGCGAAAAGACCTCGGCACCGATGACCAGCGCCCGCGTCGCGCTGCCGGCGCGAATCATCGCGTCGGCCACCGTGGTGGCGTAAATGAAGCCCGAGCACACCGCCTGCAAATCAAATGCCGGGCAACCGGCGATGCCCAGCTTGTGCTGCACGATGCAGGCGGTGGATGGAAACACCATGTCCGGTGTCGAGGTGGCAACGATGAGCAGGTCGATGTCCTGCGGCGCCACGCCCGCCGCGTGCATGGCCGCGCGCGCCGCGCCCAGCGCCAGATCGCTGGCGTGGCCGTCTTCAGCGATGAAGTGGCGGGCATGGATGCCGGTGCGCTCGACGATCCATTCGTCCGAGGTTTCGACGCCCCGTCCGGCCAGTTGCGCCACCAGCTCGGCATTGGTCACGCGGCGTGCCGGCAGCATGCTGCCGGTACCGGCGATGCGGACATGGCGTCCACGTTGATCCGAAGGCAGCGTCACGGTCGAGTTCATGCCGGGAGGGAATTCGATGCGCCTGACGAAGGCGGCTCAGAGCCCTCGACCGGCATCGCGGCCAGCGTGCTGCGAATGCGCTCGTGAACCCGGTCGAGCAGGCGGTTGCGCGCGGCATCATACGCGCGCGCCATGGCGCGCTCGAAAGCAAACGCGTCCGATGAACCGTGTGCCTTGAACACCAGGCCACGCAGCCCGAGCAAGGCGCCACCGCTGTAGCGGCGATGGTCGACACGGGCCTTGAAATGCTTCAACACCGGCCAGGCCAGCGCAGCCATCAGTTTGCTCGACAGGTTGCGGGTGAACTCTTCGCGGATGAACTGCGCCAGCATGCCGGCCAGGCCTTCCGAACTCTTGAGCATCACGTTGCCGACGAAGCCGTCGCACACCACCAGGTCGGTGCTGCCCTTGAAAATGTCGTTGCCTTCGACATTGCCGAAGAAATTGAGGTGGCCATCGGCCGCGGCGGCGCGCAGCAACTCGGCGGCGCGCTTGATCACTTCGCTGCCCTTCATCGCCTCTTCGCCGATGTTCAGCAGGCCGACGGTTGGCTCCTCGACGCCGTCGAGCGCCGACACCAGCGCGCTGCCCATCACCGCGAATTGCAGCAGGTGTTCGGCGCTGCAGTCGACATTGGCGCCAAGGTCGAGCACTTTTGTGAAGCCGCCCTTCTGGTTGGGCAGCAGCGCGGCGATGGCCGGTCGGTCTATGCCCTCGAAAGTCTTGAGCACGTAGCGCGCCACCGCCATCAACGCACCGGTGTTGCCGGCCGAGACGCAGACGTCGGCAGCCGACCGGCCGTCGTCGTCACGCTTGAGCTGGCTGATCGCCACGCGCATCGACGAATCGCGCTTCTTGCGCAGCGCCACTTCGACGGCGTCGTCCATGGCGACCACCTCGGTGGCCGCGACAACGCGCGCACGCGACAACGTGGCCAGCGACGGGTCGGCAAGCGCCAGCGCGTCGGGCCGACCGACCAGCAGCAGCTCGGCCTGCGGATGCGACGCCAGGAAGTTGCGGCAGGCGCGCAGCGTCACCGCCGGTCCATGGTCGCCACCCATGCAGTCGACCGCCAGGCGGACGGTGGTCAGCGGCTCAAGCACCACGTGTGCGGACGATCGATGGATCAAGACTCACCCGTCTGGCTGGCCTGGCGCGACGCCAGCGGCGCGCAACCGTCATCGGCAACGCCCACGCGCCCGGGCCAGTGACCAGCGGCGGCGTAGGTCAGGATTCAGACTTGCTCTTCAACACCTTGCGCCCGCGGTAAAAGCCGCTCGGGCTGATGTGGTGGCGCAGATGCACTTCGCCGGTGGTCGGCTCAATCGCCGTGCCCGGCTGCGCCAGCGCGTTGTGCGCGCGGTGCATGCCGCGCTTGGACGGGGACTTCTTGTTCTGCTGGACGGCCATGGTTCAAATCTCCGGCGGACACCGTTCGGGCTGACTGAGCCAGCACCGCGGCGCGAAATCGGTTGTGCAATCCCGGGTTTCCTCAGCCAATCGACCCCCAATCGGGTCGATGGCCATCGGCCCATCAGGCCATTTGACGAAAAGACCGAAAAGCCGAAAAGGCCAATAAGTCCAATCGACCAGCGCTTGCCGGTAGTCTTTTCAGCCAGCCCGGGAAAAGCCTATGAGTGTACCAAGACCGGCAACCGCAAAGCCGCCTGGTTGCGGCCAGATCAATCCGGCAACGGTGTCTTAAGCCGCGCCAGGACCGCGAATGGGCTGTCGGCTGGTGCGCTGGAGACCCCCTGCTCACCCTCGGCGGCAAAGCTCAGCAACACCGGCTGCGGGCACTGCGCGTGGCGCGGCACCAGCGGCAAGGCCAGCAACAGTTCGTCCTCGACCAGCAGCTGCAGGTTCATTGACTTGGTCAGCGCCAGGACGTCCTCTTCGAGTTCGGCGTCCAGCGCTTCGGCCTGCGCCTCGCCGTGCACGAACAGGATGCGCTGGTCAAGCGACAGCGCGTGCTGAAACGGCAGCAGGCAACGCTGGCACGTCAACCACAGCGTGGCGCTGGCCTGCAGCGCCAACCAAAGACGCGGCGCGGCGCCGGCCACCGCCTGGCTGCTGCCATGAACGCGCCAACGCACATCGGACAAGCCGCCGTCCTGCGGCGGCGTTTGCGACTGCGCCAGCCTGGCCAATTCCGCGCCGGGCCAGGTGCCCTCGAGCACGCCTTCGCCGGCGACGAACGACGCAACGTCAAGGTGCAAGGGATTGAGCGGTCGCGGCGCCATCCGGGCAGTGTACGGGTGGGTTCCGGGCGGCACTCGGCTTGCCCGGCCCGCGCGCGGGCGGCCTGGCGCGCGATACGGCCCTCGCGCGGACAGGGCGCGAACCGCCACGATGGGAGAATTCGCCGCATGCCTTCGCCCGCGCCGCGCAGTGATCTACCGCCGCTTGTCCTGGCCTCGACGTCGCGCTACCGGCGCGATCTGCTGACCCGGCTCGGTCTGCCGTTTTCGGTGCAGTCGCCGTTGGTCGATGAGTCCGCCGCCGCGGGCGAGTTGCCGGCGGCGCTGGCCGAGCGGCTGGCGTTGGAAAAAGCCCAGGCAGTGGCGCGGCTGCAGCCGCAGGCGGTGGTGATCGGCGCCGACCAGGTGGCCGAACTGGACGGCACAGCAATCGGCAAGCCGGGTGACCACGAGCGCGCGGTCGCCCAGTTGCGCGCGATGCGCGGGCGCCGGGTGCTGTTCCACACCGCGGTGGCGGTGGTGCGCCAATCAATCGGCCACGCGCGGGTGCTGTGCGTGCCGGTGGCGGTGCGGTTCCGGGCCCTCGGCGACGATGAAATTGAGCGCTATCTGCAGCGCGAGAAGCCCTATGACTGCGCCGGCAGCGCGAAAAGTGAGTCGCTAGGCATTGCCCTGCTCGACGCCATCGAATCCGACGACCCGACTGCCCTGATCGGCCTGCCGCTGATTCGCACCTGCCGGCTGCTGCGCGAAGCCGGGCTTGACCCGCTGCTGCACGGTGGCTGAACCGGGTGCCCCGCCAGCCGGCGCCACCGGTCGCCTGCTGCTGGTGCCCAACACGCTGGACCTGGCCACTGGCTGCGAGGTGGCGTTGCATGCATTGCTGCCCGACATGGTGCTCGCGCAGGCCGCGCAGCTACAGCACTGGGTGGTCGAAAACGCCAAGTCGGCGCGCGCGCTGCTCAAACGCGTCGCCGCGACGCATCCGCTGGCGCGGCCGCTGCAGCAACTCGACATCGTTGAACTGCCGCGTCCGCCCAAAGGCGGCGCGGCTTCGGCGGCAGCCTCGGCCGTGCAGTCGCAGGTCTGGCGCCAACTGCTCGCGCCAACGCTGGCCGGCGCGGATATGGGGCTGCTGTCTGAAGCCGGCATGCCGGCGGTGGCCGACCCGGGGGCTGCACTGGTCCAGGCGGCCCATGAGGCGGGCATTGCCGTGGTGCCACTGCCCGGGCCGAGCGCGCTGCTGCTGGCGCTGGCCGCCTCAGGCCTGAATGGCCAGAGTTTTGCCTTCGTCGGCTACCTGCCGACCGACACCGCCGCGCGCGCCGCCCGGGTGCGTGAACTTGAAAACCATTCCAGGCGCTGGCGCCAAACCCAGTTGGCGATTGAGGCGCCTTACCGCAACGACGCGCTGCTGGCCGCGTTGCTGGACCACCTGCAGCCGACCACCCGCCTGGCGCTGGCGCTGGCGCTGACGTTGCCCGATGCACGCTGCACGACGCGCAGCGTCGCCGAGTGGCGACGCCAGCCGCCGCCCGCGCTGGGCCGGCTGCCGTGCGTGTTCAGTTGGTTGGCGTAGCGCGCCGGAATGAACGCCCGACCCGCCCGCGCTGCGGCGTCAGGCCTTGCTGCCGCCGAGCAGCGAGGCCACCTTGCGCTTGGGTTTGATGTTCGGCGACAGCCCGCGCGCGGCCGGCACCGGGGTGGGCACCGAGCGTTCCCATGCCGGCGGCTCGTCGGGCGACGAGGCGCTGGGTTCATAGGGGCGCGAGAAGAACGGGTCGGCCACCATCGGCTCGGGCCGCCTTGGGCGGTCAAAGGCTTCGCGGCGGTAGTCGCTGCCGTCGTGCGGTCGGCGCTCGTCGCGCTCTTCGCGCGGCCGAAATACCCGCCGCGGCCGGCTGTCGTCGATCTCAAACGGTTCGATCTCGATCTTGCGCTTGATCAGCCGCTCGATGTCACCGACCAGGCGGCCGTCATCCCGATCAACCAGCGTCACCGCCAGTCCCGACGCGCCAGCACGCCCGGTGCGGCCGATGCGGTGGACGTAGTCCTCGGCGTTGAACGGCACGTCGAAATTGAACACCGCCGGCAAGTCGGCGATGTCCAGCCCGCGCGCGGCAACATCGGTGGCCACCAGCAGTTCGACCTCGCCGCGCTTGAACGCGTCCAAAGACTTCAGTCGCTCGTCCTGGCTCTTGTCGCCGTGCAGGGCGGCGGTCTTGAGGCCGTCGCGCTCGAACGAGCGTGCCAGCCGCGCCGCGCCCAGCTTGCTGTTGACGAACACCAGCGCCTGCGCCAATGCGCGCTCGCGCAGCATTTGCCGCACCGCGCTTCGCTTGTCGTCCTCGGCGACGCTGTAGAAATGCTGCTCGACGGTCGACGCGGTGGCGTTGGGGCGGGCCACCTCCACCGTCACCGGATCCTGCAGATAGCTTTGCGCCAGACGCCGAATCTCAGGCGAAAAGGTGGCCGAGAACAGCAGGGTCTGGCGCTGCTTGGGCAGGTAGGCCAGGATGCGCTGTAGGTCAGGCAAGAAGCCGATGTCGAGCATGCGGTCGGCTTCGTCTAGCACGACGTACTCGACCTGGTTGAGCACGCAGTTCTTCGCCTCGATGTGGTCAAGCAGCCGGCCGGGGGTGGCGATCAACACCTCGACGCCGCGTTTCAACTCGGCGGTCTGCGGCTTCATGTCGATGCCACCGAAGACCACCGTCGAGCGCAACTGCGTGTGCACCGCATAGGTTTTCACGTTGGCCGCCACCTGGTCGGCCAGCTCGCGCGTCGGCGCCAGCACCAGCGCGCGCACCGGGTGGCGCGCCGGCGACATCGACGCGTTCTCGTGGCGCATCATCTTTTGCAGCAGTGGCAGCGCAAAGGCCGCGGTCTTGCCGGTGCCGGTCTGCGCCGCCCCCATCACGTCACGCCCGGCCAGCACCACGGGGATCGCCTTGGCCTGAATCGGCGTCATCGACGTGTAGCCTGAATCGTCGACCGCGCGCAGCAGCTTGGCGTCCAGCGGCAGCGCATTGAAGCGCTGCGGCGCGTTGGCTTCGATGGTTTCGGGCTCGTTGAACGTGGCGTGGGAATGGTCGGTCATCTGGGCCGGGATTATCCCTTAGCTGGAATTGGGCTGGCCAGCATGCCAATTTTGCGACCGCAGCCCGGGCCGCACGCGACCTAAACTTGTCGGGTTTTGCCCGACGACCACAACGCCCGCGAGATGCCTGTGAAGATTGCGCTGTTCGGCCCCAATGGCCAAGTTGGATGGGAGTTGCAGCGCAGCCTGGCGCCGCTGGGCGAGGTGGTGGCGCTGCAGCGCGGCAACGGCGGCGATCTGTCGCAGCCCGATGCACTGGCGGCCACGCTGCGCGCGCTGCGGCCGGCGGCGATCGTCAATGCCGCCGCCTACACCGCGGTCGACAAGGCCGAGTCCGAACCCGATCTTGCCCATGCCATCAACGCCCAGGCACCGGCGCAGATGGCGGCACTCGCCGACGAACTGGGCGCCTGGCTGATCCACTACAGCACCGACTACGTGTTCGACGGCACGGGCAGCGCGCCACGCGACGAAGCCAGCCCGACCGCGCCGTTGAGCGTCTACGGCCGCAGCAAGCTCGAAGGCGAGCAAGCCATCGTCGCCAGTGGCTGCCTGCACCTGATTTTGCGCACCAGTTGGGTGCACGCTGCCCGCGGCGGCAACTTCGCCCGCACGATGCTGAAACTGGCTGCCGAGCGGCCGCGCCTGACGGTGGTCGATGACCAGGTCGGCGCGCCGACCGGTGCCGACCTGTTGGCCGACGTGAGTGCGCATTTGTTGCGACAGGTGCTGCCACACGCCGGCGTGGGGCGGCAGCAGCCGGATGACGCCCGCGCCCTGGCAGGCATTTACCACGCCGTTGCCGGTGGCGAAACAAGTTGGTGCGGCTATGCCAGGCATGTGCTGGCGTGGGCGCGCGCGCAGGGCATCGCGCTGCAGGTCGGACCGGACGACGTGGCACCGGTGCCCAGCAGCGCCTACCCAAGCGCCGCGGCGCGCCCGCTGAACTCGCGGCTGGACACCAACCGGCTGCGCCAGACCTTTGGCCTCACGCTGCCCGACTGGCGCGTCGGCGTCGAGCGCATGTTGCGCATTGCGTTCGGCGCGCGCTGAGACTCGCCGCGCCCGCTAACTGCGCTGTTCCAACCCTGTGCCTGGCCTGAACGATGAAACTTGTACCTACCCGACTTCCCGAGGTGCTGCTGATCGAACCAACCGCGTTCTCCGACGACCGTGGCTGGTTCATGGAAAGCTTTAACGCGCAGCGCTTTCACGACGGCCTGGCGGCGCTGGGGTTGCCGCCGCCCAGGCCGTTTGTCCAGGACAACGAATCGCACTCACGGCGCGGCGTGCTGCGTGGCCTGCACTACCAGTTGCCGCCGCACCCGCAGGGCAAGCTGGTGCGGGTGGTCGCTGGCGCGGTGTTCGACGTGGCCGTCGACATCCGCCGCGGCTCGCCCACCTTCGGCCAATGGGTTGGCGCAGAACTCAGCGCCGACAACCGACGGCAAATGTGGATTCCCGAAGGCTTTGCGCATGGCTTTGTCGCGCTGGCCGAGGACAGCCGCTTTCTGTACAAGACCACCGACTTCTACGCCCGTGACTGCGAGCGCGCCCTGCGCTGGGACGATCCGGCGCTGGGCATCACCTGGCCATCCGGCCTGCAGACGCTGCTGGCCGCCAAGGACGCGCAAGCGCCGATGCTGCACGAAGCCGAAGTCTTTCCGGCCGGTTTTCAGGCGGGCCGTGGCCCTTGAGGCACCTTTCGGGTCAGGCCGAGGTCAACCCGCATCGCGGCGCGACGACAGCCAGCGCGGCATGCGAAAGCGCACGATGCGCCAATACAGCCCCGTATAGGCCAGCGCAAAAATCACAATGAACAGCGCCAGCACCGGCGTGCTGTGCCAGAACAGCATGGCCGGCACCACCGCCAGCATGCACAGCATCCACAGGTAGGGCGAGGTCATCGAATTGCGCCGCGCCTGCGAGCGCTTGGACTGCTTGCCGACCGCCCACTTCATGACCCGCCGATAAATCAACGAGTGCAGGTGGATGCCGTCGGGCATGCCGGCGGGCTGGTCGCGCAGCATCACCCGGCGGTAGATTGAAAACACGGTTTCAAACACTGGGTAAATGCAGGCCAGCAGCGGGAACATCGGCGACACCGCCGGGTTGCGGTGCAGCAGCAATATCGCCAGTTCGGCGACATAAAAGCCCAGGAAATAGGCCCCGCCGTCGCCCAGGAAAATCAGGCCCGACGGAAAGTTCCAGACGAAAAAACCAAGCACCGCGCCCACCCCGGCCACGGCCATGTAGACCAGCAGCATGTCGCCGACCTGGAACGCCACGTAGCCGACGCCGACCAGGATCAACACCACACACATTGACGCCAGGCCATTGAAGCCGTCAATGATGTTGACCGAGTTGGCTACACCGGCGACCACGAACACGGTGACCGTCGCCGCGGCAAGCGGAAATGACACCAGCCAGTCGACCCCGGGAATCGACGTGCGGTCAATCACCGCATCGACCACGGCCACCGCCAGCGCCGCCGACACCGCAGTGAAGAACAGCCGCCGCCGCGGGCTTTGCGTCTTGGTCAGATCCTCGGTCAAGCCACTGCCGAAGGCAGGCACGGCACACAGCAACAGCAAGGCATAGAAGCGGCCATAGTCGGCGTCATGCATCCACAACATCAAAAGCGAGGCCGTCGTGCCACAGACGATGCCGACCCCGCCCACGCGCGGCACCGGCGCCGCATGAAATTTCTGCGGCCCCGACAGATCATGGTCGTGCAGGTGGTGGTTGCCGGTGCGCGCCTGGTGCACCAGCCACAGCGTGACCGCCAGCGACACCACAAAGGCCGCAAGCAAAACAAGCATGGTGAGGAATTCTATCGATTTGCATATTCAGCGCGGGTCAGCGGCGCCGGCGCGCTTGGCGCGCGCGACCAGCCTGTCATTGAATGCTTGCGCGAGCCGAGCCGGCGACAACGCTGAATCAGGCGCGGCGCGCGCGCGCCGGATCGGGATGTGCAGCAGTTGGCGCAACGCGCAACAGCCCGACCCGTCGGTCGGGCGGGCACTGGCCGCACCCCTCAGCCAGCCCGCGCCGCGTCCACACTTTCTCCCCACCGAGCGCCGCTACACCAACCGCTTCGTCGGAGGTAGATATTTCGGGTTAACCAGCAACCATCCGGAATTGCATATCACGCGGGTAAGTCACTGCGCGGGAGTCTGCCGACGAAGAGTTGACCAATCGATATTGATGTAATGCAGATTGGTCATTCCGTCGGCGTTATAGCTTGACACGTCCGTCCTTTCGTAGCCGCTTCGAACCTTTACCTCCGCGAGTCCAAACCGAGCCATGTCATCCACGTCAGGAAAGTACATATTCCGAACGTTGTAAGGTGAAACCTTTCCGAACCAACAAATGTATTGGTCTAAATCGACGCGATAAAATATTCGTTCTCAAGTTTCGCGAGGCGATGAACCTCAACCAGATCTTTTGCCTCGATGGGCGTCTCACCAGAAGCATGCATGTGAAGCAGATGACTCATGTTTCCGTGCCACGCCACCACACCGAGCCCAGATATTGTTTTTATGGCCCCAGCTGGAAATATATAATTTGCGCAGGCGGAGAAACAGTTTCCAATTACTTCAACATTGGGATATTTCTGATGCAATCTCCAAAGCTGGCTCGACGAATCCGCCATCCGAGGCAAGAAGCACTCTTGATGCTTTCTGCTCATTGAACAATCGCTTGAATTGGATGGCTGTTTCGTGCGAAATATTGCCTGAATAAGTAGGGTTTCGCCCGAAACAAGCAAGATTGCTGGTGGTTTGGTCGCGCAAGCACCAAGAAACGCCGCAGCGAGAACGATGGTTTTCACGGTTTATTGAAAAGAATGTTTATTCACCCTGCAGATGCCGATGTACTGTAAAGCCATCTGGCCGTTGAGCGAGACGTATAAATTACACTTGGGGACGCACCGAAAAATTCAGTCAGTCGGTCATTTCATCACAGAAGTGGCGCATTAGAAAGAATAGCCATGGAATTTGACTGACCTGAAGAATACCAACGTTGATCGCGGGAATCGCCCTTGGCCACGCAACAATATTGTCAAGATCAGAGATTGTATATTTTGCCCCGACATCGGCCAAACCAGGCGCCACACAGGCGCGAATAAGCGCGACACAGACTTCCATCATACACAGTGGCCCACCAAGGTAGTCCCACCACTCTTTGCCAATTCGCACTGTTGCGTTGGCCGGCTGGCCTGCGAGCTTGAACTTGCAATCCCAACGCATCCAAGGCGTAGTAAGAACCTGGTCGCCGGGAAGTTTTTCTGCAATATTTCTGAGGATGTGCCAGTCCTTCTTGTTCGACTGCTTCTTGGTGCCATACAGCACGCCATAAGTGAAGTCCAGTTCGCCTGCACCGTGGTCGGATAGCCACGCTGGCCCATAGCCCAACACCTGATCGGCAAAGTTCTCGCTCATCTCGTCGTTAAGGCAGCGCGGGCCGCTCTTGAGCGTCGCTGCCTTGAGAACCGGCAAAACCACCTTCGTACCGTCAAGCGCCGAATTTTGAGAATGCATCCCACTGGGCACAGACTGCCATCCGTAAACCGGCAACGTGACGTCCTCGACCATTCGCCCGGCTGATGTTTCCATCGAAGAAAACAGCTTGGCAGGTAGGATGTCACCCTCCAGTTCACTAACTCGGGTGTAGTTTTTTGCCCGCGCGTAGGTCATCAAGACGAATGGGTTGGTATTGAAGTGCTTAAGTTGCGCATTTGCAATGGGCAGCGAAGCGATGTGGTTGCGGACCCGCTGACGGAAACCACCTTCCAATTTGAGTATTCGATTTCTTGCCGCGGAGTCGGTGTCGGCCGTGACGAGATCTGCAAGTAACGCGACCTTGGAAAAGACAGTCTTGGGAATGCGCGCGGGGAGATTTGGATTCCTGCTCGCCATCAGCGTTCCTAAATGACAGCAGACGATCGGATGGTGCGAACCCGCTGCTTGGTTTTGGGCGCCGCGTACCTGGTTTCTTCATCCTGGTCTTCACCCCAAACAAATGTCTTGCCGTCCTTGAACCAATGCCGGGTTCGAACATGCGACTGAAGATAAACCAACCGATAGCCCTCCCGCACTGAATCATACTTTTTCCACTGCCTGGCACGGAGCTTGTCCAGGGCTGCCGCGACAACTCCACCAGCAACCAGTCCGAGGCGGGTGGGCACCGCATTGCCAATCTGGATATACTGTTCCGCCAGCGTTCCACTGAATTCCCATTCATCTGGAAACTCCTGGATTCGCGCATACTCCCGAACTGAAAGCGCCCTGGTTTCGGTGGGGTGGCAAAGGGAAGTGCTGGCGTGGTTCGGCAACGTGACCAACGTGGGACAGGGCAAATCCGCTGTCAGCCTGCGCCACCATCCAGAACGCCCACCCTTGGCAAACCAGGCTTTGCCCATTGACTCTTTCTGCAGCGCCTCCGGCAGGCTTCTCCAGTTGGAGCCCGGAGGAACCAGCGACAGGTAAAACTTCTTGCGGTCGCTGAAATCCATGACGCGTGGCGACGGGTCGTCAAGGTCTGCAAGGGCCTGGCCGAGCGACCGCCACGGTGTCAGCCTTGGCTCTGGGTCAAGAAAAGATGACTGCGCGGGGGCGTCCTTGTCGCCTTGGTCTGCAGGATTGCCATGCGTCGGCCCCGGAAATTCAACTTTTGCATTGAACCGATTGCCAATGAATAGAATACGCTCTCGGATTTGAGGTGCGCCGTAGTTGACCGAGTTCACCTCAAATACGTCCATGTGATAGCAATCGCCAGCCAATGCCTGAAGATCACGCGAGAACATTTGGATGACGGAGCCAGGCATCTCGTCGGGTTCGAGCGGTGTCAGCCCACGCTCAATTATTGGTCTATGGCGCAGAGCCGCTGAAATCAGCCCTCTTACGTTTTCCATGACGAAGATTTTCGGCCGCATGATGTCGACGAAACGCAGGTATTGCCAAAGCATGGTTCCTCTTGGATCCTGGGTCGTTCCGCGCCTGCCCGCGGTGCTGAACGACTGACATGGTGGCCCACCGACCAAAACGTCCAGTTCACCGCGCTTCAACCCCAAGGCTGCCAGTACTTCAGCAGGATCAATATTCGAGATGTCTGCCTCAAAAACCATGGGGGCTACGCCAAGACGCTGCTTTCGAATATTCAGGCGAATCGTTTCACAAAATGCAGGCACTTTTTCCACTGCCGCGAGCAGCTCGAAGCGACCCGTCTGATGCATGCCTATGTCCAGGCCCATGGCGCCTGAGAAAAGCGAGATTGTCTTATACGGATGCATATACGTTTTACGATGGGTGAATGGGCAACAATCTGGCATTGCGCGTGGCATAGGTATGTATATTAGTCAATATATCATGAAACCCTGGAACGTTGCCCACGACGCTGGACGGCCCTGGCGCCATTTTGGAACCGGAGGCGACCGTGACAGGTTTTTCCAATAAACGTTGACGAAGCAAATCAATCGATTTTTCCGTCAGGATATGCGGCGATCGCCAGCGCCACCAGGTAATGTTAGGTCAGTGAATGCGCAGTGTGGGTCACGCGCACGCCAGAGAGGCTGGCGTCGCGCAGGTGCCAGGTGTCAGCTGTGCCTCAAGCCGGCTCTGGCGCAGCCTGGGGTTCGACGGTGCTTCCTGGGCGACCAGAAATGAAACGATCGCCGCGCCCGGCTCGCCGGCACGGCCGGGTCATGCGCAGCTTGCGCTAGCTAGGAGGCTTCGATTTGGCGGCTTCGATCGCGGTGGGCGCGTAGGTTTCAGCCCGCGCCGCCAATCGCCCCAACCTCCACCGCCTCCACCACCCCAGCGCCGCCCTTCGGCAGACCCTCCGACGCCATGGCCTCGCCATACGCCGTGCGGTTGCGCCCCTGGGACTTGGCCTGGTAGAGCAGACGATCGGCGAGGTCTACCAGCGGTTCGGCGGGGGTGTCGACGCCGGCGGGCTTGGTGGCGATGCCCATGCTGACGGTGACGTACGGCGCCACCGCGTCGGTGGCGTGGATGATGCCGAGCTGCACCACGCCGCGGTGTACGCGCTCGCTGACTTCGCGCGCGCCGCTTGAGTCGGTGTCGGGCAGCACCAGCACGAATTCCTCGCCGCCGTAGCGCGCCAGCATGTCGCCTGGGCGTCGGCCGGCGGTTTTCAGCGCCTTGGCGATGCGGCACAGGCACTCGTCGCCCATCAGGTGGCCAAAGCCGTCGTTGTATTTCTTGAAGAAGTCGACATCGATCAGCGCCACCGACAGCGGCGTGCCGTCGCGCTGGCTGCGCCGCCATTCCGAGGCCAGCCGGTCTTCGAAGTAGCGCCGGTTGGCCACGCCGGTCAGGCCGTCGATGTAGACCCAGCTGCGCAGCAGGTCGGACTGGCGCTTGAGCTTCAGGTGGGTGCGCACGCGCGCGCGCACGATGGTCGGATTGATCGGCTTGGCAATGAAGTCGACCGCGCCCAGGTCCAGCCCCAGCCGCTCGTCTTCGACATGGGTGTGCGCGGTGACGAAGATCACCGGGATGTGCCGGGTCGCCGCGTTGGCGCGCAGCCGCGCGCAGACCTCGTGCCCACCCAGACCGGGCATTTCGACGTCGAGCAGCACCAGGTCGGGCTGCTTGCTTTCGGCCAGCGTCAACGCCTGCTCACCGCCGGTGGCCATGAACACCTGGCACTCGTCGGCAAAGGTGCGGTACAACGCCTGCACGTTGGCCGGCTGGTCGTCGACCACCAGCAGGCGCGGCCGCGCTTGCGCCGGATCGTGCGCGTCATCGAGCGCGCCAGACAGCGAGCGCGTCAAGCGCTCGTCAAAGTGGCTGAAGACGGTGTTCATGGCGCCAGCTCCTGCAGCCACTTTTCGGCCAGTTGGCGCGCGGTCGCGAAGTCCAGGCCGTTGACGGCTTCGTTGAGGGTTTCGACCCACGGACATTCGCCGCAGGCGCCGCAGGGCTGCAGCCGCTCGACCTTGGCCACCGCGGCCATGTCCGAGTCTTCCAGCAGCGCGATCAGTTCGCGCAGTTGCACACTCAGCCCCTCATGGCCGTTCTCGAATTGGCAGCTATTGCCATCGTTCCCGGTGGCCGTCGCGGCGTCGGTTTCGGCCCAGGCCGAAAGAATGGATTGCAGGTCGGCGGCCGCCCGGTTGGCTTCCAGCGTCAGCGCGGTCGGCAAGGTTCTCAAGTGGGGCGTCTGCACGATTTCCTTTTCGGCCGACGCCGCCTGTTCGCGCAGTCGGCGCAGGCCCAGCATCGCCGCCAGTCCCTTCAGGTTGTGCAGGTGCCGTCCGGCGCTGGCCAGCGCAAGCTGTGCCATGTCTGACTGGGCCTGTCTGATCAAGCTCGGCAATTCGATAGCAAAGCGTTGCAGCATGCGACGATAGGCCGACGTATTGCCAGCCATGCGCGACAAGGCCTCGATCAGTTCGATGCCGGCGTTGGCGGCGGCCGTCAACACCTGAGGCGGCAGCTCAATCGGCGCCTGAAAAGCCCCCGGCACCACGCCGCGGTGGCCGGTGCTGTGGCGGATGGCTTTGACCAGCTCGGCCATGTCGAACGGCTTGCCGACGTGCGCGGTCATGCCGGCGTTCAGGCAGGCGTCGCGGTCGGTGGGTGAGGCATTGGCGGTCATCGCGATGATCGGCAGCTCGGTCAGGCCCAGCGTGGTGCGGATGTGCATGGTGGCGGCCATGCCGTCCATCACCGGCATCTGGATGTCCATCAGCACGGCGTCGAACGGCACCGCGCTGCTCTTCACCGCGTCGACCGCCAGCGCGCCGTTGTCGGCCACCTGGACAAAGGCGCCTTCGTCGACCAGCAGCTCGCGCGCCACCTGCTGGTTGTTGGCGTTGTCCTCAACCAGCAGCAGCCGCAGGCCTTGCAGCCGTCGCAACGACATCGGTTGCGTGCCGGCCGGTGCGTCGTGTTGCGCGCTGTAGGCGTCGACCACCGCGTCGAGCAGCATCGACGCGGTGACCGGCTTGGTCAGGAAGCCGTTGACGAACTGCTCGTCCTTCTTGCGCCGCGTCTCGAACATTTCGCGGGCGTGCGCGGTCACCATCACCACCACCGTGCTGGCGCCGGCCAGGCCGCGCAGGTGCATTTGCTCGGCGGTGCCCCAGCCGTCCAGGCCTGGCATTTGCCAGTCCATCAACACCACCCGGTACGGACGCCCCTGCTCGAACGCCTGGGTGGCCGCCTGCAGCGCGGCCTCGCCGCAGTCGGCGCCGTCGGCACTCCAGCCCAGCGTGCCGACCATGCGCAACAACACCTCGCGCGACAAGGCGTTGTCGTCGACCACCAGCGCGCGCGTCTCGCGCTTGAGCGCGTTGGGCAGCGCGCGGGCGCGCAGCGCGGCGACGTGGCGCGCGTGGGTCGTGCTTTCGCCCAGCGCGTTCAGGCGCGCGGTTTCGGCGATGTCCACCGGCAGCGTGATCTCGAAGTGGAAATCGCTGCCTTTGCCGAGCTCGCTCTCGACCTCGATCTTGCCGCCCATCAAGGCCACCAGGCGCTGCGAGATGACCAGCCCCAGCCCGGTGCCGCCGAAGCAGCGCGTGGTCGATGCCTCGGCCTGCACAAAACTGTCGAAGATGCGGGCCAGCTGGTCGGGGGCGATGCCGATGCCGCTATCGACCACCGTGAAGGCGATCCGCGCACTGTCCTGACTGCGTTCGCGCACCTGCACCTTGACCACCACCTCGCCTCTGGCGGTGAACTTCAGCGCGTTGCCCGACAGGTTGAGCAGCACCTGCTGCAGCCGCAGGGAGTCGCCGATCAGCGCGCGCGGCAGCTCGGGGTCGATGTCGAACAACACCTCGACCGGCTTGGCCGCGACCGCGGTGGAAAGAATCACCGACAGGTTGCGCAGCACCTCGTCGAGCCGGAAGGGGTGCGGGTCGAGCACCATCTTGCCGGCCTCGACCTTGGAGAAGTCGAGGATGTCGTTGAGCAGCGCCAGCATCGACCGCGCCGCCGACTCGGCCTTGCGCACGTAGTCGCCCTGGCGCATGGTCAGGTTGGTCTTGCCCAGCAGCGCCAGCATGCCGAAGATGGCGTTCATCGGCGTGCGGATCTCGTGGCTCATGTTGGCCAGGAATTCGCTCTTCGCCTTTGAGGCGGCTTCGGCGGCCTCGCGCGCGCGCTGCAGTTCGGTGACGTCGATGCGAAAGCCGACCGTGTGGCCATCGTTCAGTCGGCGCTCGACGATGCGCATGATGCGGCCGTCGGCCGTGCGCTGCACCATGGCGCCGGCGGCCAGCCGGTGCATGTCCTGGCGGTTGCGCACCCAGGCTTCCTCGTCGCCCACCGCCTCGGGGAACAGGCCCTGGCGCGCGGCGTCGCGGATCAGCGACTCAAAGGTG
>WBZS01000810.1_pt1 | contig 31569 bp, 23 predicted proteins | sample 5204201 | NCBI WGS metagenome assembly WBZS01 (sample SAMN12344357, study PRJNA552823) | activated sludge metagenome | biome: Activated sludge suspended growth; feature: Nitrification reactor; material: Wastewater; isolation source: activated sludge from nitrification reactor of wastewater... | reverse complement strand
ATCGCCTGGGGCAACTACGAGTCCAACACGTTCACGGACGTCGCAGTCGAGGCCCAGGCTCGCGATCTGAGCAACCTGTCACAGAACTCCAAGGACTGGCCCGGCTTCGGCCTGGTCTGCAGCTACGTCGACAGCAACAACTTTATCTATGCCGGAGTCACGGCCGATGGCTATTACGTCATCAACAAGTACAAGAACGGCAACGTCGTCGGCTTGAGCTCGAGCGACGGGCTGTGGGCCACGACCAACGACGTTGTCCCCTTCCAGAAGATGTACACGGTGCGGCTGGTCTGCGCGCACGGGACGCTCTCGTTCTATGCCGACGGCAAGTTGCTCGATCGGTTTGACGACCCGGATGTCGGCGAGGGCCAGGTGGGGGTTTTCGTCAGCAGCTTCGACACCAAGAACGTGACGGTCGCGTTCGACAACATCGTCATCGAAACAGCGCCCTAAAAGCGGAAGAGGGAGGAGAGAAGGCGCCTTCTCTCCTCCCTCTTCCCTCCTCCGCTTTTAGTTCCGCACGCACCGGAAACCAAACGCATCCCGTGTGTCCTGGGCGCCGTAGACGAGCCGCATCGTCACCCGCACCTGGTTCGCGTCGCTGTCCCAACTGCCGCCGCGCAGAACGCCGCAGTCGGCGGTGTTACACGCGTCCGGCGGGCCCGATGAGTGCGGCGGCCCTTGCGGGTCGACGCGCGGGCTCTCAGAGTAGTACTTGGGATCGTACGGATCCGCCACCCACTCCCAGACATTGCCGGCCAGATCGTAGATACCCGTGATCGTCGCGCCCGCCGCGTAACTCATCACAGGCGTTGTGTCGCTGATGCCGCTCGGCTTGTAGTTGAGCCGGTCGGGCGCAGGCGGCAGCGTGTCCGAATCGCGCCAGGGATAGGGGCTCTCGAGCGTGCGCGCCGCCATCTCCCACTCGGCCTCGGTCGGCAGCCGCCGGCCGGCCCACTCACAATACGTGTTCGCGTCGTCGCGCGTGACATACACCACAGGGTAATCGGCGAAGGCCGGATCGTCGTAGTACTTCACGCGCGTGAATGAGCGGAAGTTGCGCGGCGGCGCACAGGCGCCGGTCTCCACGCACAGCGCGTACATGGCGTTCGTCACCTCGTGCTGATCGATCCAGTATGGGCTGATCTCGACGGCGTGTTCCGGCCCCTGATCGAGTTCGGCGCTGTCGCGGCCCATGAAGCCCGAGCGCGCTCCGAGGTACACCAGCACCATGCCGTCGACCGACGAGACCTCGGTGGCGCCGGGCGCGGGCGCGGTCGGCGGCTCGGTCGGGACCAACGACGGCGTCGGCGTCGCGAGCGCGGGCGGCGTGGCGGTCGCGGCGACGATGGGCTCGGTGGCGACCACGGATGCCGTCGTCGCCGTGGCCTGCGCGACGGCCAACACGGTGGGCGTGGGCGGCGCAACGGGCGTCGGCGTCGTGGTGCCGCGCAACAGGTATGCGGCCAGGCCGAGAACCCCGATCCCGGCGATCAAGACAACGGCGCTCAGCCCGGCCGGGAGCAACCACCAGAGCGGGCTGCGGGTCTGAGGCGGTGGCGGCGGCTGGATCGGCGCCGGCGCACTCGCGCTCGAAGACGCGCGGCGGGCCGGCGGCGGCTCAGAGGCGCCGCCGGGTTGGAGCGTCATCGCCGGCTCGAACGACGTCGCTTCGCCGCCGGCTGTCAGGGTCTCGAGCGCCGAGACCAGGCGGCTGGCCGAGTCGTAGCGGGTCGCGGGCGTCTTTGCCATCGCGATGCCGATCACGCTGTCGCAGCCGCGCGGCAGATCGGGCCGGGCCTGGCTGAGTTGGGGCACGGGATCACTGACGTGGCGCAGCGCCATGCCCACCGCCGTGTCCGACTCGTACGGCAGCTTGCCGCTCAGCGTGTGATAAAGCATGGCCCCGAGCGCGTAGATGTCGCTGGCGGGCCCGATCTCTTTGTCGCCACGGGCCTGTTCGGGGCTCATGTAAGCCGGCGTGCCCATCATGCCGGTTGCGCTGAGCTGCGTGTTCGAGTCGGTCAGCTTGGCCAGGCCGAAGTCCGCGATGTAGGCGTTGCCGCCGTCATCGAACAATACGTTGCCGGGCTTGAGGTCGCGGTGCACGACGCCGCGCGAGTGCGCGCGGTCGAGCGCGGGGGCGAGCTGACGATAGAGCCGCACCGTCTCCTTCAGGTCAAGTGGGCCATCGCGCAATTTGTCGGCCAGCGACCCGCCCGTCATCAGACGCATGACGATGTACGGTTGTTGCGAGGCCGGGTCCTCACCGAAATCGTAGACCGGCACGATCGCGGGGTGCTCGAGCGCGGCGATGGTCTCGGCCTCGCGCTGAAAGCGCGCGCGCAGATCGGCCTGGCTGAGCAGGTTGGGCGGCAGCACTTTGACCGCCACGTCGCGGCGGAAGTTCGGGTCGTACGCGCGGTAGACCGTGGCCATCCCGCCCTGCCCGATCGTGCCCTGTAGTTGATAGCGGCCGATTTGGTTCATCTTCACACCGGTGTTAACGCTGCGGTTCTAACCTTTGACAGGTGGACTCGTGATTCTCGGGAAAGCAAGGGTCGCGCGAATCGGGTCGGCCCGGAATCGGCCCGGTTCTCTATCCCGGGCCGACCGTTGGGTTAATTCGGACTGAGCAAGTTGGATTATACAGGCGGCCTGCTAGAATCCTCGGCATGCCCCTCTCGATCCTGGTCCTGACCACCGCGACCTTCAACACCGCCGAGCTCGAGCGAGTCCGCGCCGTCGCGCCCGACGCCACGATCCGGCATGCGCTCGTGCGCGACTGGCGGGCCGTGCCGCGCGAGGTCTGGGCCGATGTCGATGTGCTCTACACCGCCAATCCGCTTCCCGAGCCGGAGTGGGCGCCGCGTCTGCGCTGGGTGCAGCTCCACTTCGCCGGTGTGGAGGACGTCATCGTCCATCCGCTGGCGCACACGATCCCGATCACCAATGCCTCGGGCGTGCACGCGACCCAGATCGCCGAGTGGACGTTGGCCGCGATCCTGGCGCGCAGCCGCCGCCTGCCGTTGGCGTTTGAGCTTCAGCAGAAAGCCCAATGGCCCACGGACCGCTGGGGCCTGTTCGTGCCGGATGAGTTGCGCGGCGCCACGATCGGCATCATCGGCTACGGCGCGATCGGGCGCGAGATCGGCCGGCTGTGCGCGGCCTTCGGCATGCACGTGATCGGTCTGCGCCGCGGCTCGGGCGCCGAGGACCCCGCTCGCCCGCGCTGGGTCGCGCCCGCGCTGCGCGACCTGCCACCCGCGCCGGCCCGCATCGAACCGATCACGGCCCTGGACGAAGTGCTGCCGTTGTGCGACGTCGTCGCTCTGGCCCTGCCGCTCACGGGGGCCACGCGCGGTCTGATCGACGCGCGCGCGCTGGCTCTGTTGAAGCCCGGCGCGCTGTTGCTCAACATCGGGCGCGGCGGCGTGATCGACGAACCGGCGCTGGCGGCCGGTCTGGCCGTCGGGCGCCCGGCCGCAGCCGCGCTGGATGTGTTCGAGACCGAGCCGTTGCCCGTCGACAGCCCGCTCTGGCGGGCTCCAAACCTCATCATCACACCGCACATCAGCGGCATCTCCCCGCGTTACGACGAGCGCGCGATGTCGCTCTTCGCCGACAACCTCGAGCGCTTCCAGGAACATCGGCCGCTCTACAACCGCATCGACGTCCATACCGGGTATTAGGCACCGTAACAAAAGACGCAGGACACAGCTTGATCAGGCTGCGTCCTGCGTCTTTTCTCGTGCGTCCGCGGTTCGTCGGCTTAGAACACGGCCTGCTCGGCGGCGTAGCCGGACATGTGCAACTGGGCCAGGACCGCCTGACCGTGGTCGGGATCGCGCACCTCGAGCACCATGACGATGCCCACCTGGTTGATCGGGCTCAGCCAGACCGACCGACGGTGATAGATATCGATCACGTTCGCGCCGGCACCGGCCACGCACGAGATCAACGGGGCGAGGTTGCCTGGGCGATCGTCGACCATCACCCGCAGCACCAGGGAGCGGCCCTGACGGACGGCGACCTGCTCGAGCACGCGGCCCAGGAGATTGCCATCGATGTTCCCGCCGGCCAGCGGCGTCACGACATTGCCGCCGGCGGGCACGGATACGCGCCCCGCCAGAAGCGCCGCGACGCCGGCCGCACCCGCGCCCTCGACCACCTGATGCGACGTGAGCGCCAGATGCGCGATCGCGTCCGCGATTTCGTTGTCATCCACTTCGACGACGTCGTCGACCAATTCCTGGATCAACGGCAGCGTCAGCGTGCCGGGGCGCTTGACCGCGATCCCGTCCGCGATGGTGCGCGCGCTCGGCGCCGTCACCGGTTCGCCGCGCCGCAACGACTCGCGCACCGCCGAACAACCCGCCGCCTGCACGCCGATCACGCGCGCGCTGGGCCGGCGCTGCTTGATCGCCGACGCGATGCCGCCGATCAGACCGCCGCCGCCGATCGGCACCACCACGATGTCGACCTCGGGCACCGCATCCAGGATCTCGAGCCCCAAGGTGCCCTGCCCCGTGATCACGTCGCGGTTGTTGAAGGCGTGCACGTAAGTCAGATCACGCTCGCGCTCGAGGTCGTGAGCGTAAACCACAGCGTCGTCGAAACTCGCGCCGTGCAGCACCACTTCAGCCCCGAAGCGCCGCGTGGCCGTGACCTTGGTCAATGACGCATGTTCGGGCATCACAATCACGGCCGGAACGCCGAACAACCGCGCGGCCAGCGCCACGCCCTGAGCGTGATTGCCGGCCGAGCCGGCGACGACACCGCGTCCGCGCTGCTCGGGCGTCAATCGGCTCAGGCTGTAATACGCGCCGCGGATCTTGAACGAACCGGCCAACTGCGTGTTCTCGGCCTTCAGCCACATGTGAGCGCCGAGAATCTCCGACAGACGTCCGTCGGCGATCACGGGCGTGGTCCGGATCACGGGGCCAAGCACTTCGCGAGCGTGTTCGATGTCTTTGAGCGGAATGGGCATCCTGTGTCTCCCCTGGGTCGTCTGCGGTGTCAATCATTATAGGACGGTTGGGCTCGGCTGGTTCGGCCGCAGCCCTGCCCCAGGGCCATTGCGCGGTTCTTTACGACAGGCGCTCGCTATGTGCGCACCCACGACCCATCAGTGCGTCTTTGCCGTGCACGACGCGGATATCGCGGATTTGAGTTACTGCTCAGCCAGCAGGAAATTGGGGCGAAAAACGGGGTGATGCGCGGGTCGGGGCTCCGACCCGCGCATCACCCCGTTTTTCGCCTGTCTCTTCACGACAGGGCTGAAGAGTTACCGAATTTGACGAATTGGGATCGTTCGTGCCAACTCGATTGAATTCGTGAGATTCGTGGCAGAACTCTCGCTGTTCCACTTTAGGCGCGATTGCCCTGAGTCCTTGGCCCCCATTTCGCAGAAACTCACTATACTCGGCCATCATGCGTGGAATCATCGGGTATGGGCGATTGGCGCTGTGCGGCCTGATCACGGCCGCCACCATCGTGGTCTGGCGGAGCGGCCATGCTCTGCTCTCCCTCATCGCACCGGCAGCACGCTTCGGCTGGCGCAACCGCTGCCTGCAGACCTGGGCGCGTGCCATGTTGGGCGCGCTTCGAGGCCGCGTCGTGCGCCAGGGCGCTCCGCCCCCTGAGGCCGCGATCTTCGTCTGCAATCACCTCAGCTACGTCGACTTGTTGGTCTGCCTGTCCGAGTGGCCGTGCGTGTTCGTCTCGAAGATCGAAGTGACCCGCATCCCCGTGATCGGATCCGTCGCCGCCGATATCGGCACGATCTTCATCGACCGGAAAGACTTCGCCGACGTCGCCCGAGTCAACACGCGCATCGAGGAGACGCTCGCCACCGGCTTAAGCGTGGTTATCTTTCCCGAAGCCACGACGACCGAGGGCTCCGGCCTTCTGCCGTTTCACGCCCCGCTGCTGGCCTCGGCCGCCCGTTCCGGAAGACCGGTGTGGTACGGCGCTCTGCACTACAGCGCACCGCCCGGCGCGCGCCCGGCGTCCGAGTCGGTCGCCTGGGGCGAAGACATCGGCATGCGCGAGCATTTGCAACGCCTGTTGCGACTGCCGAACTTCACGGCCCGCATCCGCTACGGCAACGCGCCGATCGGCGGCACAGATCGCAAGTCTCTGGCCCGCGACCTGCGCACCGCCGTGCTGGCGCTCTTCGAGCCCGTGGTCTGACGGATCAGCCCTCGCCTCTCAATTCGCGACGTCGAACCGGCGACACACACGCCGGCCTTCTGACGCGGTTACGCGCCGTGAGCGTCAGCGGGCGTGACGTGTCGATGGAATGCCTGCCGAACCTGCGCCGCGATCTGACGATCCGTCATCTTGTCGGCCGGCTCGACCCCGATGACCCGATCGCGGAGATTGTGGATCTCCAGACGGCTGGCGAGCTCGCCCTTGGCCTCGCCCGGACCGAGGATCAGGATCTCGTCGGCGTCTCGGATGATCAGGATGACGGCGTTATAGTAGTCGGTCAGCTGATTCGCAAAACGACGATCACGCATGTCTTCGGCCGTCGTCTGGGCAGCAGCACCGGCGAAGCGCACGTGTCGGTCGACGTCGGATTGTAATCGCTGGATGGTCTCATCCGCACCGACGAGCCGCACCACCACAGCCTGGCGGTGGTCGATCCAGATTCCTACCTGATTCGTCATGATGGCCTCCTACCTGGCCAAAACCTATGGCTCAGCTCTTCCATGGACTTCGCTTTTGGGAAAGCACCCGTCCAGCCAGCTCGAGCCCACTCGTCAGGGCTGCAGATCGCACCTGGAAAGCGCTGGTGCGTGCGAAACGCGCGTAGAGCTCCCTGCCCCTCGAGCATAGCGCCCCAGAGTCTCAGGAACGTGACAAGCCAGGCCCCTGAGGCGGGCAGCCACTCATCCGGGTTGCTCAGACACAGCACGTAGTTGGATTTGTAGAAAAGGGGAAGTCAATCTGGCGAAAAAATAGCGCGCCGAACGCCGCGCACGCCCGGGGGGAAAGCGTGTTGTCGCGACCGTCGGCGCGCTCGCTGACCCAGCTTGCGTTGCGTTTCCACTCGGAGGGGGGAGAAAAGCCGGGTCAGCTTTGTGAAAGTATCCTATCGCACAATTCTGGATAAGACAAGTATGAATTGAAAAACAGCGCCCGACCGACACGTCGTCTCAAACGACAAACCATATTCGAACGACTTTTGCCCCGAATCTCGGTTCGCAGAGGGTAACCTTGGCCCGCCGTTGGCCGACTGTATTCCTATGAGACCCGGTCGATCCGGTCAGGCCGATCCCGCCGCGACGGATTCCAGCATGCCGACACCTTCCACCGGACCCGAGTCTGTGCCCGCTGCGGCTGAGCTCCGCCAACGAGCCAACCCAGCGCGCTTCGCGCCGATCGCGCGCGGCTGGGGTCGTTGGCTGGCGGCGCGCTGGAAAAGGTCGGTCACTGCCGGCCGCGCTTGGGCCGGCGGGCTCGTGCCCCACACCACGGTAGCGCTCGCGGTTTGGTTGGCGATCGATCTGGCCCTGATCGCGGGCTTGAGTCTCGGGCTTGTGGCCCTCAGTCAGCAAGCGCAGGGGCCGGCCCGAAGCCTGGCCGTCGCGACCGCCGCCCCGCTCGCGCTGAGCGCGTCCCAAAGCAACAAGCCCGCGGGTCAGGCGCCGGCGCCTTTGGCGTCATCCGAACCGGCTCGACTCGCGCTCGCCCTGATCCCGGTGGCTGCTGAAGCACGCGCGACGGCCACGGACCACAGGCCCACGCTGATCGCCGTCAACCCGACGCCGACGGCGGCCTCCGCTTCGCGGTTCGTCGCGCCGGCCGCGACAGCGACCGCCGCTCCTGTCGCGGAAGCGCTGGCGATGGCTGTGCCGACGGCGACCGAGAGCCCTACCGCCGACGCGCCCACGGAGACCGAGCCGCCCACCCTCACCCCCGTGCCGACCGACACCGCGATCCCGGAGACTGCGACGGCGACCCCGACGGCGGCGCCGACCGAGACACTGGCTCCCACGCCCGCCGACACCGAAACACCTCTGCCCACCGAACTCCCCACAGCGACGCCGACGCGTACGCCGCCGCCGGCCAACCTGGCCACCTGGACGCCGTCGCTGCCCGGCGCGCCGGGCTGGTACGGCGCCGGCGCCTGCGCCCTTCAAGAGCAAACGGGGCCGACGGGCGGCAATCCGCTGATCTGGCCGGCCGATAGCCACTCGTTGAGCGGTTACATCTACAGCGGCTGGCACCCGGGCATCGACATCACCGCCTACTACGGCGATCCGATCTACGCGATCGACTCGGGGGTCGTGGTTTACTCGGGTTGGAACGACACCGGATACGGCTCGTTCATCATCATCGACCACGGCGACGGGGTCTGGTCCGCGTACGCGCATCTGAGCCAGACCGCTGTGGGTTGCCTCGCGCCGGTGCTCCAGGGTCAGTTGATCGGCCTGGCCGGCGCGACCGGTAACGCCGCGGGCACGCACCTGCACTTCGAGATCTATCAGGCCGGCGTCGGTCAGATCAACCCCTGGCCCCGGCTGCCCTGACACCCCCTGCCGGGTGAGTCACCACCGGCGACACTCCAGCCCGGCCGCACGGGCGGGGCCCGCCGACGCAGGCAATGGACCAACGGTCCGGTTGCGTCGGGGTGGCCCTATGAGATGATGCTCAGTGTGTTGTCCAACGACGCACGAGACCCAGCTCAACAACCATGACCACACCGTCCCCCGCCGAAGGCGCAGAGCCCAGCCTCGGCCATCGCATCTATCGCAACACCCTTTACATCACCCTGGGCAGCGTCGCGCTGAAGGGGCTGGGGTTCCTTTACGGCATCCTGGTCGTGCGTCGGCTCGGCGACGCGCTCTTCGGCGAGTATCGGATCGTGCTGGCCTGGGTCGGGTTGTTCACGATCTTCGCCGAGCTCGGCATCACGCAATACGCGTACCGCGAGATCGCGCGCGCGCACGACCAGGCTGAGCGCTACTTTTGGAACGTGTTGACGTTGCGCGTCGGGTTGGCCGTGGTGGGCATCGTCGGCATTACGGCCGGCGCCGCCGTGGTCGGTTATCCGCCCGAGATCGTCACGGGCGTGCTTGTCTACACCTGTTCGTTTCTGCTGGCGGCCCTGCTCTCCGCGCTCGAGACCGTGCTGAGCGCACAGGAGAAGATCGGCATCACCGTGGTCTCGAGCCTGTTGGGCCAGGCAGCGTCGATCGCGCTTGGCGCCGCCGTGCTCCTGGCCGGGTTCGGCCTTGTGCCGTTCATCGCCATCGGCCTGCTGGCGATGTTGGTGCCGATCGGCGTGTTGTTGACGGCCATCCGGCGCGAGCGCTTGCTGACCTTTCGACCCCAGATCGAGCCCCAGATCTGGACCCGGATCATCCGCGGAGGTTTTCCCTTCGCGATCATCAGCCTCGCGCTGACGATCGCGTTCAGCATCGACACCGTCATGCTCTCGTGGTTCGTGCCGTCCAACGAGGTCGGCTGGTACGGGGTGTCCTACAGCCTGGTGGGCTCGGTGGTCGGCCTGATGAGCGCCTTGAGTGTGGCGCTTGTGCCGTCGCTGGCGCGCATCTACGCGACCGACCCGGAGGCCGTCGAGCGCTGGTATTACCGCTCGGTGAAGTTCTCGGCCCTGCTCGCGATCCCGGCCGCGCTCGGCGCCACGCTGGTCGCGACGCCGCTGTTCACGTTGCTCTATCTGCCCTCGACGTTACCGGCGGCCGGAGCCTTTCAGATCCTGGCCTGGGACATCCCGTTGCTGATGTTCACGTCGATGTGCGGCAACATGAGCTATGTCGTCGGCGCCGAACGATCGTCGGCTCGCATCTACACGCTCAACGCCGTGTTCAACGTGATCCTCAATCTGGTCGCGATTCCGTTTTTCGGGATGTACGGCGCCGCGATCGTCACCGTGTTGACGGACCTGGTCGGCGCGGCGCAGTTTCACATGACGCTCAGTCGGCACCTGCGGCTGCCGAACGTGTGGCCGGCTTTGGCGCGGATCGCGCTGGCCTCGGCCGTGATGGGCGGCGTGGTCTTCGTGTCGCAGGGTCTGGGGCCGATCGTCCAGATCGCGCTGGGCATCGTCAGCTATGGTGTGGCCACGCTGGCCTTCGGCGCCCTCGACGCCTCGGACCGGCGGCTGGTCGCGAGAGCACTCAACCCTTTGCTGCGTCGCCTGGGCGTCCAGCTCCCGGCCTAGGGCCGGCACGACAACCCGTCAGGCTCGGGCCGGGGCCAGGTCCTGCGCGAAGCGGTCGAGCACCTCGGCCAGATGCGCGGCGTCCAGCGGCTCGAACCGCAGCCGGGTCGCGTCGGCCGACGGGCGCCACCCCAACCATCCCTCCGACCCGCCGGCGCTCAGCACCCACGCGCGGCGCGCGGCCTCGGCCTGGCCGGCGTTCAGGCGGATGGCGAGCACGTGCCCGCCGGTCTCGGGCGTCAACACGACGGCCACCGCGCGCGCCAGTTCGGGCGCCAGCCCGGCGTCGCGCAACGTCGACTCGGCTGCAGCCGGGCCGGCCGCGCGCGTCATCTCACGGGCCCCGGAGAAAGCGGTCTCGGTGAGCGCGAAGGGCTCGGCCCGCGAAACCTGACCGGGCTCGCCACCGATGAAGCGCAACACGCGCCGGGCCAGCAGAGTCGTGTCCTCCACCCAGCCGAGGCGAAAACCCGAGACCGCGTCGCCTTCGAGCGACACGTAGCCGTCGTCGTCGGCGAAGTGCAGGGCCGCGTCGCTGCTCGCCGCGCGCTCGGCCACGATGACCAGACGCGGGTCGACGACGACCGACGCCAGACGCATCAGGCCCGTATCCGGGATCGCCTGGTCGGGCGCGCGGCCGGTGATCAGCCCGCGCGCGCGCAGCCTGTCGATCCCGGCCGCGAAAGCCCGCTCGCGAGCCGCCGGGTCGGCGGGCAAGACCTCGGCCAGCCCAAAGACCCGCGTCGCCGAGAGCAGCATCAGCACCGTCGCAAACTCGTCGCGATCCAGTTCAAGTCCGTTCATCGTCGCCTTCCCTTCAGGCGTGTCAGCCGTTCAGTGAGACCAACCCGCGCCGCGCCAATCGTCGACCGTCACTCAGAACACGCTCTTGATTTTGTCCCACGCGTTATTGAAGGTGTCGGCGCCCTTAACCACGCCGTCCATCACGCGCGCGCCGGCACGGGTGGAGAAGCCGTTGTCGCCGGTCAGTTCGCCCCAGTGCCGGATGCCGCTGCGCTGCCCGGTCAGCGGGCTGGTCGGGTCGCGGCCCTCCTGATGCAGGTAGTCGTAGCCGGGCCCGTCGCCCTGAGCGTTGAGCATGTAGCCGGCGGCATCATGGAAGATGCCGTGGTAGCTCACCGCCGAATTGCCGGCGTCGACGGCGTAGTTGCCCGGCCCGACCAGGCCGCCGCTCGGGTTGAGCAGCGCGCCGAAGGCCGGGTCGATGCCGTACGCGTCGCCGACGACCTGGCCGTAACGCAGCTGGTTGGTCGAGCCCATGAACTCCGGGTGCGTCGAAAGCGCGGTGTGCGCCAGGCCGCCGGTCGGCGACACGACCCCGACCAGCACGTCGCGCAGACCCGGGCTCTGCTTGAGCGCGTCGCGCTCGTAGCCGCGCGCGTCGGCGCGGTCGCGCAACTGCACATACTTCTCGTACTCGGCCGTGATCTCGCCCACCGGGCGGCCGCGGAGATCGGCCAGGCGTTGTAGGGCCTGGTCGCGCGCGGCGCCGGTCGGGTTGTCGTAGAGCGTGTTCATCACGTCACGCAGCTCGGCCGAGTTCTCGCCCTGGAAGTGGCGATCGATCATGCCGCGCATGTAGTCGTCTTTGAACAGGCCCTCGGGATCACGTGTGAGCAGCGGGTCCTTCTGCTGCCACTCGGGTGGCGCACCGCCTGTGGACGGCGACCCGCTGCTGCCCCCGCCGCCCGACGCATCGCCGCCGTTGCCGGGGCCGCCATCGCCGCCGGTCGAGCCGCCCGAGGGCCCGCCCTCCGCTGAGCCGTCGGAGGCCACGCCGTGGCCGTCGAGCACGCGGGCGGCGTCGGCCTCGGCCAGACGCACCCGCTTCTCGATTTTGCCGGTGACGACCGCGGCCTGGACCAATGCGTTCTGCAGGCGCGTCAACGCGGGCAGCACCGAGCCGTTCATCTCGCCGTAAAAGGCCCTGGCGCCGCGCCCCACCCAATCGCCGCCTTCAAGCGTTTGCATCCGCGCGCGCAGGTCTTTCAGCGTGCGCTGCGTGGCGTCGGACTCGGACTGAAAGCTGCGGCTGATGGCGGTCAGTTGATCGTAATCGGCGCGGATGCGAGAGGCGGGCATGCCAGCGGTTCCCCCGGATGGAAGTGGATCGAACCCCAAAACCCTCAGGCTCAGGGTCGCAGAGAAAGCGTCCCGGCGTCAAGGGCCGCGTTCCCGCCCGGGACGGGAAGTTCGTCCCGGACGGCACGGGAACGGACTGAAGCCCTATAATCCTCCAGCGGGCGTCATCCGGGCGCTCGAAAGAAGGAGGACGCCGATGCGCACCGGGATGCAGATCGCCATCGGGTCGTTGGCCGGCGTGTTGGCTGCCGGCCTGGCCGTGGTGTTGTTCTTTGCCACCAGCAACTTCCTTGTGATGTTCGCGGCGACGCCGTGTGTGCTGGGGCTGGCCGGTGTGCCGGCCGGTTTCCTGGCGGCGCGCTCGGGCGGCGCCCTGGGTCAGGGCGTGCGCGGCGGCGCGTTGGCCGGCGGCATCGGCATGCTGATCGTGAGCATCGCTGCCGTGCTGGCTACGCTGCTCTTCGGCGCGGCCGGCTTCATGGGTGGCGGATTCGAGCGCGAGGGCGGCGCCATGACGGCCGCCATCGGCGCGGTGTGCGGCGGCGGCCTGCTCGCCAGCATCGTCGGGATCGCGCTGGCCGCCGGCGGCGGCGCGTTGGGCGGACTTCTGGCGGGATCGAAACCCACGCCACAGCCCTGAGCGACCGCCGATGACAGGCGCAAAGCAAACCGGCCGTCGGTGATCCCGACGGCCGGTTTGTTGCGTGCTCGAAGTTCGGAGCCTTGTGGTCAGCGGTTCTTTTCCGGGATGAGCAGGCCGGCCACCCAGGCCTCGGTGACCAACCCCGTGAACGTGGTCACGTTGAAGCGCTGCATCAGGCGCTTGATGATGTGATCGACGTCCTCGGGTGTGATCGCCAGCGCGGCAGCCGTGGCCTCGGGCGAGTTGCGCCCGGCGACCATGCGCAGCACGTGGCGCTCGAAGGCGCTGATGTCGTCGGTGGTGAACATCTTGTGCCGGTCGGCCAGCTTCTGGCGCACCAGGCCGCTCAGCCAGGCTTCGCCACGGGCGACGGCCAGCACGCCGGCGAGGATGTCGCGCGGGTGCTCGTCTTTGAGGATGTAGCCGAGCGCGCCGGCGTTGAGCATCGAGTAGATGTGCTCCTGATCGCCGTGCGCCGAGAGCACGATCGCGCGCAGGTCGGGTTGGGTCTTGCGCCAGTGCGCGATCGCCTTGGTGATGGGCGAGCCCGGCATCGAGACGTCGACCAGGGCGATGTGCGGCGTGAGCGCCTCGACCTGGATCATGGCGTCATCGGCGCTTTCGGCCTCACCCACGACCTCGAGGTCGGTCGAGGCAGACAGAAAGCCGCGGATGCCCGCGCGCATCAACGGGTGATCGTCGGCGATCACGATCCGGACCGGCGGCGGGATCGGCTGGCGCACCGTGGCGACGGCCAGCGCGTCCATTTGAGAATGAGGTGTTCCGTAAGTCATGAGAGCTTGCCCTCCAGACCCGACATATATGGCAGATACACGTCCACGTTCGTGCCCTGACCGGGCAGCGACTGGACGTTGATGGCGCCGCCGACTGCGGCGACCCGCTCATCGGCCCCCAGCAGACCGAAATGGTTGGTCTTGGCCGCGCGCTTGCGGGCCTCGAGCACGTCGAACCCGCGCCCGTCGTCGCGCACGTTGAGGCGCACCACGTCGGGCTGGATGTTGACCCGCACCTGGATCGTCTGCGCCTCGGCGTGCTTGTGCGCGTTGGTCAGCGCCTCCTGGAGCACGCCCAGCGCGGCCGAGGCCACCTGATCGGGCACCGTCGCGTTCGGGTCCTGGTCGATCACCAGATCGGCCATGCGGCGGGTTCGCATCTGGAACGCGGCCACCGCGGCGCGCACGGCGGCGCCCAGGCCGAGCGTGTCGAGCGTCGGGTCGCGCAGCTCGGCGCAGATCTCGCGGATCTTCTCGACCAGCTTCAAGGTATTGTCCCGCAATTCGGGCGCCAACGGGGCGTCGATCACGGCCAGGCCGTAAGACTGCGCGATGAGGGGCTGGATGATGTCGTCGTGCAGGTCGCGGGCAATGCGTTTGCGTTCTTCGCCGCGCACCGTGATCACCTGCTGCGAGAGCATGCTGGCCTGATCGCGCTCGCCCTCGAGCTCGATGAAGAGCTTGCGGCGGTCGAAGGCCGCAGCGGCCGACATGGCCGTCAGCTGGAGTACGATCAACTCATCGATGTCGAAGAAAGTCACGCCGGTGCGGTAGCCGACCAGGACCAGGCCGATCAGGGTCTTGTCGATGCGCAACGGCAACATCGCCTGCGCCCAGGGCACCTGCAGGACGGCGCGCTCCTCGGGCGAGGCCAACAGCTTCGAGCGGATCTCGTCAAACTCACACACCCAAACGTTATCGGCCAGGGCCTGCCAGAGCACAGTGCCGTCCTTGAACGGGATGCCCTCGGCCACAGCGGCCTGACCGGTGCGCTCCGGGTCGTACAGGCGGCCCGATTTGTTGAGGAGCAGCACGGCCGAGTCGTGGATCTGAAGCTGGCGGCTGATGATCTCGCGCACCTGGGTCGACAGGTCGCGACGCTCGACGCGCAGGTCGATCCCGGCCATGGTGTCGCTGGCCACCTTGAGCGGCTGGGTCCAGCGGCCGAAGAGCATCCAACTCAGCCAGCGCTCGATGCCGCGCATCATCGGCCCGGCCACCACCCCACCGAGCAGGGCCGCGATCCAGATCATGTATTGCGACGGGATGTCGCGGAACCCCGGGAAGGCCATGACCAGGAAGAACACGATCACGACGATCACGGTGATGAAGGCGTACACGATGACGCGCGCCATGAAACGGTCTTGCGCCATGCGCCGATAGCGCAGAATGGCGTAGCCGTACGAGATCGGCAGCAGCGAAACGGAGAGGAGCGTCAACTGCGCGCCGGGGATGGCCGAAAGCGCCAGCAGACGGGGCAAGACCAGGAGCCCCAGAAAGGGCCCAAGGGCCAGGATGCCGCCAACCGCCACCACGCCCATTTGCCGGCGTTCACCAAGCGTCGGGCTGCGCCACCAGTTCCAGAGCAGGAGGGCTATCCAGATGATCAGATTTGTGGCAAACCAGTAGAAGCCCCAGCTGTGAGCTGCTCGATTGATCGCTCCGGCGACGTCAACCGGGGCGAGGAGCGCCCAGGCTACACCGCCCAGACTGAGTGCCGACAGCAAGATCTGTACACCGAGTCTTTGCGGAAACTGGTAAGGTCTTGGGAAATCCAGGTGGACGAGCGTCCCCAACCCTCCCAAGACCCAAAACGAAGTCGAATACACTTTGTACAGCCACGGTGCTGCCAGGTGAGTGATGTTACCGGTAGCGAATGCCGCGGACGCCAGGATAAAGAAGGCGCCTGTTAGCCATACCTTGTGCTGTGACTCCCGGGCCGAGATCTCCTGGGTAAGGAGCAAGAGACCCACGATCCAGGCGATCGTAGCTGTCGGGATCCCGACGCCGTAATCTAGGATTTCGTTCAGGCTTGGCGTTGAGACGAGATAAGTTCGAGAGAGGATACGGTCTTCGTGCTGATAACGTAGCTCGACTGTATCGCCGAGCCGCCAGCTTTCCAGGTATTGGGAAGTGCTTGCGCTCAGCGGTTGGCCGTTTACCGCAAGGATTTTGTCGCCCTGTTCTATCGGACTGACTTCGGTTTCCGGGACGCTGTTTGGAAAGACGACTTCACCTGTGTGCTCCCAGCTCACTCCGATGCTGAGGTGGTTGACGATCAACCAGCCTGAGTAGGCGATCGTTACGCCGGTGAAGGTGATGAGGAGGAGGGCGACCAGGAACCGAAGGCGTTTCATTTTCGTCGTCGCCCGCCTGTTTTGGTCTTCAGGTCTGGGCTTTCAATCCGTTTATGACCCCATCGACTAGACCAAACAGAACTTTGCGCTCCGGACCTTCAACGAGCTTTATCGAAACCAGTTCAGTGCGGGCCAGGTCCCAATACTTCGCAGCTTCGACCACGCAATACATCCGAGCCCCGGTTCGCACAAGCGTCGTGTACGCGGTTGCGGCTACAGAAGGGGCGGCTACGGTTTGCGAGTTGATCTCCAGATCGGCCCGCAACGTTTCACGTTGCTCCGGCGACAGGTTCTGCCGGGTGTAAGCCAGGGCCACATTGGCCAATCGTTCTGGTTGGTGACGCTTGCCTGCACCCAACGCCTCGATGAATTCTAGATCATTTTGGATCTGAATCATCGTGCCCAATGCCCGGCCATAGTGAGCCAGGGATTGAAGGGTTTGGGGAGCGGCATCTGCACAGCGGCCACCCAAGACGCACCCCAACGCCATAAATGCGCCTGCTTTCTTTTCGACAATTCCTAAGGCTTCTTGCGCTGTCAGGGGTTCTTTTATGACATCTTCAGCTTGACCGGAAACCATTTCAGCCAGGTAGCCGTATGCCTCGCTTTGCCACTCGATCGGCAAACGGCCCAGGTGTTCTGCCGCGGTGAAGTAGAGGGCAACGGCCGTGCTTATCGCCTGATCATGAGGAAAGGATGGGTCCAATTGGCCGTCTTGGATATGGTCCATCAGCCGTGAAGCATCATAGAGTAAAGCCCAGGCAACATTGGTTGCCTGGGCTTTCTGTGGATCGCCATTGAGTGCATTGCAGACGAGGGTCGGCAAACAGGCAATAGCCTCAAGGTCGTCCTTAGGAATTTCGTGGTGATCCCATTGCATTACCCGGTGATAGCTTCGGCTGTTGTCTTCGAGACGCGTGCGCAGGAACTCCGGGTACTTTGTCCACACGGCTTGATTTTCACCAAACGGCCGTGACGATCTTGGTGCGCGGGTCAACCAGCTTCTCCAGCTCATCCTGCCCCAGCCCCAGGCGCGCCAGAAGGTCGCGGATCTCCTGCGGGAGGCTCTCGAACGACAGGGTCTCGGCGGACGCGAAAACAGCGGATGCGGTATCCATAGTGCAGGTCTCCTCTCGATTGTGCTTGGTACGAATCGGTTGTATCGCATCCAGTGTGGGGCTGGGCGAAAGAGCTTTACATACTCTTCCAGCGATAGGGCGACTATAACACAGGTTAGATTTCTGTAAATATGGCGAAGTAATGGCTGGCCTCACGGAATATTATGACGATGTTTTCGGGAAGACGATATTATGTTTACCTTCGTCGTCGAAACATCACCTGCGGGCCGAAAATCGGCCATCCGGTTGAGCACAGTGCCCGATTCCATTTCGTGCAAACAGATCGACACGCGAGTTAGAAAATGTGTTCTATAATGCCGTCATGCTCCCGCAGCGACATGTGGCTCATGTCTGGATCCCGAATCTGCCGGTGCAGGTGGAGCGCCCACGTGTCGGGCCGGGCGCGTTACTGATCGCAAGCGCCATCGAGCCGAGCACCCTGCTCGCCAGCAGCGCAGAGGCCGCCGCCCTCGGGATCACCCCGGGCAGCTCACGCTACGCCGCTCAACAACTCCTGCCTGAAGCCATCCTCATCGAAGCCGATGAACACGCCTATCACGCCGTGCACACCGCCATCCAGGCCGCGCTGCAAACCTTCACGCCCGAGGTCGAGACCCTGGGCCTGGGGGAGTGGGTGGTGGATTTGCGGGGGACGTGGAAGGAGGAGCAAGGGGGGAAGAGGGAGGAGGGAAGAGGGAGGAGCGAGGGGCGAAGAGCGAGGGGCGAGGAGCGAGAGGCGAAGGGCAACGAAGAGCGGCCGGCGTTCAAGCAGGCGACGTTGTTTGAGCAGGCTGCTGCGATTCAGCCCAGGTTGATCGCGGAGGCGGTGCCCGGTGAAATGACGCGCACCGAAGATCGGGCGGCAGCAAGCCGAAGCGCCGCAAGCCAGACGCCGCGCGCCCTGCATAAACTGGCTCAGGCGCTGGCCACGGCCGCTCAGGCCGCGAGCGGTCTCCAGGTGCGGATCGGCGTGGCCGGCAATCGATTCACGGCCGAGCAGGCGGCGAAGAGGGAGGAGGGAGGAGCGAAGAGCGCGGAGCGAAGAGGGACTTCGGCTCGCTCTTCGCTCCTCGCTCCTCCCTCTTCCATCACCATCATCGCCGTCGGCGAAGAAGCCCGCTTCCTGGCGCCGCTGCCGATCGACACGCTGCCGCATCTGCCCGGCGAGGCGCGACGGCGATTGCATCTACTCGACCTGCACACGCTTGGCGATCTGGCGGCGCTGCGCAAGCCGGCGGTGTTGCGACAGTTCGGCGGCGAGTTCGCCGGGCTGCACGAGCTGGCCTGCGGCCGCGACCCGCGCCCGGTGCGCGCCGATGCGCCGCCGCTGCGGGTGGTGCGCTCGCTGCTGCTGCCCGACCTCGAAGAACGCGGCCTGATCCTCAACGCCCTTGGCCGGCTGGCCCGCCAGGTCGGGCGCGCGCTGCAGACCAGCGGCCATCACGCCGAGGCGCTGCGGCTGACGCTCACGCTCGACGACGGGCAACGGCTCGAGATCGGCGCGGCCGTCAAACCGCCCTCCTCCGACGAGACCCGGCTGATGCGCCTGGCCGCGCAGCTGCTCGGCCGGCTCGACGTGCCGGCGCCGGTCGTCAGCGCCGCGGTCAGTGCTTATCCGCTGCGCTCGTGGCATCTCGGCTATCACCAGCGCGCGCTGCGCGAGGCCGGCGCGATCAGCGAGCAACAAGGCCGGCTCGAGGAGGCCCTGCACGCGGTGGCCCGGCGCTTCGGCGAGGCCGCGGTGCGCGTGGCCGCGCTCTTCGGTCCGCCGTTGCCCCTGCCCATCGAGGTCGAGCTCGACGGTCGCGGCCAGCCGTTGCGCTTCCGGCTCGGCGGCCGCGGCTACGCGGTGCTGGCCGTCGACGAGACCTGGCGCGAGGAGCGCCGCTGGTGGGATCGTCCGATCCGGCGCGATTACTTCCGCATCCAAACCGGCGACGGCTCGCCGCGCACGCTTTATCAGGATCTGGATCGTTTGACGTGGCATCTCGACCGCGCCTGGCCGAGATGACCTTGGGCGATCGCGAGATGGAGCGATTGAGCATCAATCCCCCGATCGTCCAATCACCCGATGTATTTAGAGCTTCACGCCCACTCGTGTTTCAGCCTGCTCGACGGCGTCGCGACGCCCGAGGCCCTGGTCGCGCGTGCCGCGGCGTTGGAGATGCCGGCGCTGGCGCTGACCGATCACGACGCCGTGTACGGGCTGCCGGCGTTTGAGACCGCCGCCGGTCTGCACGGCCTGCGCGCGATCCTGGGCGCCGAGCTGACGCTCGAGGATGGCGCGCACCTGACGCTGCTGGCCGAGACCCAGACCGGTTACGCCAACCTGTGCCGGCTGATCACGGCCGGCCGGCGCGATCGACCCAAGGGCGAGGCGCGTCTGCCGCGTGCGGCGCTGGCCGAACACGCGACCGGCCTGCTCGCGCTGACGGGTTGCCGGCGCGGCGACGTGGCCACCCGGCTGCTGGCGCGCGACCGCGGCGGCGCCGAGCGCGCGCTGGGCGCGCTGGTCGATCTGTTCGGGCGCGAGCACGTGGTCGTCGAGCTGCAGCGTCATCTGCAACGCGGCGACGTGCCGTTGACGTGCGCCCTTGCCGAGCTGGCGCGCGAGCACGGCCTGCTCGCCGTCGCCACCGGGAACGTGCACTACCTCGATCGCGACGATGCGCATGTGCAGAGCGCGCTGACCAGCATCCGCACGCGCGTGCCGCTGACCGCGGGCAACGGGTTCTTCTGGCGTCGCCCATCGCCGGCCGCGCCCAACCACGAGCGCTGGCTGCGCGGCACGGCCGCGATGCTGGCCCTGTATCCCGATCTGCCCGAGGCCGTGCACGCCACCGAGGCCGTCGCGGCTCGCTGCACGGCCCAGTTGCCGCGCGGGCTGCAGGTGCTGCCCGCCTTCCCCACGCCGCCCGGCCACGATGCCGATTCGTATTTGAGCAAGGTGTGTTGGGCGAGGATGGGGGGAAGGGGAAAGGGAGGAGGGAGGAGGGATGAGGGAGGAGGGAGAAGGGATGAAGTCCGAGACGCACAAGCCCCCTCCGTAGAAACGCGCGAGACGGGGTCGTCATTTCGGCACCGGGTGCGCGTTTCCACGGAGAGGGTTGGGGGTGGCCCAGCCGCAAGCACCGCCGAGGCCCTGCTCGAAAAAGAGCTCGGCCTGATCCGTCAGCTCGGGTTGGCCAATTACTTCCTTGTGGTGGCCGACATCGTGGCCTACTGCAAGCGCGAGGGCATCCTCTGCCACGGCCGCGGCTCGGCGGCCAACAGCCTGGTGGCACACCTGCTCGGGATCTCGGCCGTCGACCCGATCGCGCAGGGGCTGGTGGTCGAGCGCTTCCTGTCGGTCGAACACGGCGGGACGCCCGACATCGACCTCGACATCGACGCCGCACGACGCGAGCGCGTGATCCAGTACGTCTACGATCATTGGGGGCGTGAGCACGCCGCCATGGCCTGCACCTACGTCACGTATCGCGCTCGCAGCGCCGTGCGGGATGCGGCGTTCGTGTTGGGAATGGGAAAGAAGGGGGAAGGAGGAGGGAAGAGGGAGGAGGGAGGAGAGGTGCCCTCCTCCCTCCTCCCTCCTCCCTCCTCCTCTCTCGACGAGCCTCCGCCCGCCGTCGCGGCGCTGGCCGAGCGGCTGCTGGGCCTGCCACGGCATTTGGGGCTGCACAACGGCGGCATGGTGGTGAGCGGCGCGGAGCTGGCGGCGCTGATGCCGATCGAGCCCGCGAGCATGCCCGATCGCACCGTGGTGCAATTCGATAAGGAAGGGCTCGAGGCGCTCGGGATCGTCAAGATCGATCTGCTTGGCCTGCGCATGCTCTCGGCCATCGCCGACGCGCTCACCCAGATCCTGTCGACGCGCGGCGACGTGATCGACCTGTACGCGCTCGACGGCAAGGACCCGGCCGTGTTCGACCAGATCTGCTCCGCGCACACCATCGGGCTGTTCCAGGTCGAGAGCGGCGCGCAGGTCTCGATCATCCCGCATCTGCAGCCGCGTTGCTTTCAGGACCTGATCGCCGAGGTCAGCCTGATCCGCCCGGGGCCGTTGCAGGGCAACATGGTGCGCCCATACATCCGGCGGCGGCAGGGGCTCGAGCCCGTGCAGTACGTGCACGCGTCGCTCAAGCCCGCGCTCGAAGAGACCTACGGCGTGATCGTGTTTCAGGAGCAGGTGATCAAGATCGCGCGCGACGTGGCCGGATTCACGCCCGGGCGCGGCGAACTGCTGCGGCGCGCGCTGGGTGCGAAGGATCCGGGCGCGGCGCTGAGCGCTTTCCGATCCGAGTTCCTGCGCGGCGCGGAAGCCAACGGCGTGCCGTTGCCGAGCGCGGAGCAGATCTGGATGATGCTCAAAGGCTTCGCAGGCTATTCGTTCAGCAAGGCGCACGCCGCGGCCTTCGCCGTGATCGTGTACTGGTCGGCCTGGCTGCGCGTGCACTACACGGCCGAGTATTTCTGCGGTCTGCTGCGCAACGCACCGCTGGGCACGTACCCCGCGCACGTGCTCGAGGCCGAGGCGCGGCGCTGCGGCATCCGCTTTTTGCCCTTCGACGTCCAGCACAGCCCGGCCTTGCCGGCCATCGAGCGCGTGCGCGGCGGGCTGGCGATCCGACACGGGCTGGGCTACGTCAAGGGCCTCGGGTCCGAGGCCGCCGATGCGATCGTGGCCGAGCGCGCGCGCGGGCCGTTCGAGACGCTGGCCGACTTTGTCGATCGGCTGCGGCTCGACCGACGCGCGGTCGAGAACCTGGTGCTGGCCGGGGCTTTCGATGGGCTGGGCGAGCGACGCGGGCTGTTGTGGGATCTGGCCGCCGCGTTCGAGCTGGTGAAACGCCCGCCGGGGCGCGCGCTGCCTTTCGACGTGCCTGATGAGCGACCGGCGCTGCGGCCGATGTCGACGACGCAGAAGACGATCCTGACCTTCGCGGCCACGGGCGTGACCGGCGACCTGCACCTGGTCGAGCTGCGCCGCGACGCCTTCACACGCGCCGGTTGTCTGACGTTGCCGGAGCTGAGGCGGATGCGGCCGGGCGCGCGCGTGCGTGTCGGCGGGCTCGTGGCCGACGGGCTGCGCCGGCCGCCGACCGCCAAGGGCACGGCCTTCATCCGGCTCGAGCAGCCCGACGGCCTGATCGACATCATCGTGCCGGCCGAGGTCTACGCCGCCTGTCGCCCCGCCCTGCGCTCGCCCTTCCTGGCCATCGACGGCGTGCTGCAGCGCGTGCAGCCGGTGCCCAGCCTCGTGGCCCGCGACGTGCGCGAGGTATAAAAGCTAAAACCGAACCGCTTTGGTATACGGGTCACGAACCGGCAAAGAGCATCACAAGCCCGAACTCCAGCGCCACAGCCGCCACGCCGCCCAGCAGCCCGACCACCGCCACCGGCCTGGGCCGAAACCCGGCCAGCAGCGCGGCCAGGCTGACGGCAAATCCGACGACACCAAGGTTGACGACCAGTGTCTCGACAAAGCCGACGATCGCGTAGAAAGTCGCGCTGCCGCCATCGCCGTAGAGCGCGCCATAGACGATCGCGGAGACGAACAGGGCGATGATGCCGAACATCGAGCCCAGGCCCAGACCCAGACCCGCCCACGGAAAGATCCGCCGCGCCCGCGCCTCGCGCCCATCGACCACCGATGCGCCTTCGATCAACTGACGCTGCTGTTCGACTTTGCGCCACCGTCGAAAACTCTGAACGCCGTTCCAAAGCTGGGTCGCGGCGATGGCGCCCCAGATCGGGTTGCCGCTCAGCATATTCAGCACGGCCACCCACAAGATCGTGACGACGTTGACGATCTGCATCGCCGGTGTCGGCAGCAGCAACGACAGCGCGCCCACGCCGACCAACGTCGCTCCCCAAGGCTTCGACAGACCCGGCGCGATCAGGTGTAGCGCGCCAAGGCCAAGGCTCCAGTACGCCGACGAACGTACCTGCCGCAACATGAGATCGGTCACCGCGTGATCCGGCTGAGTGACGGCCCCCTCACCTGCTGCGGCCGGCTCAGCGCCGTCGCCCGACGCCGATTGCGCCGTTCCACGCAAACGCTGAGACTCACCCCTCAAGAAATCCGCCAGGGCGTCGACCTCGGCCGCGTCGTTCTTGAAACTCAGGACCCAGCGGCCGCCGCTCGCGAATCCGATCGAGATCACGCGTCGGTTGAGCGAGGCCTCGCGCAGCACCAGCACCACATCGCGCAGTTGTCGCACGTCGCGTCGCGTGCGCGCTTCCTCCGAAGCGCCCAACAGCCCGACCTGCGACAGCACAATAGCGCCGACGTGTCGATCCACATCGACGATCTGTCTGACCGGGCTCCGCAACATCAACAGGATCATGCTCACACAGGCGATCAGCCCAAACAGCAGGAAGGGCCAGCCGGTCTGCATGTCTTTAGCCTTCAGGGCGCCGGAACCCACCACGACCAGGATCGTCAGTAGCGAAGCACCGCCGATCACGCCGTAGACGACGCCGTTCAGCGAACGCCCCTCTGCCTTCCAACGCCCCGGAGCTGATTGCGCCAGGAAGAGATCCCCCAAAAATACTTGAGCCATCGCGCCCCCCGAAAAATAAACCGATCGAGAACGGGCCGGATTGTAGCCCAGTCACGGCAGCCCGCTCTTTCAATATCCGGCCATTCCGGGAATGGCTCCGAAGATCGTTATGTATGCACAAAAAATCACAAAACGTCAATCAAGATTGCTCCCTTGACTCTTTTTGATGTATTGTGTACTTTAACAATCACACACGCGCTTCTAAACATCATGAGCAATCAAGCCCTGCCCTTACAGGATCAGCCGGCGCCGGCCTCGTCATACGAGCGTCAGGCCCGGCTGCTGTCGTATATCCAGGCCCACCAGCGCATCTCGGTGCCGCAGGTGGTCGAGGCCTTCGCGATCAGCGTCGCGACGGCCCGCCGCGATCTGGATGCGCTGGCCGAGCGCGGCCACGTGCAGCGTGTGCACGGCGGGGCTGTCGCCCTGCAACAGGCGCCGCCCGAGCCACCCGTCATGCAACGCGCCGACGAACAGGCCGCCGAGAAGCGCCGCATCGGCCAGGCCGCGGCCGCCCTGGTGCAGGAGGGCGAGACCCTGTTCCTGGGCACCGGTAGCACGGTGCTCGAGGTCGCGCGCAATCTGCGCCAGCGCGCCAACCTGACCGTGATCACGAACTCGATCCCGGTGGTGAACATGCTCGCCGGCGCGCCAGGCGTCACCCTGGTCTGCCTGGGAGGCGAGCTGCGCAAGAGCGAGATGTCGTTGATCGGGCACATCGCCGAACAGGCCCTGGCCGAGCTGCGCACGAGCCGCGTGATCCTCGGCATTCGTGCGATCGATCTGGAGCACGGTCTGACCAACGAGTTCATCCAGGAAAGCACGATCGACCGCGCGATCCTCAAGATCGGACCGGAGGTGATGGTCGTGGCCGATCACACCAAGCTCGGCCGCGTCTCGACGGCCTTTGTGGCGCCGGTCACCGGCATGCACACGCTGGTGACCGATCCGGCCGCACCCGACCCATTCGTCCAGTCGCTGCGCGCACAAGGGGTGCGCGTGGTGCTGGCTTGAGAGGCGTTATGCTCCTGAGCGATTTCAAGCCGCGCTCGAAACTGGTGACCCGCACCACGCTCGTCGACCGCCCGCGCTTCCCCGTGATCGACGCGCACAACCACCTGGCCGCGCCCTTCGGCGGCGGGTGGGATCAGCGCCCCGTGGCCGAGCTGCTCGATACGCTCGACTCAGCCGGCGTGACGGCCTACATCGACCTCGACGGCGGTTGGGGCGAAGACCTGCTGCACGCCCATCTCGACCTGTTCAAGAACGCCGCACCCGAGCGCTTCCGGATCTTCGGCGGCGTCGATTGGGCGCGTTGGCCCGAACTGGGCGACTCGTTCGGCGAATGGGCCGCCGCTCGCTTCCGCGAACAGGTGAAGCGCGGCGCCGAGGGCCTCAAGATCTGGAAGCCGTTCGGCCTGCACGTGCGCGATCAACACAACGCGCTCGTGGCCGTCGACGACCCCCGCCTCGACCCGCTCTGGGCCGTGGCCGGCGAGCTCGGTCTGCCGGTGCTGGCGCACGTGGCCGACCCCGTGGCTTTCTTCGACCCGATCGACGCGACCAATGAGCGCTGGGAGGAACTGGGCGAGCATCCCGATTGGAGTTTCCCTTCCCCGCCCTTCCCGCCCTTCCTCGACATCGTCAACGGCTTCGCGGCCGTGGTTGCCCGCCACCCCGGCACGACCTTCATCGGCGCGCACGTCGGCTGTTACGCCGAAGACCTGGGCTGGGTGGCCGCCGTGTTCGACCGGTGCCCGAACTTCTACATCGACTTCAGCGCCCGCATCGGCGAGCTCGGCCGCCAACCCTACACAGCGCGGCGCTTCTTCCTGAAATACGCCGACCGCATCCTGTTCGGCCTCGACGCCGGGCCCGATCTCGACGGGTATCGCCTGTACTACCGCTTCCTCGAGACCGACGACGAGTACTTCAACTACAACGTCAGCGAGGTGCCGCAACAGGGCCGCTGGTACGCCTACGGCCTGCACCTGCCCGACGACGTGCTCGCCAAGGTGTATCGCGACAACGCGGCCAGGATTTTCAAGCTCGGAGGACGAACGACGAACGACTAGGGCCAAACCGCCTGCGTCATTCATCAATCGTCTGCGACAAGGACAACGAAACCATGCCCACACCCGGAACCCACACCGACCACGAAATCCAATCCCAGCCGGAAAGCTGGCGCGCGGCGTTGGCCGTGCTGAACGTCGAGCGCAAGGACCTGATCGAATTCTGGCGCGACCTGTGCGCCCAGCCTGGAACGAGCGTGATCGTCACCGGCTGCGGTTCGACGTATTACCTCGCCCAGACCGCGGCCGCCGTGCTGCAGACCCACACCGGCCTGCCCGCGCGCGCCATGCCCGCATCCGAGGTGTGGCTGAACGCGTCAGCGTTGCCTTCTGCAGCGCGGACGGTCCTGATCGCGGTCAGCCGCTCGGGCGAGACCACCGAGACCATCCGAGCCTGCGAGTCGTTCCGCGCCCGCGGTCTGGGCCCGATCCTGACGCTCTCGTGCTACCCGGATCGCGCCCTGACGACGCTCGGAGACTACAACCTGGTGCTTCCCTCCGGCCAGGAAGACAGCGTCGCGCAGACACGCGCCTTCAGCACGCTGTACCTCGCGGCCCTCGGCCTGGCAGCGCTGTGGAGCGGCGATGCCGCGTTGTGGCAGGAGCTGCAACGCACGCCCGACCTCTGCGCCGACGTGCTCGTGCGCAGTCGCGCGCTGGCCGAGCGTCTGGGCGGTGACCCGACGCTCGATCGCTTCTACTTCCTGGGCTCCGGCCTGCGCTATGGGCTGTCGGGCGAGCTGAGCCTGAAGATCAAAGAGATGTCTCTCAGCCACAGCGAGCCCTTCCACGTGCTCGAGTTCCGCCACGGCCCGATGTCGATGGTCACACCGGGCACGCTGCTGATCATCCAGCTCTCGGACGCGCAAAGCGACGCCGAGCGCGCCGTGCTCGCCGACATGCTCAAGCTCGGCGCCCGTACTCTGACCATCGCCGAAACCGATGCCGACTTCGCCCTGACCTCCGGGTTGAGCGAAACGGCCCGTAGCCTGCTGGTCCTGCCGATCGGACAGCGCCTGGCGTTTGCCCGTTCGGTCTCGAAGGGCCTGGATCCCGATCGGCCCAACAACCTCGAGACCGTCGTCACCCTGGTCTGAAAGGCTCCCGCATCGACGGAGCCTGATATCGCATGCGTATCCATACAAGGAGGAACCCGATGAAGAGCAAGTTGATCACTGGATTGCTGACCGTCGCGATGTTCATCAGCGCTTGCGGCTCTGGCACACCGGCCGCCGATCAGGCGACCACGGCGCCCGACGCCCAGCCCACCGCCTCCACTTCAGGCGGCGACAAAGTCGAGTTGCGCGTCTGGGGGCACCAGGCCCCGGCCTTCAACGCCGCCAACCAGGCCATGTTCGACGAGTTCCAGAAGCAGAACCCGAACGTGACCATCAAGTACGAGACCTTCCCGTGGGATGTGTTCATCCAGACCATCCAGACGTCGCTGCCCGCAGGCAACACCGCCGACGTCATCCTCATCCCCGGCGGCTACACCTGTCGCTATTCGGCGGGTGGCCAGCTTCTTGAAGTTCCGGCCGACGTCATGACCCTGGCCGCCGCGCAGGAAATGTTCTACGCCGCGCCGCTTGGCGGTCAGACCTGCGACGGCAAGCTGTACGGCTTCCCGGCCGAGTACAACATCGAGTACGGCGGCGCGTACGTGAACCCCGCGCTCTTCGAAGCCGCCGGCGTGACCTATCCGCCGAAGTGGCAGACGTGGGACGACGTCGTCGCCGATGCCACCAAACTGACCCAGGTCGGCTCGGACGGCGTGATGACGGTCGCCGGCCTGCACTACACCAACAACGACCAGCTCTTCACGTACTTCCTGGCGGGCATCCTCGAGCAAGGGAGCAACTACTTCGCCGATGACGGCAAGCACTTCAACTTCAACTCGCCCGAGGCGATCGCCACGATCCAGAAACTGATCGACATGGCGCAGACCGACAAGGTGATCGACCCGATCATCTTCAACGCCGAAAGCGAGTGGGTCGGTGAGTCGTTCGCGCAGGGCCACAACGGCATCGGCATCCTCGGCTCCTGGTACGTGGGGGATGCGCGGATCGCTTACCCGGATCTGAAGTTCGACTATGTGTCGCTGCCGCCTTTGATGAGCTCGACCCCCAAGTTCGCGTCGGTCGGCGGTTGGGGTTACGTGGTGAGCCAGAGCACGACCCAGCCCGCGCTGGCCTGGAAGCTGGCGGCCTTCCTTGGCGCCGATCAGACCAACGCCTACGCGTTCAATTCGACGTCGGCGACCATCCCCGCGATGAAGGCGGTGGCGGCCGATCCGAAACTGCTCGAGGCGGCGCCGCACATGGCGGCCGTGCTCCCGATCCTCGAGGCCGGGCAGTACCAGGGCAACCTGACCGACTCCGATCAGCTGTCCTACGAGATCGTCTACCCGACCATATTGAGCGCCATTCAAGGCGGCATGACCGCAGAAGAGGCCGCCAACAGCATTCACGACGACGCGAATGCCATGGTGGACGCAGCCAAATAGGCGTCTCACCGGTTTCCGATCGCGCAGCGGACCCTCCCTCCTGGTGGAGGGAGGGTCCGACCCTGGCCGGCGTTGCAGCGCGCCACCATTCTGAAAAGAACGGCTGAACCTCATGACCTCACTCACTCAGCCTCAACCTCGTCGACCCGGCGCGCTCGCGGCGAAGCAAAGGCGCTTCGCCTATGCCAGCCTGGCGCCCATCCTGATCTATCTGGGTGTGTTCTCGCTGTTTCCGATCTTGTGGGCGCTTGTGCTGGGCTTCTTCAGTTACACACCCATCCGCCAGGGCACGTGGTTCCTGGGGCTAGGGGGCCAGAACCCGTTTGTCGGGATCGACAACTACATCGAGCTCGTGACCGGGAGCGGCAAGCCCGCCGAGGTCTTTCGTCTGGCGTTCACGAACACTTTCATCTTCACGGCGCTTGTGTTGCCGCTGAACCTGATGGTGACGTTGCCGCTGGCCGTGATGCTCGAAAGCATCAACGAACGCTTCAAGACGCTCTTCCGCGCGATCTACTTTTTGCCGACGATCTCGTCGTCGGTCGCGCTCGTCATCATCTGGTCGTACATGTACGCGCCCGGCTGGGGCCTGCTCAGTCAGATGGTCAAAGGGGTCGGTCTTGTGCCGCCCAAGACCTGGCTGCAGGATCCGACGGCCGTCTACTTCGGCGTGCCGCTGGCGATGCTGTGCGTGGTCGTGGCGCACGTCTGGCAGGACTTCGGCTACAACCTCGTCATCTTCGTCGCCGCGTTACAGGGCATCCCACAATCGTTGCGCGATGCGGCGCGGGTCGACGGCGCGACCCCCTGGCAGGAGTTCTGGCTGATCGTCGTCCCGCTGCTGCGGCGCACAGTGTTGCTCACCTCGGTGCTGACCGTGATCTCGTCGCTGCAGGTGTTCGTGATCTTCCAGCTCCTCACCCGCGGTGGGCCGCAGAACCAGACCCAGACCATGCTCTTGAGCATTTACGAGAACGCTTTCAGGTTCGCCAACAACCTGGGGCTCTCGGCCGCGATGTCCATGATCTTGTTCATGTTCATCCTCGTGCTGACCGTGATCCAGTTCCGGATGCTCCGGACCGAATGGGAGTATTGACATGGAAGCCCCGCGCAACCGCTTCAACCCATTCTGGCTGCTCGGTCGCTCCGGCGCGTATGCCGTGCTGATCGTCGGGCTCGTGGCGACGCTGCTGCCGTTCTTCTACATCCTGGTTTCGTCGCTCAAAACCGAAGCCGAGCTGCGCAAAACCCCGCCCGACTTCTTCCCGGCGGCGCCCACGCTCAAGTACTACGAAACGATCATGAACGACGATCGGATCCCGCTCGAGCAGAACTTGATGAATAGCGTGATCGTCTCGCTCTCGCGTGTGGCGATCACGCTCTTCACAAGCTCGTTCGCGGGCTACATCTTCGCCAAGTACCATTTCCGCGGCAAGAACCTGGCCTTCGGCGTCATCCTGATCCAGATCATGATCCCGTTCCAGGTGGTCATGATCCCGAACTACCTGCTGACGGTGCGCCTCGGCCTGATCGACTCGCTCTGGGCCCTGATCATCCCGTTCATGGTCGATGCCTACGGCATCTTCATGATGAAGCAATTCATCGAAGCTTTGCCGGCCGAGCTGATGGACGCCGCCCGCATCGACGGCGCCAGCGAGTTCGGCATCTACTGGCGGATCGTCCTGCCGCAGATGGGGCCGCCGCTGGCCTCGCTCGGCATCTTCACTTTCATGGGCACCTGGAACGACTACCTTTGGCCCCTGATCGTGCTGACGTCGCCCGAGAAACGCACCATCCCGCTGTTGCTGGTCTGGTTCCAGACCCAGCACGCCGCCAACCAGGGCCTGGTGCTGGCGGCCTCGATCATGACGCTCTTGCCGATCTTCCTGGTCTACGTCTTCCTGCAACGCTGGATCGTCGATCAGGCCACACAAAGCGCATTCAAATAAGGAGGATTGGGTGATCGGGGGATCGGGTGCAGGCGCTCCGCGCCTGCACCCGATCCCCCGATCACCCAATCACAATTCTCTATGACCAAAATCACTTTCATCGGCGCGGGCAGCCTGGGCTTCACGGGCGAGCTCGTGCGCGACATCCTGACCTTCCCGCTGTTGCAGGACGCGACCATCAGCCTGATGGACATCAACGCCGATCGCCTGGCCTGGGCCAAGAAGGGCGTCGAGAAATTAATCGCCGCCGGCGGGCGCCCGGCCAAGGTCGAGGCCACACTCGATCGCGCCGAAGCCCTCAAAGGCGCGGACGTCGTCCTGACGACCATCCTCGCCGGCTCGACCGAGGTCTGGGGCCACGACATCGAGATCCCCAAGAAATACGGCATCGACATCAACGTCGGCGACACACGCGGGCCGAGCGGGATCTTCCGCTTCTTGCGCACGATCAATCCGATGATGGATATCGTGCGGGATATGGAGCGTTACTGCCCGAACGCGATGCTGCTCAACTACACCAACCCGATGGCGATGCTGGTCTCGGCCATCCAAAAGCAGACCTACCTGACCGTGACCGGGTTGTGTCACTCGGTCCAGGGCACGTCCATGATGCTGGCCGAGTGGATCGGCGCGCCCTATGGCGAGATCGACTACCTGTGCGCGGGCATCAACCACCAGGCCTGGTATCTCGACTTCAAGTGGAACGGCCAGGATGCGTACCCCTTGATCCACAAAGCGATCACCGAGCGGCCCGAGATCTACAACGCCGAGCCGGTGCGCAACGAGATGTACCTGGCCCTGGGCAAATACGTCACCGAATCGAGCGGCCACAATTCGGAATACAACTGGTGGTTCCGCAAGCGTCCCGACCTGATCGAAACGTACTGCACGCACGGCACCAACTGGAACCCGGGCGAGTACGCGTACATCCTCAAGGAGTACCGGCACAACGAAGCCACCTGGCAGGATCAGGTCAAAGAGCGCCTGGCGCAACCGCTGGCGAGCGCGGACCTGGAGCGCGGCGAGGAGTATGCGGCCTACATCATCAACGCTCTCAAGGGCGGCGAGCCGTTCAAGTTCAACGGCAACGTGCGCAACACGGGCCTGATCGACAACCTGCCGCAGGACGCGTGCGTCGAAGTGCCGGTGCTGGTCGACCGGGCGGGCATGCATCCGTTCCACGTCGGCGCCCTGCCCCGCGAGGTCGCGCTGCTCACGCAGCTCTCGAGCGGGATCGAGGAGCTGGCGATCGCGGGCTCGATCTCGGGT
>WBZS01000809.1_pt1 | contig 31582 bp, 26 predicted proteins | sample 5204201 | NCBI WGS metagenome assembly WBZS01 (sample SAMN12344357, study PRJNA552823) | activated sludge metagenome | biome: Activated sludge suspended growth; feature: Nitrification reactor; material: Wastewater; isolation source: activated sludge from nitrification reactor of wastewater... | reverse complement strand
CGCGCCTTGGGCGCTCAGGATGACATGACGGCGCCCATGTCATCCTGAGCGCCGGACGACTGGCATCTGAGGCGCGCCAAATGAGCGTGAAGGATCTGCCGTCGGACTTAAGTGGCAGAGTCTGATAGCAGATCCTTCGCGCCCGCGGGGTGTGTGAAGGGCGGCGCGCCTTGGGCGTTCAGGATGATATGTCGGCGCCGGAGGCGCGTTGAGACCTGCGACTACTTGACCTCGACCCGATAGGCCACCACGGTGCCATCCCAGTAGCGGAGAGCCCGAACCTCGACGTTGTTGCCGATTTGCGGGTTGCCGCGGATTTCGGTCCCGCCGTTGACCTGGAACGATTGACCGCCAGCCACCCACGTGCCGCCGGTCGACTCCAGGGTTCCCTGGAAGGTGACGTCGACGGGCTGCGGCGTCTCGGTTGGGCCGGCCTGATTGCCTCCACCGGACCCATTCCCTGAACCACTTGACGACGTCTGAGTGGGTTCTGCTGTGCGCGTGGGCTCGATCGTGCGGGTTGGTTCTGTGGTGCGCGTCGGCTCGGTCGTCCGTGTCGGCTCCTGGGTGCGGGTGGGCTCGACCGTGCGTGTGGGCTCGACGGCCTGCGTCGGCCTGGCGGTCTTGGTGGGCTCAGGCGTATTGGAGGCCGATGGGCCGCCGCCCGGGCCCGAATTGCCCGATGGCGTCTTGGTCGGTTCGACAGCGTCGGATGACTTCGGCGTTTCCGTCCGCTCGACCTCGGTTGATCCGGTTGTGGACGTCGGATCATCGTCACCGACATACGGCGCATCGGTCGACTCTGCGGCGTCGGCAGGCGCGTTGACGCTATTGGGCTCTGCACCGACACCGGTTGTCGCGAGCGGCATCGGCGTGGCGCTCAACTGGATCTCGATCTCGGCCCGTTCCTGCGGATCCGAGGCGAGGCTGAGCTGAAGTTCGAGCGCCTGTTCGCGCACGGGAAAGAGCAGATCGCCCGGTTGGCTTCCGGCTGCAGCCTCGAGCGTGACCGAGACCAGCGTCCACAGACTCGCCACGGTGACGATCAGCGCGGGTACAGCCAGCATCAGCCACCGGATATCGAGACGGGGCGAGGTTGGTTTCATCAGTCACCTCCTAGCGTGACAATCGTTCGAGTTGTTGCTCGGCCTGCACGCCCCAGGTCCCTTGCGGGTCGAGTGCGACGGTCGCGCGCAGTTGTTCGACGGCGGCCTCGGTCTGACCCTGGCCGATGTAAGCGACGCCGAGGCTATAGCGGCTGGCCGCATGCTCCGGCCGCAGCGCCACGGCGCTCTCCAGGTGCGTGATCGCAGCCGCCCAGTCGCCCGAGTTCGCATATGCGACGCCCAGGTTGAGCTGTGCGGTGGCCAGATCCGGATCGAGCTCGACGGCCCTGCGATAGGACTCGATCGCCTGGGTCAGATCGCCTTGATCTTGCAGGACATTTCCCAGCCCGACATAGGCCGGAGCAAAGGTCGGGTCGGCCTTGACGGCGGCCTGATACGCGGCAAGGGCGCGTCCGGTGTCACGCATGGCGTCGTAGGCGGCGCCCAGATTGTAGAGGGCTTCCGTCAAAGAGGGATCGTCTTCCAGCGCCGCCTGGAACGTCGCGGCGGCCTCGGCGTTCCGCCCCTGTCTGGCCAGGATCAGACCCAGCGTGTTGCGCCAGTTGGCCTGGCCGGGGTTCGCGGCCAGCGCCGAGTTGACCAGCAGCTCCGCGCTCTCCAGCTGGCCGGCATCGAAGGCCTGCAGGCCCGCGACATACAGCCGCCCCGGGTCGGCCGTCGGCGTCGGCGGCGCCGGCGGCGCTTCGGTGAGCGCCAGCGGCGTGCCCGCCACGATTCGCTCGGGCGGCACAGTCGCCAGCTCGGCGAACGCCAGGATCGTGAGCACCAGCGGCATCACGCCAAGGCCGATGATCGCCAATCGTAGATTCCATGAAGCAGGCCACATGCATCACTCCTGAGCCGCTACCGCGTGGTTGAGCGCCGCGCCGTCGCCCAATTGAAGTTGTGCCAGGCGGGCAAAGGCGCCGCCGCGCGCGATCAGTCCGTCGTACGTGCCCTCTTCCAAAACGCGACCGTGTTCGAGGACGATGATGCGATCCACGTCGCGAATGGTCGAGAGCCGGTGCGCGATGATCACGGCCGTCCGCCCCTGGCGCAGGCGTTCGAGCGCGCTCATCACCAGATCCTCCGAGGCCGCGTCGAGGGCCGAGGTCGGCTCGTCGAGGATCAGCACGGGTGCGTCGCGCAGAACGGCGCGCGCGATGGCGATGCGCTGCCGTTGCCCGCCGGAAAGCGTCGCGCCGCGCTCGCCCACAACGGTGCGGTAGCCCTGAGGCATGCGCAGGATGAACTCCTCGGCGTTGGCGGCCCGCGCCGCCGCCATCACGTCGGCTTCGGACGCGCCCGGCCGGCCATAGGCGATGTTGTCGTAGATGCTGGCCGCGAAGAGCAGCGCCTCCTGCGGCACGTACGCGAATTGCGCGCGCAGGTCGTCGAGCTCGACGTCGCGCAGATCGTGGCCGTCGAGCAGGATCCGGCCCGACGTGACGTCGTAGAGCCGGAGCAGCAGGCTCGAGATCGTGGACTTGCCGGCGCCGGTCGCGCCGACCAGGGCTACCGATTGGCCCGGATTGACGCGGAACGAGATGTTCTCCAACACCAGTTGATCGAGCGCCGGCGCATAGGCGAAGTCCACATTCTCGAAGCGGAGATCGCCGCGCGCGCTTTGCATTCGGATGGCGTCCGGCCGCGACGCGATGCGCACATCCGCGTCGAGCAACTCGCTCAGACGATCGCCGGAGGCCGCGGCCTTCTGCAGATCACCGGCCAGCGATCCGAACTTCTTGAGCGGTTTGTAGATCGATCCCAGGTACGCCAGGAACAGGATCAACTCGCCGACGCTCAGTAGCCCGATCAAGACCTGCGAGACGCCGTACCAGATCACGGCCGCCGTGCTGGCCGCTTCGATGAAGTCGACGACCGGGCTGAACGAAGCTTCCCAACGCGCCGTGCGCACGCCCGCCTTGGCCCGGTCCTGACTGTGTGCGTCATAGCGCTCGCGCTGATAGTCCTCGCGCCCAAAGGCCTTGACGATGCGGATCGCGCCGAGGGTCTCGAGCGCGTGGTTGTGCATCAGGCCCTCCTGCGTGCGCGCGTCTTTCGAGACGGATCGGATGGTGCGCCGAAACCCGACGAAGAGGAAGAGCAGCAGCGGCGCGTAGGCGAGCACGATCACGGAGAAACGCCAGTTGATCAGGAGCATCACGGCCGCGAAGTTCGCGAACTTGACGGCGTTGACCAGCACCTCGCCGAGGTTGCTGATCAGCGCGGCCATCACCTTGCCGGTGTCGTCGGTCATGCGTTTGACCAGGTCGCCCATGCGACCCTGGTCGTAGAACTCGAGCGGCAATCGCTGGACGTGACTGAACACGTCCGAGCGCAACTGAAAGGTCGTCTTCTCCTGGATCACGCTGTTCAGATACTCGAAGCCAAAACCCGCGAGGCCCTGCAACACGGTCAGGGCGAGCAACCCTGCGCCGAGCACGGCGGTGAGCACGCGCGGATCCTGGCCGACGAGGCTATGCAGCGCATCGAGCGCCGTCAGCTCGACGCCGGCTTTGGCCGGGTGCGCGCCGATCACGTGGTCGATGATGAATTTCACCGGCCAGGGCGCCAGCGTCTCGAGCGCGGCCACGAGCAGGATCAGCAGCACCGAGGCCGCCAGCAACGCGCCGTGCGGGCGAAGGTAGGCAAGAAACCGGGCGTCGATGCCGAGCATCGGGATCAGGCGCGCCGGAGGGCGAACAGGTTTGGCCATGGGGATCGTCTCAGGCTGGGAGCAGCGCCTGAAGCGTCAGGCGGTGCAGGGATGGGAGCAGATGCGCCAGGGCCGGTCGCCCGACGACGACGTTCATCAGCCGAAAGTACGTCGCCGCTTTGTAGAACTCGACCCGCGACTCGAAGCCCGCGTCGATCGGGCGCCGACGTCTGTACGCGTCGACGAACCGGGCCGCCAGGGCGAGCATGTGCTCGGGCTCGCCGCCGTGATCCAGGCCCATGAAGGTCAGGTGCGCGGCAAAGTTGGCGACGTCGATGGCCGGATCGCCGAGTGCGATCAGGTCGAAGTCGATCAGGGCCAGGCGCGAACCGTCGATCAACACCTGGCTGTAGTAGAAGTCGCGGTGCACGGGGCGCAGCGTCGCCGGCGCAGCCTGCTGGCCCGCCCAGCCCTGCAGCGCCGCCAGCAGATCGGCGACGTCGGCGGTCAGTGCAGGACGCGCCGCGACCAGGTCGGCCGCATACTCGCTCAGATGGGCGACTTCATCGTCCAACGTGTACGTGTCGAGCGGCGTCCAGTCCGGCAACCAATCGACGGCGTGCAGCTTGGCCAGGCCCTCGGCGGCGCGCTCGACCAGCGGCTCGAGGTCGGCGCCGTCGGCGAAGCGCTCGTTGAGCGTCCGACCCGGCGCCTGCTCCTGCAGGAAGGCGCGCAGCTCGGGCAGCACGGCGATGGACTCGGCCACACGGATGTCATCGCCCGCGCCCGGCCCGAAGCCCGTCTCCCACAGATGGCGTTGGATCGCGGCCAGGCGGCCGGCGCGTTCGTCGCGGAAGACCTTGGCGATCACGGTCGACCACGGCGCCTGCTCCAGGCGGTAGCGCAGCACGGCCCGACGCCGCGGTTTGTACTTGAGCACCTCGATGCCGGTGACGGTCAACTCGGAACCCGGGAGCGCCTGGCGAACGACCGGCGTCGCCAGGTCCGCGCGGGTGGCGCGATACAGGCGCTGCCGCAGCCGCGGATCGAGGATCGGCGTGCGGCGTTTCGCGCGGATCGGAGCGACCGGCGCGGCAGGCGCGATCCAGCTGCAGACCTGAGCGGCGTTCGCGTCCCAGGTATAGCGCTCGAGCACGCCGGTCGCGCCACGCCAGGCCATCGCGCGCGCGGCGTCCGGGTCCGCAAACAGCTGGGCGATGCGCTCGGCCAGGGCCGCGCTGTCGCCGGCGGTGTAGAGCAGGCCGCCGTCCGTGGCGCGCACGACCTCGGCCTGTTGGCCGACATCCGCGGCGACCGTCGGCACGCCGCAGGCCAGGTACTCGTACAGCTTGAGCGGCGAGAAGTAGAAGTCGTCGCGGGCGTGATGGCTCGAGACCGCGACGTGCATGGCCGCGACATGCTCGGGCACGTCGTCGTGCGCGATCACGCCGGCCAGCTTGATCAGACCCGGCCGGGCCGCGGCCAGCGCCTGCACGTCGGCGGGCATGTCGCCGACCAACAACAGGACGTAAGCCGCGTCCTGGGCGTGCAGCTGTTCGACGGCCGCGATCAACGTGCCGAGGTCGTGCCAGGGTCGCGGCCGTCCGACGAAGCCCACGATCTTGCGGTCCTGCAACCCCAGCGCGCGCCGGATCGGGGCTCCGCTGATTGCGGGATGGAAGGCGATGGGATCGACGCCGTTCGGCACGACCACGATTCGGTCGGACGTTGCGCCGTGCGCCACGACATAGGCGTGCAGCGCCTGCGAAACCACGGCGATCCGGGTCGCGGCCGAGAACTGCCGCCCGGCTACGACGCGCGCCGCGGCCTCGTCGTCGAGGCCGCGGTGTTCGCGGGCCTCGTCAATCAGGGGCGCGTTGACCTCGAGCACCAGCGGCAGCCCGGTCGCGTCAGCGACGCGCGCGCCGGCGTCGCTCCATAGCGCGTAGCGCTCGTAGAGGAAGTCGAAGGTCTCGTGCGCGCACAGGGCCGCGGCCTGCGCCGCGACCCGCATCGCCGCGCTCGGGCCCGGCCCGACACCGGCCTCGGCGCCCGAGGCGTCGATCAGGCGGGCGGCAGGCGCCGGCCCGTCGTCCGGGCCAAGTCGCGCAGCCACCAGCGTCACGGCGTGGCCGGCCCGTGTGAACGCCGCGCACATGGCGCGCACGTGCACAGCGGCGCCTTTATGCCCGCGGACCGGGATGCCCGGGTCGGCGCACAAATACAGGATGTTCATGACGGCTTCACCATGCCCGTGGCGCGGCGCACTTCGACCGGGAGCACCGTCGGCGCCGACTGCGGCGGCGGCGCGGCCAGCCACGCGTGCAGGGTGCCGACGTTCTGGCGCACGTCAAAGGCGCGCTGGACCTTGGCCCGGCCGGCGAGCGCAAAGCGCGCGCGCAGCTCGGGATCCAGCAGCAGGCGTTCGAGCCCGTCGGCCAGGGCGTTCGGATTGTTCTGCGGCACGACCAGGCCGTCGGACTCGTGCTCGATGATCTCGGGCACGCCGGTGACGTCGGTCGACACGCAGGCCGCGCCGGTGGCCATGGCCTCGAGCAGCACCGTCGGCAGGCCGTCTCGATTGCCGTCGGCGCCGATGATGCACGGCAGCGCGAAGATCGCGGCGCGGCGGTAGGCCTTGAGCACCTCGTCCTGCGGGCGCGGGCCGACCAGGGTCACGTGTTCGGTCAGGCCCAGCGCCTCGATCTGGGCCCTGAGCGCGCCCTCGAGCGGGCCCTGGCCGATGATCTCGCAACGGAAGTCGATGCCGCGGATGGCGAGCACCTTGCACGCCAGGACCAGGTCGCTGAAGCCCTTCTTCTCGACCAGCCGACCCACGGCCAGGATCAGGCGCGGGTCGCGCTCGCCCGGCACGTCGCGAAACAGGTCGAGGTCGATGCCGTTATATAGCCGCCGCACGTCTGAGCGCGTCAGGCCCATCAGGTCGTTCAGATAGCCGCGGTTGAATTCGCTGACGGTCACGACGAAGCGCGCTTCGGCGATCTTCACGCGCAACGTGTCGGCGTTGACCTCTTCATGGAAGATGTCTTTGGCGTGGGCCGTGAAGCTGTACGGCACGCCCGTCAGGCGCGCGACATAGTTCGCGACCCGCGTGGCGCTCGACGCGAAGTGCGCGTGCAGGGCGTCGACCGGGTGCTGGGCGACGTGCGCGGCGATGAACCCGGCCTGCAGGAAGCGCTTGAGCGCGCCCGCGTGACCGCGGGTCGCGGCGTGTTTGAGCGTGGCCAGATACGCCTTGCGGTTCCGGCCGAACGCGGCCCGGTGCGGGCGCCACAGAGCGCCGGCTTGCGAGAGCGGGAACTCGGGCACGTACACGACCGAGGCGCGAACGCGCGCCAGGCTGGCGTGGAAACGCCCGTCGTTCGGGCGCATCAGCGCGTAAATGCGCACCTCGATACCCTGACGTTCGAGCTCCAGGATCTCGTTAACGATGAAGGTCTCGGAGAAGCGCGGGTACATCTTGAGGATGTAGGCGATGCGGGTCATGCGGGTCTCCCAAGGGCGAGCGTGGTCTGGGGCTCGAGTGAAAGCAGGTCGGCGATCGACGCGCCGACGTGACGCAGGCCGTTCATGTCGGCCGTGATGTGGGGCTCGGGCGCGGCCAGCGCGAGCGAGATCTGGGCCGATAGCGTGTCAGGCGTCAGAGACTCGGGCGCCAGAAAGCGCACCCAGCCGCGAGCGGCCAGGCGCTCGGCGCGGATCAACTGCTCCTGACGCGGGTGCGTGCGCGGGATCAAGATCGAGCGCTTGCCCAGACTGAGCGTCTCGACCACGGTGTTGTAGCCGGCCATGCCGACCACCAGATCGGCCGCGGCCATATACGTAAACAGACGCGGCGTGAACTCGAGCACGGTCATCCGGTCGGAGGCCGCCTGGGCCTGGCGCAACAGCTGGCGCTTGCCGGCGGCCATCAGCGGGCCGGTCACCAGGAGCGCGTGGAAGGGCGCGCCGCCCGGCCAGTTCGTCACCGCGTCGATAAACGCGCGCAGCAACGCGAAGCCGTCGCCGCCGCCGCCGACCGTGACCACCACGAGCGGCTGGTCGCTCAGACCCAACTCGCGCCGCACGTGGGCCGCGGGTCGATCGATCTCGTCAAGGTTGCGGCCAAGGTAGCCGCAGGCATCCAGCCGGGCCTGGGCGCTCGAGCCCATGCCGTAGGTCGCGATGGGGTCGAACACGCTCGTGTCGCCGTAATACAGGATGCGGTCGTACACCTCGGCGTGCAGCCGCGGCACTTCCCACTCCGCCCACTCGCGGGCCGTCGTCTGAGGATCGTCCTCGATGTCGCGCATGCCCAGCACCAGACGCGTGTTCGGCATCCAGGTCTTGACGTGGCGTAAGAGAGGCAACAGCTCGCCCTGGACCCCGGCCGGCGCCTTGTCCACCAGGACGACGTCGGGCGCGAAGCTGTTGAGCGCGTCGAGCATCAGCCGCTCGCGCCAGCGCAGCGTGTCCGCCAGGTTCAACGGCAACGCGCGCGCGACGTACTGGCCGTTCGAGTGCTTGCTCAGGGCCGGCAGTTTGATCAGGTCCAGCCGCTTGGGCAACGCGAACGCGCCGGCGACCATCGACCCCGTCAACAGCAACTGGTGGGCCTGGGGCACGTCGGCGGCGATCTGGTGGCTGATCCCGAGCGTGCGGCGCAGATGGCCAAGGCCAAACGTGTCGTGCGAATAGAGCAGAATGCGAGGCTTCTTGCGGCTCATTGGATGATATTCCGTCCGGCTCCGTCAGGTATGTCAACAGGTAGTTCAAGGGGATTTGAAAGTTACGCGATTCAGCAAACGCTCATCTGTAGCAGCCAATCGGAAGTCGTTCAAAAACAGGCTGTTCGGTGGGTCCGAGCCACCGAGCAGCCTGTTTTGACCGATCTTTCCAGACCGGGTTGATCACCCGCGCCTTACTTGAGGGCTTTACGGCGTTTCCACGACGCCTTAAGGGCAGGTTTATGGCGGCCGGGCCTGTGTTGTCATATCTTGAAGACCGTCAGCCGGGAACGCTCAGGAGAAAGTAACCATGTCCGCCACGTTGATCCGCACGCCCCTCAATTGGCGCGGCCTGATGGCCACGTACGCTCTGGCGTTCAGCTTCGTCTGGGGTGTGGCCCTCGGGGCCTCCGGCGGGGATTTCAGACCGGCGGCGTTCCTGAACGCCGTTCAGCGCAGCGCCTCGCTGGCCATGGACATGGCCGGTGTGCGCGTGATGTCGGCCGAAGCTTACGCGCGCGGCGAGTTGAACAAGCAGGCCGTGACCGTCGAGGTGCCCTGGCAGGCTTCGGCGATGGCGGCCAGCCTACAGCCTGAGCTCAAGCTCTACGTCCCGCCGACGCCGACGCCCGTCGTGCAGGCGCCGAACTACGCGCCGATGCCGGCCGAATAAACGGTTCCTCGATCCGGACAGAGGAACAACACGCATCCTCCAGTTCGGATCTAAGCTCTCTCTCCACTCCCTCTCTGGGATGTGCAGGGCCCCCGTCTACGCGGTGGGCCCTGCGCATTTCTGGGGCGGGTCGGGCTCAGCTCCCGTCAGGCGGCATCGAAGAAGCGTCGGTGCGACGATCGAGACGAGGCCCTGCAGATGCCGGGATCTGCGGATGAGGCGTTGAGGCTCTTGGGGTTTGCCGCTTGGCTAGACGAGGTAGATCGGATTGCTGAAGATCCAGCCGCGCGGCTGACCATGCGCGGTGCGCCAGGCCTCGACGCGCAGTGCGCCGGTGACCCGTGCCGGCAGGATGTGCGTGGCACCCGTGGCGTTTTCCCAGGTCGCGACTTCGACGCCGTTATGGATCAATCGGATCGTGCACGGCGCCGGGGCGACGATCTGCAACGTGACCCCGGCGCGGTTCTCGACCGTGGCACCCATACCCTGGCTGGCGCGCTCGTAGTGGCAGGTAAACCGGAAACCGCGCGTCGATCCGATGCCGTCATAGGCCACGAAACAGCTGCCCTGCTGCAGCGCGTCCATGACCAGGGCGCGATCCGGCCCAAGCTCACCCAGGAGTTCGGTCGGGGTCAGGATGTGGGTGTTGATTTGCCGAAACAGGAACTCATACGGGAAGAGCACGCGACGGATGCCCCATCGCGTGAACTCGGTGCCGTGCGCGTCGGCGTTGCCTATCCCGACGATCTTGTGGCCGGCGACGAGCAACTCGTCCCACTTGGCAAGCACCTCCGGGCGCGGGCCCACGATCCCGAGTTCGGGTTTGAACGCGTACTGGACCGTGGCCTGGCGCGAAGTCAAAAGCCCGGCCCAGCTCGACATGTAGTTCCAGATCTCGAGCCCATTGAACCCCTGCACCTGCCAGTCGACCCACGAGATCTCCTCGTAATCGAAGAGCGGAACGTTGGAGTCGAAGGGATGCGCCAGGACCGAAAGCCCGCCGGCGGCATCGACGGCGTCGATCAGGGCTTGCGGATCCGGCGCGAAGGTCGCCAGCTCGCGCTGGGCGTTGTAGGCCAGAAGGTGGTTGCGCTGCGGCTGTCGGCTGGCATCATGGACCTCTTCGCCGATGAGCACCAGCACGCGTTTGTCGGCGTTGCCGTAATAGCGCTCCGGACCATCGACCCAGACGTTGTGATCGGTGACGCAGATGATGTCGAGCCCGGCGCGCAGTGCGGCCTCGGCGATCTGGGCGTGATACCACTCGCCGTCGGAGTACGGCGTGTGCATGTGCAGATTGGCGACGTATTCGTGTGCCACGCAGGGCGCTCCACCGCGGCCGACGGCCGCGTTTGGTCAGAGCAAGGATGGTTGATCCGGTGCGTCCGGTCCGTTCCAGCCGTAGCGCTTGAGGTCCACGCGCTCCTTGGCATCGAAGACCACGCCCTCGCGCTCGAGCATCTGTCGCTGAACGGCCGGTCCGAGGCCGGGCCGCGGGCTGACCTTGCCCTGGCTGTTGATCACACGTTGCCAGGGCACGTCGTCGGGCGCGTTGGCCATCGCGCCGCCGACCCAGATCGGCGCCGCGCGAATGTATTGGTCGGCCGGCACCGTAGCGGGCGGCAGGATGCGCATCGCGATCTGGCCGTAGGTCATCACCCGGCCGCGGGGGATCTCGCGGACGACGGCGTAGACCTGGGCGGCGAAGGCCTTGGGGTCGGGCGGCGATGAGAAACGCATAGGCTGGGGCCAGTATACAGCAGCGATCGGGGGCTTGCCCCGGCCGAAGAGAGGGGTTAATCCGCATTTTTAAGGAACTTCAGGATGGCGACGGATTCCCGCGTCTTCCCGCGTATAATTCCACGCCAATGACAGCCTGGCGCCTCTCCTGTCTGGCGGGCTGCGCCGCTGGTCTGATCACAGCGTGCGCGGTTCAGCCGTTAACCCCTGGCCCGGGAGCCCTTTTGGCGACGGCCGAGATCGCCGCAGCTCCTGCGCTGCGGGCGGCTTTGCCGGCGGCGCCCGTCGTCCAGGTGGCCACATACACGTTTGTGCCGCCGCCGGACGCAACGGCCACGCCGCTGTGGCCGACGCCGATCCCGTATCTGACGCCGACGCCCATTCCGCCGACTGGCGCTCCGGCGCTTGAAGCGGCAGCCGCCGTCGTTCAGCCGACGGCGGCACCGGTGGTCCAGGCTGCGCAGCCGCCGATCACGTCCGTCACGGAAGCGCCGCCGACGGCCGAGCCCTCGCCGACCGTGGGGGATGCAGCGCTGGTCCCGACGGCCACCAGCGTGGTCGCCGCGGCGCCGCCGCCCGGCGATGCGGCGGCCGCCGAGATGTACATGGTCGACCTGATCAATCAGCAACGAATCGCCGCGGGCGTGGCGCCGTTGCTCGCGGATCCGTTGCTGATGAGCGTGGCGCGAGGCCGCGTCGACGACATGGTCGCGCGCGGGTATACCGGCCACGATGATCCCGTCACCGGCGAGGCGTTGGGCGCGAAGATGATTCACGCGGCAGGCTTCACCAGCACCTTCGTCGGCGAGAACTGGTACGGCACCATCAAGCCGCCGCCATCGAACGTCGAAACCGCTATGGGCTGGTTCATGACCGACCCGCCGCACTATCGCAATATCCTAAGCCCTTACTATGCCTATGTGGGCGTGGGGCTGGCATTCAACGGCCGCCAGTGGCTGATCGTCCAGAACTTTGCCGGGTTGAATTAGGCTATGGTTCACTATCTTTCGAACAAAGAACTCGCCGACATCTTCGCCCGAATCGGGGATCTGCTCGAGATCAAGGGCGACGTGATCTACAAGATCCTGGCCTATCGCAAGGCCGCGGATACGATCCGCGACCATGCCCGGCCGGTCAAGGACATCTGGCGCGAGGGTGGGCTGCGCGACATCCCGGGCGTGGGTCAGGCGATCGCCGAGAAGGTCGAGGAATTGCTGACGACCGGCAAGCTGGCCTTTCTCGAGAAGCTCCAGGCCGAGGTTCCGGCGTCGTTGACCGAACTGCTGCAGGTGCCCGACCTCGGCCCCAAGCGGGTCTCACTGGTCTGGAAGAAACTCGGAATCACCACGCTCGCCGACCTCGAACGTGCGGCGCGCGCCGGCGAGTTGCGCGGCCTGCCGGGGATGGGCGAGAAATCCGAGAGCAAGATCCTGATCGGCATCGAGAGCCTCAAGCGCGCCACCGGCCGCATGCCGCTCGGCAAGGCCTGGCCCGTGGCGCTCGAGATCGTGCGGATGCTGCGCGCCATCCCGGGCGTGATCGCGGCCGAGTCGGCCGGGAGCCTGCGTCGCGGCCGCGCCACCATCGGCGACCTCGACTTCATCGTCGCCGCCGCCGACTCGCGTGTCGTGATGGCCACATTCATGACGCTGCCGCAGGTGGCTCGTGTCCTGGGCCAGGGCCCGACAAAAACCTCTGTGGTGCTCGAGAACGGCCTGCAGGCCGACTTGCGCGTGCTGCCGCCTGAGCGCTACGGCACGCTTCTACAGTACTTCACCGGCAGCAAGGATCACAACGTCCGGTTGCGTGAGCTGGCTCAGGCGCGCGGCCTGTCGCTTAGCGAACATGCCCTGCTGCGCGAGGACGGCAGCGAGACCCTGTGTGCGACCGAAGCCGATGTGTATCGCGCGCTCGGTCTGCCGCTCATCCCGCCCGAGCTGCGCGAAGACCGCGGCGAGATCCAGGCCGCACGTGAGGGCAAGCTGCCCCGGCTGATCGAGCTGCGGGAGCTGCAGAGCGATCTGCACACGCACAGCACCTGGAGCGACGGCAAGGGCTCGATCCTGGAGATGGCGCAGGCCGCGCGTCTCAACGGGCTCAAGTGTCTGGCGATCACGGATCACAGCCAGGGGCTTGGAGTGACCAATGGGCTCACACCGGAACGGCTGCGCGCTCAACGGCGCGAGATCGACGCCGTTCAGGGGCAGCTTGGTCCGGGCTTCGTCCTCCTGCAGGGCACCGAGGTCGAGATCCGCGCGGACGGCACGCTCGACTTCACGGATGATGTGCTTGGCGACCTGGATCTGGTGGTCGCGTCGCTGCACACGTCTTTGAGCCAGGATCGCGAGCGCGTCACGGGGCGCCTGCTCAACGCGATTCGCAACCACAACGTCGACATCATCGGCCATCCCACCGGCCGCCGGCTGCCCAATCGTGACGGGGCCGACCTCGACCTTGAGGCCGTGTTCAAGGCGGCCGCTGAGTGCGGCGTGGCGCTCGAGATCAACAGCAACCCGGAGCGCCTCGATCTCGATGGTATGTACGCGCGGCGCGCGGTGGAGCTGGGCTGCCTGCTGGCGATCAACACCGACGCGCACGGCGTCAATTGGTTTGATCATGCGCAGTTCGGCGTGCTAACCGCGCGTCGCGGCTGGGTCACCGCCGACCGGGTCATCAACACCTGGTCCTCCGAGAAGCTCCTGGCCTGGCTCGACGAGCGCGATCTGCGCCGCGGCGCGTCCAGCCGGCCGCCCGAGGTCGCGACTGCGGCGGCCGGCGCGGCCACTGCGTCCACGACCGAGACGCAGAAATCGGTCGCTCCGTCAAAGGCCGGGGCCGGGTCGTCAACCCATCCCAAATCCGCGCCAAAGGCCGGGACTAAGAAGTCGGAGACCAGGCCGACAGCGGCAAAGGCGACGGCGAAGCGCGCGAAGCCCAAGCCGGCGGCCTCGACCGCGGCCAAGAAACGCCCCGCCGGGCGCTGAAGCCGCACCGCGCCATGAACTCATCCGAACCCCCGACGGACGACGACCTCGCCCGTATCGTTGCGCGCGCCTTTACGGGGACCGACCTCGCGGACGCTCAGGCCGTGCTCGCTGCCGCTCTCCAACGCGAGTACGACGAGGGCGCCGAGCTGTGTCGCCAGGGCGATCCGGCCGACACCTTCTTTCTGATCACGCGCGGCGCCGTCGCGCTCACGCAGCGACTGGGGACGACGACCCGCACGGTGGCGGTGCGCGAAGCCGGCGAGTTCTTCGGCGAGATGGGCCTGCTCGAGGGCAAGCCGCGCTCGGCCACGGCCCGGGCGCTCGAGCCCGTGTCCGTGCTCGAGGTGACCGAGGCCGCGTTTCAGCAGATCCTGATCGAGCACCCGCGTCTGGCGCTCTCGATCGTGCGCGGCCTGGTCGCCAACGTACGCGCCGCGGACCGCGCCGCGCTCGTCGAGTTGCAGACCGCGAACCTGGCGTTGACCGCCGCACTGGATTCGCTGCAGACGGCCCAGGCGGGCCTGGTGCAGAAGGAACGGCTCGAACGCGAGCTCGAGATCGCGGGACAGGTTCAGCAGAGCATCTTGCCTGCGCCGTTCGAACCCCTGGGGCCGTTCTCGTTCGCCGGTCGCAACCGCCCGGCGAGGCACGTGGGCGGCGACCTCTACGACGTGATCCGGGCCGCCGAGGGTCGGGCCGCCCTGGTGCTGGCGGACGTCTCCGACAAGGGCGTGCAGGCGGCGCTCTTCATGGCCGTGACCCGGACTCTGTTTCTGGCGCACGCCGGCCATCGTCCCGGGCCGGCGGCGGTCGCGGCCAGCGTCCACCGCGGTCTGCGCGAGATCGCGCCGGACTCCGATATGTTCGTCACCGCTTTCTACGGTGAACTCGACGTCGCCAGCGGGCGATTGGCGTACGTGCGGGCCGGTCACGAGGAGCCGCTTCTCTTTCAACCCGACGGCACGCTGACCCGCCTCGGCGGGCGTGGCCGCTTCCTTGGCGCCATCGACGGCTTCGACGTCGAGGAGCGGACTGTGCCATTGCTCCCGGGCAGCGTGCTCGTTGCGTACAGCGACGGCGTGACCGACGCCCTTGACCCGGCCGGCGTGAGTTATCCGCTCGCCGATTTCGAATGTGTGGTGCGCGCTCATCTCGAGCGACCGGCGGCCGCCATCGCCGACGCCGTGGTCTCCGCCGTCACTGCCCATTGCGCCGGCGCGCCTCAGGCCGACGACCTCACCGTGCTGGTCGTGAAACACGAGGCGTAAGGGAACGTTACCAACGTAACGAAAGTGTTACGGCGCGAGTGCCGCCACCAATCTCGTTGCTGCTCAGCCGGCAGGAGGTTGGGCGGAAAACGGGTGCTCCACAGGTCGGGGCGAAGCCCCGACCTGTGGAGCACCCGTTTTCCGCCGATCTTCTCCCGACACCTTTCGCGGCGCCTCCTTGGTCGCGCGAGGTCACAATTCATGCGACAATGAAGCCATGGCTGCTCCGCGTTCCTCCGCCGGGTATGTCCCCTGGTGGCTGCTTCTGCTGGTCGTCTCGGGTTTTGTGTTGGCGGCGGCGATCCTGGCCGGTCTGGCGGTGTCGACCCGCACGGCAGATCTGCCGCGCGCGACCGCAACGGCGCTCGTGATCATCGACAACGGCGGCGGCGAGGTGTTGCCCACGCCGTTCGTGCCCCCGCCCACCGCGACGGCGGCCGGCGGCCCACAGCCGACCGCCGTGGAACCGACGCCGACCCTATCGGCACTGACGCCCTCGATCGGCGGCTATGTACAGGTGGTGGGCACCGGCGACATCGGCTTTCTCAACCTGCGCGCCGAAGCCAGCCGCTCGGCCGCCGTCAACTACCTCGCGCTCGAACGCGAGGTCTTCCAGGTGCAGGCCGGGCCGGTCGATGCCGACGGCCTGGTCTGGTGGTTCCTGGTCGACCCGGCCACCGGCACGCGTAACGGCTGGGGCGCCCAAAACTATCTCACCGTGGTGGCCGGCCCGTAACGGCAACGTCTCACATGGCAAAACCCAAGCACATCACCCTCGACCGCAAGAACCAGCGCCTGGTCATCCAATGGGCCGACGGCGCGACCAGCGACTACGCCCTCAGCGTGTTGCGCGAAGCCTGCCCGTGCGCGGATTGCCGCGGCGGGCATGCCAACATGGGCAAGCCCCCGGATATCGACAGCCTGTTGGTCATCCCGCTGATGCGGACGAAGAGCTACGAGGTAGCCAAGATCGAGCCGGTCGGGCATTACGCGCTCAAGCTGACGTGGACCGACGGCCACGAGGCCGGGATCTACACCTGGCCGTACCTGCAAGAACTCTCCGACGGTCTGCGTGCCAAATCCGGATCCGACGACCGCTATCGCCCGATCGGTCAGTGAGTCGCCCTGTCAATGACGTCGCCGACGACCCGGAACCGGCCGGCCGGCGCCGATGGAGATTACGTTCGATCATGCCTGCGAAGAACCCCATCACTCCTGAGGATCTGTATCAACTCAAGCACGCCGAAGATCCGCAACTCAGCCCGGACGGACGCTGGGTGGCCTACGTCGTGCGCACACAGAACAAGCTCGACAACGCCTACGAGCGCCACATCTGGCTCCACGACCTGAACGATCGTGCCGCGCAGCCGCGCCAGTTCACGTTCGGCGCCAAATCCGACTTTGCGCCGCGCTGGCGGCCGGACGGCAGCGGCCTGGCCTTCGTGTCCCTGCGCGGCGGCAAGCCCCAGATCTACCTGATCACGCTGGCCGGCGGCGAGGCGCGCCCGTTGACCACGCTCGCAAACGGCGCCGGGAATCCCACCTGGAGCCCGGACGGCCGTCAACTGGCCTGCGTCTCCGGCGTCAACGCCGACGAGCGCCGCGCCGAAGACGGCGGCCAGGAGCAACCGGCGCCGACCGACGCGCTCGAGGCGCGCCATCGCAACGAGCGCAAGGCCGAGGACGAGAAGCGCAAGGTCGATCCGCGCGTCATCAAGACGCTTCCGTATCGCACCGGCACCGAGTACTTCGACGATCGCTTCAGCCACATCTACATCTTTGATGTGGCCGCCGACGGCACCGCGGGCACACCGCGCCGGATCAGCGACGGCGATCGCAACTTCGATCATATCGTCTGGTATCCGGATGGCAGCGCCATCCTCTCGAGCCAGTCGGGCCAGCCCGACACCGACCCGTGGTTCTTCCAGCGGCCGGTGCGGCTCCCGACCCGCGGCGCGCGACGGCAGACGTACCTGACCCCGACCGGGTTCGAGTACTACGACGCGCGCATCAGCCCGGACGGGCGCTGGATCGCGGCGATGCGTCAACCCGACCAGGCGTCTTTCGGCGTACAGGCGCGGTTGGTGGTGTTCTCGGTGCGGGGCGGGGCCATGATCGAGCGCGCCGTCGAGCTCGATCGATTGCCCGGCAACCTGAGCTGGGCAGCGGACTCCAAGCGCGTCTTCTTCACGCTCGAGGATCGCGGCGACACGTCGCTGTACAGCGTGGATGCCCTGGCCGGCCCGGCCAAACGTGTCGTCGGCGGCCGTCGCGGAATCTCGAGCTACAGCGTGGCGCGCACCGGCCGGATCGCGTTCACGGCCTACACGCCTGACGGCCCGCCGGACCTCGTCGTGTGCGAGGCGGGGGGCAAGCGCGAGCGCCGGATCACGGACCTGAACGGCGTCTGGCGCGCCGATCGCGCGGTCGCGCCGATCGAGGAGGTCTGGCACACCGCGCCGGACGGGCGCAAGATCCAGGGCTGGTTCATCCTGCCGCCCGGTCGGGCGCGCGGGCAGAAGGTGCCGCTGGTGGTCAACATGCACGGCGGCCCATGGGTGATGTGGGGGCCGTCTGTGCCCGAGGTCTGGCACGAGATGCAGGTGCACGCCTCGGCCGGCTATGCCGTGTACTACTGCAACCCGCGCGGGTCGCTCGGCTATGGCGGTGAGCACGCGATGTTGATCCACAACGACTGGGGCAACCACGTCATGCACGACATCCTCTCGGGCGTCGATAACGTGGCCGCCCGCGGTGGGATCGACACCAGGCGCATGGCCGTGACCGGCGGCAGTTATGCCGGGTATATGACTGCGTGGATCATCGGCCATGACCAGCGCTTCGCCTGCGCCTGGGCCCAGCGCGGTCTCTACAGCCTGACCTCGTTCTTCGGCACGAGCGACATCCCGCAGTTGATCGAGCGCGAGTTCGACGCCTATGGCTTCGAAGACATCGAACGGCTGTGGAGCCAATCGCCGCTGGCGTACGTGCAGGATATGCACACGCCGCTTGTGATCGAGCACCAGGATCACGACTGGCGCTGCCCGCCCTCCGAAGGCGAGCAGCTGTTTGCGGCGCTCAACCGACTGGGCCGCACCGTGACCCTGCTGCGTTATCCGCGCGAGGGCCACGAGATGACGCGTTCGGGCGAGCCCGGCCATCGCGTCGACCGCCTGCAGCGCATGCTCGAGTGGTTCGGCACGTACTGCGGACCGAAGCGCAAGCGCGCGCGTTAGGTTTGTGAAACGAAAAGGCCGGCGGGTTGTCCCCGCCGGCCTTTTCGTTTCGCCGGTCCGACTTACTGCGGCGTCGTGGTGTCGACGGTGGGCGTGATGCCGGGGCCGGGCAGGACGATGGTGGGCGTCGTGCCCTCCGGCGTGAAGATGATCTTGTCGGTCGGCTTGAGCGCCGAGGCGTTGGCCTGGGCGATCTGAAGCTGCAGGTAGGCCGGGTTCGCGGCGTACAGCTCGGCCAGCGCGCGCTGCTGGGCGAGGTCGGCGCGCGCCTTCTCTTCGGCGGCGTCGGCCATCGCGCGATTGATCTCGAGATCCTGCTGCGCGGCCAGCAGCTCGTTGGCTTTCTCGGCCTGGATCACGGCCTGCTCGGCGATGAGGCGTTCCTGTTGGAGCTTGGCCAGCAGGGTCTGCTGCCGGGCCTCTTCCTGGATCCGGCTCTGTTCGACCCGGATCTCGCCTTCCTGCCGGGCCTGCTCGGCCAGCGCCTCGGCGTCGGCCTTGAGCTTATCCTGCGCGGCCTTCTCGGTCGCGAGCCGGGAGGCCACGATCGAGTCGAGCGCGGCCTGGACCTCGGGCGAGAGCACGACCTCGGGCACCACCACGTTGGCGACGGTCAGGCCGTAGTTGTCGGCCAGCTTGCTGGTCTCGTCGTCGATGCACGAGCGCAGTTCGTCGCGCGCCGTGCCGATGATGGCGTCGTCGAACTTGCGTGAGCCGACGCAGACTTTCATAGCCTGCTGCACCAGCGACTTGGCGCGGTCGAGCGCGACCGTATCGTCGAGGTAGACCTGGCTGTACTGCGCCCAGTTGGCGAGCAAGATGTCCTTCTGCGCCGTGCCGGGTCGAAACAGGTCGCCGGTGACGACCAGGCCGATGCGCTGCTTGTCGGAGGTGATGATCTCCTCGTCGCGCACGCTGAACGGCAAGGCGGCGCTAGACACGCGCTTGAGGTCGACGTACAGGCCGAAGTCGCTGTACACGCCCGGCCCCACCACGTTCTCGACCTGACCGCCGCGCAACTGCAGGCCGACCTCGCCCGGCCCGACGGTCTCGAGCAGATACACGAACTGACCGCCGACCCCGAAGAGCACGGGGATCGCGATCAGCAACAAGATCAGGCCGATGGCAAGGTTGCGCACGAACGGTGGAATGGAAAAAGACCGGTTGTTTTTGGGTGTCATCGCGTTGTCCTTTGAGAGCCTGGGCCGAATGAGCGAGTTGGCACGACACCCTTACGCGCCGCGCCGCCAGCGGGTTGCTTTAAAGGCTGACAACCCGGGTGACAGCCGGCTGACAGCCGGAACTGGATACGTAAGGGGCGAGGTCAGTCGGTCGTTTCGCGCAGCTCCGTGAATTTGTAGCCGATGCCGCGCTCGGTCAGGATGTACTTGGGGTGGGCGGGGTCCTCTTCGAGCTTTTGCCGCAGGTAGTTGATGTAGAGCCGCAGGTAATGGGTCTCCTCGCGGTACTCATAGCCCCAGACCTTGGCCAGCAACTGATCGTGCGGCACGACCCAACCGGCGTTCTGAACGAGGTGATAGAGCAGACGGAACTCGGTCGGGCGGAGCCGGACGGGCTGGCCGTTAACCAGCACTTCGCGACGGTCGAGGTTGATACTCAGTCGATCGTCGACGCGGATGCTGCTCTTCTCGGCCGGGGCGGGCTGCTCGGTGCGGCGGAGCACGGCGCGCACGCGGCTGACAAGCTCACGCGGGCTGAAAGGTTTCGTGACGTAGTCGTCGGCGCCGAGCTCGAGCCCGCGCACGCGATCGTCTTCTTCGCTACGGGCGGTGAGCATGATCACGGGCGTGCTCGAGATCTCGCGCAACAGGCGCAGGGTCTCGAACCCGTCGAGCTCGGGCATCGCCACATCCAGGAGTATCAGGTCCGGCAAGGTGTCGCGAGCCTGGCTGAGCGCCTGCACGCCGTCAGCGGCCTCGACGACGTCGAAGCCGTCGTGCTCGAGGTTCATGCGGATGAACCGGATCATCCGCGGCTCATCGTCGACGACCAGGATACGGTAGCGTTCTTTTTCGGTGGGCATTTTGCTTCGAGGAGGGAGGAGGGAGAAGAGAATCGCTCCTCCCTCCTCCGCAATGTCACTCTCGCACGAAGCCGATGATTTGCTCGTCATCGGCGCCGGGCAGAACCTCGATGAAGGTGACGCGCGTCATCGGCCAGATCACCTGGTTGACGCCCGCGGCCAGATAGCGCAGGTCTTTGTTGTCGCGGGTGCGCGGGTTGGTGGCCAGGACGCACGTGTCGCTGCTGGCGGGCAGCTTTTCCATTTCGGCCAGGATCGGGTCTTCGTTGGCGATGTGCAAAATGACGTGAACGGGCATGACGGACTCCGAAAACGGTTAAGACGAGAATTCGATGCGGATCATCAGACGCGCGAACTTGACCAGGTCACCGTGCTCCAGGCGCATCGGCGTCCCGGCCGCGACGGGCTCGCCGTTCAGCCAGGTGCCGTTGGCGCTGCCCAGGTCCTCGAGCAACACCTGGCCGCCCAATCGAGACAGCCTGGCGTGTCGGCGCGAGACCCCGAGATCGCGGCCGCCGTGCGGGCCAAGATCGGCGTCGGGCCCGGCTCCGGGGCCGGCTTCGCGCCCGACGATGTACGCGTCCTTGTCCCGCATCACGAGCAGCTGGTCGGCGTCGATCAGGCGCAGGCCGATCGCGCCCGGAGGCACGTCGAGCGCGTGCTCGGCGTCGCCAAGCAGGGCCTCGAGCGGCGGCGGCGTGGGCGCGGTGTGAGCGGATGTGTTGGGCTTGGGCTCGGTCGGCGCCTTGCGCAGCGGCCGGATCGTGACCAGCGGGTCGCGGGAGAGGCCCCACAGTTGCGCGCCGCAGGTCGTGCAGTACAGCTCGCCCTCCGGCTCGGTGTGTCGGCAGCTCGGGCACGTGATCATGAGATCGGCCCCTCGAGGCCGGCCAGCGCCCGCGTGCCGTATTTGATGCGTTTGCGGGCCTCTTCGGACATGTCCGCGCTCTTCTCGAGGCGGCGGGCCTCGGCGATCGCCATCTTGGCCAGGTCGCTCTGGCCGGCGGCCAGCAAGCGGGTGCCGAGCACCGTCAGGGCGCGCGTGGCTTCGTCGACGTCGCCGTTCTGCAGCTCCGTAAACGCGCGTTCCTGGAGTCGAATCTGCGTCAGCCTGCGGAGCGCGACGACGATCGGGGCGGGCGGCTCGGTCACAGGCTGGTCGGCGGCGACGACCGCTTCGAGGTCAAGTGTGAGGCGCGAACGGCGCGTGCCGGGGCCGGCGGCGTCGCCGACGATCGCCAGTCGCGCGATCGAGAACGCGCCCTCTGCCTCGGCCTGCAGACGGAACTTGAGCAGCACACACAGTTTGTCGCTGCGTGGAAGCTGGCCAAGGGCCAGTTGATGAGGCGGGATCGCCAGGGGGGTGGGCTCGGGCGTGAAACGAAAGGCCTCGAGCAGTTCGACCCCGGCGTCCGGGATCACGTCGAGCTGGACGCGCTCGGCGGCCAGATCCGAGAGGATGTGCAGGCGCTTGCGCAGAAAGTCGGCGACTTGTTCGGGTGTGAGCGCCAGATCGACCGCGCCGCCCGTTGCGGCCGCGAGCTGATCGAGGAATTTGTCGTTCCACTCGTCGCCGATACCCAGCCCGTGGACGGTGATGCCGTCGGCGCGGGCGAGGGCGGCCAGCAACTGGCACTCGACTTCGTCGCCGTAGGTCTGACCGTCGGTGAGCAACACAAGCTGGCTGATCGTCTTGGCGTTCAGCTGGCCGTGCAGCTCGGCGAGACCGCGCAGCAGCCCGCGCATGATCTCGGTGCCACCGCCGGCGCGGATGGTGCTCACTTTCGAGCGCGCCAGCCGGCGCTGCTCATCGGACATCTTGTGCGCGGTGACCACGGCTTCGGCGCGATCGCTGAAGACGATCACGCTGCACGTGTCCTGCGCGCGAAGCCCGTCGAGGATCGCGTTGACGCCGGCCTTGGCCTGATCGAGCCGCGCGCCGTTCATGGACGTGGAGCGATCGATCACCAGGCAGAGGTTGGCCGCCGGGGCCGGGGCCTGCGCCGACTCGCCGACGGCGCTGATCTCCACCAGCGCGTAGACGATCTGAGGCTCCATTTGTTGCGGCAATCGCGCACGGCTGATATGAACGGCGACCGAGAACGGCGCCGGGGGCGTGGCGGTGTTCAGATAGGCGGTGCGTTTGGCGGGATCGTTGAGGACGTCGAAGGCGGCCTTGACTCGGCGCGCCTCGACGGCGGCTTCCGGCACCGTCGAGCGGCTCAACCTGCGCGTCAGGTTGCGATAGGCCGCCTCGATCGCCGACGGATCGGCATCGGGGGCCAGGTTGAGCAGCTGATACAGGTCGCCGGTGGTCATGGCCGTGTTTCGGTCAGCCCGGGAACTGCACGACGATCACGCTGATGTTGTCGGGCCCCCCGGCCTGATTGGCTGCCTCGACCATCGCGGTGGCCGCGGCCTGCGGGCCGCTTGCGTTGCGCGCGATCTGCAAGATGGCATGGTCGGGCACCAGGCCCCACATGCCGTCCGAGCACAGCATCAGCCGGCTGCCCGGCTCGATGCGTCGTGAGATGACGTCGACTTCGAGCCCCTCGCCCTGGCCGACGGCCCGATAGAGCACGCTGCGCTGCGGATGCACCGCGGCTTCTTCGTCCGTGATCTGGCCGAGCTCCTTGAGCCGTTGGACCAGCGAGTGGTCGCGGGTCAATTGCTCGCAGCCGCCCGGGTTGAGGAAGTAGGCGCGGCTGTCGCCGACGTGGCCGATGACGATCGAGTCGCCGATGACCAGGGCCGCCGTGACCGTCGTGCCGCCGTCGGGGACGTGCGCGTGCACGGTCTGGTTGGCGCGCAGCACCGCGGTCTCCATGACGTCGGTGAGCAGCGGGCGCTCGATGTCGTCCTGGTCGGGACGGGCCAGGAGCGAGGGCGCGATCGCGGCAAGCACCTCGTGCGTGATCGTGCGCGCTGCGACGCCGGAGGCGCGCTCGCCGAGCGAGTGCCCGCCCATGCCGTCTGCGATGACGTACAGGCCGAACTGCGGCATCGGATCAAGCCCGCCGAGTTCCCCCGAGAACACCATCAGCGTGTCCTCGTTGTGGTTGCGCACCCGGCCGACGTCCTGGGCGATGCCCAGCACGCGGCGGCCGGTCGGCTGCCAGAACGCCCGCGGTTGAGTGTCCGGGGTGGGCACATCGCCGAGATCGGGCAGGGGTTGGGTGGAGTCGGAGTCGGGCGCGACACGCGCAGCCGAAGCCGGCCGCGTGATCGTCGAGTCCGCTTCCGGCGGCTGTGGTTTGCCGCCGAATAAATCGCGAACCCATCGGGTCAGGCTGTTTGCCACTAGGATCTCCCCTCAGGCGGGCAGGGCATAGAGATGATGGTCGAACGAACCGACATAGACGACATTGTTCACCACCACCGGTGAAGACGTGATCGGGGCGCCGCTCTGGAATTTCCAGCGGACGCGCCCCGTGGTTGATTCTAGCGCATGCACGGCGCCGTCGGTCGAACCAATATAGACGGTGTCGCCCGACAGGGCCGGCGAGGCGTTGACCTGGCCCTCGGTCTCGAAGTGCCAGGCCTCGCGCCCGTTGCGCAGGTCGACGGCGTACAGGCTGTTGTCGGACGAGCCGATGAACAGCAAGTTGCCGTCGAGCGCGGGCGACGAGATCACGGGCTTCTGCGTCCGGAACCGCCAGATCGGGTAGGCCGACGACGCGTCGAGCGCATACACCATGCCGTCCTGGCAACCGACGTAGATGACGTTGTTGTGCCACACCGGCGACGACGTCAGGCCTCGCTTGGCCTTGAAGCGCCAGCGCTGTTCGCCGCGCATATCGACGCCGTACATGTCGCCGGTCTCGCAGCCGAAGAACACGCGATCGCCGCCCAGACAGGGCCGCGAGCGGATCGGGCCGGCGGTCTGGAAGCGCCAGGCCTTGCGCCCGTTGGCGAGGTTGACGGCGTGCAGGGCGTTGTCGTCGGCGCCGAAGAACACGTGGCCGTCGGCGATGCGCGGCGTCGCCCGGATCGGGCCCTCGGCGTAGTACGACCACTGGATCCGGCCGGTGCGGGCCGAGACGACATGCAGCCGCCGATCCTCGGAGCCGATCACGATCAGATCCTGATGCGCGGCCGGCGAACCGGGCAGGCCGCCGTCGGTCGCGTACTTCCAGAGCAACTTGCCTTCCGCCAGGCTGATGGCGTACAGGTTGTTGTCGTAGGCGCCGACGAAGGCGGTGTTGTTGTGGATCAGCGGGGTGCCGCGCACCTCGTCTTCGCACTTGAACGACCAGAGCGGCTGCACCTCGCCGCGGGCTGCGGGGCGCGATCCGGCCGAGACCGGCACCTGGACCGTGGCCAGCGTGCCCGTCGCGCCCTTGCTCAACTGGCCCGACTGGCGGCGACGCAACCCGATCAGGGCGTCTTTCATGGCCTGGGCCGACTGAAAGCGATCGCCCGGGTTGTAGTTAAGCGAGGTCTCGACGATCACCTGCAGCTCGAGGGTGGCGGCCGGGTTGACCTTGCGGATCGGGCGTTCGGCAAACGAGAAGGGCGGTTCGAGCCGCGGGTCCTGTTTGGTCAATAGATGATGGAGGGTGGCGCCCAGGGCGTAGATGTCGCCGGCCGGGCTGGCTTCGCCGCGGTATTGCTCGGGCGGCGAATAGCCTTCGGTGCCGATCATGGTGCCGCGCTGACCGGATGAGTAGCCGCGCGCGATGCCGAAGTCGATCAGACGCACGCGGCTCTGGGTGTCGAGCATGATGTTCGAGGGCTTCAGGTCGCGGAAGACGATCGGCTCAACCTTGCCTTCCGAATCCTTGTGACCATGCAGGTACGAGAGCACGTCGCACAGCTGGATCGCCCATTCGATCACCGCCGCTTCCGGGAGCATGCCGGCGATGTCGTTCAGATGTGCTTCCAGATCGCGGCCGTCGATGAACTCCATCACCAGGAAGGAGCGATCGCGATGCGTGAAGAAGTCGAAGATCTTGGGGATCGCGGGATGGTCGAGCGACGCGAGGGTGTTGGCCTCGCGCTCGAAGATCTTGGTGACCATGTCGCGCATGCCCGGGTCGGCGATATTGACGATCTCCTTCACGGCCACGTACTTGGTCGTGTTTGGAAAACGCATGTCCCGCGCCTGATACACCGAACCCATACCGCCGACACCCAGGATCTTGAGAATCGAATAGCGATCCTGAAGCAGCGCGCCTGGCTGGAGGCTCGTGGTCCCGCCAGGGACGCCTCCGGGCAAGCGGTCGGTCATGGATCGGGTCATCTTGTTGGTTTCTTGCACAGTGTGCGCTCCCATTTTGGCCCGGTCGTGCCTAGATTATAGTCAAGCCGAAACCAGGCGCAATGCACGCAGCGCCGAATATCCCGTTAAACTGCACAAACCGTACCCGAGCCGGCTCGTGGCGCCGGCCTGGTCTGCCCGGTTCCGCAGGTGGCTCTGTTATACTGCTACATAACATCCCCCCGGGTTTGTCCCGGATGGTCAAGGTTGGCCCCTTTCTGTGTTTCAGCCACAAGGGCGCGCTGTGGAGCGCCGCAATTTCCGGCTTGGCGTGCTCAACGGCCTGTTCATCCTGGTCGCAGATACGTTCATCGACCCCACTCTGGTGATGGTGACCTTCGTCAGCCATCTCACCGCTAACTCGGTGCTGATCGGCCTGGTCGCGCCGCTGCGTGACGCCGCGTGGTTCTTGCCGCAGCTCGGCATGACCGGCTGGCTGCAACGGCGACCCCGGCGGCTCGACGTCTACGCCTGGTCGGTCTGGGGCAGGATCCTCACGCTCGGCACGTTGGTGGCAGTCGTCGCTGTGGTGCGCGACACCGGATGGCTGCTCGTCGCCTTCTTCGTGCTGTTCACGGCCTACGCCACCATCAGCGGCGTGAGCGGCTTGCCCTTCCTTGAAGTGGTGGGCAAGACCGTGCCCCCCAATCGGCGCGCGACGTACTTCGCCCTGCGGCTGTTCACCGGCGGTGTGTTCAGCCTTATCGCAGCCGGCGCCGTGCGCTGGTTGCTGTCGCAGGAGAGCCTGGTCTTTCCGCAGCAGTTCGCGCTCCTGTTCGCCGCCGCTTTGCTGTCGTACACCGTCGGCTGGATCATGTTCGTCCTCATCCGTGAACCGGTCTCGCCGGTCGTTCCGGAGCGGGTGCGCACGCGGGATCAGCTCAAACGCGCCTGGGCCGTGGTGCGTCGCGACCTCGGCTATCGGCACTTCCTGACCATGCGGCTCGGATTGACCGTGGCCGGCGCGGCAGTGCCGTTCTTTGCCGTGCATGCGCAGCGTTCGCTGGGCGGCACAGCCGGCATGATTGGTCTGTACCTCGGGATCTACACAGCCGTCGGCCTGTCGGCCAACGCCGTGCTCGGGCGCTGGGCGCCGCGTCTCGGGAATCAGCGCATCATGGCTGCCGCCGGGTATCTGGGCCTGATGATGGCCTTGCTGGTGGCCGCTTTGTTGGTGTACGACGGGTTCGTCGGCGGCGTCGGACCGGGCGTCGCCGATCTGTGGCTCGTGCCCGTGTTCGTGCTCAGCGCCCTGCGCGAGGCCTGCATGGGCGTCGCGGGCACGCCGCTGCTCTTCGATGTCGCCCACAACAAAGATCAGACGCTCTATCTCGGGTTTACCAACTCGATTCAGGGCGTCGCCTTGCTGGCGACGGGGCTGGGTGGCGTGGTGGTCGAAGTGTTCGGATTCCCGACGTTGTTGGCGATGACGGCCCTGGCCTACTGCGTCGCGATCTGGGCCGCTCAGCGGCTCGCGGCAACTTTGGCCAGCGCCGAACCCGCGCGGCCCTCGGTCGCGGCGCCTTTGGAAGGCGCACCCCGCGATTAATTCTCTGTAAAGTTCCTGCACGCACGTCGGAAATTAACGCGGCGTCCAGTGTCTGCCGGTTGGGCTCTATGCTACGCTCGCCGGCGGAGATGATGCGCTTATTCTTTGCCCCGGTTGCGCGGCTGCTGGACCGACTGCGTTATTCGCAGAAGTTCCTGCTGATATCGCTGCTCTTTGCGTTTCCGCTGGCATTGATGCTCCTGCAATTCCTGGTCGAAACTCAGCGTCAGGTCATCCTGTCGCAGAGCGAGCTCAACGGCACCGCCTATCTCCGCCAACTTCACAGTGTGCAAGACGCCGTGATTCGCGGTTGGCTGGTGGCCGATCTGGCCCAGGTCACCAACGCCGCCACGGAAGTGGAACTCCAGCAGGCTCTGGTGGGCCTGCACGCGGAACTGGATGCCCTGATCACGCTCGATGGTCAGCTCGGCGCGCAACTGCAAACCGGCGCGCAGTTGTCGTATGTGAGGTCTGCGGCCAACGTGGTCACCGATTTGCCGCAAGAAGCCCAACACTGGGTCGAACTGGATGCGGCCCTGCGCGCCTTGGTGGAGCAGGTCGGCAATTCTTCGAACCTGATCCTTGACCCCGATCTCGACACGTATTACCTGATGGACGTGGTCGTCCTGCGGCTCCCGTTTCTGCGGACCGTCACGGCTGAACAGATCGGCGCGAGCGTCCTGGCGGCATCGGGTGACCCAAACGCGGTCGCCGAACACGAGCGGATGCTGGTGTTGAGCGGCGAGCTTCACGAGACCTGGGACGCCGTCGAGCGCAGCCTGGAATTCAGCCGGGATAACAGCGCGATATCGGCCGGACTGCTTGAGATCACGTCCGCCCAGGCCAATGTGCGGCAACTGCGATTTGACCTGCTCGACCAGACTGCAGCCGAACACGTCCGGCTCATGGGCGCCGACTCGCTGCTCTCGAAAAGCAAGTCATGGCTGACGGCCGAGAACGAATTCGCCCGCGTCGTGATCGCGCGGCTCGATGCGCTGCTCACGAACCGGATCTCGGGCATGCAGCAACGCCAGTGGGCGACCCTGGCCCTGACGGCCATCAGCCTGCTGGTCGTCGCTTACGTGTGGGCGGCCTTCTACTTCTCGATGCAACGTTCGGTCAATGTGCTTCGCAACACGGCGGCGGCCCTGGTGGCCGGCGAGGCGCGCATGCCCGAGATCACAGCGCGGGATGAGATGGCCGAGGTCGCGGCCTCGTTCAACCGAATCGCCAGCGCATTGTTGGCGTCGAACAATCAGCGACGCGCGATCTTCGATCGCGCCGCAGACGCCATCATCACCGTCGATCGCGCCGGGATGGTGGAGACGGCCAACCCGGCGGCGAGCCGGCTGTTTGGCCGTCCGATCTCGGAGTTGTCGGGTGCGCCCCTGAAATCCTTCTTGAAGACCGGCCGAAATCAGCTGGACTTCAGCGACATCGAGGTCGCGGAGCACGCCGTCGACCTGCAGGTGACGGGCCCCGCCGGGCTGATCCCGGTCGAGGCGGTGTTCAGTTCCGTGACGATCGAGGGTCAGGTCCTGTGGGTCGGTCTTCTGCGCGATGTCACGCTGCGCAAGCAGGCCGAAGCACAATTGCTGGCGGCCAAAGATGCGGCAGAAGACGCGTCGCGCGCGAAGAGCGAATTCCTGGCCAATATGAGCCACGAGATCCGCACGCCCATGAACGCCGTGATCGGCATGACCGGGCTATTGCTCAACACGCCGCTTGATGAGGAGCAGCGCGACTTCGTCCAGACGATCCGCACAAGCGGCGACTCGCTGTTGACCGTGATCAACGACATCCTCGATTTCTCGAAGATCGAGGCCAATCGCATCGACCTGGAGCGACGACCGTTCGATCTGCATGATTGCGTCGAGCGCGCCGTCGACCTTGTGGCTCCGGCTGCCGCGGCCAAAGGCCTGGAGCTCGGTCTGATCCTCGAACCGTCGGTGCCGGCCTGGGTACACGGCGACGAGACCCGCGTGCGGCAGGTGCTGGTCAACCTGCTCGGCAACGCCATCAAGTTCACGGAACAGGGTGAGGTCGTCGTCAGCATCAGTTCGCGGGTGATGACCGATGAGCGTTACGAAATCAAATTCTCGGTCCGCGACACCGGCATCGGTATCCCGCGCGAGGCCCTGGACAAGCTCTTCAAGAGTTTCTCGCAGGTGAACGCCTCGACGACCCGCAAGTACGGAGGCACCGGGCTTGGGCTGGCGATCAGCCGCCGATTGGCGGAGTTGATGGGCGGTCAGCTGACCGTAACAAGCAAGAAGGGTCAGGGCTCGACCTTCGCTTTCACCATCGCCGTCGACGTGGCGCTCGGGGTTTCTGGGCCGCATTCTGAACAGGCTCAACCGATCCTGGTGAGCCGGCGCGTGTTGATCGTCGACGATAACGCCACCAACCGCAAGATCATGACGCGCCAGGTCGAGAGCTGGGGCATGCAATCGCAGGCGTTGGACGGACCCGAGGGCGCGTTGACCTATTTCCGCGGCGGCTCCTGCCCCGACGTGATCTTGATGGATATGCAGATGCCGGATATGGACGGCGTCGATCTCTCGCGCGCGATCCGCGACTTCCCGCACGCGGCCAAGGTGCCGATCGTGATGGTCACGTCGATCGGGCGACGCGAGGATGAATTCCCCGGCGAGTTGTTCCGGGCGTTCATCAACAAGCCGATCAAGGCCTCGGTGCTCTACAACACGCTCGTTTCGATCTTCAGCGAGCAGACCATCGACGTGCCGGCCGCCGCGAAGCCGACGGACACGCTCGAGCTTGACCTGGCCGAACGCGTGCCGCTACGCATCCTGCTGGCCGAAGACAACGCCGTGAACCAGAAGCTTGCGTTGCGGTTGCTGCAGCGCATGGGCTATCACGCCGATCTGGCGGTCAACGGGCGCCAGGCCGTCGAGGCCGCGAGCCGCCAGCCCTATGACTTGATCCTGATGGACATGCAGATGCCCGAAACCGACGGGCTCGAGGCCACGCGTCAGATCCGGGCAGCGCTTCCGACGGAGGCCCAGCCCGTGATCGTGGCCCTGACGGCGAACGCCATGCAGGGCGACCGCGAGCTGTGCATGGCCGCCGGCATGAATGACTATCTGAGCAAACCGATCCAGATCCCGGAGCTGGTCGCCATGCTCAAGAAGTGGGGCGCTCGCGCACCGACCCGCGCCGAGTAGCACTGGAGACACCATGAGTGATTTGGCACAGACCCCGATCCTCGACGGCGAGACCCTGGCGACACTGCGTCAGGCCCAGATCCCGGGCGAGCCCGACTTCGTTGGGGAGTTGGTCGAGGCGCTCGAGATCGAAGCGCCGGATCTGCTCGAGCGCATGCAGGCCGGGCTGGCGGCCTCGGACGCCTCCATGTTGAGGCGGGCCGCGCACAGCTTGAAGAGCGCGGCCGGCAACCTTGGCGCGCGCCGCCTGCGCGATGTGTGCGAGGCACTCGAGTTGATGGCCTCAAGCGGCGATGTCACCGGCGCGGATCCGCTTGTCGCGCGCGCCAAGCACGAGTATGATCAGGCGCTCGTCGCTCTGAACCAGGTGGTCATGGCCGGCGGTTGACGCTCCGGCGCGACCCGGCCGTACCCTTTCTTTGAAGGGCGAGCGCACTCGACACTGTCGAACGCTCGCTTTTTTGTGCCCTATGTCCTTTGCCCTGGTGTTTGGCGGTCTCTTGTTGGGCTTCATGGCCGCCGTCCCGGTCGGCCCGGTGGGTCTGCTCATCGTGCAGCGCACGTTGCGCGAGAACCGAATCGTCGGCTACGCGGCCGGGCTTGGAGCGGCGGCCGCCGATCTGACCTACAGTTTCGTTGCGCTGTTGGGGTTACGGCTCGTACAGAACCTGCTCGATCGACAGGAGATCTGGTTTGGGCTGGTCGGCGGGTTGCTGCTGGTGGTCTATGGGCTGCGCACGTTTCGTGAGCGGCCGAAGCTGGGCGAGGTGCGGGTCCAATTCCGGGGCCTGGTCGGCGCCTTCCTCTCGACCTTCGTGCTCACGGTGGCCAACCCGCTCAACGTTGCGCTGTTCGCGGGCCTGTTCTCGTCTTCGGGGTTGATGGGGCTGGCGAACGGTCGGGGCAGCGCAATCGCGCTGTCGCTCTGCGTCGGGTTGGGCGCCTTTACCTGGTGGTTGATCCTGACCAGCGTCGTGAGCTACTTCCGCGTCCGATTCAGCGAGCGCCTGCTGGCGACCGCCAACCGCGTTTCTGGCGCGCTGATCTGCCTCGCCGGTCTGTACCTCATGGGTTCGGCGATGGGCTGGCTACCGGCCTGGCACTTCAAGCCCGAGATGTCCTGGATCTCGGCCACCTGACGCGGCGAG
>WBZS01000530.1_pt3 | contig 31630 bp, 25 predicted proteins | sample 5204201 | NCBI WGS metagenome assembly WBZS01 (sample SAMN12344357, study PRJNA552823) | activated sludge metagenome | biome: Activated sludge suspended growth; feature: Nitrification reactor; material: Wastewater; isolation source: activated sludge from nitrification reactor of wastewater... | reverse complement strand
AGGCACTACCCAGGGCCATCATTTGATCCGGCGTCATGCCGCACCTCCTTGTGGTTAAGGAGGTTATACAAAATCCTGGGCAGCTGATGTCAGCTGATCTAGCGCTGTAGTGCTAATAGGTAAAACATTCGAAACCTTGGACGACCGTTACCCCACCGCGACCACGAACGCTAAGGCGAAGATTCCACAAAGAATTGCGAGTGAGAAGGCGAGCAAAAGGGTGGAAACCATGCCGAGGACTCGGCCCGTTTCGGTGTTGGATCGGCCTTCGGGATTCATTCGCCCGGCCTTGATTTCCGCCAAATCGTGATTTCCCATCATCCAGGCCGCCGGTCCGATGAAGGCTGGCAAACAGGCGATAAAGCCCCCCACCAAACTGATGATTCCTAGCGTGAGAATCATTCCGCCTCGATCCGGCACGTAGTCTTGTGGTCGCCGACGAAGGTTGTCCACATCGTCGTCATCCTCCCGGATTCGGCGTTGCTTGGATTCTCGCAGCGGAGCTTTGGAAAAAGGCGCTTCGAAGGTTGATTCGCGGCCGGCACGTTCCGGTTCCGTCGGAGGCGAAGGTGCGTCGGCTTTGGGCTGGGCCTGGAACATCGTCTTGCATTCGGGACATTGCACCATTCGTCCGAAAAACTCTTCCGGAACCTGCAAAGCCTTTTCGCACGATGGACACGAAACGATCACCGGCATAGCCTCTCCCCCCGCGCAAGCTAGAACTTTCCTTAGTCGTGATTATATGGTTCCCCGTTCACCCGGCGCGGTTCGACCTTTTCGCCTCGCCAAGAGATAGGCGGCACGGAGAGCCAACAATTCAGCGTCGTACCGGCCCTGTTTGAAATCCGGAAAAGTCCACTCAAAAGGATGATAGCGCCCACCCTTGAACCGCGCCACCAGATCGGCGTAAATTCCCTGGGAAAGGTAAATCTTTTGCCCCGCGCCCTTCGCCGTGCCCAAAACGATTTTGCCATGATCGAGATAACCGATATCGAGGTTCACCGTTCGCCCCGAAGACGACGCGAAGGCATCCTCCAAGGCGTTGCACCTCAACTTGGCATGCGCCAAAAGCTCGGGACTCTGTAACTGGGCGAAACCAACCAGACGCCGAGATTGTCCAGGTCCCATTTCTGGCACGTAGTAATCGGTCGCATCAAAGGGATGGTCCGGACCAACGAAATCGAATGGCCCCCATTCGGCTTGCAGGTCCCGGCATGCCAAATCGAGTTTGCCTGCATCCGTCCACAGGATGGCGACGAAATATTTCACGGGTTCCGGCGGTGTCGGCGCCGCCATGGCAGCACTCCTGGAAATGCCTCTCCGGGAAAGCCGACCTTGAGCGTCGGCTTGAAACTCTTCGTCCCGGGTTTCGTGGTGGAATCACGCTCATCACTTTAGTTCGTTGGGGCTTCGTCGGCATCCACACGCGAAACGTGGGCCTTGCGCCGCCTGCCGCGCCACCAACGGCCAACCACAACAGGGACATCTCGCCTGCGACAGATCCACGGACCGATTTCGCCGCGATCGGCGACTCGACAAACGTCGCCGCGTGTCCTGGAAATCTTCACCCCGAGCCGTTTTATCCCCGACCTGCCACACCATGACCGTACCCTCTTTCCCAATTTTTTTCCGAGCAATCAACAACACAGTGAATTTCTGAACAAGACAGAACGGCAGCGACTCTGAGCGAAAGGTGAACCACGAATTCGACCGAAAGACCCGATACCTAGGCCTCATTTCTTAGCCGTCCTACGGTCCCTTGTGAACGGTTTTTTTGCCCGCGTGCGAAATTTCGTTCAAGACACGGTCACGCGGCATCGAGTCCCGCGTTCATTAGGCGTTTCGCCACTTCGACGCGCGCGTCCGGAAACGGCCCGAGTGCCTCAAGCAGGGTGCGAAACAGTGCCATGATTTCTGGATCGAGAAGAACATTCCGCGATTCGCCATTCGGTTCTGTGGGTTTCACCGAGACGGTCCAGCCCGCACTGTCTGGCCGTTCTCGACCCGGACCGTGTTCCAACCAAACCTTCGGTTCATCCTGAAACACCGCCATCTCGGCGCGCAACCGCGCTTGTGCTTCCGCTTGCAACACTTCGCGCGTGAAGGACAGATAGGGCTCACGAGGCCGCGTATCGGTTCCTTTCCGCAGCCAATCCTCAAGCATTTCCGGGGACACGCCCCACGCCGCCGCCGCGATATGCCGATATCCCCCCGCGCGTACCCCCGCGACGATCTGTTGCCGAATCGCGGGTGTCAGGCGCATCTTTTTGTCGGACATGATCACCCCTCCTGCCGCCGTCTTTGGCTACCTTGACAGCCTCGTTTCGTTCGATCCGTTCAGTTGCCTCACGTTTTTACTTTCCGCACTTCCAAGAGCGCTCGGCCAAACGGCGCTGGCAGGGCGGGCCCGGTGTAGGTGAAACCTGCCGTCAGTCGAGTCGTCGCGTGCCGAGCTTTTTCGTCATGCCCGAACGCGAACCCTGGTGGCCGATGCATGTGCCACCGTCCGGACTGCACCCGCGAACGCATCATCGCCGGGTGGGTCGTTGTGGAAATCGCCCGAAAACCCAGCCCCACCCACAGGCCAGCGATAAACTCGCTGACAGCGTTTCCCAGTCCCACGCCCTGATAATCCGGCAACGTGACGGTTCGATGTTCACGCCGAGTCTTCACGCCGGGACCGAAAAACGGAAGCCAAGCCGAGAAAACCACCGGCCGATCGTTCCATGTAGCCAGAAAACAAACCGCCGAAGGATGTAAGCGATGACTCAGATAGTGATGCGGTGCGAACAGTGTCCACGCCGATGTCTGGCAGCGAACGATTTCGAGTTCGATGGTTGGCCGACGCCGAAGACACCTCCAGGCAAAATGATTCTCGGCTGGCCGATACACCCAATCGGGATTAAGCCAAGACTCGACATCTTCATGGCAAGTGATGGCGACGAAGCGTTGGTTTCGCTTTCGCACTGCCTTGGCGATCGCCACGCTCCCCACCTGAGCAGCCGTGCGATCGACCACGCTCGTGAACTCATCGACCACGATCCGTTCACTTTGCGGTGTGTGCGCGAGGTGCAACGCCATGGCCACGCGAAACTGTTGTCCGGTGGATAGCACCGAATAAGGTCGAAGCCATGCCGGTGGCGAGGAAAACCCCACCGCGGAAAGAAGGCCCACCACCTCCGCGATCGGCATTTCGTCTGGAAAAGCGTCGATCACCGAGCCCTTCGAAATCCACTCGGAAAACGCAGCGGGCCGACCAAACAGATCCGAACGGCCAAGCTCCGGAAAGACGCTTTTCGCGATCGTACTCTTGCCGCACCCCGAAGGTCCGACGATCAAGCCGACGTTCCAAGGCTTATCCGCCAACGGCAACGCACATTCCCATTCGAGCGAACAAGCCTCCCGCACGGGAAGGTCGAACATTCCGCACATTTGGCGAACGCGGGCGGAACGCGAAAGCGGTGTCTGAACCGTGATTTTCATGACTGCGAGCCTCCGGATTTCCTTTGAACCTCTCCACCCTGCTTCGATCGTTCGAGTGACCTCCTGAAATGACCCATGTCTGTTCTCCTCGGCAGGCGCCCTCGACTCGAACACCGCGCTAGCCGAGTTTCGCTTCGCATGTCAGTCCTTCGTTCGTGAATCGGTCCAGCAATCCCTTTTGCTCCGTTTCGTTCTGACAGGTGATAAGCACGAAAAAGCGAGGTGTCAGACGGTCATCCGCTTGTTTTTCCAGGGCACCTTGGGTGGTACTGCTTGCCTGCCGCAAAATGTCCCAGAGGGTGCGAACCGCTTCGGAGTCCTTTTCCACGGTGGCGCGAAGTTCCTGCAGCACATCCCCGTCGTACCCCGCCAACTGTGCCAAGGGATCGATCGCCAAAAGAAGGGAACGTGCCTCCTGATCGGACACGTCAAGGACTTCCACCTCAACCGTCTGCTCTGGATCGAGTGAACGGCGAAGATGCCCATCGATCAATTTGAGTCGGCCATCGGCCTGACGATATGCCAACAAACTTCGAGCGAAACCAATCTCCTGCAGCAACATTTCCAGAGCACGCCGTTGGGCAGGGGAATGGGTCCGCGGATTGCTCTCGTGGGGAATCAAATCTCCCGCACGCATTCGAACATGCTCCACGATGCGATTTCGAATCGATTTCATGAAGGTGCCTCTTTCTGTTTTCACGGCCGTTGCCGCCGCGACGTGGTTTTCAAGCTTTTCCTTAGGTCGTTCAGCGAAGGGATCCCATACGTACAAGTCACTAGCCGTAGGGTGGATGAAACGTACTCGTGGAACCCACCGTCGCATCGGATCGGATGCCGCGCCTCGTTTCTGCGAAAATCCCCCGTCAGAACCAGGATTCGGGTCCGTGGTGCGCCCTTCGAGGTCGAGGCGACGGTGGGTTGCGCTACGCTCCACCCACCCTACGTTACGGTTGTTAGCTGTTTTTGTGTAGTCCATTCAATCGTTAGCCGCTCTAGCTGTTCCCGTTACAGGTGATGGGTTGGCCAAGGCGGTGCTTGGCGATCGAGGTACACCCGTTTGTGTTCGTGCGGTGTGCCAATCTCGGCACGTTCCACGAAAATGACCAAGTACGGTGTGCCGGCCGCGTTAGGGACGAGGACGGTGTCTTGGGTCGTGCACCCACGACAGCCCACATAGGCATCTCGAACATCGATGTCAGGATTCAGCAGTAAGACATGGGTCCACGTCACCGGCGGGCCTGCCGCGGGTGTGGGCACCATGCTCAAGCCTCGCACGAAATCCGCTTTCAGGTGCCCGGCCACATCTTCGAGCGTGGGCATGCTGCTGCCAGCCCGACAAATCGCCACCGTCACATTCGCGGGTATGGGTAGTGCCATGGCAATCTCCTTTCTTCCTTTGAACCGTGAACCGATCGATCGCCTCGACCGCCAAGCAAGAGTATGCGTGAAGGGTGCTCACGTAGCATTGCCCACGAACGCTGAAGTTCGGGCCATGGGGTAAGGCATTTGTGCCCCGCACGAGAGCGCCGAACAAACGATTTGCATACGGACGGATGGCCGGCCGTGGGGTGGGCGAAGGCACGCCTGGATCCCACCGCCGCTTCGAACGTGATGCCAAGTTTCGTTTTCGCGGTATCAATCCATTTTTCAAAGTCTCAGACTCGACACGAATGGTTTCGATCGAGGCTTCGGCGGGTTACGCGAGGACGCTTCACCTTACCTACGTTCATTTTCGTATGCGCTCCATGTGCGAACCGCTCTACGCGCGGATGGGTTACAGGCGTCGGGTCCGATAGGGTCTGAGTAAGCTTGGGACGGTGCCGGGAAATTGCGTGATCGTGGTTCGGCTGAACGCTCCGCTGAGAGATTCTTGGCTCAGGCCTGGATCCCGGCGGCTTTGCCAAAAGAACGCAGCCACCACCTGGGCACACGCCTCTTGCACATCTTCAGGAACTGGATCGAATCCCGCGGTGTAGATCACCCGCCAATACCGCCCACCACCGTTCCAGACCGATCCCAAACCGTCCACGAAACCTGAACGTGGCAACAAGATACAGCCTTGCTCCGCATCGATGTCAAAATCGGTAAGCTCTTCCGCGTGTACCCTCAGGTCCGCATCCACGTCCTTGGCGAAAAAGGCTCCCTGCAGCGAGCGAAGATCCGTCGACGCGCGAGCGCCATCTCCCGCATCCACCAGCGTCGCGGACCAACCCTCGCCCACCGCATTGATCGCATCGCTCAGGGCCAACAACGTCGGCGAAGAAGCGAACGGTAACACATCCTCATGCGTCACTCCGGATGCGACACGTGTCAGAACCAGGCCAGTCTCGCGAACGGCACCCGTCGCTCGATGGTTGGTGCTCGCGGTGTTGCGAATGCGAAGGACGGGTTTCGGTGCGTACGCAACCCGCTCCACCGAGCAGACAGGATAGTTCCGCAAGATCAACTCAGGCCGACTACTTCCCGGATGAAGCTCGTCATAGCGTGTCGTGCTGAAGGTTCGTTGGCAGTGCGATTGCACCACGCGCGTGGACACGGCAAGCAACTCATCGACGAGTTCCACCTCCGCCTCGGTGGGTGTGAGCGTGGCCAAGTTTCGCAACGCGCGTTCGCGGGTGATCAAATTTGGCATGGCAGTACTCCCCTTTGCAGGAGGTTTCCGCGCCCCATGCGATCAGGGGCGGCCGAGAACATCCTGATAGGATTCGAACGGAAATTTCAAAGCAGATGAATGATCCGAGTGGTGAGATCCGCGTCCAAGGTGGGGCTTCACCAACTGAAGATTGGGCTCGCCGTCCCGTTTGTGGAAGAAAGGATTCCGTTCGCAATCGCCCGACGAACTTACCAGGTCCATTCGCATCCCGGGTGGAGACCTCGTGAAAACCGAGGGGTTGCGCGAACTCGGCGACGTTTGCGCCGCCGAGTCGGACCGTTCCAAATTCGGTCGCGGTACGTGCTATGCACGTTCCGCAAGGGTAACGAAACTCGACTGCGTGGCCGTGCCTTTGTAGGGTGTCAGGGGACCGGGCCACCAGGGCGTGCCATCCACCCGGAAGATGAATCGGAACGTCGATTCGTCGTAGTCGAAGCGAAGGTGGATGGACATGGCCGACTCGATCATGCCACGACTGACCGTCACGTACTGGCGCAGATCGGCCAAGACAATGTCACCCTGCGTTCCCAAGGCGGGGCACCATTCCACGGGGAGGACCGGTCGGCCTAACAGGGTCGCGAATGGTTTGCTCGACAATCCACCGGGAGGAAGGTAAGCCGCCATGGCGGACGCGCCGGTGCCCACGGTCATGGTGTGCAGTTGCGATTCCACTTCTTGATTGATCAGCCAAACCGCGTTGCGTCGGCAAGGTGCCCACAGCCTGGCCCACATTTTGCAGATATTTGGTGCGACCACGGTCGCCGCCGCCTGCCCCGTTTCCTTTGCGACGGTGATCAACGGAGCCGAGTTCAAAATCCCCGTCGGTTGGCCCGTGCCGGTACCGTTGAGGATCGCATCTCCCACCACGAAGTTGATTTCTTCGGACGCGACGCGAAAGAGGTATTGTTCCAGAGCGATCCCTTGGGCATCGCTGAGCAGTTCGTCCGAAGCGTGGATGAGCACGAAGAGCTTTCGCAGAGTCAGTTGTAGGGATCCAAAGGTCGGTTTGGTGCTGGCGCCTTGTTCGCCTTCGTCGCGCCAGTAAGCGCGGACGCCGCCCCAACGCGAGCCATTCGCCCGCGAGGTTTCCGCCGAACGGGGAAAGGTGATCGAATTGCTGGAAATGGTGTACGCATCGGTCATACCCAGCAGGCTTTGGTCGCCATACACGCGCGCCAAGAGTTTTTGGGCGAATTCGGTGGGAACGAGAAAGCCGCCGTCGGCACCGACCGTTTCGCCCATTCCCGCCGTCTTCGCGATGATTCCCAGTCGATCGTCAGGCCGTTTGCCGGGCTGGCAGGCGTCTTTCACCGCTTGGGCGAACTCACCGAAGTTTCTGAAGCCGGCGCGCGGATCGTCGATGGCTGCATCTCCCAATCCCGCGAACGGAAGGGCCTTTGGAGTTCGGACCGAATGTTTTTGCACCAACTGTTGCAGTGATCGGTCGATGCGCTCTTCCAACGACTGTTCGAGCGCCCGCGTCACCAGGGGAGTGACCAGGTCGTTTTCCACGGCCGAGGCCAATCCTTGTTGGATGAGATGGCGTGCGTCTTGATCGGAAACGTCGATTCGTTCGCCCGCCGGTTTTCCCAAAAATTCTTGTGTAAGTTCGACGAACATGGTGCATCTCACAAAAAGGGGTGTCAGAAACGAAAAACCAATGTCCAGCGTGGCGTGGCAGGTCGGCTCGCACCCTGAAAATGGCCGTGCCGCCGACTTCGCCCGTTCCGCCTCATTGGTGGGGGTTGTCCGTGGTACGTGATCGATATTCGGTTGTTGGCCGTGGGTGTCAGCCACACGGACTGGCTTGGACCGGGTGCCGTTCCGTGGCGTGCTTGGCCGATGACGGAAATATGGCTCCTCGTATACCGTTCTCAAAAAATCATTCCTAGACGATTCCTTTCGCTTTTCGCCAGGTGCGTATCAGTGCCTTTTGCAGGGCTTTTTCCAGGTTTGGTGAAGCTGTCAGGCGAGAGGCGAGTTGGGCGATCTCCGCTTCCGTGGTGAAACGCAGGGGGCGATGTCGTTCGGCGAAGATCTCCTCGGGCAACTGCAACCATTCGCGCCACTCCGTCGGCACCGATTTCGCCACTTCTTGCACGACCGCGTGCGGTTGCATGGGAAGGTAGCAGCAGGCGTATTCCACCAACAGCCAGCGTTCGATGATGTGCCGAACCTTCGCCAGGGCAGGGGTCGCGTCGATTTCCGCGGCCGTGGGAGATCGCATCTTCAGCGGTAAAAACCCGATGCTTTTGCCGTGCAACAGACCCGCTTTCACCATTTCGAACGCCAAATCCGGCGGCCAATCCCCAGCGGACCAACGTTCGGGGCGCGTGGGGTAGCTCGTCTTCGCCTTCACACCCATCAGGTTTCCCTCACGCACCCGCTTCCGCCAAAGGGAACGACCGACGGGCGGTTGATCATAACGATGATTCAGCGTCACCAACGGATTGAGTTGGAAATGCGAATCGTCCATGCCCTCGGCCAACACCACATCGCCCACGCGGTCTGGCGTTTCTTCCGTGATCCAGGAAACATCGGTTCGGCCGTCTTGTTGAAGCTCGGAAACGCCTCGACAATGCGTGGTCCGGCGCAGGGAGTAAGCCTCTTCGCGCGGCAGTGTGCGGACCAACGCTTCCAGTGCTTTGGCTTGGCGGTCCTTCATCGGAATGCCAAAGGGGCCTTCGGTTTCAAAATGGGACGGCAAAAACGTGGCCATCGGAGAGCTCCAGAAAAAAAGGAAGACGAAGGAAGAGATCCGCTCGGTTGCATGGGCTTCCGCCGACAGGTAAGGGCCGGAGGGTCCGTCGCTGACGCTCGGGCTCAGACTTGGTGCGAAGCCACGGGAGCATCGCCCCACGCGACTGGTGTCAAGCCGCGGGCGGTGCGAACTTCATTGATCGTCCGAACCCCCAGACGTAAGTCAGCTTGCTCTTGCGCGAGAAGGAATTGTTGGCTGGCGGGTGTCGGGTCCGGAGTCGCGAAGAAAAGCCGACCCGACGGATCGAAACGCGGGATCATCTGTTCGTTCAGCTTTTCATCTCGGCGACGCAGCCTGGGCACGATGGCAAGGGTCTTGTGCAGGTGATCGGCGGCTTGAAGGTTCGCCAAGTTGGTTTCGCCCGTTAAAAATGGCAATGGAACGTGAAAGGCGTTGGCGATGTCTTCCTTGTTGGCGCGATGATCCGCAAGCGCGGAAAGATCCCCCATCGACTGCGAGAGCAACGTGATTTTGAACGCCGACTCCGCCACCAGCGCTCGCCCTTGCCCGCCTCGTTGAAACTTGTGCTGCCACATTTTTTCCAATCGATCGCGTTCTTCGGCACTGATCGGTTCCTCCGGCGTGATGAGTACACTGGGCAATCCGCGGTTGTCGTACAGGGCGCGTTTGAGCGCGGTGTATTCCGAGGCTAACGCGACCTGTTCGAAGCAGGCGCGGAGCGGGCTTAAACCGCCGCCGTAAGGATCGCGGGGATCGGGAACGTGAAAGTGAACGATTCGGTCGGGAGAGAATCGTTGCACCACGGAGCCTCGAAATTCGTAATGGTCCACCAGCCGAGTTCCATTGCTGCTCCAGTGCGGCGTGACCAAATGGCTGGGCAGGATCCAAACGGCGGAGGGAATCGCCAGGACAGGATCGTGATCGAGCAACCAGTAGGCGCTGCCATGCACTTCGAGATAAAGCTGCGTAAGCTCCCACAGATCGAAGCTGTTATGAACGGGATTGACTTGGCGGAACAAGGTCAGAAGCGGGTGATCGACCACTTCCTGGATCTGACAGGTAGGCCCCAGCGAACTGCGGGTTTGCAACCAAGGAAGGAGCGCGGAGTCGACCGCCCGCGTGGCGCAACGAGGCGCTGGTCGGCCCGGAAGCGTGCTGACATACAGACGAGGCGGGTGCGATGCGCAGGTGGCGGCGTTTACACTCGCACATGTCCACGCCGTGCTCTTGAGTTCCTGAAGCAATTCCAGCGAAGAGGGAGCACGTGTTCGCCGATAGGTTTCGTGAGCAAAGTTCCCGCTCCCGGATGTCAACGACGCAGGCGCGGTCTTTGCCGCGAACCAACGGGCCAACCGATGCACGAATTGCTTCATGGCGAAACACCTACAAGAAAAATTCCGAACGTGGATTTCGTTAAAAGCGGCTTCCGAAAGCCATTACTACGTCAATATTCCTAGGAGAGGCACAAAGTGTTCGATCGTTTCAATGACGTCAGCACCTGGGTGCCACACGTCGGACTCGGATCCTGGTTCTCAAACATGGGCGCCGATGGGTTCCCAGGCAGAGTCCGCGTCGTCGGCGTTCTCCCGTTTCGGGGTTTCATCGGCGATTGGTGCTTTTTCGCCGCGTGGGGATTCGAGGCGCGACACCAAGTACCGTAATGCCGCCAATGCGTGGTTGTGAGCGTCCACAGGATTTTCACCTAATAGCTCCCGTTCCGACGCGCTGGGATATCGGTACAGTTTCGCTTCCGCCAAGAGATGGTCGCATCGAGGAGCGACGCGAAGGCGACCAGTGCGAAGGCGAGCCGAGACCTGACTGATTCCTTGCCGAATTTGGTTTTCACCTCGTCGCACGACCAGGCCGGCTTTTCGCATCTCCTCAATCTCCGTGCGACCCGCTGGATCCGCGTACCAGGTCACATTCTTGGGCAACGCAGCCGCATGATCGGAAATCGGTGTTTCGCGCAAATACCGCTCGTTCGTGATCCAAAGTACGCCATCGTGGTCGACGATTCCCCAGACGGCGGCAAAAGGATTCCGCCAACCGAAATCGATCCCGCCCACACGTCGACCTTCGAGGGAGGGGGGAAATTCCACCACCGCCTGCGAAAACTCGGGATAGACCAAACCTTCCAGTGCCGTGAATAGGCAGTTGTATTCTTGATCGACCCAGGCTCGCCCGAGCGCACGCATCTCCTCAGCGATGAAGTCAGCCGCGATGCGCGGGCAAAGCACCCAAGGAACGTGAAGCCGTTTCCACGGCCCGCTGCCGACCCATTCCTCGTGAAACCAGCCTCGTTGCCCGAAGGGCGTGGACAGGGCAAGCAGTCTGCCTCGGCTGACGGCTAGCATCGGCCGCACCGAACGGTAAAGATCGTCCGGCACGCGCGACGCCTCGTCCAGAATCAACAAGTCGACGCCGGAATAGGAGCGAATCGTTTCTTCCCGCCCCGGCAGCGCCACCAACCGAGAACCATTCGCAAGCTCGAGTTCACCCTGATTGGCTTTCGTCGCCGACACAGGCTGACCCAACGCCAGGTACGCCTGGTGCACCTTGCGAAAGAGTTCATGGCTTTGCCGTTCCGACGGAGCCACGAGAAGAACCAATGAGCCAGGCACGGTCAAAATCTGATGCAACGCGAGCGCCGCCGTCGTGGTCGATTTTCCCGATTGCCGGGCGCAGTTGAGCAGAAGGTAGGAATCGTTGGCCAACAAGAGATCTCGCTGCCAAGGATCCGCCTGCAATCCCTGGGCGGCAAGAATCAGCGTCGGGTCGAACGTCAGGGCGAGTGCATGGGTCGATTTCATGGTTGTAGTGTACCATAGTACACTAAGAATTTGCAAGCATGGCAGAACGGAGATTTCGCGTCGACGGAGATGGCCGTGCGGAAGTTCTCGCGGGGTAAGAAGAAGCGTGTTGGACCTTTTTTGAAAAACTTCCGTGGGCGTTTTTCAGACCTCCATCCCCAGCGCCAAAGGTGTTGCAGCTGCACGAGATATAAAGACAAATGTCTTACGAATCATTAAGTAAACACCAAGAATCCTCGCGGACGAGGTTCCTGCCGAGCCAACATCAGACCGAAATTTTTGACGCTTTCTGATAGTTTTTGGCTCGGCACAAACCTAACCCCCCGCGGGTAGACCTTGAGCCGACGTGATGATGGTCGCGCGGTCGTTTCCGAATCTTCGCGTCGCGGTAAGATAGATGTTCATCGGCGGGCCAGCCCGTCGCGGGCTCATCGCCAAAATTCGCGTGAGGATCGTTGTTTATGTCTGCCAAGCCGACGCTGATCGACGAGTATTTAGGCCGACTTCCTGAGGACCAGCGAGCCACGCTGGAAAAGGTGCGAAAAGCCGTCCATCAGTCCGTCCCTGCGGCTGAGGAGTGCATCAGCTACGGCTTGGCGGCGTTCCGCCTCGACGGCAAACCACTCGTCGCCATGGGTGCCAGCACGAACCACTGCGCCTTCTACCTCATGAGCGGCTCCATCGTCGAGCAGCACCAAGCGGACCTGGAGGGGTACGACACCAGCAAGGGAACCATTCGGTTTCCCTCCGATCAGCCTTTACCCGCCAAACTCATCAAGAAGCTGGTCAAAGCTCGGATCGCCGAGAACGCAAAGCTAGGAAAAACGAAGCGAAAAGCGTGACCTCGACCGGCGATGCCCGTGGTTCGAAAGCCTTCACGCCGCCCGGAAAGGAAAAATGACGTAAAATAGCGGCGACCCCTCGGCGGACGAATTCGATGCGACCCACCGCCGGGCTTGGTCTTTTGTACACGCATCGGCGAGCTTCATGGCGTTTTTTCTTTTCATCGTGCTCAACGGCATCTTGTTCATTCGCCCAGCGGAGATCATTCCGCCTTTGAAGGGCGTTGAACTCTACATGTACACGTTGATCCCCACGCTCGCCTTTGCCCTACCGGAGCTTCTATCGAATTTTTTCGATCGGCCCATCGAATCCCAACCACTCACGTTGTGCCTATTCGGCATCTTTGGGATCGTTTTGATCCCGCAACTCCTCAATGGCGATACCGCGGAGCTTTGGCGTACGGGATTTCATTATTTCAAGATGCTGGTCTATTATCTTTTGTTAATCAGCGTGGTGACGACGCCCCAGCGTTTGCGCGTTCTGTTTGGTAGCTGGGCGGTTTTCTGCGCGGTGATGACCGTGGTCACGGTGCTCAACCATTTCGACTACATCACCATCGAAGGCCTGGAAAAAATGGTCACCCAAGAGCCCGACGAGCAGGGCTTCGTCGTATCGTTTCGCCGGCTCATCGCCAGCGGTTTGTTCCGGGATCCCAATGACCTTTGCGTCCTCTTGGCCACGGTGACGGTACCGACGCTTTATTTGCTCGTCTGCGATCGAAATATCTTTCTCAAGCCACTTTGGCTGATCTGCTTGATACTTTTCGCCTACGGAATCGAGCTTACGAAATCGCGTGGCGGGTTCCTGGCGCTTTCGGGGGCGGTGGCGGCGGCGCTCTATTTTCGCATCGGCTGGCAACGCTTCCTCCTGATTTCCGTCATCGCCGCCCCCTTCGTGGTCAGTGGGTTGGGGATCATGCTGCTCGACCGACGCGGCACCAGCAACACGCGCATCCAACTTTGGAGCGACTGGATGACCCGCTTCCGCGAAAACCCCGTTTTCGGCGAAGGAATGAACCTCACCGATGATTCCAAAGCCAACGTCGCGTATAACCCGGAAGACGATTTTCACCTCGCGCACAATTCCTATATCCAGGCGTTCGCCGACACGGGAATCTTCGGCGGCAGTCTCTTTTTGGGAGCCTTCCTACTCGCCAACTGGTCGCTCGCACGGTATTCGTTTCACGGCTCGGAAATCACCAATCCGGAGTTGGCGGCCATGCTCCCCTACGTCGTGGGGACCGTGACGGCTTACAGCATCGGGATGTTCACGCTCACCCTCTGCTACTACATTCCTACCGTTGCCATCTTAGGCATTTCAGCTAGCTTCGTGCGCATGGCGCCGACTCGGCCTCGCCTGGAGCCAGTTCAATTCGAGCCGGCGTTATTGGGCGGGTTCGTTTTTTGCTCCCTGGCCTTTCTCGGCGCGATGTATATCTTTTTACGTATCTTTCTCCGATGGGCATGAACGCCGAGGGCCTGCGCATGGACGAACCGCGGCGCCTTCGCGTGGCGCACCTTTCTCAGAGCTTGGAGATCGGGGGGCAGGAACGCCTGATGGTGGAGTTCGCGCGTCACCGCGATCGCGAACGATTCGACTTGCACGTCATCTCCCTCAGCGATCGGGGCAAATTGGCGGAAACTTTCGAAGCCGAGGGCGCGACGGTCCACACGCTCCAAACGCCCACGGGCCTAAAACTTTCCCTGTTATGGCGAATCCGCGACCTGCTTCGTCAGTTGCGAATCGATATCGTACATACCCACGACGATCGCCCCGCGATTTACGGGCTGCCAGCCGCGTGGTGGGCGGGCGTTCGCAAACGCGTGCACACCCACCACCATGGTGAAATCGCCTACATCTCGCCCCGCCAAAACCGCATGGTCGCCTGGGCGGGAAGACTCGCCGATCCTTTTGTCTGCGTCTCAAGCAATAGTGCCGAGTTCATGGCCCTCCAAGGCGTGCCTCGTGACCGTGTGCGAACGCTTCGGAACGGCATCGATATTCGGCGATTCCCGTACTCGGGTCCTGATCCCCGTGGTGCCGCGCTCACCGTGGCTCGCCTCAGTCCGGAAAAAGACTTGGCCAATCTGTTGCACGCGGTCGCTCACCTTCGACCGTCGATTCCGGGATTCCTCCTTCGGATCGCAGGCGATGGTCCGCTGCGCGGCGATTTGCAACGGCTTCGCGACGAACTTCAGTTGCGGGAATGTGTCGAGTTTCTCGGCGAACGGCGCGACATTCCCGAGCTTCTCGCCCATGCCAAGCTATTTATCTTACCATCAAAGACCGAGGGAATTTCTTTAACGATCCTTGAAGCCATGGCGCGAGGCTTACCCGTCGTAACCACCCGCGTGGGAGGAAACCCCGAAGTGGTGCTCGAAGGCGAAACCGGATTGCTTGTTCCGAGCCAGGACCCCCGTTCGCTCGCGGAAGCAATCGCCCGCATTTGGGCGGACGACGCGATGGGCAGACGGATGGGAGAACAGGCACGCCTGCGCGTGGAAAAGGAATTCGAGATCCGTGCCATGGTCGCCCAGTACGAAGCGATCTATCAAGAACTTCCATCAATTAAAAAATAATTCCTAGGAAATATAAGTAGGTTGTTTTTCCTGATGTTACGATCGAGCCCCCAAGACCCGAGGCGATGAAGCGGATGAAAGTGGCGATCATAGATGGAGATGTTTCCTACCCCGCGACGTCTGGGAAGCGCTTGCGAACGCTCAACTTGATGTTGCAGGTGGCGAAACGGCACGACATCGTGTACGTCGGCCGCTGCGCGCCGGGAAGCATCGAGGAACGCGAGGCGCCGGCGTTCCTGAAAAAGCATAATATCGAACCCATCCTCATTCCCCATCCCGTGGCCAAGAAATCGGGATGGAGCTTTTACGCGCGCTTAGCTGGAAATCTCTTCTCCTCGTATCCCTACTCCGTTGCCTCGCATTACAGCGAACCGATGCGTCTCGCCATTCGCACGTACGCAATACACCATAAGATCGATCTTTGGCAGTTCGAATGGACCGCCTACCTCGACATGGTCGACGCCGACCTGCCTGGATCACGTGTCGTCATCGGACATAACGTCGACACGCTGATTTGGCAGCGCTATTACGAGAACGAAAAAAATCCGTTCAAAAAGGCATTCCTTCACACGCAATGGAAAAAGTTCGAACGCTTCGAACGCAAAGCGTTTCATCGCGCCGACCGCGTGGTGGCGGTGAGCGAGGAAGACGCGACGCTCATGCGGGAACAGTTTGGCCAACCCAATGTCGATGTGGTCGACAACGGAATCGATCGTGCGTTCTTCGAGTCCGTGCAACGGAATGCGAATCCGAAACAGATCCTGTTCCTGGGTGCACTCGATTGGCGGCCCAACCTCGACGCGGTCGGACTTCTTCTGGATTCGATCTTCCCCATGGTCGCGAAGCAAGAGCCTTCGGCTCGCTTGCACCTGGTGGGCAGGCATCCACCTTCTAGCCTGGTCGAACGAATCCAAACCATGCCAAATGTCGAACTCCACGCCGACGTACCGGACGTCCGCCCGTTTTTGGGAGGCAGCGGGGTGATGGCGGTCCCACTACGCATCGGTGGAGGCTCGCGTCTCAAGATTTTGGAGGCGCTCGCCTGTGGTTTACCCGTCGTTTCCACCAAGGTGGGAGCCGAGGGACTTTTGTTGACCCCCGGGGTTCACTACGTCCAAGCCGAGGAAAACGAGATGGCCGACGCCTTGGTCCAGACGTTGCGTGCCCCGGAAGCATCGCAGCGTTTGGCGGATGCAGGGCGAGCGCGGGTGTTGGAGACCTACGATTGGGAAGTCTTGGCACATAAACTGGAAGCATCCTGGGCTCGATGTGCGGGAAATTCCATGCGATGAGGCCCATCGACTCGCCTTGGAGCGTTTCACCAAAGGATCGCAAAGAACCCGAGCGCCAGCGAGAGACGCGTTGACGGAATCCTTCGCTGGCGATTTGAACCTGCCAGAAACCGAGCCGCGACCGTAAGGGAGCGCGGGTTCGCACCTAACGGCCAGTTGAGCGCGTCCTCACGGTCGAGGCTCGTCTGCTTCGGTATTGGATTGGGACGAAGAAACTGCCGAGGAAATTTCGATTCATGCACGTGGTACACTTGATGGCCTCGCCGTTTTATGGTGGCCCCGAAAGGCAGATGCTTGGCCTTGCCCAACACCTGCCCCCTTCGACCAAATCCACCTTCCTTTGCTTCGCCGAGCGAGGCAAAGCGCAGGCGTTCATCGACCAAGCACGCACCGCGGGCTTCGATACCATCACGCTCGAAAGCAATTTTCCTCGCATTTTCCGCTGTATCAGTGAAATCTCGAGCCACCTAAAAAATATACACGCGGATATTCTTACATGCAGCGGCTATAAGCCAGACATTTTAGGTTGCTTTGCCGCTCGCAAGGTGGGAATCCCGTCCCTATCCGTTTCCCATGGATGGACGGGTGCCACGTGGAAAGTTCGGCTCTATGAATACGTCGACAAAATGGTTCTGAACTGGATGGATTCGGTGGTCGCGGTGTCCAAGGCGCAAGAATTAAAGATCCGCCGTGCAGGCGTGTCCGAAGCCAAGGTCGTCACGATTCGCAATGCCGTGGGGAAAGATGCCTTTGTCGAACCCGATGCCACGCTTCGCCAGCAGTTGATCGACCTATTCGAGAGCCCGCCCAAGCTTCTCGTGGGTGCGGCTGGAAGGTTGAGTCCGGAAAAAGGGTTTGAAGTTTTGGTCGACGCTGCCGCCCAGGTCCTCAAGAAAGTTCCTGAAGCAGGCTTCGTCGTCTTTGGTGAAGGACCTCTCAAAGCGAACCTTGAACGCCGGATCGCGGAACACGGGATCGCTAAGCGTTTTCTTCTGGGAGGATTTCGGTCAGACCTTTTGAAGGTGCTGCCAAACTTCGATCTTTCAGCCATGTCCTCGTGGACGGAAGGATTGCCGGTCATCCTGCTCGAAACCTTCGCCGCCGGCGTGCCGATGGTGAGCACGGCTGTCGGTGGTATCCCCGAGGTGCTCGTCGAAGGCGAATCGGGGCATCTCGTGCCTGCGGGTCGCGCCGACGTCCTGGCGAATCGGTTGACCGAGCTTTTGGCGGACGCCCCACGCCGACAAAAGATGGGCGAGGCCGCGCGAAATCGGGTGCGCGACCATTTTTCATTTGAAGGCCAAGCCCTCGCGTATCAAACCTTGTTCGATCGCCTGGTTCGCCGACTCCCCTAAAACGAACTTGAATCCATCCTTGGGCCTGACCCACGGTGTTTCGGAGACTCGAGAGAACTTCATGGCAAGTCTGATTGTTTTTATCTTCTGTTTTTTCATTGTCGCTTATACGTGTGTCGGCTACCCGATTCTCTTGGCCTTCCTGGCGAAGTTTTTCGGCAAACGCCGCCAAATGGAACCCATCAAACCCAGCGTGAGCTTCCTGATGGCGTTTCACAACGAGGAAGGGAATCTGGAAAGGCGTTTGACGGAACTTTGCGCCCTTCTCGAAACAAGTCAATTGTCGGGCGAAATCTTGGCGATCTCCGATGGGTCGACCGACCGCTCCGCCGAGATCGCTCGTTCGTTTTCCGCGCGTGGCGTGAAATTGCTCGAACAGATTCCGAATCAAGGAAAGGCGGCGGCGTTGACGCTCGGCGCCAAGCACGCGACCGGAGACCTCCTGATCTTTTGCGACGCTCGCCAACGTTGGGCGGACGACGCCCTGCTTCGCCTCGTGGAAAACTTCGCGGACCCCGCTGTCGGCGCTTGTTCGGGGGATCTCGTCCTGGAAACCGCTTCGGGGGTGTTGGCGGGTGTTGGCCTTTACTGGCGCTTTGAAAAATGGATGCGAAAAACGGAAAGCCGACTTCACGCCCAAGTCGGGGTGACCGGTGCGATTTCCGCCTGCCGACGCGAGCTTTTTCCTGAAGGTGGAATTCCCACGGGAACTTTACTCGATGACGTTTACTGGCCCCTGACGATCGCCCTACGTGGGTATCGCGTCGTGCACGACGAACGAGCCAAGGCGTTCGACCGCCTTCCAGAACGATCACGCGACGAGTTTCGCCGAAAAGTGCGTACGCTCGCGGGAAATTATCAATTGATGGCCCTGCTGCCCAATTCCCTTCTTCCCTGGCGAAACCCCGTCTGGTGGCAATGGATTTCCCATAAATTATTACGCTTAGCGATTCCCTGGGCCTTGTTGGGAATGTTGGCAAGCAGCTTTTTCTTGCCGGAACCCTGGGGGTTTTGGCTGGTACTTCTCCAAGGGCTAGCCTACGCCCTCGGTTTGGCGGCGATGTGGGAACCCGTGGGAAAACGGTTCAAAATCCTCGGCGCAGGTGCATCGTTCCTCGTTCTCAACGCGGCTGCTTTTTTTGGCTTCTGGGTTTGGCTTCTGGGCCGGTCCGGACAAGCCTGGCGTAAAGTCGATTACTCGAGTCCCGCCGCCGAGTGACCGGTCGATCCTCGGCCCCGCTTGCCCGGAAAGCAGGTCAAAACCTCGTTCGGATGTGGTAAACGGAAGGAATCGATGGCTTTTCCCGTGAAAATTGCTGGCCTTGGTGCCGCGTTGCCCGAACGGCGCGTGTTCAATGACGAACTCGAAAGCCGAATGAGGCTGACGCCTGGTTGGATCGAACGGGCGACCGGGATCATCGAACGACGCTTCGCCTCGACGGAAACGACGCTGAGCCTGGCTGTCGCCGCGTCGCGTGAAGCGATTCGTGCGGCGGGTTTGAACCCAACGGACCTAGACCTCGTCGTGGGTGCCTCGACCGGGCCTCACCAAGCCATTCCCTGCACCGGTGTGCTCGTGCAGCGCGAACTCGGCCTCGCGGACGGGCGATGCTTCGGGTTCGATGTCAACGCGACTTGCCTCAGCTTTCTCGCGGGGCTTCAAGCAGTAGGCCCCATGCTCGCGGCCGGGATGTGCCAACACGCGTTGGTATTTAGTAGCGAAGTCGCGAATCACATGCGCAATTTCGACGAACCGGAAAGTGCCGTGCTCTTGGGCGATGGTGCCGCCGCCGCGGTGCTGATTCGTACCCCACCAAACGAAGCGTCGACGCTGCATGGCAGTCACTTCGAAACCCACGCCAGCGGTGCGGACCTCACCGTATGCCTGGGAGGGGGCACGTTTCACCATCCCAACGATCCCGCGACGACTCAGGCGATGAACCAATTTCACATGGAGGGCCGAGCCGTCTTCAAGATGGCCCGTCGTGCGTTAGGTCCCTTCTTTCAAACCTTTTTCAATCGTGTCCATTGGACCGTGGAAATGGTTGATCACGTGATCCCGCACCAAGCAAGCGGACCAGGTCTGGAACTCTTGGAACGCTCGTGTGGATTTCGTATGAATCAAGTCGTACGCAATATCACGAATCGCGGAAACTGTGTCGCGGCATCGATTCCGCTCGCTTTTTCCGAAGCGGTCACGGAGGGACGAATCCAGCGAGGCGATCGTGTGGTCTTAGCCGGCACGGGCGCGGGATTGAGTATCGGCGCCATCGCCGTCACCTTCTGACACCTCCTCGAAGGACCCTTCCATGAACCTTCTCGTGACTGGTGGGACGGGATTCCTCGGCCAACATTTGATTCGAAGATTGCGCGAACTGGGCCATCAGGTGCGCGTCCTCGGTCGAAATCCGAAGGTCTGTCAAACGTTGGCCACCGCAGGGTTCGAGGTGTTGCCTGGCGATTTGTGTGATCGCCCGCTCTTGGAGCGTGCGTGTGCTGGCATTGACGCGGTTTTTCACGTCGCCGCCCTGTCCGCACCGTGGGGAAGGCGCGACGATTTTTTTCGTGCCAACGTCGACGGAACCTCCAACGTTCTGCATGCATGCCGTGCGCAAAAAGTCCGTAGGTTCCTTCACGTTTCTTCGCCCAGCGTCACCTTCGATGGCCGAGACCATCTTCTCGGCACGGAGGACGTTCCCTATCCCCCTCGCTACCTTTGCGTTTACTCGGAAACCAAGAAAATCGCGGAAGAAATGGTACGGTCGGCTCACGGGCCGGCGTTGGCCACAACGATCCTGCGTCCCAAGGCGATCTTCGGACCTGGCGACACCACGCTGCTTCCGCGCTTGATCGACGCCGCTCGGATTGGCCGGCTCCCCCAAATCGGTGATGGTTCCAACCTCGTCGACCTCACCTATGTCGACAACGTCGTTCATGCCCTCGTGCTCGCGCTCGAAGCGTCTACATCGTTCGGCAAAACCTACACGATCACCAATGCGGAACACGTTCCACTCTGGGACTTGATTCGCCACGTGCTTCAGCGAGTGGGCGTCACGAAACCGCTACGTTCGGTGCCCTTTCGCGTGGCTTACGCCCTGGCGTGGGGCATGGAATGGCGGGCTCGCCTTCTGGGCGGTGAACCGAGACTGACGCGCTACACGACCGCCATCCTGGGTCGAACCCAGACCTACGACCTTCGAGCAGCCCGGCAAGACCTGAACTACGAACCCCTGGTGAGCATTGCCGACGGAGTCGAACGAACCCTCGCCTGGTTCACTTCACAAGACCGCCAATAATGACGCGAGCGAAAATCTCTAATCGATGTCAAAAGACATCTTCCGAACGTGGCGGAGCCGCAACCCACAAGAACCAACTTCAAAAAAATGCAATCGGTCGTTGTCTGTTTGGTTTATTCGTACTTGGATCTTGTTTGGTTCTTGGAATCTTGGTTCTTGAAATTTCTCCGCAAGCTACGGAAAAATTCAGAGGCAAGAAACGAGTGCTCTGTCACAGGATGATTTTGGGGTCGTCCGAGTTTGAGCGCCTGGGTTTTCACACTTCCTTTTTCGCATGGTCGTTTACGGGCGCTGCAAGTCGGTCGGTCGAAGGAGGTAGAAGGTGCCGTCGCTGAGTGGGGTGAGCAGGTGGTTTTCGTCGAGCACCACCGGCGGATGGGAAGGGGCAACATCGCCGCGGAACCGGAAGGGAGCGCGGATCGGCGAGCCATCTTGCCGCTCAAGCAGGTGCAGATTGCCCGCGAAATCCGCGACGACCACGCCTCCGTTCCAAATCACCGGCGCACCGACGACTTCCGCCAATACGTCGAATTGCCAACGGAACTCTTCTTGCGAAAGATCCAGCGCCACCAGTCGGCTTTTACCAACCAAACAAAGGAGCATCCCCTGAAGGTTCCAGGGCCCTGCCGAGAGTTTACCAGGAAGATGCCATTGTCGGATGACGGAAAGGCGATCCTTGTCGAGCAACGTGATGCGGTCATCGACGCTCGCCACCACATATCCCTGGGGAGTAGCCAACGCGGGCCCGACGATCCGGTGCGACAGGGAAAAGGCGGCGCGTTTTTCAAACACTTTTTCGTCAGGCCAATGGAGAAGGAATAATCCTCGCTGTCCGTTCGTCACGGCGAACAAGCCTTCCTCCACCGGTGTGACCTCCGCCGAATGTTCCGTGATTCCCTGCCGCCAATCGGGCCCTTGGGTCAAGGTCGCTTTCGCCAAATCGAGCCGCGCCAGGACGCCGTTCGCCAAGGGAACGAGTGCCACACCATGCTGTTGGCCAGCGCCGCCGACCGGCTCAGCGGGGAAAGGCAATTTCTTTGTCGTAGGTTTGGATGCGTCCAGGTTCATCGATACGTGAGAGAGGTGCACCGTGGTGGGGCTCACGTTGGACTTCTTCCAGGCCAACGACCAAAGATCGCTCGGTGTGGACCATAGCCGGCGCTCGGCTTTTTCACCTTGAAATACCCATTCCCCCGTGGCGACCCACGGCACGGTGGTGGGAATCGGCCGTGCTACTTTGACCACGCCATGAACCGTTGGCATGAAGACAGCGTCCTTGGTCACCACGGCCGAGCGATGCGGTAACACGCCGAGCTGACGTTGCCAAAGGATCTCGCCTTTTTCTAAATGAAGGGCCGATACGGTACAAATGGGTGATTCCGGATCCTGGCCCACGAACACCATGAATTCCGTGCCGTCCGTGAGGGTGAGGATCTGCGTTTCATGCACCGGCAGGCCCACCTCGGGAGGATTCTCCCACAAGAATTCCCAAATCGGCCCCTTCACGGGATCGATGGCGCGGGCAAGGCGGTGGATGCGACCCCCAGCCGCGACCCAGTATTCCTGGCCCCGCTGATGCAACACCGCCGAGCCCATGGTCGGCGATCGGCCTGGTGGCAAAAAATCTTCCTTGGTTTCGTTAAACACCAACGGGTCACGCGAAGGAGGTTGCCTTAGCCCTCGCACCGCGAAGCGTCCTGCCTCCGTCCAAAACGCCAATTGCCTTGGCCCCCACCATGGTTCCGTTTCCGGCGCGATGGTAAAGCTCGGAAATGTCTCTCCTCGTTTGGGCGTCTCGGTCAACGGCAACGGTAAGACGCTCACCTCGATTTCGTTGCCCTGCCTTCGCGTTGGCCAAAGCAACTTCGTGGTGCCGCCTGACGAGGGCAGAAAGCTCGGCAATGCAATCGTTGCGCCCGCGGGGTGCATCGTGAACGCGGTCGTCAAATTTTCCCGCTTCTCGGCATCGATCACGTAAATGCACGTCTCCTCCGCGGGGAAGAAAATGAACGGTGTCTCGGGTTGGCGAATCCCTCCCAGCCTCAACCTTTGGCCCAAGGGATAGGTCCCTACTTTGCGCCCGGAACGCCGATCGAGTTCCGTCACCTTGCCTCCGTAGGTCGCAAGAAAAACGGAATCTCCATAGGCAACCGGTCGACCGACGACGACATCGTCCAGTTCTTGGATCCATAGCGAGCCACCGTCACTCAATTTCACCAAGGAAACGGTTCTCTCGTCGCTGGAACAAACCAGGCAACTAGGTGGCGTGTGGGTTTCGGCGGGAAAACGTCCAGGCAGATGCGTCGAGTCCACCCCCACGCGTCGCGCCCACACGACTTCTCCGGTTTTCGGGTTCAATCCATGGAGCACGCCACGCACGAGAGCCAGGGCCAAATCGCCTGTCGCCGGTATTTCCGCCTTGGGGCCGGTTGGCAATGCCAGCACCAAGGAGATTCCACGTTCTGGCGTCTCCCCGAGGTTGCCCGGTTTTTGCCAAGGTTGAAACGCGATGGAGGCTCGGTGCGCCTGGTGGACCTCCTCCAGCGCACGAAGCACGGCCACATCCTCCTTCAACTCACTCTTCTCGACGAGTGTTCGACTTTCCACGACCGCTTCCGCCGATGGATGATCCCGATTACCACGCAAAATTCCTAGCAGGGAATCCTTTTGCGAAAGTTTTCTGAGCAACAAAGCCGTATCACTCAACTCCGTGTCGAATGCCTTTTGAATATCCAGCCGGTTCGGAATCTCGTCGGCGGAAAGTTTGCGTGCGTCCGCGACGGCTTCTTGTGCCAACTTCAAGAGCTGCGGATCGCGTTTTTCCTTTCCGAGTTTCACCAGGTCGGTCGCGACTTGAAACAAGGTCTGCCAAACGTCGCTTTGTCGGCGAGCGAAGATCGGATCGCTTCGATAGATTCCAAGGAATTCGCGGATGTGATTGAGCGATTCGACGGGATCCTTGTCCGCACCTTCCAAGGTGGCTTGTTTCACATTGACCCACTCCGCCAACAAGCGAATTTCCGTCCGTAGCGGACTGTAAGGATCCTCATGCACCAATTTTTGCAGCGCCTGGGCTGCTGCTTGATAATCGTGTTGGCGATAAAGCTCTTCCGCATGGGCGAACGTCGCCTCGGTGTTGGCCTGGCGGCCTGCGGCGATACGAAACCAGGTAAACGCCGCCATCGCCAAAAGAAGGAGCGACGCTCCTGCCACGATCAGGCCGAGCGAAACCGATTTGCGAAGCCGAGGCTTCTTGGCTTCCACGGGTGTTTCAGACTGGCGGACCGGAGTGCGGGGCGTCAGGGGCGTTGCCGATTTTTCGATCGCGCGTCGCACCGGCGGTGCCGCCATCGGAGCGGCGATCGGTTCCTTCAACTCCGTTTCCGGGGTAGGCTCGTCATCGCCAGGGAAATCGTCCCACGCTTCCTGCTCCGGCTCAACGACAGGCTTCCTCTGGACGGTCGGCACCACTGCCTCGGGTGACGACGCGGTCGATGGTGCCGGTGGAATGGGAGCCACCGTCGGAGTGGGCTTTTCCATCCTGGCGGGCGCGGGATCGGCTTGGGCGGGTATGCTCTCAGGTTCACCACCCACGTCGATGATCGCGCGACAGATCGTGTTGGGACAGCGCATCTTCTTGCCGCGCAGGCCAGGATCCACCTGATACTGACTTTGGCAACGTGGACACACCACCGTCAAATGAGCCATCGCGTTCGATCCTCGAAAAGCTTGGCCGCATAAAACCAAGCTCCCAACAAGAACGAATTCCAACCTAAAAAACCAACAGGCATCGTTCAAACGATTCGGTTTTTGAATCTTGGAACTTGTTTGGTCATTGGCTTCTTGATCCTTGGTACTTCAAGTTCCAGTCATTCACGCCAGATCCCTGCGCGAATTCTACCACCCAGGTTCGCCGGTCGGTACAATCTTCTCATGAACAACGCCATCCTCTGCCGAAACCTGCATAAGACTTATCCCGCACGCCCCACGCCCGTGCAAGCGGTCAACGGTCTGGATCTCGAAGTTCGGCGTGGCGAATGCTTCGGACTGCTCGGACCCAACGGCGCCGGCAAAACCACGACCATCGAAATCCTCGAAGGGTTGCTCTCACCCACGTCTGGCGTCGTCGAGGTGCTTGGCAAACGGTGGGGGACGCCGAACGATCGCGAGCTTCGCAAACTGATCGGCATCTCCCTGCAAGAGACCCGCCTTTCCGAGAAGCTTACCGTCGGTGAAACGGTCCGTCTCTTCCGCAGCTTCCACGATGAAGGCATCGATCCGGATGCCGCGCTGGACCTCGTCGATCTCGGCGGCAAAAAGTCGGCGTTCGTGGGGAAATTATCCGGCGGGCAAAAACAACGCTTGGCGGTGGCGCTCGCGCTCGTCGGCAATCCGCAGCTCCTTTTCCTCGACGAACCCACCACCGGCCTGGATCCACAATCGCGGCGGCAACTCTGGGACATCCTCCGCCAACTCAAAACCCAGGGGCGAACGATCCTCCTGACCACCCATTACATGGATGAAGCCGAGAAACTTTGCGATCGGGTGGCAGTGGTCGATCATGGCAAAGTGATCGCGCTCGGAAGTCCCCGGGATCTCATCGCCAAGATCGGTGGCGACCATTTCATCGAATTCGCACTCGAAGGAGATACTGAAGTCGAGGCCGAGTTTTTCCAAAATGTGCCGGCCGTGGTGCATGTCCATCGTGAAGGCGCTACCTGGAGCCTGGCGGTGAGCGCGCCGCATTTGGCGTTGCCCGCGCTCTTGGAAAAGCTACGCGCCCAGGGACAAAGCTTCTCCCAATTAACCACCCGGCACGCCACGCTCGAAGACGTCTTCGTCACGCTCACAGGCCGACACCTTCGCGACGACTCGTAACGTTATCCCCATTTGCATACGCCCGTTTTTTAATCGGGAAATGCCTAGATTTTTTATTACGTACGTTTCTTTCCAATGAATTGATAATACGGCGCTTGGATGAAAGGCATGTAGGGGATCCGTGCGAAATGCTCCTGAAACAGCACGGGCTCCAAATGATGGTGCAAAAAGGGAACATGGTCCGAAGATGGGTAGACGTTGTCTGAGCTAAACCAGACGGGCCAAAACGAACGAGTAAACCAGGAGTGCTTGCGGTTCGTGCCAGGCGGGTACTTCCGCGCGACGTAAAAATCCACCACGCCCAACAATCCACCCGGTTTGAGCAGCTTCAGCGCGTTTTCGATGGCGGCGAACCAATCCGGAATCATCGTGAGCGAGTAGGAAAACGTGATCACATCCGCGTGACCTTCGGGAATTCGCAAGGCACACACGTCTTCTTCGCGAATCTCGACATTGTTCCAGCCGTGCCGCTCGGCTCGCTGCTGAGCCATCTTCAAAAGCGAGCCGGAAAGATCCGCGACGTAAACCTTGCCAAGCTGGCGAACGCGGTCGCCGAGGTATTCGAGGTTATGCCCCGTGCCGCCGCCCATCTCGATCCAGACGCCACCTGCGGGCGTGGGTAGTTGGTCGTATAATTCTTTTCGACCTTGCAGAAGGCGGGCGCGGAACGCATCGTAATCCGCCGCCTGTCCAGAGTAGAACGATTCAAGCCGTTCGCGGTGCGTCTTCCCTTTGATGGGTGAAAACGCCAAGTGATAAAGAACCTTCAAATCGCTGGAAAGAGACATTCCGAAACCTCTACCTACGTCTCAAGGGCCGTTCACGATTGCAGCGCTTTTGAGTTATTCACGAGCCGCAACCGTGAAGAAGCCGTCGGGTGGGTGAAGCGTACTCGCGCAACCCACCGTCGCTTCGGACAGGATGCCGCGCGTCGTTTCTGCCCAAATCCCCCGTCAGAACCAGGATTCGGGTCCGTGGTGCGCCTTCGAGGTCGAGGCGACGGTGGGTTGCGCTTCGCTCCACCCACCCTACGGCAAGTTTCCTCGTTGTTTTCTTGTATGCAATTCAATCGTTAACCGCTCTAAATCATGAGTCCACGGAGAACTGAGAACGGAGAAGAGTGGCCTAGATTCCTTACATTCTTCATTTTTCAATTCCCGTGCGCGGTTGACTCATTGAATAGCAGCGCGTCGGCTTAATTAGATACCTACGGGGTTGCGCGAGTACGCTTCACCCGCCCTACGTATGATGTCGTATACATTTCGCGTGTAGAGTGTCTTGCTTATTTCTTCCAGTCGGCGATGTAAAAGCTTCCATAGGTGTGAACACGGTCTCGTTGGTGGAGGCGGCTGGACAGGTCGGTGTTGTAGGTGAGCAGTTCACCCAGTTTTTTCTTTTGACCGTTCACGTTGACTTCGATCGGGTCGATGAAATCGACATGCATGCCGCCGCTCCGCCAAAGATAGCGGGTGTGGGGTGCTGAACGGTCGATGATCGCCTGCCATTGCCGATGCAGGACCGGTTGCAGGTGGGTGCTAAGCCAATCCATATGGTCCAGGAGCACGAATCGGCTAATCGTTCCCGGGTAGCGTTCCAGGAAATCCAGGAGCGACGACGTGTGCGTGGAAACGCGGTCGACCAAGCCGCCTTTCAGCTTTTCGAAGTTTTCACGCTTGAGGTATTCGGGGCAACTTTCGTGCGTGTAATGGCCCGTGAGGTAAACCCGCCAAAAATAATTTTCGTGGAACGGCAGCTTCGTGAAAACGGTCTCGATGCGATCTTCAATGAATTTCGCAATGGAACCAAAGTAGGTACTTTCCACCTGGCGACGCTGGGGACGAGGCACCCCCAACAGCGAAAGCGTGGTATCGCGATCCATGATCCAACGCATGAATCGCTTCCAAAAAGCTTGATGGAGCTTTTCGGTGTAGATGCGTTCTTGTTCCTCCAGGGTTTTGGCGGCCAAGAGGTCGTTGATCGAGCCGCGCACCCGAGCGATGTAGTCGATGTAAAAATTCACCAGCCACGCGAGCGAGCCGGCGGTGCCATGGAAGTAAAAGCTACGCCGCCGGCTTTTGAACCATTTGATCCTTCGGTCCCAGAACTTCTGCGAGGGCAGCGAAAGCGCGGGACGCATCTTCGCCTGATAGACCTCGACGCATTCCTTGCATTTGCCTTGGCCGAAGAATTGAAAGAAGGTGTCGAAGTCAAGGGTTTTGATCCCCGCGATCTTGAGATCCAAAAGGGCGTTTTGCCGAGGATTCATGTCGACGGCGTGAATTCCCTTCGGCGCTTGCAGGGCGTAGTCGAGGGCGTTGCAGCCAGCCGAGGTAATGACGACGATGGTGTCGTCCGGGCCAAGTTCGAGAGCTTGGCGGTCGAGGCGAGGGTCTTCCCAGCAGGTGTTGTAGACCAGATTATTGCCATGGACAAAGCGAAAGCCGACGCCGGAAAGCCAATCGGTGAATTTCATAGCGGGAGAAAGCCTTTTTCCAATCGAAGATGGCCCAGCCATCACGCCAGGGGGGTCGAGCAACGGACGTATTCCAAATGCTAGTTTATGGAATCACTCTTCCGTCGTCGGACGCGCACGCGAAATGTCCGTTTCGACGCGCCGCCTTCTGACCGCCTCCCCTGGCGAGCGGCCGATGTGAACCGGCCGTGTAACCCACCTCCAACGAGACACCCGACATAATTTGCAACAAAAAACCCACCTTGCTGTTTCACGCTCCCGGTCTCCCAAGAAATCGCAGTCAACCAAAAGCCTCGGCAAGCATTCGAGCGAGCGCGAAACGGCAAGCGAAGTGGCTGGGAGTTTCCCTCCAGCCGTTGGCTGGTCGCTGATTGCGGGCAAAAGTCGTGGTTGGCGTTGCACGGTTCGCTCGTTTACAATGCAGATTCGTACCTGAGGAGATCGACACATGGCTCGACTTGGTTTGGTGACCTTGGCGTTGGCTTGGGGAATCGTGGCTTCGGTCGCGATCGCGCAGACCGACGAAGTCGTCCTGGGAAAAAAAGGTTCGCAATGGATCGAGATTCTCAAGACCCATAAGGAAACGAAGTATCGTCGTGCCTCGCTCATCGCGCTCGAACTGATCGGCGGAAAAAGCCGAGGTGTGACGGCGGCCCTGTATGAAGCCCTGGAGAGGGACACCGAGCCCGAGGTTCGGCGTGAAACCGCGCTGTTGCTGAATCGCATGGGCGCCGAGGCACGCGGAGCCGCCCGAGAGTTGGTCGAGACGATTCGACGTGACAAATCGGCCGCCGTGCGCGCTGCTGCCGCGAAATCGCTGGGAGGCAGGTTAAAGGATCAATCCAGGCCCTATGTCCCCGAAATCATCGAATTGTTGAAGGATCAAGATGCAGGCGTGCGTGCCGCCTTGGTCGAGGCGATGCGGGATTTGGAGGACGCCGCCGTTCCCGCGCTTCCTCGCCTCATGAAACTCGCGAAGGAAAAAAACGAAGATCGCTTCACCCGTCTTTACTCGATTCAGATCATTAGCCTGCAAGGGCTCGAAAGCCCTGAAGCGGGAAAGTTTCTACGCGAAATCTTTGAAGACAAAACCGATGCAACGAATCTACGAGAGATCGCGTTGGAGGGATTGGCCCGGCGCGAGGACACGGGTTTCGCGCTCCTGTTTGGCGGAGCGCTCGACGAAAAAGAGGTTAAAATCCGCCAAGTCGCCGCCGGTGCGTTGGCGAAATTGGGCGGCAAAGCCCGAGAAGCTTGGCCCGCCATCCAAAAGGGTCTGAAAGATCCCGACCCGCTCGTTCGGCTTCAACTCATCCGTGGCACCGGCGCGTTGTCCCGCTCCATCGACGACGCCATTACGTCGCTCGGCGAAGCCGCCGTCAAAGATGATGCAACCGAAAATGTCTTGGCGGCGGTCCAGGAATTGGCGGACCTCGGACGCCGCGCGGAAAAGACGGCCCCGGTTCTGACGCGGCTGGCTGAGAACGACACCCGCGCGTCCATTCGGCAGGCGGCGGCGGATGCGCTCAAAAAGATCCAGACACCTTGAGACTTTTTGCCCGTTCATTCGTCTTCTCAATGGATCCATTTCGTCCTTCCTCGGCTTGAGGAGATCTGGCCATGGTATCGCGTCTGTTCGTGAGCCTCTCGATCCTTGCGACCATCACGGAATACTCCCTGGCGCAGAACACGCCCGCCTACAAAAATTCCGTCCTTTCCGTCAGCCGACGCGTGGACGAATACCTTGAACGCACGTGGAAATCGCACGGCGTCACGCCCGCGCCGTTGGCGGACGATTACGTTTACTTCCGCCGACTCAACCTGGACCTGCGTGGAAAAATCCCCACGCTCATCGAACTTCACGATTTCATCGACGACCCCAACTCGGAAAAACGCTGGGAATGGGTCGAAAGGTTCTTGGCTGAGCCTCGCTACGTGCAACATTTTGCACGCGTGTGGCGGCGAATCATCGTGGGCGAGGGAACCACCCCGCAAGCCCAAGCCGCCGGTCCCGCCTTCGAAGCCTGGATGCGAGGCAATCTGAAGTCCGACGTCCCCATGGATCAAATGGTGCAACGGCTTCTTTCTCCCACGCTGTACAACCGTAACGTGGATTTCAACCAATACGAACGTGGCGCCGACGGGTCTGCGTTCTTTTTGGTGAACGAATATAAACCCGAGAACATCGCTTCCGCCACCGCCCGGGTCTTCCTGGGTGTGAAGATCGAATGCGCCCAGTGCCACAAACATCCCTTCGCGAAGTGGACTCGTGAACAGTTCTGGGAATTCGCCGCCTTTTACACCGGTTTACCCAACCGAAACCGCGTCATCGGCGATGCGCAACCGAAGGTAAAGTTGGCGGCTGGCAAGGAAATCCGCATTCCCGAAACCGACAAGGTGGTGAAGGCAAAGTTTCTCAACGGCGACATGCCGGACTGGACCGACGCTTCGAGCGGCAGCCAGGTGATGGCGGAATGGGTGGCGAACAAAAAAAATCCCTACTTCGCCCGGGCCATGGTCGATCATCTCTGGTCTTATTTCTTCGGCACCAGCCTGCACCAGCCCATCGTGGAGCCAGCGGATGACGGACAAGTCACCCACGAACCGCTGCTCGATCTCTTGGCGAACGAATTGATCGCCCACGAATTTGATCTGAAATATCTCTTACGCGTACTGGTGCATACCAAAGCTTACCAACGCACCAGCGGCGGCAGCCGACCCGCGGAACCAGACGACTACCACCTGTTCCTGCGCGTGCCCATCCGAAGTTTGTCCGCCGACCAGCTTTTCGATAGCGTCTGCGAGGCCACCGATTTCCGCGTCGATCCCGAACCCACCACCATAGCGCCCGCCTTCGGCATGCCGATGAACAATACGCCCCGCGCGCAGTTCCTCGCCAAGTTCCCGATGCAGGAACGAACTTACGATCCCCAGACGACGATCCTTCAGTCGCTGTTCATGATGAACGGAAAGTTTCTCAACGATCGGACCAAAGTGGGCACCAATCCCTCGCTTCGCACCCTCGCGACGCAAAAGACCGCACCGGAGCGTAAGATCAACTCGCTGTACCTTTGGGTATTGTGTCGGCCACCGCGTTCCGAAGAAATGTCCCGGTCGCTACGATACCTGGAAACAACCACCGCCTCGCCCGAGCGCGCCATGGAAGTGTTCCGGGCCGAGTTCGACGCCGCGTGGAATCATGGCGGCCTGTGGATCTCGGTCTGGCATCCTTTCGTTTCGGGCCGC
>WBZS01000808.1_pt1 | contig 31647 bp, 25 predicted proteins | sample 5204201 | NCBI WGS metagenome assembly WBZS01 (sample SAMN12344357, study PRJNA552823) | activated sludge metagenome | biome: Activated sludge suspended growth; feature: Nitrification reactor; material: Wastewater; isolation source: activated sludge from nitrification reactor of wastewater... | reverse complement strand
CCGTCTTGCGGCCATGTCGATCTTGCCTTCCACACCGGGCAAGCCTTCCCAGCCACGCGCTCAAAGTACGTGAGGCACCACCATCGACTACGCGCTCAAAGTAGGTGAGGCACGTCGGCTGCTGGCGGATTCGGTGTCTTCGGTGGGACGATCCTCGTCGGTGGGGTCGGCGGAGTAGTCGCCGGGGGTGCTGCAGGAGCCGCGACGCGCTACAGCCCCGCTGGCGCAGGTGAGGTCATTCTAGATGCGATCAAGCTGGAGCTATTGGCCAAACTAGTCCTCAATGACTCACCCGATCGTGACCAGAAGATCCGTCGAGTGGTCGAAGGCCTCAACTATCGACTCAACGAATTCTCCGAAAAGATCAATCTGCTCAGCGAGCAAATTGTGGAGAAGCGTTCCGAAATAAGGAAACTCCGAGATGAGAAGGCGCAAATCGCTGGCGATCATGACGCACTCTCCGATGAGCTCCGCGGGTTGAAGCAGGAGAACAACGCGCTTCGTGAGGAGCTGAACAAGCTGAAAGAAGCACGCACGGAAGCTAAGGAAGCGGTGGCCACCCTCGAGGTCATCCGTGACCGGATTGCGGAGCCTGTTTCATGAACGCCGACGAACTCGATCGAAACCTTGACACCATTCGTCGAAGACTTGAAGCGATGGATGCTGCGGTAGTCGATGCGCTTTCCGACGATCCGACACCGAGCGAACTGCCCATCGCTTCACCTACGCAGTCCTATGCGGAACTCACCGCGTTCAACGATCGCCTGCGCAACGAGAAATGCTGGACTGAAGTAGATCTCGACGCGGCGCTCACGCCCGAACTCGCGGCCAAGCTCGACCAATGGCGCAGCCTCCAGCGCATTCCGTGGTCAACTGCTGACATCGCGGCGGTAGGCCTTGCGGGCATGGTTGGCGGAACTTGCGTCTGGTTTGATGCGGCGATTGACCGGATGATCCGTCAATGGCTAAAACCGCTGAATCAGACGCGTCTCATTCAGGCGTTTGAGAAGGCTGGCAAGCAACTTCCAATCGACTACATGGGTCCTGGGTTCGGCGGGAGGGCCCATCGAGTCAAGTCAGCAGGCCACGACCTCGCACGGCCCTTTACCGCGTTGAGGCAGATCATGGATGGTCAATTTGACGGGATCCGTTGGTCATTTGGTGAGCGCGTAACAGCGACGAAGGCCTTCGAGCCAGTCCAATCCTTCGAAGAAGCTTTGCTGCGGTGGGTGATGCACCTGATCGCCGACGTTCTCACCCCGATGAGCCTGCCCATCCCCGGTTTTTCCTTGCTCTACGAAAGCAACAGCCAAACCATCAGCAAATTCGCCCACCATGCCTACGCCGGAATCCGTCCCGGAGAGGGGCTGAACCTACGATCCGCCCTCGTCGCCCCCGGGATGACGGCAATCGCCACAGAGACCGTAGTACGCACACACGTCCATCTCACCGCCCTGCGAGAGCGGGGCTCGGCTGAGCTCACAGGCCAAGAAGCCCGCAAACGCAATGAGCTATGCCTAGCGGCCCATTCACTAGTTGGCGCCGCGTCCATCGGGAAAGCCGTAGCTCAAGGGATCGTCTTCGAATACGGGGTACACCCCGCACAGATCCGCCACGTGAATTTCCCGACCTTAATCATGGCGGGTAAGGCGGCACTCCAAGTGGCGAGCGACTTCTCGGCCGAGCGCCGAGCCGCAGCGCCCAGCTGGGACGAACTTCTCCTCGACCTCGCGCAGCCGTGGCAGCTCGATCTGGCGTGCGCTGTGGAAGCGACTTGGGCGACCGAATGCTAAGCCTTAGATCGCGCCGGCGCGCCGGTGGTGGTGATTCGGGCTGTGGGTAGGGGTGATTCAGCGTCCTGGGGGCATTCAGCTCCAGCACATTCCGAGCGAAGTCAACACCGCAGAGTCCCCACTACACGAGCGCTAATGACTCGCGAGTTGGGTCTCAACCGAAAACTGAGCGCCCTCTCCGGAACGGAGAAAATGTCACAGTGGCGAAACGTTCCGCAAAGTCCGGAACCCAACGTCGACGAACTTTCGTGCTCAAGCCCTCGCCGGCCGGCCCGCCGCCTGCCTTGCGCAGTTCCCTGCGAACACGCGCGACACGAATAGCCGACGCAGACTCGAGCGCCGGGCAGGATGGGTCGGATCGGCGGCGCTCCTGCCGTGACCACTTCTGCACCCAAGGAACGATTCGCTGTGTCTGAATTTTCAGCTTCCCAGCCCCCCCGATGGCTTGATGTGGCCTCGATCGCGCTGGTCGACCGAGTGGCGCAGCGTGGAATGACGATTCCCGTGGGCGCCGTCGCGGTCTTCTTGGCCGAGCAGGGCAGTGCGGTCGCCGGACTCCTCGGTCTGACTTCAGGTCGCCATGCCATGCCCTATCTGGATGACGATGTTCTCGACGACCTCGCCGATCAGATTGTCTCCTCCTACGCCGCCGAAGAACCGGGCGCCAATCTCTTCGCGCTGCCGCGCACCGGCCATATCAGCGTGGCAAACTTCGGCCGGCTGATTTCCGGACTGGCCGAAACTCTCCTGTTCTTTGAAACCCATCCACCGATCACCGACGCCGATCGAAGCGCGCGTCGCCACGAAACCACCCAGCTTCTTTCACTGGCGGGGCTAATCCAGTCTGAACACAACGGCAACGGACCCATCGCCGTTCCGCCCGCCGTACTTGCCCGAATCGCCCGAACCCTGACGACCGCCGCCGGTCTCACCGATGACGTCGACCTAGCGGCCGCTCTTCGACGCGACAGCATGCGCGCGCACACGACAGCGACCTCGCCCCACGCCTAGAACTATGACTTGCTTTTGTTTGTGAACTCGTCGGGCGCAGTGCGCCGATCAACAACGGGAATAGCGTCGGGGCACTGTCATATGGTCGCGGCCCGGCACGCCGAAATCGGTCGTCGTCGTCGGACACGCCTTCAGCAAAGCAGCACTTTATGACCACCACGGGTTACCGTTTCACGCATAACAGGCAATATGTCAGATATGCTGGTCCGGGGTAGCTGGTCTCCCCGAGCCCCCAATTGTCCGTTTCGGCGCTCTCAAGGAAGTTCCGGATCGGACATCCCGTCGCGCAACCCCCGGAGAGGAATTGGGAATCGGATGAGCACCGCTGACCTCGCCAGCGTGGCGCGCGTCGATGCACTGCTGGCCGAATTTCGCAGGTATTACCCCGATGCGTTGGCGGTCAGTGGCGGCCTGGTTGAACGCCGCGGAGAGCCGGGCCTGGAATGGCCCGACTGGTGTTGGTTGCCGATGGCGGCAACGGTGGCCTACCTGACATCCCGCGGTGTTCACGGCGATCGACTCGGCACGGACATCGGCCGTGTGGCGGCTCTGACCCAGTGGCGGTTGGGTCGCGGCGTGTACCAGATCGACCCGGAGGTCGCCGGGTACTCGACGGGTGCGTTGTGGCACTCCGCTGGCGGCGGTGCGGCGCACTGGCAGCAGGCGGTGCTGCCGCCGGCGGAAACCTGGACTCGTCTGCCCGAATGGTGTTGCTACGTGGAGTTGCCGCCCCAGGCGTATGACCAGCTCGGTGGTGCCTTCCGGTTCCTGGGGAGCTTCGTGCATCTGGAGTTCGATACGCACAGTGGGCGTCCCGAACTGCGGTTGGTGTTGGACACCGACGGCACTTGGGAGGGGTTGTTGCCGATCCCGGTGTACCTGGATCGGCCGACGCTGGGAGCGGCCATCAACGACATGTCGGCCAATGCTGATGCCGCCGCCACGGGGGCGATCGGTGCCGACGCGCGGTCCTTACAGGGCGCCTCGGACGGGACGCAGTTGAAGGGGCTGGCCGCCTGGATGGTGTTGCCGCTGGTGTTGTCCCTAATTGACCCGGCAGTCCGGATAGTCGGCGATGTTGGGCCGCCGCCCACCGCCCGGGCCGGCCGGTGGCTGCCCGCCCCATCGACCCGGCTCTGCCACGTGTCGTATCGCTCGCCCACCTTGAAATCGGTATGACCGCGACGCAGCGGGCTCGCCCCGAGTGGTTCGCCAGCTTCCTTGCCGACCGCGGAACCCAGAAACGTTCAGCGCACACCCTGGCCGCGTATTGCCGCGACTTCGACGCGATCGCCGAGATCATCGTGGGGGGAACCGATCTAACGGCGCTGCGCCTGTCCGACATCAACCGCGACGCCCTGCGGTCAGCGTTCGCGCTGTTCGCCCCCACCCATGCGGCGGCCTCGGTTCGGCGGTGCTGGTCGACCTGGAACACCCTGTGCACCGATCTCTACGACGATGAGTTGATTCCCGCCAACCCGATGGGGTCAGTCGGCCGCCCCAGAAGCGACGAAACTCTGTCGAAAGCTCTGCCGCCCAACGTGATCGACGCGCTGCTCGACACTCTGGATGCCGATCAGGCAATGCCACGCCGCCGGCGGGACGATTGGGTTGAACGCGACCGGGCGATGCTGCTAACCGCGCTGCTGGCGGGGCTGCGTTTGGAGGAACTGGTCGGGATCAACTTCGGTGACATCCGTCTCGTCGGCGACGGCGCGTTGGTTCACGTGCGGGGCAAAGGCCGGAAAGATCGGCGCGTGCCCATCGAAGCCCCACTCGTCAGAGACCTTAAGGTCTACCTGGCCAGCCGGCGTACCCGGTTTCCGAGTGGGCGGCGCGGGTCCTCCCCCGCCGGGGGACTGGGCAGTTGGCCGGCTGACGCGCCGCTATTCATCAGCGCCAAGGACGGCGCCCGGATCACGCGCAGCACCGTGCAATACCGCGTGCTGCGGCTGTTTCGCCGGGCGGGAGTGGACTCTGAACGCCAGCGCGGCGCCCTGGTCCACGGCCTGCGGCATACCTTCGCCACCGATCTCGCCAACGCGAAAGTCAGTGTGTACGAACTGAAATCGCTCTTAGGGCACACGTCCATCGCCACCTCGCAACGGTATGTCGAGGGGGCTGGGCAGGAAACCCGGGCCGCCGCGGCCCGCAACCCGCTCTACGAGCGGCTGCGCGGAGACTGACATCTTCGTGCCTACTCCCCTGCTGCCGGGGCGTGGAAGTACACCTGCCAGGGGTGCTGCTCGGCGGCCAGGTTCCGGGCACGCTGGTCGTCGCGGGCGGCCCGGCGAAGTCGTCGGTCGATCGTGAACGCCGGGCGGCGGCCGATGGTTTGCAACGACTCGATCAGCAGGCGCATCTGATGGTCAGAGAGATCGTCGGGGTCGCCCGTGACGGTGCGGGATGTGATGACCACATCACCGCGAAGAATGGGGGTCTGCTTGGCAGAGAACTGGGTGAGGGCGAACAGCATCTTCGTCGCTGGTGCATTCAGCCGGCGTCCACCCAGCAGAGATGGGGTGACCCAGAATTGGTAGGTGCCGTCTGAGCTGCTCAGAGCCTCGACATGGCCCGAACCCAGCCTGTCGGCGATGTCGGCGACATCCCTGACGGTGATGGAATACAACTCCTGGTTGCGACTGGCGAGCACGCTCCGCATGAGAACCAGCATCCCATGGCGGGCGGACATATCACCGGGGCCGCGGAGACGATGCGCGTGATCGGGATGGCGTACCTGCGCCGGCAAGGGCTCCGTTACCGGCGAAAAGCTCGGCCTGCTGGAGAACCAGTTCGACTGCCTTGTCCTCGCGGTCAGGGGGGTAGTCGTATTTGGCGAGGAGTCTGCGGATTTTGGTGCGCATCGCGGCCCGCACGCTCTCTTTGAGGTTCCAGTCGATGGTGGCGCTGGCGCGCACCGCCTCGACCAGTTCGTGGGCGATTCTTTTCAGTGTCGTATCGCCCATCTCCAGCACCGCGGCATCGTTTTGCACGACGGCGTCGTAGAAGGCGATTTCGTCGGCGGCCAAACCCAGTTCCTGGTGGCGTTTCTGGTCGTCACGCATCTCCTTGGCCAGCTTGACCAGTTCGGCGATGACTTCGGCGGTAGTCAGCGACCGGTTGGTGTAGCGGTTGATCGCTTCCTCAAGCTGCTCGGAAAACCGCCGTGCCTGCACGACGTTGGTTCGTCGCACCGTCTTGATCTCGTCGTTGAGGAGTCGTCGCAGCAGCCCCATCTGCAGGTTCGGCTTGTCCTTGTCGGCCAGAGAGTCGAGGAACTCGTCGGACAGGATGGAAAGCTCAGGGGTCTCGACGCCGGCGAGCTTGTAGATGTCGACGACCTCATCAGCGGTCACCGCCTCGTTGACCAATTGCGCGATGGCGGTGTCGATCTCCACTCCACCGGACCCGCCGCGGCCGGCGTCGGGATTCTGGATCTTCAGGATGGCCGACCGTACGTCGATGAATAGCCGCACGTCGTCGCGGATCGCGACGGCCTCATCGCGGGCCCCGCACAGGGCGTACGCCTTGGCCAGGGCCAGGACCTGGTCGACGAACCGCTCGGTGCGGTCAGGGTCGCTCATCACGAAGTCCACCACCACGGCGTGCTGGGTGAGCCGCTCGGCCGGGGGCAGGTTCGGGGAGGGGTCGTAGTCGCAACCGTGCAGCAGCGCGGCGATGATGTCGTGCTTCTCCAGCAGCGCAGCCACGATGTCCTCGATCGGCACCCCGGCCTGGTCCCGGTCGGTCGGCGAGTATTCGGTGAGCGCCTTCTGCAGATTGGAGAACACCCCGATGTAGTCGACGATCAGCCCGCCGGGCTTGTCGCGGAAAGTGCGGTTCACGCGGGCGATGGCCTGCATCAGCCCGGCGCCCTGCATGGTCTTGTCCAGGTACATGGTGTGCATCGACGGGGCGTCGAACCCCGTGAGCCACATGTCACGCACGATGACCAACTCCAGCGGGTCGTTAGGGTTTTTGGCCCGCAGCTTCAGATCCTTGCGAACCTCTTTGGTGTAGACGTGGGGCTGGAAGCCGGCCGGGTCATCGGTAGACCCGGTCATGACGACCTTGATCACACCCTTGGCCGGGTCGGGGTCGTGCCAGTCGGGGCGCAGCGCGACGATCTTCTCGTAGAGGCGCACCGCGATGCGCCGCGACATCACCACGATCATGCCCTTGCCGAATAACGCTTCCCGGCGCTTCTCCCAGTGCTCGACGATGTCGGCGGCGATGAGGTCCAGGCGCTCCTCGGCGCCGACGATGGCTTCCAGCCGCGACCACCGCGACTTGGCTTTGGCCGCTTCGGATTCCTCGACGTTCTCGGTGATCTCGTCGGCGGCGGCATCCAGGGCGGCGTAGTCGGCGGCACTGATTTCCACCTTCGCCAGCCGGGACTCGTAGAAGATCTTGACCGTCGCCCCGTCCTCCACCGCACGGGTGAGGTCGTAGATGTCGATGTAGTCGCCGAACACCGCCCGGGTGGACTTGTCGGTGGACTCGATCGGGGTGCCGGTGAACCCCAGGAAAGTCGCGCCGGGCAGCGCGTCGCGAAGGTGTTGGGCCAGACCGGTTTTGATCTGTCCGCTGCTGTCGAGTGTGTCGCTGAACCCGTACTGGGAGCGGTGGGCTTCGTCCGCGACCACGACGACGTTGCGCCGGTCGGTGAGCACGGGGTTTCGGTCGCCGTCTTCTCCGGGCCGGAATTTCTGAAGCGTGGTGAATACGATGCCGCCGGAGGCGCGGGTGAGTAGGGTGCGCAGCTGGTCACGGCTGGCGGCCTGCTCCGGTGTCTCGGGAAGGATCCGGGCGGGGCCGAACACCTCCCCGAACAGCTGGTCATCGAGGTCGTTGCGGTCGGTGATGAACACCAGGGTCGGGTTGGTCATCCGCGGATCGCGCATCACCTTGGCGGCGTAGAACACCATCTCCAGACTCTTGCCCGAGCCTTGGGTGTGCCACACCACCCCGCCGCGGCGGTCTCCTTCCGGGGAGGAGGCGACCACGGTGGACTCCACCGCGGCGTTGACCGCCCAATACTGGTGATACTTGGCGACCCGCTTGATCAGTGCCCGGGTCCTCTGTCCGGTCGTAGGTTCGGTGACAGTCTCGTCGCTGAATACGATGAAATTGCGCACCAGGTCCAGGAACCGTTCCCGGTCGAACACCCCCTTGATGAGCACCTCAAGTGCCGGCCGGTCGGCGATCACCTCGCGGCCCTCGATGGTCTTCCACGGGGCGTAGTGCTCGAACCCGCCGGTGAAGGAACTCATCGCTGCGCTAGTGCCGTCGGAGATCACCGTTACTGCGTTGGCCGTGAACACCGACGGGATGTCGGTGCGGTAGTTGCCGATCTTGGTGTACGCCTTCTTCAGCGTGGCGACCTCGTTGGCCGGGTTCTTCAGCTCGATCAGCGCCAGTGGCAGCCCGTTGACGAACACCAGCACGTCCGGGCGGCGGGTCTTGCCGTCCTCGACAACGCTGAACTGGTTCACAGCGAACCAGTCGTTAGCCGCGGGGTACTCGAAGTCGATCAGCTGCACGCTGGTCGTTCGCACCGACCCGTCGCCGGCGCGGTACTCCACCGGCACCCCGTCGGTAATCAGCGTGTGGACGCGTTCATTCTCGTCGATGAGGCTCTGGGATTCCGCCCGCTGCAGCCGCTTGATCGCCGCCTCGATGATGTCGGTGTCGACATCGGAGTTGATGCGCCGCAACGCATCCCGCAGCCGGCCGACCAGATAGACCTGTTCGAAAGACTCACGCTCCTGATCCGGTCCACCGGGACCGATGTTGGGGCCGTAGGCCCGCTCGTAGCCGAGCCCCGCCAGCCACTCGAGCGCGGCCTCCTCGACTACCGACTCATCGACAGCGCTCACGCTGCGTCATCCTTGCACTCGGGCACGCGGATGCGACCGGAGAGCAGCTCGGGGAGGAGAGTGTCGCGGAGGGCGATGAGGCGATCATTCTCCTCGGCTGCGGATGCCCCCCGCGCGAGAAGTGACTGGGCGACTGACGCAAAGGCAGGGTCGGTCGGTATCTCTATGGGCAATTGCTCCAGAAGATCAGTCGCTAACCTTCCGGTGCCGTGTCCTGCTTCATCAACCAGTTCGAGGATCGCCGCGGTCCTCGCGCGCAGCGCGATGGTCAGAACCGCAGGGCAAATTCGCGGAATGATCGCCTTGCAGTCCTGTCCGAAGGTGACTTCCCGTTGCGTTAATCCGAAGCGGAACTCGGACTTCAAGCTCATCCCGCGCACAACGAATATCACCGTTCCGGCCGGCACGATGTTGGTCGCTGCATCAGCACCTATCAAGGTCAGGTTGCGGTCGCTCTTGCGGATGTAGAGGCTTTTGAGGCTGGCAGCTGAGACCCATGGCAGCGTGCCACCCCAATAGTTGCTGTTTGTCGTACTGGGAGTCCCACCCGAAAGCCAGCGGCCAACGTCCTTCAGCGCGGTAAGTTGCGATCCTTTAAAGCAGGCTTCTACGTACGCCGCTTCAGCCGTATCGAGAACGAGGTTCTGAGCCCTGCAGTTCGACTCGATCTTGTCGTCGATCGCCCCGAGAGTCGCCGCGATTCCGCGCTGCTCATCAATCGGCGGGAGAAGCACGGGCACCTCCCGCAGAATGCCCGTGTTGAGATTCGGCATAGTCGCACCAACCGCACGGCCAGTAATCCACGCGCGAGTCTCTGGCTGCGAAAGGGAGTAACAGAGAAATCGCGCATCGACTTGTTCGCCGCCCACGCGCACCAGGAGACAACCGGTGCCACACAGCCAGCCGACTTCTTCGTCGCGGATCAGGGCGCACTTCTCAACGTCACCGCGTCTGCTGTAAACGATGTCCCCCGACTTAAGGCTGTGCCGAGCAAGCCGCTCCACGTGCTCCACCGAAACGCGAGCTATGCCGGTCGGGTCAATTCTCAGATCGCTGATGTTGGTCGGCATGACGACCGGCGTGCCGGTAGACGTGTAGTCGCTCATGTGAAGCTGGCTCCCGAAAGGGCCAGTCTGGATTACCCCCTCCGATTCAGCCTCCAAGTCCCCCAGTGTGGTGGCTCGCCAGTTCGCGGTCACCTGAGTTGCCCCAGCCGCCGCCGAACCTCGTCTTCAAGTTGCCGTCCCCTGTCAAACTCGGCGTACAAATCGCTGGTCAGACGCTTGATTCTCTCGGCGACCGGCTCGTCGTCCGCTTCGGCCTCCTCCGTGCCGACGTACCGTCCTGGCGTGAGAACAAAGTCGTGGTGCTTGATCTCATCGAGGCTGGCCGCCTTGGCGAAGCCGGGCATGTCCTCGTATCCGCCGCTGTGGTTACGCCAGGCGTGGTACGTATCGGCGATCTGGGCGATGTCGGTGTCGCTGAGTTCCCGGATCCGCCGGGTGACCATGGCGCCCAGCTTGCGGGCGTCAATGAACAGCACTTCGCCGACGCGGCGGCGGTGGCCGTTTCCGTGGCGGTCCTTCGAAACGAACCACAGGGCGACCGGGATTCCAGTGTTGAAGAACAACTTGTCGGGCATGGCGACGATGCAGTCGACGAGGTCCTCCTCGACGAGCTTTCGGCGGATGTCGCCCTCTCCGCTGGTCTTTGACGACAGCGACCCATTGGCGAGGACGAATCCCGCTGTTCCCCTTGGGCTGAGATGGTAGATGAAATGCTGCACCCACGCGAAATTGGCGTTGCCTACCGGCGGGGTGCCGTACTTCCACCGCGGGTCGTCGGCAAGTTTGGGGTTGAACCAATCTGACACGTTGAATGGCGGATTCGCGATGACGTAGTCCGCGCGAAGATCGGGATGCAGGTCCTCGGTGAACGAATCTGCTGACCGCTCACCAAGATTCGCTTCGATTCCTCGTAGCGCGAGGTTCATCTTCGCGAGTTTCCATGTCGTATCGGTGAACTCCTGGCCGTAGACGGAGATCGCAGCGCGGTTACCACCATGGGCGGCAACGAATTTCGCTGACTCAACGAACATGCCACCCGATCCACAGGCCGGGTCCAAAACTCGTCCTTCGTAGGGTTCGAGCATTTCCACGAGGGTGTGCACTACGGATCGGGGGGTGTAGAACGCACCAGCATCCTTGCCGGTCTCTTTACCGGCGAACTGGCCCAGGAAGTATTCGTAGACCCGGCCGAGCACGTCGTCGGAGCCGTGGTCGGCGGTCGCGGTGAAGCCGATGCTGCCGATGAGGTCGACGAGGGTGGCGAGCCGTTTCTTGTCCAGGCCCTCGCGGGCGTAGTTGCGGGGCAGCACTCCGCGCAGGCTCGGGTTCTCTTTTTCGATGAGGTCCATCGCGGCGTCGATGTCGTGGCCGACGCTGGGCAGTTTGGCACGGTCTTGGACGTGCTGCCAGCGGGCCTCGGCCGGAACCCAGAACACATTGTGGGCGGTGTATTCGTCGCGGTCTTCGATGAAGTGCTCGCGGCGTTGCGCGTTGGGAATGTAGTCGGGCGAGTCGGGATCGGATAGCGAGGTCGTGATCGCAGCGCGGCGTTCCTCGAACCGGTCGCTGATGTATTTGAGGAACACCAGGCCCAGGACGACATGCTTGTATTCGGAGGGTTCCTGGTTGCCGCGCAGTGCGTCGGCGGCTTCCCACAGCGTCTGCTCCAGGGTCTTGCTGGGTGCGGATGGTTTGGTCCTAGCCATTGCGGCGGCATTTCCGTTGTGGTGTGGTGCCGACCCGGCCGGCTTCACGGTCGTTCGATCCGCGTGTGTTCACCAGTCACTCCCCCTAGTCCAGCGCTGTGCACTCAGTAGTCAACCTCAGTGACTGGCATTTTTGTCGATGCGGCCAGGTGCGTGGCGGCAGTGTTGTGGGAGAAGCGGCCCGCTTCATGGTCAGAGTTCTCGGCCGCTGGTGGGCTGGGTGCGGTGTTGTTCGGTGCGGGCGCGGTGGGCGGCGGCCTGCTGTTGGGCCCATTGGTGGGCCTCGGGGCTGAGGGTGGCGGTCGGTTCTCGGCGGCGTTGTTGTTGTTCTGCGGGGTTGGGTGTGAGGAGCGCGGCTAAACGGGGGTCGGTTTTCCAGGCGTCGCCGTAGACCTGGACCGCCGACCAGAGGGCGATGGCGGGTGTGGCGGGGCCTTGGAGGCGCACGGGGGCGCACTGCTGGTGGTGGAAGGCCAGGACGAGGGTTCGCTGGGGCAGGTCGATGTGGTGTTCGGAGAGGTCTTGGTACCAGAACGACAGCCAGCCCCCGTCGGGGCGGTTGCACATGATGCGCTCCGTGGTGGTGATGACGGAGGCGGGGCGGGTCAGCCGCCATTCTGGTTGCGCCTGTTGGGCGTCGTGGCGGTTGCGGCGCCGGTCGGCGAGGGCTTGGACGGCCATCGTTCCCAGCATCAGTGTGGGGTTGTAGGCCATGATGGGCGCCCGGGCGCCGCGGTCGGCTGCGGGTCCGCGTTGGAGGCGGCTGTACACGGCGGGCGCGTGGGCGCGGACCCGTTCGCCGGGCTCGAGGATCAGTCCGTGCACGGGATGGGCGGGCGGTTCGCGGCCCTGGGTAAGGGCTGTGGCGCAGCCGTGCGCGTAGTCCCACCACGGGTCGTGCGGGTCGGCGCGGGGGGCGGTCATGGTCTAGAGCGCGAGCCCATCGCTGCCATCGCCGCGGTCGCGGTCGCGGTTTGCGTCGCGGTCGCGGCATTCGTCGCGGTAGACCTTGGCGCGGTGGCGTGTTTTGAGGTTGTAGGCGTAGCGGTAGGCCTCGGGTGAGTCGTAGCCGGCCTCCTCGCACAGCGCAGGGGTGGGGTTGAGGTTCAGGGACCAGCCTGGCTGTCGGCCGGCGACGCGCATCCGCTCGGCGACTTCGGCGGCGGCGGCTTTGGCGGCGGCGCTCTCTGATTCCAGACGCAGCACGGCGGTGAGTTCGTCGAGCAGGGCGCGTTTTTCGCTGAGTTCGTCGCGGTGTTCGAAGCCTTCGGCAGCGCTGCTGGTGAGGTCGGCGAGTTCGTCGGTGATCACCGCCTGGTGGGCGGTGAGCCGATCGAGGTGCGCGGGGATGTCTTTGTAGATGTTCTCGGCGCGCTGCAGCAGCCCCCGGGCTTTGGCGTCGGCCCCGCCGAGGGTGGGCTGGCAGGCCGCGAGCAGATCGGCGGTGGAGACCGCGATTTCCGTCGAGGGGGTGTCGAAGGACAGGTTCACGGTGCCGGCCACGTTTTCACGGCGGGCGAGCAGCTGCAGGCCGTGGATGGTGGCGACGGGGCGGGTTTCCCAGTGTGGGCGGTCACGCAGCTGCTCGAAGGCTCGCCGGCAGGCGTTCGCGAACGGCAGGGCGGCGTCTTTGCGCTCGGTGAAGTGCTGGTCGCCGATTGTCACGGCCAGGGGGCCGGTGGAGCGTGCGGCGATCTGTTCGACCATGGGTGCCAGCTGGTCGATATCGGCCTGGCCCCTGGCGATTTGGCGGGTGGTGTCTTTGATGAGGCGCTCGCGGCGGGCGATCGCGTCGAAGTGGGAACGCTCCAGGGCGTCGAGGCGGGCGACTTCGTCGGTGAGTTTCACTTGCTGGATGTAGCGGGGGTCCCCGGTGGAAGCGGCTTTGGTTTCGGCGGCGCTGGCAGTGAACTCCCCGCCGATGTCGTCGACTTCGGTGGCGTCGATCTCGTTGCGTTTGATCTGTTCGATGAACATGGCTTTGGCTTCGACTTTTTGCCACATGAACGTGTCGAAGCTGCCCTCGGTCACATAGTTGAGGATTTCCACGGCGGCGTTCTGGTTGCCCTGGCGGATCACCCGACCTTCGCGTTGCTCGAGATCGGCGGGCCGCCACGGGACATCGACGTGGTGCAGCGCCACGGCGCGGGTTTGCACGTTGGTGCCGGTGCCCATTTTCTCTGTCGAGCCGATCAGTACCGCCACTGCGCCGCGGTTGCATTCATCGAACAGCCGCAAGCGGTCCTCGGCGGTGCGGGCGTCGTGGATGAACCGGATCGCGGCGGGGTCCATGCCTTGCTCGACCAGCTCGTCGCGGATCGCGGAATACATCGAAAAGGATTGGCCCTGCTTGGGAGTTCCCCGGTCGCAGAACACGATCTGCAGCCCGCCGGTGCGTTCCATGGGGGCTTTGGTGTCCGGGGATAGGTAGACGTTGTCGGCGGTCTGGTGGTGTATCCGCATGATTTCGTCGGCCACCGTTTTCGCGCGGGAGGTTTCGGGTTTGGCCAGGTTCGCCAGCCGCGGGTCCAGCGACACGTTGCGGCCGTCGTTGCTGATTTTGAGGATGTTGTCGAGGTCCATGCGGCGGGGGTCGATGTTCTGGGCGCGGTGGGCCAGGTCGGTGATGAAGTCCTTGACCTCCTGGCTGGGGGTGATCGTGACGATCTTGCGGCGCCCGCCGACCAGTTCGGGCAGGGTGAGTCCTGTTCTGCCGCTGGCGACCTGGGTGCGGGTGACGACATCGGTGAACGCCGAGGACAGCGCGAGCAGTTCTTGCAGGTTGGTGAACTTGCCCACCCGGGTCACCGGGTGCAGTCCGGTCCCGGTGGCGTTGGCTTCCACGGTGTTGACCGTGGCGGTGAAGGTGTTGCCCCAGTCGTTGATGTCGGCGGTGCCGCTGTCGGCGAGCAGGTCCGGCCGCAGGTAGGACTGCATGACATACAACTCGCCGAGACTGTTGGCGACGGGGGTTCCGGTGGCGAACGTGGCCACCCGCTCGACCACCTCTGCCGGGGGTGTGCCGGCGGCGATGGCTTCATCGCGGCGGCGCCCGCGCAGCACCATCAGTTTGAGGTCGAGGTCGGTGGCCTTGGCCGACCCTGACGGGCAGGCGAGTTCGCGGATCTGGGAGAGCCGGGTCTTGTTCTTGTAGTGGTGGGCCTCATCGACGAACAGGTAGTCACACCCGGTCTGCTCGAAGGTCACCCCGGTGTCTTTCGCCGCGGCTTTCTGAAGTTTCTCCAGCTTGGTGCGCTGGCGTTTGAGCGCAGCCTCGATCATCTTTTTCGTGAGCGGATTCTGCGCGGTGCGCAGCTGTTCTTCCAGGGCGCTGAGTTCACGGTTCTCGTAGTCGGCCCGGATGTCGGGGTGGACGTTGATGCGCTCGAATACCGACTGCGGGATGATCACCATGTCCCAGTCGCTGGTGGCCGACTGGGCGGCCAGCCGGCGGCGGTCCTCGGCGTCGGCCCCGGTGGCGCCGATCAGGAGCCGCGACGCCGGATACCACCATTTCGCTTCCCGGGCGACCTGTTCGATGAGGTGGTTGGGAACCACGATCCAGGGCTGTTTGACCAGGCCGAGGCGTTTGAGCTCCATCGCTCCCATGAACATGGTGCCGGATTTCCCGGCGCCCACCACGTGGTCGAGCAGCACGGTCGGCTCGGCGATGATCCGGGCCACGGCGTTGCGCTGGTAGTAGTGCGGGGTGAACCGCGTCGACAGGCCCGGCAGTGACAGGTGCGACCCGTCGTGGATGGGGGCGCGGAGGCTGTTGAAGCGGGTGTTGAACTCGGTGACCAGTTCCTCGCTGCGGGACTCGTCCTCCCACACCCATGTGCTGAACCGGTCCATCAGCTTGCCGCACTTGGCTTGGGCGGCGACGGTGGCGGCGCGGTCGATGGTCGGTCCGCCGCGCAGTTCGACGTCGGCGGGCGGCCGGTTGACCACGATCGTCTGAGAGTTCAGGGCGCCCTCGAGCAGGTCGATCGCGTCGCGGTGCCCGGTCCCCCACGTCTCGGTCATCGCGACGGTGTTGCGCGTCCAGGCGGGGCAGTCCACCGCCCATTTGCCGTTGTGGTGGGCGATGGTGATCCGCCGCGCCTCCAGCACTTCGCGGGCGAACTGTTCAACGATGTCGGGTCTGATCCACGGCGCACCCAGGCGGGCGTTGATCTGGCTGGCCATTTTGTCGGCCGGCATGACCTGCCGCAACGCGTGGACGTAGTCGGCGTAGATCGGGTTGGTGTCGGCCGCGGCGCGGGCTTGGGCCAATTTGCGTCGGACGTTGCCCGACAGGGCGGTGACCGCCGGGATGAGTTGGTCGGGGTCGCTCAGCGACGGGTAGACCAGGCCGCGCAACTGTTCGCGCACGGAGTCCTCGGTGTCTGCGAGCAGGGCGGCGATGTGGGCGACATCGACACGCTGATGCTGGTCCAGGCACACCGCGAGCGCGTCGTGGATGTTCTCGGCCCAGGTGATGGTGACCGGATCGGCGAGCAGATCCACCGAGAAAATCGGCGCCTTGGTGGGCAGACCGGTCTCCTGATCGACCCCCTCCAGGGATTGCAGGGTGCCCCAGCCGGGATCTGCCCGCAAGGCCTTCACGATGTGCGGCTGGCGTTTTTGCGGGGCGGCGGGCTCCCACGCCGCGGCATCCCACTCGGCGGCCAGATCGGCCGGGATGTCGGAGTCGTCGGCGTTGTTCTTGGTGCGCCAGGCCAGTGTGGCGGCGGCGACCGCGGCGTCATGTTCGGCCTGGGTGCGCGGTTTGGGCTCGGTCATCTTGAACCGATTGATCGGGCCGTGCTTGGCGACGTAGGTGTCGTAGAGGCGGTTGAGGTGGGCGCGGAGCTGCTCGCGTTGCGGACCGGGAGTAGCGGTGCGCTGCGAGCGGGTGACCGCTTCGGCGGCATCACGCAGCGCGAGCAATTCCAGCGTCTCGGCCATCCGGGTCTTGAAAATGGTGACCGGTTCCCAGCCGTTGCCCTGCCACGCCTGCAACGACTGGCTGTCGGGATCGAAACGCAGTGAGTAGAGCGGGATTTCACCGTCGGTGGATCGGGTCAGCAGCCCGGCGTCGAAAGATATTTCGGTGACGTCGACCAGGGTTTCCGGGGTGGCGGTCAGCGCTTTGCCCCGCGCTCGGGCGTCGCTGATGATCGTCGAGAGTCGCTGCGAAAGTGCCGCGGCGACATCGGTGTTGTCGCTGGTGACGGTGAGGCTGTCGTTGCCGTAGGGGCCGTGGCCGGCGCGGACGACGCCGATGATGTGGTCGGGATTGCGGTGGTAGTAGCTGTTGATCGCGAGGTCGACCATGCCCTCAGCGGAGGGCACCGGCATCTCGGCGGTCTGGACCCATTCCAGGGTGGCGGGGTCGATCTCCTCGCCCGGTTCGCGGCGGCGCAGCACCAGCACGTCGGTGACGACGCTGGTCCCGGCGACACGTTGAAAGGCGTTGTTGGGCAGGCGGACCGCCCCGAGAAGCTCCGCGCGGGCGGCGATGGCCTGGCGTGCCCGCGGAGTGGTCCCGTCCATCGTGAAATGGCTGGTCAGTGCGACAACGTAGCCACCCGGAGCGGTCAAGTTCACCGACTTGAGCAGGAAAGCGTTGTGGATGGAAAACCCGCCCGGATTGTGTGCGGGGTCGGACACCGCGAACTTCCCGAAGGGCACGTTGCCGATGGTGGCGGCGAAGCTGTCGTTGGGCACGCGGGTGGATTCGAAACCCTCCAACCGCACCTGCGCGGAGGGATACAGGTGCGCGGCCACCGCGGCGGTGATCGGATCGTTCTCCACCCCGACCATCTGGGCGTTCGCGGGCGCCAAACCGATGAACGTGCCTGCCCCGCAGCCGGGCTCGAGTACCCGCCCACCGGTGAACCCGGCCTCCTGCACGGCCTTCCACATCGCCGCGGCGATGGCCGGGTCGGTGTAGTGGGCGTTGAGGATGCTCGCCTCGGCGGCCCGGTACTGGGTCGCGGTGAGCACGGTTTTGAGATACTCGCGCTGCGAGGAGAACGTGTCGCGGCGCACGTCGAACAGATCGGGCACCGCCCCCCACCCCGACCATCGCGCCAACACCTCCTGCTCGGCGAGAGTGGCGGGGCGGGCCTCGGTGTCCAGGCGGCGCAGCAGGTCAATCACCGCGATGTTGGCCTCGACACGGGCGGTGGCCCCCGAGGGAACACGCACCGTGGTGTCAAGAACGAAATCAGTGGCGGGCGGCGGCAGCTCGACCACCGCCGCGTCACCGTCGACCACCGTCAGTGCAGGCCGGGGTTCGGGGGTGCTCTGCGCTGCCGGTTGGGGCGTGGCCGGGTCGCTGATGTCGGGCGTGGTGACCACCGACAACGCTGGCGGCGCTGTGGGCGTGGCCTCCTCCCCCGCCGGCGCCTGCGCCGGGCCGGGGGCGGTGTGTCGGACCGGGGGCAGTGGGCGGCCGCCGGGATCGACGATCCGCGGGTCCATCGGCTGGTCGAAGGTGTCGTCGTCGGCGAACAACGACAGCTGATCCTCCGCGGGGAGCGCCGCTTTGGTGCGGCGGCGGGCTACTCGGGGGGGTAATTCATTCGGCATAGGAACTCGTTGATGTCGCGGACTAAGTCCTGGGCCAGTTGATCGCGGCGGGTCCTGGGCACCGGGCGGCCTTCCTCCAACCGCGCCGCGAGCAGCAGCCCGCCCATCACCTGGAACATCGTGCTGTTGTCGGGCCAGACCTGGCGGGCGTGTTCGTTGATGGCGTCGGTGACCTCCGCGACGCGGTAGCGGTAGTCCATCCAGCGTTTCTCCCACGGCACGCCGCTGACCGGCTCGGGCGGGATCGCGTCGCCGTCCTCGTCCAGCGGGATTCTGTCGTACAGGCGTTCGCGGACCACCGCCTCACGGGCGGTCTCCATCGCGGTCGCGCTAAGGCGCACGCTGGTCTCGAAGTCTGGCTGCCGGCCGTGTTCGGCCTGCCAGGCCCGGAGCGACTCCTCGCGGATGTCCATCGCCAGGTCGCCGGCCTCGTCCTCCAAACGGTCCGCCCACAACGCGATGAACGTCTCGCGCTGTTCGGGGGTCCACTCAGTCGGGAGCGCCAACCACGTGCGGTAGACCTCCGAGACCGGCGCGTGCATCCATCCCATCGCTTCCCGCCCCTTCCTGCTCCCGCTGCTGATCCTCGGCGTCGACTTCCCGTTCCAGAGCAGATGCTCAGAACCGACACCGACGCTCACGGGTGCTCCTCGGCAGACCGTGGCGGGTAGAGCCGCGGGTCTTCCAGATCGCTGATCACGACCGAGATCTGGCTCATCACCCGCTCCACATCGGAGAGCACTTGCTCGATCGCTTGATCCTGGCGCTGCAGGCGGGCCTTGGTCTGCATCAGCAGGTCGAACGCCGCGTTGAGCGGCACCACCGCCCGATGCGGCGACACCAGGTTGCCGCGCGGTGTCGGCTTGCCGCCGCGCAACACCTGCAATGACGAGCCAGGTTCCCAGTTGGCGAAAGTGTCGATGCGGTGCAGGGTTTCGGCGCTGGGCGCGTACCCGCGGCTGCCTAGAGTTGCCATGGTCGATCGGCCCGGGCCGCCGATCTGGGCGAACCGCTGCTTGCTGATCCCCAACTCGGCCAGCCGCTCCCCCACCAACCGTTTCAGCTCGTCGTAGTGGTAGGCCGACTGGTCGTCCTTGGCCATCTCGAAATAGATCGAGTCCAGGGCGCCCTCGTCCAACGCGGTCTCGGGATTGGCCGCCGCGTACTCCCGTGTCACCGGCTCTTTGCCGTAGAGGACCGCGTGCGCCGAGCCCGGCACCCAACTGAGCAGCTCGTCGAACTTCGCCAGCGTGACGAAGCTGGGCACCCGGCTGCCAGGCTTGTTGAGGCTGTGCAGCGTCGAGCGGCTCACGATGCCCAGCTTGGACGCGGCCAGGGTGCTCATCCGCAGATCAGCCAGCCTGGCCTGCACGTGTTTGGCTAGTAGAGCCACGTTCGGCTCGCCGTCGTGCTCTTCGTTGAGATAGGCGATGCTGGACACAGCACGCGGCGTCTCGGTGATGGTGTCGCCTCCCAACACTGGCAATCGAACAACGTCCCCGTCTGTGCCCAATCTTAGACCGGAATTGCACAACGATACACAGAAGCGCACACCCCGCGCGCCGCGCACCGCTGCGCATCCGCCTGCCAGGGCTATATTTACTTATGGCGCGTTAGTAGGCATAAGTGTGTATATACGCAGAGGGTTTAGGCCTCAAGGGCGTCAACGATCACCGGGAACGGCTGTCCCGAGTTGTGTTCCTTCTCCAAGCGCTCGCAGAGATCTGCGATCGCGCGGCGGATGAACACCTGTTGGTTGCGTATGCCCGTGCGTGGGCTGGTCCACTCCATGGTGTTGACCATCCGCTCCTTCAGGTTTTCGTCGAGTTTGAGCAGGATGGGCTTTTGTATCCGCGCCACCTTGGCCATCTCCGTTGCCGGCTGCTCGCGCTTGGTTCCGCTCCGGCCGCTCTTGGAGACAGCGGAGGAAGGGGCGGCGGCCGCCGGTTTGGTGATTGACTCCCGTTGCGCCGGTGCAGCACTCGGGGGTTCGGTGCTCTCGGTGGCTTTGCCGGCGCCCTGCTCGGCTGGAGCCGAGGCCGCACCAGCCTCAGCGTCATGGCGGGCTTCAGTGACGACCTGTTGAATCGAAGAGCTGGGTCGCTTTGGCGGCATCGCCGGTGCGGGTATTGCGCTCATGCGGCAGCCTCAATTCCTTTGACGATGTTGTGAAACACCTCGGCGATGTTGCGGCTGCGGGCGGTCTTCTTCGGATGCTCGTCAAGCCCCATTCCGACCGCGGACAGCCGCGACAGGTCCGCCATCAGCGGAATCGGTTCGCCCAGTATGGTGACCTCTTCCTCCTCGGTCATTCTCCTGATCTGGGCGAGCATCTCCAGGTGGTCGTTTCGGCGAATGTCCACGCGATTGATCACGACACCGGCCGTCACCAGACCCTTGTCCAGGTACTTCTCCAATTCGTCGATCGCCCGCTGGGTTTGGTGACCGCCTCGGACGGCGCCGATCTCCGGTTCGAGGATCATCACCATGTTGTCCGCCGCCATCAGGGCATTGATGGTGAGCAGGTCGGTGGCCGGCCGGGTGTCAATGAAGACGGCATCCCAACGATCGGCGATCGGGCGCAGAACCCGGCTCAACGAGTTCTCCGCGCCGGGCTTTCCGAACAGGGCGTTCTGGACGACTTGCAGCGCATCGAAGCCGCACGGGAGGAGGTCGATTCCGTCCCGGCGTGAGGGGGTGATCGCATCGTCGATGGCGACCCCGCTCTGGCGGTCGAGAACGTCGGCCAGCGACGCCCGCGCCGGGGTGTCCGGGGATATCTCGCCATTGGTCATTTGAATCGACGTGTTTCCCTGCGGGTCGGCGTCGATGAGCAGAACCCGTTTGCCGTCGGCCGCGGCGGCGTGCGCGCAGCCCATCGAAATCAATGACTTCCCGACACCACCCTTAAGGTTGGCGAACGCGGTAATGGCCATGCGTGCCCTTTCTTTGTCACCCTCTCCCCCCACCCCGGCCGAACGCGGGGGGCTGGCGAGGGGATGCAACAGCCGTTCATCGGAGCGTAGGACCCTTGCACCGATATCGGCACTAGCGTTCGCTAACGATCCTATAACTACCGTTGCATATCGTCATATTCCAGTAGTTAACGCTACATGCAGTACCGCTGCACTAGCTAGCATACCGCTGTATCAACTAACACAATGTAGAGAAACGTATGGGTACGTTACGTTAGCTAATGGAACATTACGGTGTATATACCGTATATACGACACTCCGGCTCGCGCCGTCAGATGGGGTCCAGGCCTCGGGCTTCGCGGACCGCGGCGTCGTGGGCCGCGGCGTCGTGGGCGGCGGCGTCGGTGCGGCGCGCGAGGCTGCGGGCGTGCGCCTCGGAGGCCGCCAGACGGGCGGCAGCTCTACCTGGGCCGGCCAGCGCGGCCCGGGCCGCAGCGCGGGCGGCGGCGCTCTGCTCGCGGGCGGCGAGTTGTTCACTGACCCGGGCTCGGGCGGCGGCGAGCTCGGCGGCCTCGCGTGCCATGTCGAGGGCTGCTGGGCGAACCTCGAGGTCGCCGTGCCATTTGAGCATCGCCCCGAGTAGTCCGATCGCGGTATGAGGGGTGTCGGGGATCCAGCCGTGGATGCCGGCCCAGTCGGTGATGAGTTGGTTGATGTCGCGGGCACACCATCGGTGGCGTGCTGGGCCGGCCAGCAGTGCGGCCCAGGCGTGTGGACTGTGTCGTCGGGCCCATGGTGGGGCGTGCGGGTCTGCCCGCCATGCCCTCGCCAGCGTCGCGCCCGCGCAGTCCGGGCTCCCGCGGCGCCCCGCGCCGCGTCCACCGACGCCCGTAGGGCGGCGGCTGCCTGTAGTGAGTACAGATGAACGAGAGTTAGGGGTCATAAAAAGAGACCCTTCGGGGTGGGGTGACAGGACCCTAACGGCGCTGGTCAGAGTGTGCCGGTCGTGCAGCGCCCACACTGATGCCCAGCCGCGGGCGCGGTCCCCGACCCGCCAGGACGCCAGCCGTTCTGCGCGGGTGCGTTGTCGGCCCCTCAGAACCTCGGTGGCCACGCCCAGCAGTCGCAGCGCCTTGTCGGCGCGTTGGACTGTGCGCTCCTTGCAGCCGGCCAGTGGCGCCAGGGTTTTATTGGTCGGCCGGGAATTGCGGCCGGTGTTGAAATCGGCGAACTGTGCCCGCGCGACCGCCACGGCGATCAGCGTCTTCCGGCCTATCTGGTTGCCGCCCATCAGCGGCCGCACTTCTGTGTCGTAGTACAGGTCGTAGGCGATCGGCACCACCCAGCGCGCCCACCGTTCAGCGCGGCCGGTCCAGCACGGCACACCGGCCCACACGCCGTCCTCGAGTTCGAGCACGATCGGCGGGGGGGCCTTCGCCGGCGGCTCATCGGTCGGCGCCGCCGCGGCAGCCGGCGCGATGCTGGGACGTTCGCAGCCCGCCCCAGCCACACGTAGCGCCCACGGCCGGGTACGAGCCACACCCCGCCGACGCAGCGTGGGGGAGCAGCCGCGATAGGCGTGCGGTGTGTCCGCACCGGCGTAGGGAAATTTGAGAAACACGGTGCCCACGTCTGGACCGGTGCCAACGCATGAGCTACCGTGAGAGCTGTCCACCAAGACAGATCCCTTCGGGAAGTGGCGCTTAGTCGCCCGACACGCCCTCCGGCGGCAACCGGGGGGCATAGTCGTTTTTGGTGACCTTTAGCGCCTTATGAAGATGTTGACGTTCTCGCACATGTCCGACGCGAGTCGGCCCCGGTGCGGAGTCGGTTACATCGCCAGGGGCAACCTCTCATCCTGCGTAGTCGTGCGGGTTCGGCGAACGCCGAGACTCTCCGCGATGGCCTCGGCGACAAAAACGCCGCGAGGCAGGCCCGACTTGCGGGCGCGACGGTCAAGTTCACGTGCCACATCGGGATGCACGCGAACCGTGACATGCCGGGTAGCCCGGGGTCCTGACGGCTTGGGCGCATCGACAACCGCGTCGTCGGTGCGGAACTTGATAGCGAGTTGGGTATGACGGATCACATCGGGCCGGCCGACGTGCCAGGCCAGGAGATCGGCCAAGAAGGGCGAGCGATCAATGCTCCCGCGCGCGTCGGTGATCAGCGCTTCCAGGCTGGGCCACAGTGCTGCGGTGACCTGCTCACGGTGTCCAAGGCTCGGACGCCCACGGACGGCGCCACGAACGGTGCGCTCAACCGGCTTGGAAACTACGTCAGCCATGGCGTCCTCCGCTTTTCTGATAAACCCCGTGGGCCGATCATGTCCGACGTATCCGGAGAAATGTCTCCGACACGCCCAAGGATGGAGACCGAATCGTGACCGCGAAGTGGTGGCGTCGAGATTGACGGCGAATGCCAGGTGGGGTGTTGCGATCCATCCGGCTGTTCGAGCACGTGCGCTTGAGGCGATTCGGGCCATGAGCAGCTCCTGTCGGGATTGATCCACCCCCCGTGACGGCTGTCGGAGCTTCCGGGGTGGCGGGCAGCACTTGCGCATCCGCCGCTGAGGATACACACTAATGCACATACGTGGACACCCATGAACACCATTTGTACACACCTGGAGAGGGCAATCCTGTGTCATCGACATCGTCTGTTCCCGCCATCGCGCTCGATTCCGAGGCTGCCGCGTTCGACGCCGAGGCGCTGCGCGCCTATGCCGATCAGATCGAGCAGTACGGCCGCCACGACCACGCCTCGTTGGAGGAACTGCGTCTGGCCGCGGGGCCGATCTATCACGCGTTCATCGACGCCAAGCAAGCCGAAGGCCAGGCGCGCACAGCCGCCTACGCGCGGGCGGCGGCCACGGCTCGGGCGATGGCCGACAAGCTCGACAACACCCGGAGCACCTTCGAGAGCGAAGATGCTCAGGCGGCCTCGGCGATCCAGTCCATCACCGGCAGCGCATAAAGCGAATCGGCACGGCCCATGCAGCACCTCGACGCTGACCCCCAAGCCCTCTCCGGTGACGGACAGGGCTTACAGCAATGCGCCGCCGAGGCCGGGGGAGGCGCCGGGTGCTCACCGGCGGGTACCGATCCGATTTCGACGGCGGTAGCGGCCTCGTTTGCGGCGTGGGAGAAGGGCCTGGAGGCGCTGCTGGCGCATTCGCAGGCGGTGCGGGTCGCCGGCGGGCTGGCGGTGGCCCACACCGGCAAGGTGCTCGATGGCACCGACCAGGCCGGCGGCGCCGCCATTTCCTCGCTGGCGAGCACCCCGGCATCATCCCCGGATGTCGCCCTTCCCGGCGGCGCAGTGCCCGCGCCGCCCGCCCTGCCGGTCGCTCCAGCGGTTCCGTCGGTGCCCGAACCTGTCAGCGCCCAGACGTGGTCGGCGCAGATCCACGCCGGGGCCGGCCCCGCTCCGTTGGCGGCGTACGCCGCCCGGATGCGGGAGACCAGCGCCAACCTCACCGCGGTGGCCGAGCAGCTCCGCAGCCAGGCTCGCGCCATTGACTCCCACTGGGATGACGGGATTCAGCGTGCCGGGGCCAACGTCACCCGCCTCGCGGACTGGTTCGACGACACCGCCGACTATGCCCGCGAGGTGGCGGCCGCAGCCGATCACTCTGCGGACCATGTCCGCGACGCGGTCTCGGGCACCCCGCGCCCGGAGACCTTCACGCATCTCCAAGCCCGCATCAACGAGGGGCTGCAACGCTTCGCCCGCAGCGGCGGGCTGGATGTAGTGCCGTTGCAGGTGGCGACCACCGATATGGCTGAGGCGCAACGCAATGCGCTCGACGCGCAGGTCGCCTACGCGGCCGCCGCGAACACCACGACCGTCGAGGTGCCCCGCCCGCCCAAACCCGCCCCGCCGATCGTGGGCGGCCCCTCCACCAAGGGTGGGAACACTCCCGAACCCAGTTCGGCGAGCGATGACAAGACCGCCACCGACGACACCGACCGGGCGAAAGGCAAGAGCGCCGACGACGAGGGCGGCGAGTCTGGCGCTGAGGCCGACACCACCGCCCCCGGCGCTGGTGACCCGGCATCGGACGCCACAGCCGATCCAAATGTCGGGTCCGCCTCCGCAGACCCGACATCGGTCGGCACCGAGGGCGCCGCGCGGCCCGCTGTGGACCCCGCAGCGTTGTCAGCGCCGGCGGCCACCACCGGCAACACCGCGGGCCAGCTTCTCGGCGGGCTGGCCCAGGCCGCCGGCGGCATGTCTCCCGGTCTCGGTGGCGGTGGGGGCTCGCCGATGTCGGCGCTCTCCTCGCTGGCAGGGCTGCCGGGCGGCTTCGGCGGCGGGGGAGTTCCGAGCCCCCCGGCGATGGCCTCCCCGGAGGATCTGGGCCTGGATAGCGGTGGGGCCAGTTCGCCGATGGACAGCGGCGGCGGCGCCGGGGACACCACGGCCAGCGGCGGCGGGGACATGGGTGCCTCGCTGCCGAGCGGGAGCCCTGCGGCGCTTCCCGCCGCGGCCCCGTCCGTCCCCACGATCAGCGCGCCCGCCCCGGCCGCGAGCGCCCCGACCCCCGGTGGGGCCATGATGGGTGGCGGGGGCATGTATCCGCCGATGATGCCCGGTGCAGGCCAGGGGACACAGAACGGGGAACGCGACAAGGCGCTGTACCCGGACAAGCGGGTAGTGCACCGCGAGGTCGCCAACACCGAACCAGTCTTTGGTGAACTGGAACGAGACCGACGACGTTCGCCGCGTCAGCGGGCGACGAAGGATGAGGAGGAACCACATGGCACCACCCGGTAACCCCGCAGCAGCACTCACTGCGGTGCGGGCCACCACCGATCCGGTGGCTCAGGTCGCGCAGGTCACCGACGATCTCGACGCGCTGATCGAGGTGGTTTCCGCCTGGCGGGACAAAGTGAACAGCTTCGTGGCCACCGGCAGCGACGACGACGACGTGATCGCCACCCACGACGCCCGGGGCCGGCTGATGGAGTTGTGGGTGCAGCCCGGCTTTCAGCAGGATATGACCGTCGAGGAGTTCGAGGACGCCATCAACGAGGCGATCGAAGGAAACACCGAACGGGCCAACGAGCAGTTCTCCAAGATGGCCGACGAGTTCCTGGCCCAGTTCGCCCAAGCCCCCTACACCGCGATGGCCCAGCATCCGGTCGCCGACCGGCTGTCCGACGCCTTGTCCAAACCCAGCGCAAAGAGACGATGACCCATGGATCGCGTTGAGATCGACCCGCTCGGACTGTCGTCCTCGGTGGCACAGACCACCGCCGCCGCAGCGGGAACGGCCCTGGAAACCGGCCGGGGCAGCCTCGCCGCCGGGACACATGCGGGCGGCAGTGGTGACGCGCTGAGTGCTGAAATTGCCGCCGCCGTCGCCGCCTGGACGCCGCAGACCGATGCGATCGCCGCCGATCTCGCCGCCGGCGGAATCCACCTCGGGCAGCGCACCGCCGAGACCACCGTCGGGCTCACCGACACCGACACCGACAGCGGATCGACGATCGACACCATCACCACCTAGAACCGGAAATGTCAGCGGCGACAACTAAACTCAGAGGCAACCGAAGGGGCGCGAGATGACCTATCCCATGACCGGTGGTCCCGGCCCCGGCGTCTACCCGCCGCAGCCGCCGTGGACCCCTCCGACGTCGCCGCCCCCACAACCGCCCCGCCGCACCGGCACACGACTCGCGCTGGCCGCAGCGATCCTCGCCGCCGCACTCGGCGGCGGGATCATCGGCTCCCTGCTCACCCGCGCCGACACACCCGCCGCCACATCGCCAACAACAGCACCACAGGACACCGCCACACCGGAATACGTTCGCGCACAAGACGTCAAACTGTGCACCGAATACGTCCTCATCAACGAGGCGATGGCGAAGCCCACGGTCCCAGGCGAACTGGGGCCTGCCGCGGCGGCGGTGCGAACGTCGCTGGCAGCCCACCCTGAGGCGAGTGCGGACGTCCGGTCAGCCCTCAGCGACGTTGTCGATGCCTACTTCACTGAGTTGTCCCACTTCGAAAGCAGGGGAGCCAAAGGTCTTGTAGACCCACCGAAATATGACCAGGCGGCGGCCAGGGCAATCTATGACCGGGCCTGGGCCATCTGCGGCCTCAAATAGGTGGCTGAGCCGTGGTTCTAGCGTCGGGCGATGTGCCGCGTCCCACCGGGCCGGCGGCCCAGATGCTGCTGGCGACAGCCTGGCCGGGGATGAGCGAAAGCAGCCTGGAGCACCTAGCCGGCGAGCAGGCCGCGATGGCGGCCGCGGCGAACGACTACGGCGATCAAGTGATGCGCGACATGGCCCATCAGCGTGAACTGTTAAAGGGCCACGCCGGGGACGCCCACCAGGCGTTGATGGGGAAGTTGCGCGATCACGCCTACGCCGCCGCCGATCACTTCGACACCAAAACCGCCGCCGCCAAAAGCTACAAAGCGTTGATCTACGGGCTGAAACTTCGCCTCAGCCAAATCGCCGATGCCGCCGAACACGACTGGAGCAACACACCACCGGCCGCCCGCGGACTGGTCATCACCGCCTATGCCCCCGAAGTCGAATCCGCCGTCGCCGACGCCTGGGCCGACTTCCACGCCACACCCACCCCCAGCACACCCCCGCCGTCCCCCGTCACCGGCGCACCCGCCAGCCACGGAAACGAAACGACGAAAAACGACCCCACCATCCACGCCGTCGACAACAAAACACAGAACCAAAGCAGGGACTACACCGCGAAACCCGATACGCCCGACACGACAGCGACCACGTCGAAGAACCAGAGCGGTAACTACACCGAGAAACCCGACACGACAACGACCGCAACGGAGAACCAGAGCGAGGACTACACCGAGAAACCCGATACGCCCGACACGACAGCGACCACGTCGGAGAACCAGAGCGGTGACTACACCGAGAAACCCGCTGCGCTTACACCTGCGGCGCCGGCGGGGGTGTCGCAGATGCCGATGATGCCGGGAAGTAGTTCGGCGGCGTCGATGCCGTCGTCGTCGGCTGCGTCGATGCCGTCGTCGTCGTCGTCGTTGTCGTCGTCGTTGGGTAGTGCGACCGGGCTGACGAAGGCGGGCAGCCCCTTGTCGAGTGGTGCGGTGTCGGGCAGTGCGGTGTCGGGTGGTCCGTCGGTCCCGTCGGCGCCGTCGGCGTCGACTTCTCCGCAGGGTCTGGGTGGTGGTGGGTCGCCGTTGGCGAATGCGACGCAGAGTTTCCAGTCGGGGTTGGTGAGCGGGCTGGGTGCCTCGTCGGGGGCGGTGCCGCCGCCGACGTTGGGCAGGGCGGGGGAGCCGGTGATGGGTCAGCCGGTCGCGGCGCAGCCCGGCGCGGGGCAGCCCGGCGTTGCCCAGCCGGCGAGTGCGCCGTCGATGGCTGGTGGTGGCCCGGCCGCCGCGGCGGTGCCCTCGGCAGGCGGTGGTGGAGCCGGCCCCGGTGCTGGCGGCGCGGGTATGGGCGGTGGGGGCGCGCTGGCGCCGTTCGTTCCTCCTGGCGGCGGCCAGCCCACGCCGCCGCCGGCGGCGACGGCAGCGGCTACGGCGGCACCGGCCAGCCCTGCTGGTCAACCGGGCGGGCAGCAACCGGCACCTGGCGCGGCGCCGATGGTGGCCGCGACGTCGGGAGGAACGACGGCGGGGATGCTGCCCGAGCGGGATTCGAATCCTGATCTGGCGGTGGCGAAGCGTGTGCTGACCGGTCTCATCGTTGGGACTGCTGCGGCCCCGGACCCGGTGGTGCTGGATTGGGCTGTCTCGGTGCTGAACACCTCGATGGGCAAGCAAGTGGTGATCGCCTCCAGCATGGGTGGCGGCGGGTATGTTCCGGCGACGGTGGCCCTTCCTGCCGATACCCGCCTGGCGGTGGCTGACCGTGCGTTGCCGATGGGGTGGGCGGCGCTGTTCACCGGCTGGCCGTCCCCGGTCGATATTGTGGTCGCCCACAGCGAGAAGGTGGCCGAACGGCTTGCGGGGGTGTCGATCTCGGCCATCGCAGCCACCAACTCGGGGCAGGCGGCGGCCTACCGTCCTGCCGGGGTGGCCGATTACCTGACGGTGTCGTTGGCGGATGTGTTGAGGTCCGGCGCGGCGGCCCCGGTGTTCGGTGGCGGCTATCAGCACCGCATGGTGAGCATCGACCCCGATCTGGCGCAACGGGTCACGATGGTCGACCGCGGCGGTGACGCCACGATTCAGTTGGCCTCGCAGCTGACCGCCGCGGTGGTTCGCGCCGCCCAGGAGGAGGCGCTGCACACCGGGTCGGCATTGGTTGCCGCCGCCGACATCGACCTGCTCTCGGCGCTGGGCAACGGTGTGGTGATCGACTGGGCCGAGCACTACCAGCAGGTGAGCCAACGGGAGAACAATGCGATGTTCTATCCGTCGATCAAGGCCGCTCCCCGGGATTTGGACGACTCGCAAACGTCGATCAATTCGCGGACGGTCTACCAGCACTACTACCGCATGGGCCGGCTGGTGGAGTTGGTCCGCTGCTGGCAGCACAGCCCGCCGAGCGTTCTTGATATCGCCTACTGCGCCGTCGCTGCGGGCTTCGGGGCGACGGTCGCCTCGGTCACCGCCGCCTGGGAACAGCACCTGAACCGCCCGCTGACCGTGCACTGAGGCCAGCGGTGTCGCCAGGTCGACGACAGCAACGGTTGGTGAGCGTCGGCGCAGCTACCGTGGATCGGGTGTGTGCGTGACCGCACCCATCGTTCGTTGTATGGGGGTCCTCATCACAGCAGACTGCTTACTGTTGTGAACAGTACAACGTGCATGGGTGTTTACTGGTGACTGATTATGTGTAAGGATGACGCTATGACGGTTGGGGTGGTCTGGACGGGGGCGGCAGTGTGACCGCGGTACACGGCGCTGAGGACGATCTTGATCCCGCGTTGCGGGAAGTGGTGGCCAGCGCGGTGTCCGCGCGGCGCACGCTGATGGTGCAGGTCAACGGTTTCGGGTTTGTCTGCGGGCTGCGGCTGTTGAGCCCTGTGGTTCGCACCTGGGACTCGGCGACGCTAAACGATCGCGTCAAGGCGGTCGCCGCGGTCGCTCACGACCGTTACTACGCCAACACCCGCCCCGATCCCGATGATGGCGAATTGGTGGCTATCGCCGCGCGTGAACGCGCACTGAATTTCTAGCGAGGGAGACCCGTGGGTACACATGACTGGGGGATCATCAGCACCACCATCGGCAACGTGCTGGCGCCACTGAAAGGTGGTGGGGGTGCGCCGTTCCCGCTGACCCCCCCGCAGCCGCCGATCCCTCCGGTCCCGCCGGGCACCGGCGAAGCGGATGGTGCCGCCTCCGAGGCCGCACGGGAAGCGACCGCGGCGCTGGGCAAGATCGTGACCGAACTGACCGACCTGGACGCGAACGCGAACGCGCGGCTGGAGGCGATCGTGGCGGCCGGTGAAGCCGGCAAGGCCGAACTCGAGCGGGTGGAAAAGGATGTCGAGGCCAAGTGTCTGGAACTCGGCCCACGTTTGGAGACGCCGCAAGGCCAGCGGGAGTTGCAGGATTACGTCGAGCAGCGTCTCGGGCAGGCCCGCACAGTGATCAACGAGGCGATGGCGACCGCTGATGACAATGCGCGCCAAACCCGCGAGCTGACCGACCGCTACGCCGGGGTCGGCCTGGAGCCGGGCAACAGCGGTGCCGGCACCAGCAGCGGCGGGGACACCAGCAGCGGGGCGGGTGGTGGTCCCGCCGGCACCACGACCAGTGGCACCGACACCGGCACTCGCGGCGCCGCCGACGAGCCTGCCGCCAGCGGGGGCGGCACCGCCGTGGACAAGCCCGAACCGGCCGTCCAACCCGCTGCCACGGCCAACCCGTTCGGCACGGGAATGCCGATGGGCGCGGGGATGCCGATCGGGGGCATGGGCGGCGGCTTCCCGATGGGGCTGCCCTCCCTTGGTGGTGGCGGGCTGGGCGGGCTGCCCAGTTTCGGCGGTGACCCGCTCAGTGCGCTCAGCGGCCTGGGGGGCGGCGGTGAGCCGCCGATGGGCTTCAAAGACGATGCGCTGGGCCTACCTGATCAGGAGGCAAGCAACGACGGTGGCGCTGCCCTGACCAGTGCACACGACGACGAAGCGGTCGGCGACAGCGGAGGTGACGGTGACAGCGGCGGCGGGGGCGATGATCTCGGCGGGGAGGGCACCGCCCCTGCCAGCGCCACCCCGATCGCGCAGCCCGCAGACAACGACGCCCCCGACACCGGTGTGAAGGCGGACGGTGCGGCTGACGACGCACCGGAGCCCGCGAAGACCACAGAGGTTGCGTTGCCCGACGGGTCGACCACCGAGGCCCGGTCACCGGTCGGCGCGGCCGCGGTGCGGGCGATCCTCAATGGGGCGTCGGTGAGTGAGGGCTACGCCCAGCAGGGGGTGAACCTGCCCCCGCCGGGCACCCCGGTGACCGATCCGGTGCCGCCGACACAACTGAAGGCCGGTGACGTGGGGGTGTGGAAAGACCACATGGTGATGGCCTTGGGCAATAAGCAGGTGCTGGTGAACGGGCAGGTGCAGCCGCAGGAGTCGGTGGGCTCGGGTCCGGACTTCTTGGGCTGGATCGACCCCACGAAACTGGCGAATCCATCGGCGCAGGTCTGACGCAGGCTAGCTGAGGTACGGCCATGGAAGGTGATCGCGGCGGGGCGGCGGGGCCATGAGTGTGGAGGCGTTGATGAGGTCC